>Ga0105240_10010913_pt1 | contig 12730 bp, 9 predicted proteins | sample KBSC54metaG_FD_80426 | JGI IMG/M metagenome (GOLD analysis project Ga0105240, IMG submission 80426) | Corn rhizosphere microbial communities from Kellogg Biological Station, Michigan, USA - KBS C5-4 metaG | ecosystem: Host-associated > Plants > Roots > Rhizosphere > Soil | place: Michigan, USA... | reverse complement strand
GCGGCGGAGCAGGGCGCGCACGCGGGCCTCCAGCTCCGGCATCTCGAACGGCTTCACCAGGTAGTCATCCGCGCCGGCGTCGAGTCCCGACACCCGGTCTTCCAGCGCATCGCGTGCCGTAACAATGAGAATGGGCAGGCCGACGAGCTGGCGTCGCAAATTACGCACCAGGGTCAGGCCATTCATGCCCGGCAACATCAGGTCGACAATGGCCAGGTCATATTCGCTGCCCAGGAGGCTGTTGAAAGCTTCACGCCCATCGGCGTAGGTGTCGATTTCGTAGCCCGCCTGGCGTAACAGGGCAGAGAGCCCTTCGCGCAGCTCGCGATCATCTTCCACGATCAGAAGGCGCATGAGTCATAAACCCGCAATCTTGGGTCCTCCGACATTCTAATCTTCCGGCAACGCATTAGTGCCAACTCGGTTGTCATTACGGTGCCAATCTCTTTCTCATTCGGGCAAACTTCGGTGGATGCGTCTCGACCGTCTACCCACACTGGTATTGAGGAACCGGTTCGTCCCCGGCGGCTGGGACGTGCTCGCGTTCGTGCTGGTGTTCGCCTTCCTCATTTATGTCGCCGGTGCCGCACATGGCCTCACCGGCTCACTGTCGATGCTGGAGGCAACGCCGATCTCACTCGCGCCATCAGCGCTCGTCGGTTATGCCGCGCGCACCGCGTTGCGCATGCTGATCGCGATGCTCGCCTCACTCCTGTTCACGTTCACCTACGCAACGCTGGCGGCGAAAAGCCGGCGCGCCGAGATCGTGCTGGTGCCGTTGCTGGACATATTACAGTCACTGCCCATTCTCGGCTTCTCCATCACCATCGTCTTCTTTCTGTCGCTGACACCCGGCAGGGTGGCCGGCGCGGAAATGGCCTGTGTTTTCCTCATTTTCACCAGCCAGGCCTGGAATATGGCCTTCAGCTTCTATCACTCGCTGCGCAGCATTCCGCACGAGCTGGACGAGGCGGCCCGCAGTTTCCGCCTGAGTCCGTGGATGCGGTTCTGGCGTCTGGAAGTGCCCTTTGCGATGCCGCCGCTGATCTGGAACATGATGATGTCCATGTCCGGCGGCTGGTTCTTTGTGGTCGCGGCCGAGGCCATCGACCTGGGGAATACCAAGGTCACGCTTCCTGGCGTTGGCTCTTACGTGGCGTTGGCGATCGAGCAGCGCAATCTGGGCGCGATCGGTTGGGCGATTGCCGCCATGTTCGTGGTCATTCTGATTTTCGACCAGTTGTTGTTCCGGCCGTTGATCGGCGGCGCCGACTGGTTCCGACTCGAGCAGGAAGCGGGGCTCATGCCGTCCAACTCCTGGGCGCTGACCATGATGCGCCGGTCGCGTTTTCTGGGCGTCGTCTCGCGGCTGTTCGTCAGCATTCTGAACATCGGGTTCAAGGCGCGCGGCCAGGTCGTCGTGCGTCCGCGGGACCTGCCCCGCAATCCGGGTCAGCGCCTGGGCGACTTTCTCTGGTACGCCTTGATTGCGCTGATCGGTGTCATCGCGTTGGTGAAGGCGGTGCAGTTCGTATTCACGGAGATCACGCTGGCGGAAGTCGGCCACGTGGTCGGGTTGGGCTTCCTGACTTTCCTGCGTGTTGGGATCCTCATTGCGATCGCGAGCGCCATCTGGGTGCCCATCGGGGTCTACGTGGGCCTGCGCCCCCGGGTTGCCAACATCGTGCAGCCTATTGCCCAATTCCTGGCGGCGTTCCCGGTGAACCTGATTTATCCCATCGTGGTCTCGGGCATTGTGTTGGGGAAACTGAACCCCGACATCTGGTTGTCTCCGCTGATGATTCTGGGCACCCAGTGGTACATCCTGTTCAATGTCATTGTCGGAGCCTCCGCCATCCCGCCGGACATGCGCTACGCCGGCCAGAACTTCCACGTGCGTGGCTGGTTGTGGTGGAAGAGGATCGCATTGCCGGCGGTGTTTCCTTTCTATGTCACCGGGGCGATCACCGCCTCGGGGGGCTCGTGGAACGCGAGCGTGGTGTCGGAAGTTGCTGAATGGGGGCAGGAGCGCCTGCAGGCCTCCGGCCTCGGCGCCTATATCTCGCACGCCACCGGTACCGGAGATTTCCGTCGCACAGTGGTGGGTATCGTGGTGATGGCCCTGTTTGTGGTCGTGCTCAACCGGGTGTTCTGGAAGCCGCTGTACGCCCGGGCCGAGCGCAAATTCCGGATGAGCTGAGGGGAGGCCACCGAATGAACGTGAACTCGACGAACTTAGGCCATGCCATGAACCTGGCCCCGCTGCTCGACGTGCAGAGCGTCTGTAAGTCCTTCCGCAAGCCGGACGGCGATGAGCTCGTGGTGTTGGAGAATGTGAATCTGACACTGCGCCCCGGTGAGATCGTCGGTCTCCTGGGCCGCTCGGGCTCGGGAAAGTCGACCTTGTTGCGCGCCATCGCGGGTCTGGAGCTGCCCTCGGGCGGCAAGGTGAATTATCTCGGCAAGCCCGTGGAGGGCCCCGCCGCGGGTATTGCCATGGTGTTTCAGAGCTTCGCGCTGTTCCCCTGGCTCACTGTGTTGGAAAACGTGAAACTGGGTCTCGAGGCCCTCGGCCATCCGGAAGTCGACACGCGCAGCCGCTCGCTGAAGGCCATCGACCTGATCGGCCTGGACGGATTCGAGTCCGCCTATCCGCGCGAGCTTTCCGGCGGCATGCGCCAGCGAGTGGGCTTTGCGCGCGCCCTGGTGGTTCATCCCAACATCCTGCTGATGGACGAGCCGTTTTCGGCGCTCGACATTCTGACCGCCGAGACGCTCCGCAATGACTTCCTGGACCTGTGGGGCGAGGGGCAGTTGCCCATCAAATCGGTGTTGCTGGTGACTCACAACATCGAGGAGGCGGTGCAGATGTGCGATCGCCTGTTGATCTTCTCCACCCACCCGGGCCGGGTGGTGAGTGAGATCGCCATCGATCTGCCGCATCCGCGCCACGCGCTCGACCCGCGTTTTCGGGCACTCGTCGAACGGGTGTACGTGGAGATGACCTCCAAGCCGCGCGGTGACCGAACCGGGCACAAGGCGGAGCGCTTCCCCGGAACGGGCATCGGCACCACCCTGACTCATGTCTCCTCCAACCTGTTGTCCGGCCTGTTGGAAGCGGTGAGTGAGCCTCCTTACAACGGGCACGCCGATCTGCCGGCGATCGCCGAAGCGCTCAGCATGGATGTCGATGAGCTGTTCCCCGTGGCCGAGGCGCTGCAGTTATTGCGCCTGGCCGAGATCGAGGGCGGTGACATCAAGCTCACGCGTGAGGGCAGCGAGTTCGTCAAAGCGGAGACTGACGAGCGCAAACGCTTGTTCGCGCGCCATCTGCTGACCTACGTGCCCCTGGCTGCCCACGTGCGCCGCGTGTTGGATGAGCGCGCATCGCACTCCGCGCCGAAGAGTCGTTTCTTCGACGAGCTCGAGGACTACATGAATGAGGAAGCGGCGGAACAGACGCTGCGGACCATCATCAGCTGGGGCCGTTACGCCGAGGCCTTTGCGTACGACGACGCCCGGCAGGCCTTCAGTCTCGAAAATCCCGCCTGAAGTATCATGAAGAAGTATCAATGCCCGCGGCCCGCTCCGACGCGGCCGTTAGCGGCAGTAGCGTATCTTCAGGAGTCATGGACATGGCTGAAACAGGCAGTGGTGACACCCGACCGAAGCTTTTGATCGTCGATGACGATCATGAGCTGTGCTCCATGCTGGTCGAATACTTAGGGCCCGAGGGCTTTGCCACCGAAACGGCTGGCACCGGGCCCGCGGCACTCGACAGGCTGATGAAGGGGACGGTGGACCTGATGGTCCTGGATGTGATGCTGCCGGAGCTGTCGGGCTTTGAGGTTCTGCGGCGCATCCGTTCCACCAGCCGCATGCCCGTGATCATGCTGACCGCTCGCGGTGAGGAGGTCGATCGCGTGGTGGGCCTGGAAATGGGGGCCGACGACTATCTCGCCAAGCCTTTCAGTCCGAGAGAGCTGGTTGCCCGCATCCGTGCCGTGCTGCGCCGGATGTCCGGGGATGGTCAGCAAACCAACGGCATTCTGGCGTGGGGGCCGCTGCGTCTGGACCTGAGGGCGCGTCGCGCGGATGTGAACGACCACGACCTCGAGCTGACCGCGGCCGAGCTGCGCATATTGGAATTGCTCGTCCGTGCGGACACCAAGACGGTGACCCGGGAAGAGCTCATGACCCAGGCCCTGGGGCGCCGTTTGTTACCCACCGATCGGAGTCTGGACACTCACGTCAGCAATCTGCGGCGCAAGCTGATGAAAACCACGGACCGGGTCACGGTGCAAAGCGTCAGGGGCACCGGCTACGCCTTGGCCCTGGCGTCCGCCCGGGCCGCGGTAGGAGGAGAGGGTGAGCCGCATGCGGCTCACGGGCAAACCGATGGGTTCGCCCCGGACCGTGACTGAGCGACCGTGGGTCGCGCAAGGAAATGCCTGACCTCCGGCGGAGCCTCTCCATGCATTCACTGTACTGGCGGATTTTTCTGACCTTCTGGTTGGCGCTGGCGTTGATCCTGGTGGGCACCGTGACCGTAGCCGTGAACGCTGCGGCACAGCATCGGGCGGAAAGCCCGTCAGTGCTGCGTGGGCAGCTCTACGCGCAGGCCGCGCGCGCCTTTGAAGGCGGAGGGCCTATGGCGCTGCGTAATTGGCTGGAGGCCTTGGCGCCCAGCGAGCCCTTCAACCGCACCTTCGTCATCGAGCCCTCCGGCAAGGAGATGCTCGGCCGGCCGCTGCCGAAATTCCTGCGGGCGGCGGGCGATGGGGGTAACTCCAACAGCACGGGCGGGCCGAACCTTGTCATCGCCCCGATCGGAGGCGCCCTGGTGCTGGTCGGCGCGAATGGTGAGACCTGGCACGTCGTGGTGGGACCGCTGCGCCAGACGCCGCGTTTGTTCGGGGAGCTCGAGCAGCCGGGAGTGCCCGCGGCGACCTTGCTGTTGGCACTGATCGTGAGCGGCGTGGTTTGTTTTCTGCTCGCCCGTTATATCGTCGCTCCCATCGACCGGCTGCGGCGCGCGACGCGTCAGATGGCCGGTGGCGATCTGAATGTGCGCGTCTCGCCCAGCATGGTCGGGCGGCACGATGACCTGGGATTGTTGGCCACGGATCTGGATACCATGGCCGAGAGGGTGAGAATCCTGCTCGAAACCAAGCAGCAGCTCTTGCGCGACGTGTCGCATGAGCTGCGCTCGCCGCTCGCGCGTTTGCAACTGGCGTTGTCGTTGGCGCGCCGCCAGGACAATCCGGCCGAGCGCCACCTGGCGCGTATCGCCTGCGAGGCGGACCGGCTCGAGCAGTTGATTGCCCGTACATTGAAGCTCGCGCGTCTCGAGCGGCCTACGGGCAGCCTGGAGCGGGTGCAACTCGATGTGGGCGACCTGTTGAAAAACATTGCCGAGGATGTGGCCATCGAGGCCGACGCCCAGGGATGTATCGTGAGCGTGCAGGTGGATCCGGCGTTGGAAGTGTCCGGAGACCCCGAGCTGTTGCGCAGCTCCTTCGAGAACGTGATCCGCAACGCCGTGCGTTACAGCCCGCCCGCCTCGCAGGTGGGGATCACGGCGCGACGCATCCCCAGCTCCGCGCAAACGGACGAGCACATCGAAGTGATCATTTACGATCAGGGCCCTGGAGTTCCCGAGAAAGATCTCTCCCTGATATTTGAGCCGTTCTATCGTGTTGATGCGGCACGTGACCGGGCCGGCGGCGGGGAAGGGCTCGGGCTGGCGATCGCGGCGCGCGCCGTCGCGCTTCATAACGGAATGATCGAAGCTCGTAACCATCAGGCAGGTGGCCTGGTGGTGTCAGTGACATTGCCGGCGCTGAAGCGCACAGCCACTCCAGCGGCCCAGGGCGAGGCCACGCAGGCCCTGCCGGCCGCGTAGCGGGCGGGCCGACGACCCCAATGCGGGCAGACAAAAAAAACCGCCCGGAGGGCGGTTTTCCTACGGTGCCCGGCCCGTGCGTGGCACGTGGTTGCGGGGACTGGCGACGGCATTCAAGTCTCAGGGAGGGAGGAAAACTTCGAGCGCGATCGCCACACCAGGACAGTTGGCCTTTACAGGCACAAAGGTGAGACCCGCCAAAAGCCGAAAAGTTGACCCCATTTACCGTTCTTTGCAATTCTTTGAGACGGCGGCGCGCTCTTACAAGTCGGACGGGTCTGTTACAACTTTCCAATCCGTACCGTGGGCGACGACCGCGCCCAACCAACCCGGCTCACAGGGCAACAGTCGCACGTGCCAACCCGGCATGAGCCGCTCGGGGTCGAGCGTCTCGACCGTGGCACTGTTGGGGTCATCACCGAAAGCTATGCGAAAGCGATCCAGTGGAAATCCAAGTCCAATGCCCTGTGCCTTGAGCACGGCCTCCTTGGCGACCCAGTAGCGGAAAAAAAGTTCCTCACGCGCCGCGGCAGGCGCTGCGGCAATGGCCTCGCGCTCGGACCCGAAAAAGTAATGCTGGCTGATGGCGAGTGCCTCGATGTTGGATCGCACTCGCTCCAGGTCGACACCCAACTCGAAGCCTGCGCTCACGGCGAGCAGCGCGCGGTCCTCGGAGTGAGTGAGATTGAAACGAATCGCAACACGTGGAAACTGCAGCGACGGCTTACCGGCGTGCGTGGTGCTGAAGCGCAGCGATTCAGGGGAAGCGCTCGAATCGCTCGAACAGTAACGACTCAACAGATGACGTAGGACGCCGTGCGCGATGGTGTGTCGGACACGGTCACGCTCAAACACGAACCGGTCGGCGCGCTGCCGCTCCTCGGGTGACAGCAAAGCGCGACACTGGTTGACGCAAGTCAGTGGGCCGCCGAGCCCAAAGGCCCACACCTGAATGGTGTTGGGTCGCAGGCTGGGGACGTCCTGCAGGGCAAGGAGTTTCAGCGGGTCCAGGGCGTGCAGCACGGCTTCAAAGAGTGTCGCTGTCTGCGAGAGGTGTCGGGTGTGTCATACGCGACGTACTGTGCAGCGTCACCCGTGCCAGATCCATGTCGGTGAATGGCGACATCCAAGATTCCTGTCAAATCATGCAGTTACAGAGGCTACCTGCCAGCGTCGCACGATCCATGTCGTTTACACACGACAACGGATTGTGCCGGAATGGCTACGGTGACGCCTGGAGGAGACATAAGTGACTGATTACAAAACCATTGTATCTTACGGCATACAGTTTGCATACTCTCTTCCAAGCTGGGTTACCGCCAAGCTTCCGCTTCTCGATGCCCCGGGTTCGCTTGCCCGTCATCGGGTCTCTCAAGGGTTCTGCTACCGCCTGAGCGGTGGCCGGAAGGAGTGTCGATTTGACTTTGAGGCTTATCAGAGCCGTCTGTACCTCTTTGCTCCTCTCTTTCGCCCTTGCAGCATGTGGTGGAGGTGAGGGCGTTGATGTCAACAACCCGACCACGGCAGCCGAAACCGGCAGCACCACCAGTGGCAGTATTGCCCGCGCCACCATTTCCGGTACGCCGGCCACCTCGGTCACGGTCGGTTCCCAATATAGTTTCACCCCGAGCGCCAGCGATACCGATGGCGGCTCTTTGACCTATTCGATTGCGAATGCGCCGTCCTGGGCGACGTTCAACACCGCCACCGGGCAGCTTTCGGGAAGCCCGAAGAGCACCGACGTAGGCACCACCAACGGCATTGTGATCACGGTGGCCGATGGCAGCGCGACCGCGTCCCTGACTGCATTCAGCATCACGGTCGTGAGCACCACCACGACCACGACGAGCTCAGGAACTGCGAGAGTGAGCTGGGTTGCGCCGACCCAGAACAGTAATGGAACGGCACTGACCGACCTTGCGGGCTACTACATCTACTACGGCACTGATGCTTCGGCCCTGACCGCGTCCGTCCAGGTGGCCAATCCCCAGGCTCTGAGCTACGCCGTGACCGGGCTTGCCACAGGCACGACCTGGTATTTTGCGGTCTCTTCCTACAGCACCGCCGGTCAGCAGAGCGCGCTGTCGAGCATTTCGAGCAAAACGCTATAGTTTGATAACGCTGGATCCGGGCATCCCTGCCCGGCCCAGCGTGCCTCGAGCAAAAACCGGTGGTTTTTGCTCCGGAGGCCCGCCACCTGCGGCGGCGGGGCACATCCTGTGCCTGCCTCTTCGATGCCACCCTGATGCTGCGCTGCAGATAACGGTCAGAGGGGGCTTGTCGCCAAAACCCGGCATAATGGTCGGATGGCGAGGAGCTCTATCCGACCGGCTACGCGAGCGGATGCGCCGGCACTACATGCGTTGCTGAAAGAGGCCGGGTTGCGGATCCCTCATTCCGAGCCTCGACATCTCGAGTGGAAGTACTGGCGGGAGCGTCCCGATTGGCCCGGTCCGCGCTCCTTCGTGATGACCCAGGGAGATGAGCTGATTGCGCACGCCGCCATCGTCCCTGGGGCGTGCCTGGCGGACCTGCCGACTGCTCCGGCTCGCCGCCGGGTGCGGACTCTTCATTTGATCGATTGGGCGGCTCGTCCGAGCGCCACGGGCGCAGGCGTATCGCTCATGAAGCACCTGGCCCAGGCCACGGATGCGCTGCTGTCGGTCGGGGGCAGCGCGCAGACCTTGCAGTTACTGCCTCATCTGGGCTTCCGCAGTTTCGGCGTGGCCACCTGCTTCGTGCGCCCCTTGCATCCGCTGCGAATCCTGACACCGAGCGTGCATCCGCTGTCGCGCCTGCTGCCGCGCCTGGTCCGCAGTGCATGGTGGAAGCTCCGCGCTCCTTCGAGCGGAGCGGAGGGTTGGGAGGTACGTCGGATCGAGCCGTGTGACTTGTCTCCTGTGACATCAGTTTTGCCGGCCCCCGTGCGCGACATGGTGGTGTTTGAGCGCGGCGAGCACCTGTTTCGCTATGTGCTGGACTGTCCCATCGCGCCTACGGGTCTTTATGTCATCGAGCGCGAAGGGCGGCCGCGTGGCTATTTCCTGCTGTCATTCGCGCGCCGCCAGGCCCGGCTCGCCGATTACTGGGTGGATTCGGAGGATCCGGCGGACTGGCGCGCGTTGATTCAATGTGCCGTGCGCGAAGCGCTGAAACATCCATGCGCGGCGGAGTTGGCCACGTGGGCGAGTGATGCCGCGTGCACGGCAAGACTGCAGGAATGCGGTTTTCACGTACGCGGCACGTTGCCCGTGCAGATGTTGGCGCCGCGTAATCCGGAGTTGGCCGGCCGCACGTTGCGCGTTCAAATGCTCGACAACGACGCGGCTTATCTGCACGGCCCTCGTAACGCCTTCTGGGCCTGATTCAACATTATCCGTCTCGAGCCACGGACCTCCGTCTGGCTTTGCGTCTGCAGCAGGCGACATGCGTACATTTCGCGTGTCTGCGGGTTGCGACTCGACCTCAATGTGTGAGGTGTGTTGCTTTTCGTGACTCCGACAAACGGCTATAACATCACTGTACAGGCATGAGGCAAACCCGCCGCGAGGTGGGGACGCAAAGCCTCCGGTCTCGGGAGAGCTCGCTGCACGAGCCGACTCAAGATAGCGGGGTTGCCGGCAACCGCTCGCCGTCCGGAGCGCGTGTCGTCGACCCGCATCTGTCTCCCGGGTTTTTCGACGAAGTGCTCGTGGGTGTGAGTCACCTCACTTGCAGTCAGGGCGGGACAGATGGATTTCACGAAATTTTGCAACGCAGAGCGCACACGCTGGCGACTTCCTTACTTCCTTCTGTGCGTGGCGACTGCTGTGCTGGTTTCCGCGTGCGGCGGCAGCGACGGCTCCTCCAGCGCCTCCACGTCATCCACCCCTCCCACGGCGAGCGACACCTTGTCGGTGAACCCGCCGTCTATTTCCGGCACTCCAGCATCCAGTGTGGTCGCCGGCGCCAAATACACGTTTCAGCCGAGTGCGTCCGATACTGACGGTGACGCGCTGACCTTTTCCGTTGAGAACCTGCCGTCCTGGGCCACCTTCGATACGACTTCCGGCACCCTGTCGGGCACTCCCACGTCGGCAAACGTGGGTCGCTATCAGTCCATTGTCATCAGTGTCGCGGACGGCAAAGCCATCTCGCAATTGTCGCCCTTCAGCATCGACGTGACGGCCGCGCCCACCACGACCACGAATGCTCCTCCCACGATCAGCGGTACGGCGGCGACTTCAGTCCAGGCCGGATCGCACTATGCTTTCCAGCCGTCGGCCTCCGATCCGGGCCAGCACACCCTGACGTTCTCGATTACCCACCAGCCTTCCTGGGCGTCTTTCAGCGCCACGACCGGCCAGTTGAGTGGTACGCCGTCGAGCTCGAATGTGGGTACTTTCCCGAACATCGTGATCAGCGCGACCGACGGGCAGAGCAGCGTGTCGCTCGCGCCGTTCACCATCACGGTGACCGCCCTCCCGGTGACACCACCGACGAACACGCCGCCCAAAATCACGGGCACACCGCCTACCTCCGCGCAGGCCGGGACCGCTTATTCCTTTCAGCCCACGGCTTCCGATTCCGATGGCGACACGCTCACCTTCTCCATCACCAATAAGCCCTCGTGGGCGACCTTCAGCGCCACCACAGGGCACTTGAGCGGTACTCCGGGCTCAGGCGCTGTAGGAGCGGCTGCTGGCATCGTGATTACCGTCTCCGATGGCACCACGAGTGCTTCGCTGCCTGCCTTCACCATTACAGTCGCCGCGGCTCCGACGCCGCCACAGACCCTTGGGACAGCGACGGTGAGCTGGGCGGCACCCACCCGGAATACCGACGGGTCCACCATCACGAACCTTTCGGGCTATGTGATTTCGTACGGAACGAGCGCGGCTGCGTTGACCCAGACAGTGACAGTCAGCAATGCCGCTGCCACCAGCTACACCATTCAGAGCCTGGTTGTGGGCACCTGGTACTTCTCGGTCAGTGCGATCGAGACGGGTGGGACGACGAGTGCGCCGTCCTCGGTCGTGAGCATGACGGTTCAGTAGGAAGGAACGGGTCGGGACCGCCGGAAAGTGGGGGTCCCGACCGAGAGTCACTCTATCGGACTTTCTTTATTAGTCCTTCTTCGCACGGCGACGGCGCCAGGCGGCACCTCCGATCGCCGTCACACCGGCTGCCAGTAACGCCAGAGTGCCCGGCTCCGGAACCGACGTCCCTGGCTGGTTGTTGGTCACTTTGCCTGAATCGTGGTTGGTGACCTTGTTCTGTTCAGCACTGCACCAGGAGCGAACCGCAAAGCAAGTGGCTGACGCGTTGGCCACCGGGGCACCAACAACGGCCGCAACCCCCGCAACTGCAATCAACGCCAAAGCTGTCTTACGCATAGATTCCCTAGACCTTTTTCATCCCCGGAAAACAGTTTCCGTTCCCCAGAAATAAAGCAAACTCTATGCCAGAGCTCGCATTTGCTTGAATCTTCGGCCTTTTGGCTCCCCCAGTGTCTGCTGCAGCGCACAACTGTAAAGAGACCCGACGATCGCGCTCCCTACAATGCGTGACGTGCGTCACACGAAGCTCTCACGGTAGTCTCTGGGGTAACAAGAAAGGTATTTTAAACAATGGGTTACGCATAACCCAGATCCTTTCAAAACCTTTCAGGCAGTGTCAATCAACTCGACGTGCAGCTCATCACATCTTGAGTAGGAGCCGCCAACATGGAGCAGACACCCATACTATGATTTGGCGACCGCGTCCGCCTGTGAGCCATAATTAAAGGAATTAAGCGCGGTTATGCTCTTTTTCAGGAAAACCCATCACCATGAAGGCGTCGGCACCCGCGCTCCCTAACGCACTGTTGTGTGCTGTGCTCGTCTGTATCGTCGCCCTGGTGTATTGGCCGTCCTCGCGCGCGCTGTGGCTCTATTGGATGGATAACGATGGCGCGGGTAATCACGGCTCACTGGTTGCCGCGATTGCTGGGTGGCTGTTGTATCGCAACCGCCATCCCTTGAGCCAGGTCGCCGCGCGACCGGCTCCCTGGGTGGTCATCCCGCTCTTATTAATGAGTTTCGCCTGGCTGGTGTTCTGGCGGGCCGACATCCCGGCATTGCACATAATCCTGTTCCCTGCTTTGATGGGGCTTGGTATCGCGGCGGCTCTGGGCTGGAAGGTGGCCCGGTGGGTCGCTTTTCCGATCGGATTTCTGTACTTCGCGGTGCCGTCATGGGACGTTTTCACAGGCCCCTTGCAGTCGCTCACGGTTATGGCGACGGGGGCGGTCGCGCCGTGGATCGGCATTCCCTCCTCGGTGAGGGGCGATGAACTGGTGACGAGTGTCGGAACTTTCGAGATCGGCCGTGGTTGCAGCGGTGTAAATTTTTTCGCCATCGGGCTTGCGGTGGCCGCTTTGTTAGGGGAACTGGAGAGTGCGTCCGTGTTGCGGCGCTTTACCCTGCTCTGCATCATGGGTATCGCGGCCATCGTGAGCAACTGGGTTCGTGTGCTCATCATTGTCGACGCCGGCTATACAACAAACATGCGGCACGTGCTGGTGTCGCGCGGTCATTACACGTTCGGCTGGATATTATTTTCAATTGTTATGTTCACTTTTGTCTGGTTTTGCGCTCGTGCACCGCGCGTGCCTGCTCGCGGTACCGCTGCCGTCACGGCGACCGGCACGGCCTCATCCCGGCTGCTGCCGGCGCACGCCGCGGTTATGTTGAGTCTGGTTGCACTGCCGCTGTTGGCCTATGGTCTGGGCGGTACGGCGGAGGCCGCGGTTGCGCCGGTGGTCTTCCAGGCGCCGGGCGGCACGGGAAGTTGGCGCGGGCCGGT
>Ga0105240_10010908_pt1 | contig 12733 bp, 8 predicted proteins | sample KBSC54metaG_FD_80426 | JGI IMG/M metagenome (GOLD analysis project Ga0105240, IMG submission 80426) | Corn rhizosphere microbial communities from Kellogg Biological Station, Michigan, USA - KBS C5-4 metaG | ecosystem: Host-associated > Plants > Roots > Rhizosphere > Soil | place: Michigan, USA... | reverse complement strand
GCCTGGATCACTTACTCGGTGCCGCCGGGGATCCGGGTGGGGGTGGGGACCTGACGACGGGGTCGGGCGGCCGACGGTGAGCGTCTCGGAACGGTTGGGGCAGCTCCTCCGCGACGTCTCGGCGCAGATCCTGGAGGCGCAGCGACCGGTGCGGGTGCTGCGCGCGCTGTCCTGGGACGACAGCGTCGAGAAGGGCTTCTTCGCGTCCGGCGCCTCGGCGCTGCCCCAGCCGAACTATCACCTGCCCATGACCGAGCTGAATCGCTCGTTCGAGCGCTTCCGCGAGCTGAAGGCCCTGGTGCCCGGCGACAACGGCATCGAGCGGTTCCTGCGGGAGACCTGCGAGTCCTTCGCCACCGCGGCCCGCATGCTGATGGCGGTGGGGACGAAGGACTTCTTCTTCCACGCCGCCGAGCTCTACGGTCGGCCCGAGAGCCTGTCCGCCGACCGCAAGACCACGAACCTGGACCTGGCGCGCCACTTCGCCGGCGTGGTCGACAGCGTGGCCGGCAACGTTCATCTGCCCAGTCCCCTGGACGAAGAGCTGATGTCCGCCGAGGAGGCGGTGCCCGAGCTGCTGCAGCGCTTCGGGGCCGCCTTCCCCGATCGCACGGTCCGGGTCGAGGTGGTGGAAGGGCTGGCCAGCAAGGCGGCCGCGCGCGTCGATCTGGTGCTGCTGAAGCGGGGGGCGCGCTTCTCGCGGCGCGATCTGCTGCAGCTGGAGCACCACGAGGGCGATGTGCACCTGTCCACGGCGGTGAACGGGCGCGCCCAGCCCGTGATGCCGTTCATCGGTTATCCGGCGCCGCGCACCACCGCGACCCAGGAGGGACTGGCGGTGCTGACGGAGTTCCTGGCGCAGTCGACCGGCGTCGAGCGGCTGCGGCGCCTCGCCGACCGCACCCTGGCCATCAAGATGGCGGAGGACGGCGCCAGCTTCGTCGACCTGTTCCGGACGTTTCGGGCGCGCGACTACGACGACGGCAGCGCCTACGATCTGGCGCGGCGGGTCTGCCGGGGCGGCTTGCTGGAGGGGGGGGCCCCCTTCACGAAGGACGTCTGTTACCTCGACGGCCTGATGCAGGTCACGAACTTCCTGCGGGTGGCGCTGGTGAAGGGCCACGTCGAGTACGTGCGCCTGTTCTTCTGCGGAAAGATCGACGCCACCGACGTTCCGCTGTTCGGGCACCTGCGCGACGAGGGGCTGGTGGCCGAGCCACGCTACATGCCGGCCTGGGCCCGCGACCTGTCGTACCTGACCGCGTTCATGAGCTTCACGGCCTTCCTGGGCGAGACCGACATGAGCGAGGCGCGTCGGCGCTACGAGGATCTGGTCGTCGCCGCGGAAGGCGAACATCTGTGAGACGCCGGACGCGGAAGAGGTCTCCCGCCGGCGGCGATGGGGTCCGCGCCAGGCTGCGGCAGAGGTAGCCGGAACGTCCCGGCGACCCGCGGACCTCTCAGGCGGCCGGCGCGTCGGTCGCGCTCTCGCTCTTCTTCTCGCCGCTCTTGCTGCCGGTCTTCTTGCCCGTTCGGGCGCCGGTCTTCTTGTCCGGCCTGTCCTGCTCGTCGGGCGCGGGTGGCGGCGGACCGGTGAACTCCAGCATCGGGCTGGGGCGGACCAGCAGCCAGATCCCCACCCCCAGCGCCGCCATGCAGGCCCACTGCGCCGGCGTGAGGCCGGCGTAACGCTCGTCGGGCCGCGGCACGTCGGTGGCGCGCAGGAAGTCCAGCCCGAAGCGGATGGGCGCATACATCGTGGCGAACAGACCGATGATTCGTCCTGCCGGGCGCGGCCTGCGCGCGTACGCGAACAGGATCGCCGTCATCACGATGGTCAGCAGGAACTCGTCGAAGCCCAGATCGTGCCGGACGCCGGCCGGGGAATTCATCCCCAGGGGCGGGTAGTGCACGCCCAGGAAGAACGTCGTGTAGCGGCCCGGGTGATCGTGCGCCGTCGTGCAGCCCAGACGCCCGAAGATCCACCCCACCGCCAATCCCAGCGCCACCACGTCGGCGTACGGCAGGCGCGGGATCTTCTCCTTCTTCGTCAGGTAGAGGTACGTCAGCGCCGCGCCCAGGAAGCCGCCGAACGACGACAGGCCCGACCACAGGTTCAGCAGGATCCAGGGGCTCTCCTTGATCCGCTCGGGGAAGTAGAAGATGACGGACACCAGGTGGGCCATCACGAAGCCGCCCAGCACCATCCGGATGTTGAGGTAGCGGACGTCGCGCGCGTCCATGCCGCGCTTCTCGCCCTCCCTGACGACGATGCGATCGCCCAGCAGCACGCCGATCGCGACCAGGATGCCGAACAGGTGGATGGGAAGACCCAGGTGGTCCTCCAGCCGGAAGTCGAAGTAAGGGATCACAGGCCCGCCCGCGCGCGCTGCTGGTTCGCCTCTTCGGCCAGGGACCGCACGATGTCCCGCTGTCCGTCCGCGTGATAGCTGGAGCGGACCATGGGGCCCGATTCGATGTGCGGGAAGCCCATGCTCAGGCCCTCGTGTTTCAGGGCCGCGAACTCGTCGGGGGTCACGAAGCGTGCCACCGGCAGGTGGCCGTGCGACGGCCGCAGGTACTGCCCCAGGGTCAGGATGTCGACGCCGATCTCGCGCAGCTCGCCCATGACCTGGCGGACCTCGTTCAGCTCCTCGCCCAGGCCCAGCATCAGCCCGGTCTTGGTGATGGCGCCGCGCGACTTGGCGTGGCGCAGGATGGCGTAGGACCGGGCGTAGCTGGCCTGCACGCGCACCTGGCGCGACAGGCGGGGCACGGTCTCCAGGTTATGCGCGAACACGTCCGGCCCGGCGCCCAGCACGACGTCGACCGCGCCCGTGTCGCCCTTGAAGTCGCCCGCCAGCACCTCCAGCGTCAGGTCGGGCGCCGCCGCCTTCACCGCGCGGATCGTCTCGGCCCAGTGCGCGGCGCCGCCGTCCTTCAGATCGTCGCGATCGACGCAGGTGATGACCGTGTGGCGCAGGCCCAGCTCGGCCAGGATGGTGGCGACGCGGCGGGGCTCGTCGGGGTCGGGCGGCTGCGGCCGGCCCGTGGGCACGTCGCAGAACTGGCAGGAACGCGTGCAGATGCCGCCCAGGATCATGATCGTCAGCGACTGGCGGTTCCAGCACTCGCCGATGTTGGGGCAAGACGCGCTCTGGCAGACGGTGTGCAGCCCCAGTTCGTTCACGCGGCGCCGCAGGTCGAAGAAGACGTCGCCGCTGGGCACCTTGGCCCGGATCCAGCTGGGCTTCGACTGCATCGGCGGGCGCGGGGAGGGCGGAGCTTCTGCTTGCTGGACGACGCGCAGGCGCCGCGACCGCGTTTCGACGACTCGTTCGGACATGTGGCGCGAACTATAGCCGATGGCGAGCGACGCGCAGGACCACGGTGGGGCCCCGGGCCCAGGCGGTCAGCGGAGCGCGGCGTAGAGGGCGACGGCCAGCAGGCGCGGGTCGGTCTCCGCGTATCCGTCCGGGCGCCATCGCGGCGCCCTGGGCCAGGGCGCCTCGGCGAGCAGCTGCGAGACCGCCACACCCATCCTGGTCAACAGGGCCTTGCCGTCGGCCACGCAGCGGGCGGTGAAGCCGCCGTCGTATTGCTCGCCGTTGGGTCCCGCCACGAACCGGGCGTCGAGGCATTTCCACGCGGCCAGATGGCGCGGCATCTCGGTGGCATCGAGCCGCACCGGAACCACGACGCGCCCGGCGCCGATGGCCACGTCTGCCTGGTCGGCCACCTCGGGCGACCGCGCCGCGTGGGCGCTCCAGAACACGTAGACGTGCGTCGCCTGGGCGCCGTCGTGGACCAGGCGGCCCTGCCAGCGCTCGCCTGGCACCACCGCCTCGGGGGTCACGCACACCGGGACCGGGAAGGGCGCCAGGAATTCGGCGATGCCGGCCGCCAGGGACGCGTCGCCTGGCGCGCACGAGAGGAAGGGGCGCGGCACCACGCCGGCGCGCGGTCGCTCGTCGTTGGCGAAGACCATCGGCCGGGAACTATAGCCGACCCGTCGGAGCGGGTGCCGCGCATCACGAATGTGAATTCAACGAAACATGATCGTTTCACGAACGGTTCCCTGCGGGCGGGACGGTGCCGCTACCTATGCGACGCCACTCATCCCAGGAGGTCCCGTCATGGTGAAACCGAAGAGCCTGTCGTCCCGATCCTTGCCCACGTCATCGTCGTTCGCCCCTTGTGCAGTCCTTGCCCTGGCCGCCGGGCTGTCCGGCGGCTGCGGCGAGGGTGGGGCCGGTGACGTCCCGTCCGCGGCCGCCGCGACCGCCGCGCCCCTGCGGGCCCGCGGCCGGGAGCGCCTCGAGGTCGAACACGTGCTGTTGCTGAGCGTGGACGGTCTGCACCAGAGCGATCTGTCCTGGTGGGTGGCCGGCCATCCCGCGTCCACGCTGGCATCGCTTGCCAGCGCCGGCGTGCAGTACACGGACGCGCACACCACGACGCCGTCCGATTCGTTCCCGGGGATGGTGGCGCTGGCCACGGGCGGCACGCCCAGGACGACCGGCGTCTACTACGACGACAGCTACGACCGGACGCTGTATCCGCCGGGCAGCAACTGCCAGGGGAGCCCGGGGACCGAGTGCACGTACTTCGAGATCATCAACCACGACTTCACCCAGCTGTTCAGCCCCATCGATCCGGAGAACCTGCCGCTGCGGAAAGATCGCCACGGTCGCTGCGAGCCGGTGTATCCGCACGACTTCATCAAGGTCAACACGGTCTTCGAGGTGATCCGCGCCGCAGGCGGGTACACCGCCTGGTCCGACAAGCATCCGGCGTATGACATCCTGAATGGACCCTCGGGCCGCGGTATCGACGACCTGTACACGCCCGAGATCAACTCCCTGATCGCCAACGGCGGCACGGTGAACGGCGTGGACCTGGCCGGCAGCCTGGCAGGTTGCGACGGCACGACGAACTCGCTGCCGCTGGCGAAGGTCTCGGACTACACCACCTGCGTGCCGACGGTCGCCGCCTACGACGACGTCAAGGTCCAGGCCGTCCTGAACGAGCTTCACGGCCGGACGTCCGACGGCAAGCACGCCGCGCCCGTGCCCACCATCCTGGGCATGAACTTCCAGCAGGTCAGCGTGGCGGAGAAGCTGCCGGTGGGCGGCTACCTCGACGGCGCGGGGACGCCGGGCGCGCTGCTGGCCGGCGCCATCGCGCACGTCGATGCGTCGCTGGGCCGGATGGTGGCGGCGCTCGAGGCGCGCCACCTGCGTGACAAGACCCTGATCATCGTGTCCGCCAAGCACGGGCAATCGCCGGTCGACAAGGGGAAGCTGGCCATGGAGGCGGGGGGCCGCGGCACCGCGACCGTCACGGATCCGCTGGGTTTCATCAACGCGGTCGACCCGAACGTCAGCAACGTGCTGGCGCCCTTCGTGAACCCGAACGACGGCAGCTCGCCGTTCGTGAAGGGCTTCATGATGGCCGACGACGCGGCGCTCGTCTGGCTGCAGGATCAGTCGCATTCCAACGTGGCCGGCGTCGTGGCGGCGCTGACCGACCCTGCCCACGAGGCGGCGATGTTCGCCGACGCGCTGCCGCCCGGGACGGTCTTTGCCTCGAACGTCACCCATGGGCAGTCGCTGGCCCAGTTGTACGGCGACCCCCTGTCGAACGATCCGGTCGCCGCCGCCCGCGCGCCCAACGTGTTCATCCAGCCGAACTGGGGCGTCATTTATTCGGGCAGCAGCAAGAAGATCGCCGAGCACGGCGGCGGAACGCTGGACGACACGAACGTGGCCCTGCTGGTGTCGCACCCGGCGCTGGCGGGATGTGGTGGCGGCGGGCAGAAGCTGGGCGCGGCCGTGGCGACCAGACAGGTCGCGCCCACCATCTTGCGAGCGCTGGGCCTCGACCCCCAGGAGCTGGAGGCGGTGGCCAAGGAGCACACCGAGGCGCTGCCTGGCCTGGGCCTCTAGCCCGGGGGACGTCTTCGCAGGACGGTGACGAACTCGTCTCTTCCGATGCAGAGACGTGACCGGAGTGCGCGACCTGTCAGGCGATCGGCACCGGCGCGAAGGCTGCCGCGCATCGGTTGCCACACGTTGGCGCAAACGTGACTTCGAGCGATCGGCGCCGACCCTAGAGTCGCCGCGTGCGGGGATGACCGCTTCTGCCCCGCACGAACAAGGAGTGACGGGCGATGAACAAATCAGCGACTCTCGACTCTGTTGCGTTCGGCCTCACGGCCGCTCTGGTCCTTGCCTCTCCGTCGGCGCGCGCGGAGCCACCGCCCGCGCCGGCGCAGCTGGCGACCGGCCAGTACATCTCACCCGCCGCGGTTCGCGGCGCGAGACAGCAGTTCCTGAACCCGGGGCTGCCCGCCTATCCGAACTTCATCGCGGGCGAGGCCGTCCGCTCGCAGTTGAGCCCGGACGGCCGCACGCTGGCGGTGCTGTGCGCGGGCCAGAACTCGCTGTATGCGCCGGATGGCACCGTCGACACGGCGGCCTCGACGCAGTTCATCTTCCTTTACGACGTCGGCGGCGCCCATCGCGAGGCGCCGCTGCTGCTGCAGGTGCTGCAGCAGACGAACGCGCACGTGGGGCTCGCCTTCTCTCCGGACGGCGGGACGCTGTACGCGGCCGGCGGCCGTGACGACGCGATCTATGCCTATTCGAGGAACGGCGGGACCTGGGCGCTGCAGCGCAAGATCACGCTCGGTCACGCCACCGGCATCGGCATCGGCGTGGCGCCCAACGCCAGCGGCCTGGCGGTGTCCGCGGACGGGGGGACGCTGGTGGTGGCGAACAACTACAACGACTCGATCAGCGTGATCGACACGGCCAGCGGCACCGTCCGCTACGAGCACGACCTGCGCCCCTTCTTCCCGGGCAACGAGCAGGTGAACGGCGGCGCGGGCGGCACCTTCCCGTTCGCGGTCGTCCTCAAGGGGCTGACGGCGTACGTGTCCTCCGATCGCGACCGCGAGGTGGTGGTGGTGGACGTCTCGTCACCGACGCAGGGCCGTCTGGTGAAGCGCATCGCTCTCGACGGCAACGCGCTGGGGATGACGCTGGACCGGCGGGGCGCGCGCCTGTTCGTGGCCGAGGACAACGCCGACCAGGTGGCCGTCATCGACACCGTCACGAACAGGGTGGTCTCCAAGATCGACGCGCGCGCACCCGAGTCGGTGCTGCCCGATGGGCGGGCCGACCGCGATGACTGCGATCGTGACGACGGACGGCGCGAGCCGGTGAAGGGGACGCGCTACACCGGCGCGGCCACGTTCGCGGTCACGCTGTCGCCGGACGGCGACACTCTTTACGCCGTCAACGCCGGCGCGAACGCGGTGGCCGTCATCCCCTTGCAGGGTCGGGCGCGCGGCTATCGCGTGGCGGGCCTGATCCCGACGGCGTACGAGCCGCACGACATCACGTTCAGCCCGGACGGCCGGACGATGTACATCGTGAACGGCAAGAGCGTCACGGGCGCGAACCCGGACCATCTGGCCAGCAACACGTCCGCCATCACCTCGATCATCTACCCGGGCGGCAACGCGGCGGCGGCCGCCGCGGCCCGCGCCTCGAACCAGTACCAGTTCCAGCTGGAGCGCGCGTCCCTGACGACGGCCCCGGTCCCGTACCCCTGGGAGCTGGACCGCCTGACGAAGCTCGTCGCCGACAACAACTTCTACGGCGACGAGCCGACGGGCAACGATCGCCGCGTGATGGCCTTCCTGCGCAGCCGCATCAAGCACGTCATCTACGTGGTGAAGGAGAACCGGACCTTCGATCAGATCCTGGGCGACATTGGCAACGGCGCCGCGGCCGATCCCAACCTGGTCCAGTTCGGGGCGGCCATCACCCCGAACTTCCATCGCCCGGCGCGCCAGTTCGTCACTCTGGACAACTTCATGGATCCGGGCGACGGCAGCATGGACGGCTGGTCGTGGAGCCTGCAGGGGCGCGTCACCAACACCGAGACCATCACCCAGCAGATCAACTACGCCGCCGTGAACCGCGGCCTGTCCTACGAGTCCGAGGGCGCGAACCGCAGCGTCCCGGTGAACTGGCCCGGCGTCGCGCAGCGGGACGCCGCCGCCGGGGTGGCCGGCACCACCAACTACACGACGGCCACGGCCAGCCTGCCGGGGGGCACCGCCAACGTGCTGGCCGGGAACGGCAACCACGCCTCGACGGACGCCCCGTTCGGCGAGCAGGACGGCTACATCTTCGAAGCGGTGCTGAAGGCCGGGGGGACGGTCCGCAACTACGGCTTCCTGGTCAACAACATCGGCAGCATCGGCACGCAGGCGGCGCCGGTCAGCGATCCGTTCACGGCGGGGGTGGTTCAGGTGGCGCCGCTCGATCCGGCGCTGGCCAGCTACACCGACCTGTACTTCCGCGGCTACGATCAGAACTACCCCGATCTGTGGCGCTACAACGAATGGAAGCGCGAGTTCGACCACTACGTGGCCGAGGGCCATCTGCCCAGCCTGTCGCTGGTGCGGGTCAGCCACGATCACATGGGCAGCTTCGGCTCGGCGCTGGGCGGGGTGAACACCCCCGAGACGCAGCAGGCGGATGACGACCTGGCCGTGGGGCGCATCGTCGAGGCCGTGTCCCGGAGCCCCTTCGTCGCCGACACGCTGATCGTCGTCACCGAGGACGACTGTCAGGACGGGCCGGATCACGTGGACTCGCATCGGGCGACCGCCTATGTGGTCGGTCCGTACGTCAAGCAAGGCGCGGTGGTGAACACGCGCTACGGGCAGGTGAACGCGCTGCGCACGATCGAGGACGTGCTGGGGACGCCGCACATCAACCTGAACACCGCGTATCAGCGGCCGATGGTAGACGTGTTCGACGTGCGATCGTCGGGCAGCTGGAGCTACGTGGCCGAGGCGTCGACGGTGCTGATGGGCACGGCGGTGGCCCGGGCGCCGGGCGGCCTGGGCGTGGAGTACGCGCAGGGCCCGGTCGTGAAGCCGAAGCACGGTGCGGGCTACTGGGCGCGCGCCACCAAGGGCCTCGACTTCTCCGACGCCGACCGCGTGCCTCCGGAGAGGTTCAACCGGATCTTGTGGAAGGGCCTGATGGGTACGAAGCGCTATCCCCTGGCGCCGGCCTCGACGCGCGTGTCGGTCTCGATGCAGGTGGCAAAGCGGGCCCCGGCCGAGGTCGAGCGGTGACGGCGACCAGGGTCGCGGTGCGGGTGGGCGCGGGCCTGGCGTTCGCGGCGGTGACGCTGGCGGCGGCGCCCGCCGGCGCCACGGATGACCTGGACGCGCCGTTCGTCGCCGCACCGGTGACGTCCCGCGAGCAGACGCGGTTCCTGCCGACGACGGCCAGCGCGGTGGTGGGGACGACGGCGACCGTCACCAACGCGTGGGGCGGCTACGACGCGGCGGCGCGGACGCCGATCTTCGGCGCCGGCACCGAGGTCCGCCTGGCGCCGCGCCTGGCGCTGTTCGGCGGCGTGGCTTACGGCACCGCGGCGGCGGCCGACGCCGGCTTACGGCCGCAGGTGGGGGCGCGGTTCCAGTACCTGCGCCAGGGGGAGTCGGGCGTGGACGCCACCGTCTCGGTGGCCTACCGCGGGGACCGCTTCATCGCGGAGGACGGTCTGTTCCAGGGCGGCCTGGCCTTCGGGCGCGGCTTCGGCGAGACAACCGCCGTGGTCAACCTGCTGTTCGCGTCAGACGGGGAGGGCGACGATCACGAGGCGGAGGTGCGCCTGGCCGCGCTCCGCCACGTCCACGGGGGCCTGTACGTGGGCGGCGAAGGGCGGTACATGCATGCCGTCGACTCGACCGACCCGCACCGCGCCGCGAACGGCACGCCCTCGACCGAGGCGCTGGCAGGCCCGGTGGTGACCTACGCCATCGGAAACTGGGCCCTGGTCGCCGAGGGGGGCATCGCCCGCCGGATGACCACGACGGCCCAGGTGGGCCTGACCACCCTGGGCGGCATCGGCGCCACCTTCTAGCCCGCTGTCGGGAGGTCCGGCCGGTCGGCAGCGCCGACCGGCGGCCCGGTCGATCGCCCGGACCTCGCTTGTGAGGGGGCGCGATCACCGTTAGAAACGAGCCCCAACATGTCCCCGCGTTTTCAGGCGACGCTCGCGCTGCTTTGTCTCGTCGGGTCGGGGGCGTGCACCGAGAAGAAGCGCACCGAGATCGTGGTCGGGCTGGCCACCGATCTGGCGGCGCCCAGTCCGCTGTACGAGGTGACCCTCCAGGTCACGAAGGCGCCGGAGCAGCTTCCGCTGGGCATGGCCACCACCTACCCGATCTCGGGGCTCAGCAACACGGTCTACGAGCTGCCCGGCACGTACGGCATCTACTCCGAGTCGGGCCAGGCGGACCGGGTGCGCGTGGTGCTGACGGCCATCGACGATCAGCAGCGGACGCTGGTGGTCCGGTCCGCCGTCTTCAGCCTGGTGCCCGAGAAGACGCTGTTCGTGCGCCTGGGCGTGATCTCGGCGTGCGAGGGCATGACCGATTGCGGTCCGGGCCTGACGTGCGTCGAAGGCCGATGCACGTCCGAGATGATCGACAGCTCGCGCCTGCCCAACTACGAGCCGGGCATGGAGAGCCGGGTCGAGTGCGCCAGCAGCACCACCTTCGTCGACACGAGCACGAAGCAGCCGCTGACACAGACCGCGGTCAGTTGCGGGAGTGGCACCTGCGCGGAGGGGGTCTGTCTGTCCCCAGCCGGCGCGGGCGGTGCGGGCGGCGCAGGCGCGAGCGGCGCGGGCGGCGCGGGCGGCGCGGGCGGACAGATGGTGGTCACGCGGCCGGCAAACCTGAAGGCGACTTATCAGCTGAACCAGACGTTCGCCGCCGACCAGCCGAGCGCTCCTGCGCTGGTGCCGATCGATCCCCAGGCGACGAGCGCGTTCGTGCCGGACACCGTCCTGGGGGTCGCCCGCACCGTCTGGGCCTTCAACGGCGTCGCCAGCCCGCCCGACCAGCAGGCCGGATTGGATCTGGTCACGCCGGGGCTGGTGAACCCGGAGAGCTATTCGGTCGACATGGTCGTCGAGCTGAGCGGGGGCGACGGCGGATGGCGCCGGCTGCTGGACGTCCAGGACCGCCAGTCGGACGACGGCTTTTACGTCGACCCGTCCAACAACCTGGACATTTACCGGATCAGCGGCTCGACGGCGGCGTTCACCACGGGCGCCTATCACCACGTGGCGATGACGGTGGACGGAACCGCGGCCACGCCCATCGTGCGCGCGTATCTCGACGGCGCGTTGCAGTTCAGCTCGCTGACCTCCGAGATGGATCTGGACGCCGACCCGGCCAACAACACGGACCAGGTCCTGGGATTCTTCCTCGACAACGTGGCCGGTGGCGGCATCGGCGAGTGGTCCCCGGGGCGCGTCGCCATCATTCGCCTGTGGGACGGCGTGCTCACCGACGCGCAGACCGCGGCCCTGGCCGCCAGCCCCTTCGCGGCCCGGTAACGATCTTGCCGAAGCGTCGCGTTCTGTTCCTGCTCTCCAGCTTCACGCAAGGGGGCGCCCAGCGGCACCTGCTCGAGCTGATGCGGTTCCTCGATCCGGCCCGCTTCGAGCTGGCAATCTGCGCGCTGAACCGCACCAACCACTTCGGCGCCGATCTGCCGGCGGGCGAGCCGCAGTTCGTGATGGGCGGCCCGGTGTACTGGAACCCCGTCGCCTTCGTGAACCTGGTCAGGGCGCTCCGGCGCTTCCAGCCCGACGTTCTGCACTGCTACATGAACGACGGGAACCTGTGGGGCCGTCTCGCCTCGCGCCTGTGGCGCCCGCGCGCCGTGCTGACGTCCGTGCACCTGGACGACATGGCGCCGGTGCACCGCTTCTGGGAGCGACGGCTCTACCCGCTCAGCGATCGCATCGTGGCGCACTCGCGCAGCATCGAGCGGTTCCTGGTGCAGGGGCTGGGCGTCCCGGCGCAGAAGGTGACGGTCATCGTGAACGGCGTCGACGTGGCGCGCTTCCGCGCCGTGGACGCCGGCCGTCGCGCCGCCGCGCGCGCCCAGTTCGGCTACGCGCCAGAGCAGTTTCTGGCGCTGATGCCGGCGCGGATCGCCGAGCAGAAGAATCAAGATCTGGTGATCGAGGCGGTGGCGGCGCTGCGGGGACGCGGGGCGCTGCCGGAGGGCTTCCGGCTGCTGCTGGCCGGGACGGTCAGCTCGCACGCGCTGTCCCGCAAGATCGATCGCCTGATCGGGCAGCACCGGCTGGAGCAGCACGTGTCGCGCCTGGGCGCCGTGAAGGACATGCAGGCGCTGTACGCCACGGCCGACGTGGTGCTGCTGCCCTCACGCACCGAGGCGTCGCCGATCGCCGCGCTGGAGGCGCTGGCGGTCGGGATCCCCGTCCTGATCAGCGACACCTCCAACACCGACGGGGTCGTCGTGCCGGGCCAGCACGGCTGGCAGGTGCGCGCCAACGATCCGGGCGAGCTGGAGGCCGCGCTGGGCGAGGTGCTGGGCACGTCGCGCGACGAGCTGGAGCGCCGGGGGCAGGCGGGGCGCGCGCACGTGGAAGCGCGCTTCACCAACCAGGCGGTCGCGCAGGCCTTCACGCGCCTCTACGACGAGGTCGCGCCGCCTTGATGCGGTCCTAGCGTCAATGCCGTTCACTCAAGCGCCAGGACGCCAGGACGCCAGGTCAGGCGTCAGAATGATTCGGCGAACACCGCGGAGAAGGACGGGCACGTTGAAGTTGATCAGGAGACCGAGAAGGCACCCCGTCGCTTTGAGATACG
>Ga0105240_10010906_pt1 | contig 12733 bp, 9 predicted proteins | sample KBSC54metaG_FD_80426 | JGI IMG/M metagenome (GOLD analysis project Ga0105240, IMG submission 80426) | Corn rhizosphere microbial communities from Kellogg Biological Station, Michigan, USA - KBS C5-4 metaG | ecosystem: Host-associated > Plants > Roots > Rhizosphere > Soil | place: Michigan, USA... | reverse complement strand
TGGAGGTCGGGCTCTTCGGGGTTGAACGCGACTTCGGAAAGGGCAGCCGCCAGTTGTTGCCACAGGGGGGACAGCAGATCGCGGGCCTGCGCACCCAGAAGCCGGCGTGCGGTGGGTGTCAGCTCGAGGAGGAAGGTCAGCTCGTCACGAGGCGTTTCGACCGGGTGTCCCAGGTGCCCCAGGGCGGCCAGGAGTTGATCGAACGCGGCCAGGTCGGCGTGGGTGGGTGCCTGCGCGTAGAGTTGATCCAACTGGCGTTGGGCGTTTGGCAGGTTGCGCGTCGTCAGCGACTGCACGAGCCCGTTGGTCAAGGCGACGATGGGATTGTCGAAAAACAAGTCCATCTGCGGCAGGTTCTGCGCACGCAGGTAGCGGCTGCCGATCAATCGTTGGAGCTTTGGGTCCATGCTGATGCGCAGCGGCCGATCGGTCTGGCCCGAGGGTTGCGCGGCGTCGGTGTGCCACGGCAGGAATTCCTGGGGCTGTTCCACCAGGCCCATGCGCTTGGCATAGGCAATCGCCTGCTCGAGCTCCGCCTTGATTTTGTCACTGTTGCCCATCAGGGCGCCGTCGAGGAATTCGAGCTCGCGCCGGCGCCAGGCTTCGTAGTCGCTGTAGAGCAGGCGGCCGGAGTTGAAGAGCAACTCGAGCGGTGCGAACGAGCCCTGCTCGAGGAGTTGGGCGTCAACCTGGGCCTGGAGTGAAGTGTCGGTCACGGTGCGAACAGTGCCTCGATGTCGGCGGGAGTGAGGGAGGCGGGTGAGCCGGAGCTCTCCGTGTACAGGCGGCTTGCGAGGGCGTGCTTGTCGGCTTGCAACTGGAGGATTCTTTCCTCCACCGTCCCCTGGGCGATGAGCTTGTAGACAAACACGGGTTTGTCCTGTCCGATACGGTGCGCCCGGTCGGTCGCCTGTGCTTCCACCGCAGGGTTCCACCAAGGGTCGTAATGGATGACCGTGTCGGCCGCGGTGAGGTTGAGCCCGGTGCCGCCGGCTTTCAGGCTGATGAGAAACAAAGGCGCGGCCCCGGATTGGAAGCGGGCAATGACCTCCGGGCGGTTCTGGGTCTCCCCCGTCAACAGGCAATACGGTACGCCCAGTGCCCGGACCGTCGCTTCGATGAGCCGCAGCATGGAGGTGAATTGCGAAAACAGCAGCACGCGGCGTCCTTCGGCAATTAACTCCGGCAGCGCGCTCGAGAGCCAGTCCATCTTGGCGGAGGGAACGTCTTCCCTCTCCGCAGCCACGCCGAGCAGGCGCGGATCACAACAGGCCTGGCGCAATTTCAACAAGGCATCGAGAATCGTGATCTGACTGCGTGCCAGGCCCTGCTGCTGGACGACCTCCTGGATGTGGCGATGACTCGCGAGGCGGATGCCATCGTAGAAATCGCGCTGGCGCTCATCCAGCGCGAGTGTCTCCACGATCTCCGTCTTGGGTGGCAGGTCCTTCGCGACCGCATCTTTCGTGCGCCTCAGGAGAAAAGGAGCGACGCGTTGCGCGAGCGCCTGGGCACGGAGGCGATTCCCGTCCTTTTCGACCGGTGTGCGGTAGTGGCGTTGGAAATGCCGCTCCTCACCGAGCAGGCCCGGCTGTGCGAAATCAAACAGTGACCAGAGCTCTCCGAGATGGTTTTCCACCGGCGTGCCTGTCAGGGCCAGCCGATGTTCAGCGCGTAAAGAGCGTGCGACGCCTGATACCTTGGCCTTCGGATTCTTGATCATCTGGGCTTCGTCCAGAATGACCAGGTAGTAGTCCCGCGCCAGCAGGATCTCGCTGTCGACTTGCAGGAGCGGGTAGCCCGTGATGACCACGTCGACTTTGTCGATCAATGAAAACGATTCGCGGCGGCGGCTGCCGTGCAATACCAGGCCATTCAGCTCGGGCGCGAAGCGATGCAACTCCTGCTGCCAGTTACCGAGTGTGCTGACAGGAGCCACGATCAATGCCGGACGTCGTAAACGACCCTGTTGCTTCTCCAGCGCGAGGTGGGCGAGGGTTTGCACCGTCTTACCCAGGCCCATGTCGTCGGCGAGGATGCCACCGAGACGGTGTCGTCGCAGGAATTGCAGCCAGCCCAGTCCTTCTTGCTGATAGGGGCGCAGGTCGGCTCGGAATCCCGTGGGCGCGTCGAGCGGTTGAATCCCACCCGAGGATTCCAGATCATCCAGCAGTGCCTGCATTTCCGGTGTGGAAGTGCGTAGCGCAGGACCATTCAGATCGCGCGCCAGTTGTACGATCCGACCGGTATGGCTTTTCGGGAGCGACAAGGCTTGTTGTTTTGTGAGGCCGTCGCGATCGAAGAGCTCGACGAGCGTGTGGGCGATGCGTTGGATGCGCTCGATCGCTATGGGCAGATAGCGGCCGTCGTCGAGGAGGATGAGCCACTGATCACCGACGCGACAACCCGCGTTGCCGAGCGGTGCTGCGGGCTCGGCCGTCGCCGCTGTTGCTGTTTCAGTGGGTAACGAGGTTTGGCTCTCGGCCAGCGTGGTTTGGAGGTAGCGCGCGAGGGCGGGGAGGAGGTTGACGTGCTGGCCGTCCACCACCACGCCTAACCGAAGGTTGAACCAGCCTTGGCGGCGATCGGTTTCCAGGTCGCCGTACCAGTCGTCGGGTTTCGCTAAGCGGTAAGGAAAGCCCGCGGCGACCTCCAGCTCCCAGTGATCGGTCTCGAGCGCAGGGCGGGCGTTCAACATGAAGGCGAGCCACGCCTCACGGTCTTGCTCGGCGCCGGGTAAGACTTCCGCGAGTCGACGGCGGAATTGTTGCTCGAGAGCGAGATCGCGAGGAATTTCGTAGAGCACGCCGTCCATCATCTGTCGCACGCAGGCGTGCTCGTCTTGCAGCCGCCGGCTGTCGACGGGGAGGCCGTTATAGACGAAGTAAAGGGTCGCGGCGGGGCCTGGCGACAAGGTCAGGCGGGGTGTCAAAGAGGTCAGCGGGCGCTTGTCGACCGGTAGCGAGTGGAGTTTGGGGAACGGCGTCGCAGGCGACGGCACGGCGATGGAGGCGTCACGTGCGTGATTGGCCTGCTCGGCGTTGGCGGCCACGTCACGCGCGTGGTTGGCCTGCTCGGCGCCGGCGGCCGCGTCGCGTCCGTGGTTGGGCTGCTCGCCAACGTTGAGCGTCGCGCGAACGGCGGATGCCGCCCGAGCGATCTCTTCGTTGGTGGCCGCCACTTGCTCGGGTGCAATTGCCGGGCGTCCCCAATAGCGGCGTACGAGGGTCAGAGGCAGTGGCGATTCGAGCCGGCCCGTTTCGGAGTTGGCGGCGTCGATGTAGATTGGGGGCTCGATTCCGGGAAAGACGGCTACCGTCGTGTCCACAGAAGCGCGGAGCTCCTGGTCGCCGTTGGGTAACGTGGCCCAAGCGAAAGCGATGGGACGGGGCGGCCCTGGGCGTAACACCTGGCTGCGCAGCGTCTGCCAGAAGGCGCGGCCGGTGTTGACGATCTGGAGTAACAACGTATGGGCACCGTCGCCCGCAATGGGCTGCGTGCCGTCAAATTGCGCGTCGGTCAGTGCTGCGCGTGTCAAGGACTCGAGGATCTCGCGATCGTTGGGCTGCACGTAGCGAGGATAGTCGCCGCCGCCGGCGGGCGGGCGCAGCGAGAAGGGGTGAGTGCCCTCCTGGCCAATCCACACGGCAACCTGCAGTTCGCCGTCAACCTTATTGATGTCGGGCCGCTCGGCGCGAGGCGCAGAAGAAGGCCGGGTCAACAGATAACACAGACGTTGCTGTTGCCCGGTGGCGGAGCGAGGTGACGGTGCAGCGTCGGCGAGGGCCCGACGAGCGGCGGCAGGCGCCTGCGCGGCGGCTGCCGAGCATCTCTCCGCCGCGATCGAAACTGCAACTACGTGAACGCACGGGCCGCGCTCGTTGCAGCTGCATTCACCTTCGATTTTGCCGTTCGCGCGGCGAATGTAGACCCGAGCGCCGCCAACGACCCCGGTTACAACTCCTCCGCCCTGGAGGACGCGCACGTCCTTCGTGCCGCCGCCCGAGAGCAGTTGCTCCGCAGCGCTGTAAAGCCGCTCGCCAAAGATGTCCCGCAGGGCCGGCGAAGAGGCAGTCACGCTCGGGCGTCCTGTTTCGAGGCAGTCTTGCCTGCCAGCCGGCTGACACTCACCACGGCTGCCGTGAGCGCAATGCCCGCACCGACACCCAGAGCAAAGTTCGAGCCCTTCAAGGGAAAGGCCCGGAACAGAATCGCGAGCCCCGCTGCCCCGAGGGTTTGACCGAGAAGTCGTGCGGTAGCGAGCATTCCTCCGGCGGCACCAGCCCGTTCACGCGGGGCCGACGCGACGATCGTCCGGTTGTTGGGCGCCTGAAAGAATCCAAATCCCAGGCCGCACAATGCCATCCGCCAGATGAGATCCGTCGGCGCGCCGTGCTCAGGAAATAGCGCGAGGAGTGTTTGCCCCGCAGCAAGGGTTAGCAGCCCCACGCTCCCCAGGATCCCGGCCGGGTAGCGGTCGGCCAGGCGACCGGCGATGGGAGCGGCAATGGCAACGCTCACCGGCCAGGGAGTCATCAACAGTCCGGTCTCCGCGGCGGTATGGCCCACCCGTTGAATCTCGAATGGCAGCGCGACCAATCCCACCATCTGCGCCATGAATGAGCAGATGGAGGTGACCACCGAAAGCGAGAACAGCCGGTTGCGCAACAGGTCGAAAGGCAGGAGCGGCGTGTTGTGGTTGATTTCGTGGCGGACGAGGAGCAAGCCGAACACCGCGCCAGCAAGGATTTCCACGCAGGCGAGTGTCGTCACCGCATCCTGTGCCAGCGACTGCAGGCCGCAGATCAACAGTCCGAAAGTACCCGCCTGCAGCGCCACGCTGGTGTAGTTGAGTGATCGGTGGGACCGGTCGGTTGCGGGCAGCGCGTAGAGCGAGATGAGCAGGGTGACTGCCCCGATCGGAACATTGACCGCAAAGAGCCAGCGCCAGTCGGCGATCGCCAGAATCGCGGACGCCACGGTTGGTCCGATGGCCGCGGCAATGGCGACCGAGAAGGCATTTATTCCGATCGCGCGTCCCAGCATCCGGTGCGGATAGGTAAAGCGCACCAGAGCGGAGTTGACACTCATGACCCCGGCGGCACCGAAGCCTTGGATGACGCGTGCGATGCTGAGTGTAAGAAGCGAAGGCGCGAGTGCGCAGGCCAGCGATGCAACTGTGAACAGCGCGAGTCCGTATTGAGAGACGCGACGATAACCTACGATCTCCCCCAGGGACGCAAGCGGCAGCAAGGCAATGAGAATCGCGACCTGGTAGGCGTTGACCACCCAGATCGAAGCGGCATTACTGGTCTGGAAATCGCGCGCCAGGGTGGGCAAGGCAACGTTCACGATCGTGCTGTCGAGCACGGTCATGGTGATTGACAGAATGATCGTCGCGATCGCCCAGTAGCGGCGCGGAACGGGGATGCCGTCGGGCGGCGCGGCCGCCGTGGGATGGGGAGTTGCCATCAGTAATTCGTCACGGCGTCGTTGAAGCCCCGTGACACGGTCCCATATCTGAACTGCCCGCTTTTCGCGGGTCGCACTTTCCCATCACTCAATGGTCCGTCGTCTCATGCCCGTCATCATATTGGGTCTCCTGCACGCCTACATCGGCCTGCGCCTGCTGCCTGATCTGGCCGCAAGTCCCGGGGTTCGGTTCGGGGGCGCGCTGCTGCTGCTCGGCTCCGGCGCACTCATGCTCGCGGGCCTGAGGGCCCGCTCGATTCAGTCCAGGATGCTGGCCGACAGGGTGGCCGCGGTCGGACTGTTCGCCATGAGCCTGTTCTCGTCTGTGTTCGTCTTTACTCTGCTGCGCGACATCGTCCTGCTGGTGGCTATTGTCTCGTTGCCGGTGCGCTATGTACACACTCTGCAGGCCACGACGGCATTCCTGGTGGTGGGCCTGGCTGGGTTCGTCACCTTGGTCGGGTTCGCCGGGGCCCGTCGCCGCGCGCGCATCGTCAGTATCGATGTCCCGCTGGCCAATCTGCCGCAGGCGTTGCAAGGCTTCACGATCGCCCAGATCAGCGATGTGCACGTGGGCTCGCAGATCAAGCGGAACTATGTCGATGCGATCGTCGATGCCGTGAACAGCCTCGGCGCCGACCTCGTTGCCGTTACCGGGGACATCGTGGACGGCTCGGTCCCGGACCTCCAGGGACATATCGCACCGCTGGGTCGCTTGAAAGCACGTTATGGCGTTTTTGTGGTCACGGGAAATCACGAGTACTACTCAGGCGCGCGGGCCTGGATCGAGGAGTTCAGACGTCTTGGCTTGCAGGTGCTTCTGAACGAGCACGTCGTCATCTGGCACAGGGGCGCTCCACTGGTCGTCGCCGGGGTGACGGACTACAGCGCGCACCACTTCAATCCGGCACAGCGCAGCGATCCGACGGCGGCTCTCGCGGGCGCCCCGGATGACGCGGCGGCGAAGATTCTCCTCGCGCATCAACCGCGCTCGGCGGCCGCCGCCGTGACAGCGGGCTTTGACTTGCAGCTCTCCGGTCACACGCACGGCGGTCAGTTCTGGCCCTGGAATCTGTTCGTGCGCCTGCAACAGCCTTTCACCGCCGGGTTGCACCGCTTGAGCCATCTGTGGGTCTACATCAGTCGCGGAACCGGTTATTGGGGTCCCCCGAATCGCTTCGGCGCCCCCTCGGAGATCACCTTCCTGCGTCTCGTCGCGGCTCCGCCAACTGCCGCGGCAGCGCTCGCCCCGGCGTAAAGAGGCGTTCCCGGTCCGGGACGTCCGTCCGGGGCGGCACACCATTTGCTCCGGTGTTGGTATGGTTCATCAGCTCGGCCGTGCCGGTATGTTGGTCGTGCCGGTGTTGGCAATGTTGGCTTGCGCGGGCACCTCGAAGATGCCGGAGCAGTTCGGGCGCGGCAGCGGCGTTACCCTGCCGCCACCGGATCACAAGTTGATACCGACGTTGAACATCGCACCGGCAAAGGGGTGGCCGGCAGGGCGGATGCCAACGCCTGCGTCCGGATTTGCGGTGACCGCTTACGCGAGGGGTCTGGATCATCCCCGCTGGCTTTATGTATTGCCCAACGGCGACGTACTCGTCGCCGAAAGCAACGCTCCGCAGCGGCCCGAGGATGGACGCGGCATTCGGGGCTGGGTGCAACGCAAGTTCATGAAGCGAGCCGGTAGCGGTGTGCCGAGCGCGAATCGCATAACACTCCTGCGGGGTGTCAGTGACAACGGGGCCGCCGTCACACGTACGGTCTTTCTGCAGGGTTTGAGCTCGCCGTTTGGCATGGCGTTGATCGGCTCCGACTTGTACGTTGCCAATACAGACTCGCTGATACGGTTCCAGTATCACGACGGTGCGACGCGCCTGTCTGACACCGGTAAGAAGGTCATCGACCTGCCCGCGGGTCCCATCAACCATCACTGGACCAAGAACGTCATCGCGAGTCGTGACGGCACTCATCTGTATGTCACCGTGGGTTCCAACAGCAACGCCGCCGAGAACGGCCTCGCCGTCGAGCACGACCGGGCGCGGATCATCGAAGTCGATCCGGCCAGCGGCCAGGTCCGGCCGTTCGCCACCGGACTGCGCAACCCGAATGGCATGGACTGGGACCCACAGTCCGGTGCGTTGTGGGCCGCGGTCAACGAGCGTGATGAGCTGGGCAACAACCTGGTGCCCGACTATATGACCGCAGTCCACGAAGGCGCGTTCTACGGCTGGCCTTTCAGCTATTACGGACGCAACCTGGATCCGCGCGTCAAGGAGCAGAACGGGGAACTCGTGGCACGGGCCCTCATTCCCGATTACGCGCTGGGCTCGCATACCGCATCGCTGGGGCTGGTGTTCTATTCCGGTGGCCTGTTTCCCTCGCGCTACGTCGGTGGTGCATTCATCGGTCAGCACGGCTCGTGGAATCGCAAGCCCCGCAGCGGCTACAAGGTGATATTTGTTCCATTTTCGAACGGCCAGCCATCCGGGTTGCCCGAGGATTTTCTGACGGGATTTCTGAGCGACAAGGGCGATGCGTTCGGTCGTCCCGTCGGCGTCGCGGTCGATCGATCCGGCGCGCTGCTCGTAGCCGACGATGTTGGCAATACGGTGTGGCGCGTGACACCCATTTCCGCTGTTCACTGACCTGGGACCCCTTATGATGTCGCTGCCGGTGGCCAGCCGGTGCGGACGGGGGCTTTCCATGATCACTGTCAGAGCGGCAACGCGTGAGGACGAGCCGAGATGGCGCGAGCTCTGGGCGGGTTATAACGCCTTCTACGAAGAGAACGTCCCCGAGGCCATCACTCAATCGACGTGGCGACGGATCATGAATCCCGCCGTACCGATGCTGGGGCGGGTTGCGGAGCTCGAGGGACGCGTGGTTGGGTTTTCGAACTCGGTGCTCCACGAGAGCACGTGGGCCGCGGCGCCGGTGTGTTACCTGGAGGATCTGTTTGTCGACGACACGGTTCGCGGCAAGGGTGTCGGACGCCTGCTTTTGCAGGACCTCGTCGTGCTCGCGCGCCAGAACGGCTGGCCGAAATTATACTGGCATACTCGCGCCAACAATCTGACGGCGCGCCGTCTCTACGGCAGTTTCACTCGCGCCGACGACTTCGTGAGATATGTAGTCAGCCTGGACGAGTGAGCGCTCCAGACAGTGCTCACCACGGCTGGTCTTTGCCGTCGCTCTGCATGAAGCGGCCGCTGTCCTTGAGCGTCAGCCCGTCGATGGTCGTGATCATCCGGCCTACGGCTTCCGGCGGCGGGACGAATCCCGGCAGGCGCAGGTCTCCCAAACTCTCCACCTGCACGCCGCCTGGGTGGAAGATCGCGACAATGATGCCGTCGTTCTTGAACTGCACCGCGAGCAACCGCATGGCACTGTTGAGCGCGGTCTTGCTGATGCGATACCAGTAGTGATCGGCGGCGCGGGGTGGCGCGGACAGCATGCCCGCCGCGGAGCTGATGGCGATGATCTTCTTCTGCTTGCTGGCTCGCACGTTGTCGATGAGGGCTTCGGTGAGCCGCAGGGGTCCGGCGACGTTGGTATGGATGAACAGGTCCAGTTGGTCGTAGTCGAGTGTGCCGAAGAGCTGCCCCGCGTTGCCCTGCCGGTCGTTGAGCGGGGCGAGACGGGTCAGGGCCGCGTTGTTGATGAGCACGTCGATGGGCTGGCCCCTGAGTCTGGCGGCCAGGGTCTTGATCTGGGTCGCGTCGGTGACGTCGAGGTGCTCGACCCGGACCTTGTTGGGATACATCTGTTGCAGTCGCGCCAGCTCCTCCGGAACGAAGTCGCGCCGATGCGTGGCAATGACCGTCCAGCCCTTGGCGGCGTACTCCTTGGCGAATTCCAGGCCGATTCCCTGGTTGGAGCCGGTAATCAGAACCGTCTCGGCCCGCGCGCCCGGTAGCGCGAAAAAGACCGCCAGCAGCCAGGCGGTGGCGTACCGGGAAAATCTCGTCATGTCGCTGTCGACCCCTGATGTGCTCGTGGCAGTCTGCCAGAAGGCTCCAGGGATCATGGCCTTACAGCCGGGGACGGCCGTCAGCCGGGCAAACCCTTGCGAGAGGCTTTCGGCGTACCTATTAAGGCGTAGTATTTCCAGGTGTACAGACGAGTCCCCGTTCGAGTGGGGCTGCAAAGTGAGGCGAGTGTAGTGAAAACGCGCAGCATGGAATGGTTGTTCGGTGCCATTGCCGGGGTCCTCGTCCTGGGGTTTGCCGCGGCGTTCTCGAGCGTAGGCAGTGGCCTGCTCGCGGCGGAAAAACCGACCGCCGTTCCCGCTCCCGCGCTGGACAATCCGCTCGCGAGCGGCCCGGTGCAGACCGCGGTTCTGGCGGGTGGCTGTTTCTGGGGTACGCAAGGCGTCTTCGAGCACGTCAAGGGCGTGCGTAAGGTGTTGGCCGGTTACGCCGGCGGCTCCAAATCCACGGCCCACTACGACACGGTCAGCACGGGTACCACCGGGCACGCCGAGTCCATCCAGGTTCAGTTTGATCCGTCGCAGGTCTCGTACGGTGAAATTCTGCGCGTGTTCTTCTCGGTGGCGCACGATCCAACTCAGTTGAATCGGCAGGGGCCCGACAGCGGCACACAGTATCGCTCATCGATTTTCTTCGCGGACCCGACGCAGGAGAAGATCGCACACGCCTACATCGACCAGTTACAAAAGGATCATGCGTTCAGTCGTCCGATCGTGACGCGCGTCGATCCGCTCCAGGGTTTTTACCCGGCCGAGGCGTATCACCAGGACTACCTCGTCCATAACCCCAACTCGACCTACATCATGTTCAACGACCTGCCGAAGATCGAGAATCTGCGGCGTGTGTTGCCCGACATGTATCGGGTCGAGCCGGTGTTGGCGCTGACGGCGTCGCGTTAGCCCCGTCGTTCCAGGCTCGCTCGATCCCAGTGCGCCAACCGGGCGCCCGCCTCATATGTGCTCTGTAGGAAGCTGCGCAACGTCGCGGCGGGATCGGGCTGCGCACGCACCGCTTCGTACGGCAGGATAAATTCCGACACGTCCCGGCTATAGAACGCCTCAGCGGGTGCGACTTTCGCGTCCTTGAATCCCGCCGGCTCCGGCGCAGCGTAAGCGTAGAAAGCCGCCGACGTCACGGCGCCGCCACCAGGCCAGAAGCCATGACTGATGACCTCGTGCGAGTAGGCCTCGCGCGTGATCGGATCCGCGTTGGGCCGTTCGGGCGCGACGCGCCCGGAGAATCGAGTGACCGCTAGGTCGAAGCTGCCCCAGAAAAAGTGCACCGGGCTGCACTTGCCTGAGAATTCCCCTCTGAATGCCTGCATCACCGGCGCGGCGCGGACGAGGATCTGCCAGAAGCGGTGCGCATGCTCGGGATCATACGAGCGATGCGTGTCATCCAACTCGAAGCGGATGGGATCCGGGACCTCGACGGGCATCGTCCAGATCTTCACGTCGACTCCCAACCCGTGCAGCATCCGTAGCGTGTCCTGATAGAACACAGCGACTGTGCGTGGCGCGAGGGGGATGCTCCGGATGGCTCCGTCCGAGCACTTCGCAATCAGCTCATGGCCGATGAAGTCGAATGTCATGTTGAGTGTGCGCTGGCCGCCGCACGGCATGGCGGGCGTGGTCAGGCCACGGGAGGACACCTGGAAAGCGATATTCCAGTAGTGGTTCACCTTCGGGGTGAGCGCCAGGCAGATCTTGCCGACGATCTGCGTCCACATGTGCAGGGTCGCGTAGGTATCGCGCCAGAGCGGCAGCGGCAGTTCCGGCCAGGGCTCGTTAGTCATGAGTACTCCGCCAATGCGCTTCGTACGACCGGTGCGATGAGAGCGCTCTTCTCGGGTATGCGCAAGTCCGCCGTGAGCTCCAGTTGAGCGCCTCGACCACGAGCGCCGCGGTTGCAGATATTCAGACGATTGCGCCCGGGATAGATGTGGCCTGCGGAAGTGGCTGGGAAGCCGGCCGTGTTGAGTCGATGGGTGAGGAGCGCGCTCAATTCCTCGTCGAGGCCACCGACATAAATCTGGGATGCATCACCTCTGCAGCCGTGTACGGCGAGCACGACCGCATGGCGGGCGGCGAGAGCGACGCATTCCGGGTGGTCGAAATTGTGACTCGTGATGTGCAGGTCGCGATTACGACCGCGAGGCTTGTGGCCGTCGAAGGTGAACAGGCTATGCTCCGCACCCGCGATCAGGGTTGCGAGCTCGGAGGTCCCGATTTCGATACTGCCGCCGTGCGGCGCGATGATCAGTGCGCGGGCGCCGGGTCGCGCGCGCAGGTTGACCGAATAATCCTCGTTGAGAATCTCTCCAGCCTGGAGCTCCGCGAACGAGGTGTACTTGTCGTTTATAACCACTTGGACTTGCGGAACAGGTAAAACAGGTAGCCGTCGAGTGCGGTCATGACGGCCATGCAGGCGGGATAGCCGTAGTGCCATTCCAGCTCCGGCATGTACTTGAAGTTCATGCCGTAGATGCCGACAATCAGCGTGGGAATCGCGACGAGTGCCGCGTAGGCGGTGAGCCGCTTCATGGTCTCGTTTTCCTGCATCGAGATCATGCCGAGGTTCACCGAGGTGGCCGCTGTGACGGTATCGCGGCTCGTTTCGATAATCCCGTTGAGACGCGCCAGGTGGTCATAGATGTCGCGAAAATACTCGCGCAGGCCCGCAACGCGGGCGGGGACACGGGCTCCGGAGAGGTTGGATACGCCCTCCAGGAGAGGCGCGACGGCGTGTTTGAGGGTCATGAAGCGTTGCTTCAGCTCATATAGCGCCTTGATGTTGGCGCGGGGGTCGCCATCCACGGTGAAAATGCGTTTCTCAATATCCTCGAGCTGATCTTCGAGCTGGTCGATGATCGGAAAGTAGCGGTCCACGACGGCATCCATCAGCGCATAGAGCACGTAGCAAGATCCGTGGCTGAGCAGCTCCGGCTCACCTTCGCAGCGGGCGCGCACGTCGTCGAAGCCCTTTTGCACGCCGCTGCGCACGGACAACACGTAGTTGGGCCCGGCGAAGACATCCACCTCGCCGACCACCAGATCGGGTGTTCCGGGCTCGATCATGTGCAGCACCGCGAACAGGCAGTCACCGTATTCCTCGATCTTGGGCCGCTGGTGGCCCTGCTGGGCATCTTCCACCGCCAGGGGATGCAGGTTGAACTGCTCGCGCATCTCTTCCAGGAGCGCGATATCCCGGTCGCGCATGGCGACCCAGACGAAGCAGCCGGGACGGCACACGTAGGTATGGATGTCGGA
>Ga0105240_10010898_pt1 | contig 12736 bp, 13 predicted proteins | sample KBSC54metaG_FD_80426 | JGI IMG/M metagenome (GOLD analysis project Ga0105240, IMG submission 80426) | Corn rhizosphere microbial communities from Kellogg Biological Station, Michigan, USA - KBS C5-4 metaG | ecosystem: Host-associated > Plants > Roots > Rhizosphere > Soil | place: Michigan, USA... | reverse complement strand
CGTCCCGGGCTATGCCGCCCCCGAGCAGACTATCGAGCCCGCGGCGCAGATCCCGCTGCTGCTGATTGGGGTGATCAACGACGCCTGCGCGGCCGGGAAACGGCCGCCCGCCCGCAATCGTCCGATCCCGCGACCCGTTCGGTCTGATCTGGCCGCGCTCGCTCGCCAGATCGCGCCGAACATGGACGAGGGCCAGCTGGGCCGAGCGGTCATGGCGTGGACGCAGCTCATCGGCGCGATCAGCTTCGAGCTGTTCGGCCACCTGCACAACGTGATCTTCGATTTCGACGCCTACTTCGACTACCAGATGCGTGAGCTCGCGGCTGACGTCGGATTGCGGTGACTCCGTTCAGGCCCGCGCGACGACGACCTCACCGGTTGCGAGCTTCACGTAGACGCTGAGCAGAGGCTCTGCCCCGGACGCCGGGCTCGGGATGATCTCGTCTATGTCATAACCGGCGTTGCCGCTGTCGACGGGGACGTCAGGGTTGTCGGTTCGTTCCACCCGCCCGATATGGACCTTGGCGTGGACTCGCAGGTTGAGCTCCGGCGGCGCGATGATCCGGACGCGTCCCGCCGCCACGGTGACCGAGACGGTTCTGGGGCTGTCCACGTGGACGTGGCTGAGGTCGAGCGTCACCGCGCCGAAGGCGAGTCGATAGGTGGAGTCAAGATCGGAGGCGGAGGCGGGCGACCAGGTGCGCTCGCCCGCTCCGTCGTGCAGGCTGGCCGCCGACCCGCCGAACGCGATCAAGCCGATGATCGCCGGCACGAGCAGCACCGTCAGCGTCCAGGGAGTTCGGCGCAGGATTACGCCCGTGATCAAACCGGCGAGCACGACGCCGCCAGCCACCCAGAAGTAGGCCGGCAGTACGGTTCCGCCGATCGCGTCGGCGGTGGCCAGCCCGGCGAGTGAGACGGCGAGCACTGCGAGTGTGATCCAGCGGACCGGGGCCGCGCGCCGCCGGCGCTCCCGAGAGCGTGTTCGGGACTCGCTGATCCAGGCGTGTGCCTCAGGAGCCCAGCCGGCCGCCGTGCCCGGCGCGTCCCTCGACTCATCCGCGGTCGCTTCGGCCGGGGGGGTTGGGTCGACCCGTGCAGTCGGGGTCGGCGACTTCCGCCGGGACAGGGCGATCACCAAGATCACGACGGCGACGACCACCGGAAGGAAGGGCAGGGGAGCCCACCAACTGAACAGCAGCGCCCAGCCGACGAAGACGGTCACCCCCGCCACCAGCCACACGGGGACGTGCCGTCGGCGCAGCTCGTAGATCACCCGATCGAGGGGGGCCTGCGCGGTTGTCGCGTCCGGGATCACCGCCCAGGCGATCAAGTACGCGAGGATGCCGGCGCCACCGAAGAACGCGGTGACGCCGAAGAGCACTCGAAACAGCACCGGATCGACGCCGAAGTACTCGCCGAGGCCGCCTGCTACGCCCGCGACGACTCGATCGGTCGAGCTGCGCCGGATCACGCGCGGCGGCGGCCCGGCCGGCGGTGGGGGAGGCGGGGGCGGCGGAGCCCAGAAGTCGGTCGTTGTCATGCACCAACTCTCTGCGCTTCTCGCGATCGGCGAATCCGGGCGCCGCCCTGATCCGACCCCGAGATCCCGCGATCACAAGGTCAGGGACGGGCCGGATGCGGGCACGCCGTTGAGCCAGCATCATAGGTGCGGTGACGAGCATGCCTGCGCGCCCTCCGGCGCTCATCCGCAGCCGTCGGCAGCTGTTGGGCGGCGTCAGCGGTGGAATCGCCGGGCACCTCGGCGTGCGGGCCGCGATCATTCGGGTCGTCTTCGTGCTCCTCAGCTTTGCTGGTGGACTCGGCCTGGTGTTGTACGGCGCCTTCTGGATCTTGCTTCCCGAGGAGCCGGACGGTCCGGAGCGCCGCCGGTTCGTCCAGTGGGCCAAATACGCCGTCGCCGCCGCGGCGGCGGGCGCGGAGTTGATCCTGCTCGCGCGATCGCTGCCGGCCGGGAGCCTCTTCCCCCCGCTGATCCTGGGCTTGCTTGGCGCGGCGCTTATCTGGCGTCAGTCGGGCGAGGTCGAACGCGCGCGCTGGTGGCGTATGTCGCGCACGTCGCTGGAGGCGCGTGGGGCCGAACGCGCGGGTCGGTTGCGCCTGCTCGGCGGCGCCGCGCTTGTCGTGGTGGGCGCGGTGCTCGTGCTCGTGCGTGCCGATATCTCGGCGATCCGGGATGGTTCCATCGCGGTGCTGGTCGCGCTGGCCGGCATTGCCTTGATCACCGGGCCATGGTGGATGCGGACGGTGTCGTCGCTGTCGGACGAACGACGCGAGCGGATCCGGGCGCAGGAACGGGCCGAGATAGCGGCCCATCTGCACGACTCCGTGCTGCAGACGCTCGCGCTGATCCAGCGCAATGCTCGGTCGCCGCGCGAAGTCGCCCGCCTCGCACGAGGCCAGGAGCGCGAGCTGCGCGGACTGCTGTACGGCGAGCCGACGGCGCACGGCCTGCTCGCCGAACGGCTGCGGGCCGCGGCCGCGGATGTCGACGACGCCTACGGCGTTACGGTCGACGTCGTGGTGGTCGGCGACATCGACCTCGACGATCGCCTGCTCGCCTTGGTCGCGGCCGCCCGCGAGGCGATGGTCAACGCGGCCAAGCACGCCGGCGTGGACGCCGTGTCGGTGTACGCCGAAGTGGAAGCTGGGGCCGTGACCGTGTTCGTGAAGGACCGGGGCGTGGGCTTCGATCCGATCGGTGTCTGCGACGACCGGCAGGGACTGCGTGGTTCGATCGTGGCTCGTGTCGAACGGCACGGTGGGACGGCGTCGATCAAGTCGGCCCCCGGTGAAGGCGCCGAAGTCCAGTTGAGGATGCCTAGATGAATGTCCGCGTCGTGTTGGTGGACGACCACAGCATGTTCCGCGCCGGTGTGCGCGCTGAGCTCGGTGATCCGGTGGACGTGGTCGGTGAGGCCGCGACTGTGGCTGAGGCGATCGCGGTGATCAGAGCCACCGCACCCGACGTCGTGCTCCTCGACGTCCATCTGCCCGACGGCGGTGGTCTTGCCGTGCTCGCGGCGGTGGCGGCCGAGCGAGCGGACACGAGATTCCTGGCGTTGTCGGTGTCGGACGCGGCCGAAGACGTCATCGAGGTGATTCGCGCAGGCGCCCGGGGCTATGTCACCAAGACGATCTCTGCCGCCGAGCTGACTAACGCGGTGAGGCGGGTCGCCGAGGGTGACGTCGTGTTCAGTCCGCGCCTGGCCGGTTTCGTTCTCGACGCGTTTCGCGACTCGCCTAGCGTGCCGTCGATCGACCCCGAACTCGATCAGCTGACGCCACGCGAGCTTGAGGTCTTGCGATTGCTGGCCCGGGGGTACGCGTACAAGGAGATCGCCAGCGAGTTGTTCATATCGATCAAGACCGTCGAGACGCACGCGTCGAACGTGCTCCGGAAGTTGCAGCTGTCGAACCGCCACCAGCTGACCCGGTGGGCCAACGAGCGTCGCCTCACCTGAATCGGCTATCGCGCCCCGCGGCACACGCGCAAGATCGCGTCGGCCAGTTGCGCCCCGTCTGCCCCCAGGCCGGTGCGGTAAGCGTCCAGGATGACCCGCTCCCGCCCGAGTTCGACACGCGTGCCGCCGCCGCTGATCCGCGCGGCCTGGACACGCTTGGACAGACGCGCCCGCTCGGCCACCAGGCGGATCAAGGCCTCGTCTACGGCGTCGATCTGCAGCCGCAGCGTGGGGATGGTCGTCTCGGCGCTGTCGGTGGACTCGGGCGCTGCGCTCGGCTGCGGGTCCGTCTGTGTGCTCATGATTCCTCTGCGTTCTGTTCAGCCCGATCTCCGACTGCCGCCCGGCACGAAAAACGCCCCGGAGGCTCTCGGCCCGGGGCGTCGTCTTGGCGGCGTGATCAGCCAGCTACAACGGGGACCGGACTCCGGTACCCGTAGAAAAAGACGTAGCTGTGTTCCACTCGCTCATGATCGCACGTCCCGGTCTCAATCGACAACCGCACGGCTCCGTTCGCCCGGTTCTGTCGGCGCCCCGCAGTATTCTGAACACCGAGATGACCGCCGATGTCGATGCCCTGTTCACGGTTCCCGAAGCCGCTTCGCAGCGTCCTCAGCCGCCCGCGAGGTTGAGCGCGGAACGCCTGATCGAGGGCCTCAACACCCAACAACGCGCGGCCGTGGTGCACTCGGGTTCTCCGTTGTTGATCGTCGCCGGCGCCGGGTCCGGCAAGACCCGCGTGCTCACTCACCGCATCGGGTATCTCCTTGCTGAGCGAGACGCGACGCCTGGCCAGATTCTCGCGATCACGTTCACCAATAAGGCTGCCGGCGAGATGAAGGAGCGCGTCGCCGCCCTCGTCGGCCCGCGGGCAAAGGCGATGTGGGTGAGCACCTTCCATTCCATGTGCGTGCGCATCCTGCGGGCTGAGCACAAGGTATTGGGTCTCAAGTCGTCGTTCTCGATCTACGACGCGGACGACGCCAAGCGGCTCATGACGCTCGTCGGCCGCGACCTCGATCTGGACGCCAAGCGTTACCCGGCTCGGTCGTTGTCCGCGCAGGTCTCCAACCTCAAGAACGAGCTGGTGACGCCGCAAGCATGGTCAGAACGGGCCACCAACGCCCATGAGAAGGTGCTTGCCGAGGCGTATCGCGTCTATCAACAGCGCCTGCGCGAAGCGCAGGCGCTCGACTTCGACGACTTGATCATGGCGACGGTGTGCCTGCTGCAGGACTATCCCGACGTCGCGGAGCACTATCGCCGGCGATTCCGCCATGTGCTGGTGGATGAGTACCAGGACACCAATCATGCGCAGTACATGCTGGTTCGGCAGCTGTCGGCCGCGCCCTCAGAATCGATCGAGCCCGCTGAGCTCGTCGTCGTGGGCGACGCCGATCAGTCGATCTACGCCTTCCGGGGCGCGACGATTCGAAACATCCTCGAGTTCGAACGCGACTATCCGGACGCGAGAACGATCTTGCTTGAGCAGAACTACCGCTCGACTCAGACGATCCTCAACGCCGCGAACGCCGTTATCGCGCGGAACCCCGACCGCCGGCCGAAGAATCTGTGGTCGGACGCCGGCGCCGGAGAAAAGGTGACCACCTACGTCGCCGAGAACGAGCATGACGAGGCCGCTTGGGTCGCCCAGCGCATCGACCAGCTGGCCGACGAGCACGATGTGAAGCCCAGCGGGGTCGCGGTCTTCTACCGCACCAACGCGCAATCGCGGGTCTTCGAAGAGGTCTTCATCCGAGTCGGTATGCCGTACAAGGTTGTCGGCGGGGTGCGGTTCTACGAACGGCGCGAGGTCCGCGACGCCTTGGCCTATCTGCGCGTGATCGCGAATCCGGACGACGTGGTGAGCCTGCGCCGCATCGTGAACACGCCGCGCCGAGGCATCGGCGATCGGGCTCAGGCGATGATCGAAGTGCTGGCCGAGCGGGAGCGGATCTCGTTCGGAGCCGCCTTGGAACGCGCCGACACTGCCGGGGGACTCGCGCCCCGCTCGCTCAATGCCATCCAGGACTTTCAGACCCTGATGGTCCAGCTGCGAGCGGTCGGGGTGACTGACGAAGGACTTCTAGCGGCGCCCGGCGAGATTCTCGAGGCGGTGCTCGACAAGACCGGTTACGTGCGAGAGCTTGAGGCCAGTCACGATCCGCAGGACGAAGGACGCGTCGACAACCTCCGCGAGCTGGTGAGCGTCGCCCGCGAGTTCGAGGAGCAACGGGCCGAGGCCGGCGAGCCCGCCACTCTGGACGCGTTCTTGGAGCAGGTCTCACTGGTCGCCGACGCGGACTCGGTTCCCGACGGCGGTGACGGGGTGGTCACGCTGATGACTCTGCACACCGCCAAGGGCCTGGAGTTTCCGGTCGTTTTCCTCACCGGGATGGAGGACGGTGTCTTCCCGCACCTGCGTGCCCTCAGCGACCCGGGCGAGTTGTCGGAGGAACGGCGCCTGGCGTACGTGGGCATAACGCGTGCCCGCGAGCGGCTGTATTTGTCGCGGGCGTTGAGCCGGAGCGCCTGGGGCGCGCCGTCCTGGAATCCACCGTCGCGCTTCCTGGACGAGATTCCACCCGAACTCGTCGAGTGGAGCGGCGCCGTCGGTCGAGAGCCGTTCCTGGACCGCTACGGCGACGAGCCGACCTCGTACAACGACCATGGTTATCGAGCGCGCAAGCCGTCGGCGCAACAGTCGCTGGCGGCGAACAGGCTTGCCTCGGGCGGGTTGCGTGGCGGCGTGGGAAATCGTCCGATTCTGTCGTTGGAGCCTGGAGATCGGGTCACCCATGACGCGTGGGGTCTCGGCTCGGTGGTGGCGACGCGCGGGTCGGGTGAGCAGTCTCAGGCGCAGGTCGATTTCGGCAGTGCCGGGGTCAAGTGGCTCGTCCTGCGCTATGCCTCGATCGAGAAGCTTTAGCGTGTCGGCGTGTCGTTGTCGGTCGAACGACGGACAGACTGAGTCTCGCTACTGGGCTTAGCTTCACCGTAGGCCGCTCTGTCGGCTGGTATTCGTCGTTGCGACACGGGGGTGCGCTGTGAGCCTGGATCCGCGGATTCATTCACTCAATGCGATCCATCAGTATCGGGCGTCGCGGGGATCGTTCATGCGTCTTGTCAACATGACTGTGCTCTATGCGCTGTTGGACGTCGCGGTGGTCCTGTGGCTGCCACGTCCGGCCGCCGTCGTCTGTGTGATCGGCAGCGTGCTCATGGTGGCAGCGATGGTCGTGGCGCTGGCGCGCGAAGCGCGGCGTACGAGCCGCCAGCTGGAGGCCTCCCGCGGCGATTGGGCGTACCGATCGCTCGGGGCCTGATTCCTGCCAGTTCGACTGCCGGGGGATGCGTCGGCTTTGTCCACATGGCTCGGTAATGCGGAGCGCGCGCGCTCGAACACTCTCAGCTGATATTGGTGCTAAGTAAGTGTTAAGTTTTGCGCGTAGATGGGGTAAAGTAGCTCGCATGACTCGTTTGGTTGCCTCACAGACTGAAGCGCAGGCCCGTGCGCTTGGGCCTGGCGACACGGCAACCATCGGCGACGGCCCGCTGCGGGGAACGCCGGCGGAGATAATCACCGTCGACGAGGCGGCCAACCTGGCGCAAGTCCGTGTTCGCGTTCGCGTTGGCGGTCATCTTCGCAGCGGTGTGGCGGTGGTTGTGTACAACCTGCTACATATTCCGAACTCGGTCCACGTGCCTCCGGCGCCTGTTCGACAGGTTGCTCCTCGCGGCCGCCCGCGCCAGGTGACTCCCGAGATGGCTGAGCGGATGTTCAACATGTACGCATCCGGTCAATACACCCATGCGGCGATCGCCACGGCGCTCGGCGTCAGCAAGAGCACGGTGTCGCACTACCTCCGGCAGGAACCGGATTTCATCGCGACCAGTCGAACGGCGACGCCGCGCGGCGCGTGAGCAGCCTGCCTCAAGCGTCGCGCTTGGGCAACGCGTAGATGGTTCGCAATCCCCAGCCAGGATGGGCGCCACGCCACGCCTCCAGCTCGGGAGCCGGGTCCAGGATCTCCATTGATTCGGCGATCGATTCGATCGATGTCCGGGCAGGCATGATCAGCAGCGGGCTGCCCGCGCTGCGATGAGCTGATGTGACGGCGGTCGGGTTGGGATCCATGGCCTGGCCTTTCGTGATCACTGCGGGCTCTCGTGTGTAACGGAGGAGAGCCCGTCTCGTGTCGTGATACGGCTGTGCATGTGTTGGCGCTGCGCCCGTGCCGGCGCGCCGTCCCCCGAGGGCGACCGCACGGGCGCAGCAGCTTGGGCCGGCACCGGCGGAGCCGCTCGCCTGGTCGGGCGGGCCGGGCCGACACGCGTCGTCTCCCGAGCTCGCCCGTCGGACCGGGTAAGCGTCGGGAGGCCGGCTCGATCGCGGTTGATCAGGGCTGGCTGTCGCTGTCACGCGAAGCCAGAATGAAGTAAGATTTCCGTTAAGTCAAGCGGGCCTCAGGTGTGAGGACCGGCCACTTGATCGTTTATTGGTTGTCGTCAGCGAACGGCGAGAAGGTCAATAACGAAGATCAGTGTCTTGCCGCTGAGACGGTGTCCGCCGCCGGCCGGGCCGTAGGCGAGGTGAGGCGGGATCGTGAGCTGCCGCCGCCCGCCCACTCGCATGCCCGGGATGCCGTCCTGCCAGCCCTGGATAAGCCCACGCAGTGGAAACTCGATCGATTCTCCGCGGTCCCACGAGCTGTCGAACTGTTCGCCGGAGCCGAACTCGACTCCGAGATAGTGAACGACGACCGTGTCGCCGGGTGAGGCCTCAGCCCCGTCGCCGACGGTGAGATCGGTGATCTCGAGGTCGGTCGGCTCTTCGCCCGTGGGCATGTCGATTTCTGGCTTGGTCATGGTCCCATCCAACACGATCAGGCTTGACTGCTTTGCCGCCAGATGTTGACGCCACCCTCGATGGCGAATCGATCGATCTCGGCCAACTCCTCGGTCGTGAAATCGCTGCGGCTGAGCGAGGCGATGTTGTCCTCGAGTTGCCTCACGCTGCTGGCTCCAATCAGCACGGATGTGACGCGTGGGTCGCGCAGGCACCACGACAGAGCCATTTGGGCGAGCGACTGGCCACGGCTCTGAGCTAGCCGATCGAGGGCCCTGATGTGGGTGAGGTTCTGCTCCGTGAGCATGTCTCCTGTCAGGAACCGGCCCTGCGCCATTCGCGAGTCATCGGGAATGCCGTTCAGGTACTTCGACGTCAACATGCCCTGGGCAAGCGGCGAGAAGGCGATACAGCCGACGCCGAGTTCGCCGAGTGTGTCGAGCAGGCCTGCCTCGATCCATCGGTTGAGCATCGAGTAGGACGGCTGGTGAATCAGCAGGGGCGTGCCGAGTTCGCCGAGGATTCTCGCCGCTTCGCGGGTGCGATCCGGCGAGTAGGAGGAGATGCCGGCGTACAGCGCCCGACCCGAGCGAACCGCGGTATCGAGAGCGCCCATTGTCTCCTCCAGCGGAGTCTTCGGGTCGAATCGATGGCTGTAGAAGACGTCCACATAGTCCAGGCCCATGCGGCTGAGTGAGGCGTCCAGGCTCGCTAGCAGGTATTTGCGTGATCCCCATTCGCCGTACGGGCCGGGCCACATGTCGTAGCCCGCTTTTGTGGAGATGAACAGCTCGTCGCGATACGGGCGGAAGTCTTCGGCGAGCAGGCTTCCGAAGTTGGTTTCGGCCGACCCGGCAGGTGGTCCGTAGTTGTTCGCCAGGTCGAAGTGCGTCACGCCAAGGTCGAAGGCGCGACGCAGAATCGCTCGCTGGTTGTCGATGGCGTGGTCGTCGCCGAAGTTGTGCCAGAGTCCCAGCGACACTGCGGGCAGAAGGACGCCGCTCTCACCGCACCTGCGGTACGTCATCGAGGAGTAGCGGGCGTCGTCGGCGAGGTACGTCACCTCTTCGATGCTAGATGAGACCCCGGGTTGGTTCATCTGCTCGCCGAGCGCCTGTATTGAGCGACCGAGAGGGGAACGAAAACCAGCAGGATGAGGACGATCCACAGCAACGTGTAGACCTCGGGATGCTCCAACGACCAGTAGTCGCCCGGCTTGGCGCCGTTGCCGTTGCCGAACAGGTTTCGGCAGGCCTGGGTTAGCGAGGACACCGGATTCCAGTTGGCGATCGCCTTGAGAGGCGCGGGGAAGTTGTTGGTGGGAACGAACGTGTTCGCTATGAACGTCAGCGGGAAGATGACGATGAAGGACGCGTTGTTCACGACCTCGACGCTGGGGACCAGGAGACCCACCCAGGCCATGATCCAGGAGATCGCATACGCGAAGAGCAGCAGCAAGAGGAACCCGCCGATGGCGTCTATCGCAGAGGAGTGAATGCGCCAGCCGACGATCAGGCCGGTCGCCGACATGATGGTCACGACGAGCACGTTGTTGACGACGTCGCTGCCGGTCCGTCCGATCAGGACCGCTGCTCTCGACATCGGTAGCGAACGAAAGCGGTCGATAATGCCCTTCTGCATGTCGTCGGCGAGCCCGGCGCCGGTCGTCGTCGAGACGAAGATGACGGTCTGCGCGAAGATGCCAGGCATCAGGAACTCGCGATAGCTGGTTCCGGGGACGTCGATGGCGCTGCCGAATACGTAGGCGAACAGCAGGATGAACATGATCGGCGAGATTGTGGAGAACACCAGGAGGTCAGGGACTCGCTTGATCTTGATGAGATTTCGCTTGGTGACCACCAAGCTGTCGTTCACCGACTTTGCCAGGCTCATCGTGTGGCCGCCGTCTCGCCGTCGGTCTCCTCGGAGGGGCGACCGGTGAGCGTTAGGAACACGTCGTCCAACGTCGGTCTGCGGAGTGCGACATCGGTGAGGGCGACGCCCTCTGCGTCGAGTTGCCGGAGCGCTTCCATGAGCGTCGCCGCGCCTTGAGTGACCGGGCCAGTGATGCGTCGCGCGCGTTCGTCGACTTCCACCGACGAAGCGATCACGCTGGTCATAACGCGACGAGCCGCGGCCAACTGGTTGGCCGACGCCACGACTATTTCGATCCTTTCGCCACCTACTTGGGCTTTCAGTTCGTCGGCCGTACCCTCGGCGATCGGGCGCCCATGGTCGATGACCAGGATCCTGTCGGCTAGCTGATCTGCTTCCTCGAGGTATTGCGTAGTGAGTAGGAGAGTCGTTCCGCCGCTGACCAGCTCTTTGATGACCTCCCACATCTCGGCGCGGCTGCGTGGGTCAAGTCCGGTGGTCGGCTCGTCGAGAAAGAGCACGGGGGGCTGGGCGACGAGAGACCCTGCTAGGTCTAGTCGACGGCGCATGCCGCCGGAGTAGGTCTTGACCGGGCGATCGCCTGCGTCGCTCAAACTGAACTGCCCGAGCAACGCGCGGGCGCGAACCTTCGCCTCCTTGCGCCCCAGACCGTATAGGCGGCCCACCATGTCCAGGTTTTCGAATCCCGTGAGGTACTCGTCCACGGCGGCGTACTGGCCAGAGAGGCCGAGGCTCGCGCGCACCTTTCCTGGGTCTTTGATCACGTCAATGCCAGCCACCGTTGCTTCGCCCTCGTCCGGGTCGAGCAGCGTTGTGAGAATGCGTACGGCGGTTGTCTTGCCGGCGCCGTTCGGGCCGAGCAGTCCGAGGATGGCGCCCTCGGGAACGGCAAGGTCGAGTCCGTCGAGCGCGGTCAGCTTGCCGTACCGCTTGACCAGCCCACGCGCGCGGATGACGTCCGTCATGTTGTAATCTCCTCGGGCCGAGTGCGGACTAGATGAGCTCGATCGCGTCGGCGATGGAGTCGAGCACCCGACTGGGCCGGTACGGGAAGCGAGCGACGTCTTCGCTCCGTGTGGATCCCGTCAGGACAAGGATGGTCTCTAGCCCGGCCTCGATCCCGGCGACGACGTCGGTGTCCATGCGATCGCCGACCATGACAGTTCTCTCGGAGTGGGCGTCGATCCGGTTCATCGCGCTGCGGAACATCATCGGGTTGGGTTTGCCGACGAAGTATGGAACCGCTCCGGTGGCGCGGGTGATGAGCGCGGCGACCGAGCCGGTTGCAGGCATCGGGCCGTCCGGCGAAGGCCCGGTGGCGTCCGGATTGGTCGCGATGAAACGCGCGCCGCGTTCGACGAGGCGGATCGCCTGGGTGATGGCTTCGAACGAGTAGGTGCGAGTCTCTCCTAGGACGACGTAATCGGGGTCGGAATCAGTGAGGGTGTAACCCACCTCGTGAAGTGCGGTCGTCAGTCCTGCCTCGCCGATCGCATACGCCGACCCGCCGGGCATCTGCTCGGCGAGAAAGTTCGCCGTGGCGAGGGCAGATGTCCAGATCGCCTCCTCGGGCACGGCAAGTCCCGCGCGCGCGAGCCTGGCCGCCAAATCGCGTGGGGTGTAGATGGAGTTGTTGGTCAGGACCAAGTACGGACGACCGTGGTCGGCAAGGCGCGTCAAGAACTCCGCCGCGCCCGGGAGCGCGTGTTCCTCGTGCACGAGGACGCCATCCATGTCCGTCAGCCAGAACTCTCGATTCGCGCGGTTGGTCACGAGCCGAGGTTAGAGGCTGGCGCCGACTTCGCTTCAGCCAATGCGTGATCTGTGGATGACGGTGGGGTTATGCACAACCTTGAGCCGGGGCGCCTGGAGTAGACCTTCGACGTGCCATGATGAGATCTATGCGGCTTATAGTCGGTTTGATGAGTTTGGCGTTGGTGGCGGCATGCTCCGGCGGCCGGAGCGCCGGTCAGACGGCAGCACTCAACACGAGGCCGTCCGCGCCCATCACGCCGAGTATTGCTGCCTCAGCGACGCCTACGGAGCCTCTGACCACCGGGCCGGGCGTGAAGCCGGGTGAAAAGCCGCCTGAACTCGACGCTCGTGGCACCCAGCACACCGACGAAGGCGCGCTGTATTTCGCGGGCTACTTCGTACAGGCGCTTGACTGGAGCATCGCGACGAACGACGCGACGCTGATTCGACACCTAGGTCTGTCGTCTTGCAGTACGTGCAACACCTACATTGCGAAGCTCGATAGCTTCCAAAGGGGAAAGAACGGCCACGTCTCCGGAGGGCGTATTTCAATTACCTCGGAACGGCTGGTCCACGGCTCGTCCTCTATCACGGCCGACGAGATCGCCCAGTTCACACTGCTCCAAGAGCCGGATGTCGTCTATCGCCCGTCCTCTGCCCCCTCGACAGACGCATCCACACTCTCTACCGAAGTGAGGCGCGTCTACGTCTCGTGGATCGACTTGAGTTGGAAGGTTGTAGAAATGGCAGG
>Ga0105240_10010897_pt1 | contig 12737 bp, 11 predicted proteins | sample KBSC54metaG_FD_80426 | JGI IMG/M metagenome (GOLD analysis project Ga0105240, IMG submission 80426) | Corn rhizosphere microbial communities from Kellogg Biological Station, Michigan, USA - KBS C5-4 metaG | ecosystem: Host-associated > Plants > Roots > Rhizosphere > Soil | place: Michigan, USA... | reverse complement strand
GGTGTAGTCGAGCCGGAGCCTTTGCAGAGGCTTGGAGCATTGCGTCTGCGCTTGTAACACTGACGGCTCGCCGTTCAGGTCTGCCAGCAGCGTGGCTACGATCAACACATCGACGAGATTTGGCGCACCGCGGCTCTCACGCTCGAAATTCTCGGAGTCGTGCACAGCCTGCACAATCTCATCGGCAATGCCCCAGTTCTCGAGCAACGCCGCGGCGATGCTCAGATGCCAGTCGTGCTCGATCGTCTGATAAGCCAGGGGGTCGGCAAACAGCGAGGGATGCCGGCTGGCGCGGGTGAGGATGTATAGCCGGCCAATCCCCTGTAGCAGGCCGGCGAGCATGGCGGTATCCGCGCTCACCGCTGTCAGCTTGCGGGCGACCGCATGGCTGAGCGCGGCCACTTGCACACTGCGGCGCCAGAGCGCGCCGAGCTGCTTTTCCAGGCCTCGCAATGCCGGTGCGTCGCGTAGCTGTTGTATTGCGAAGGCGATCGTTGCTGACCTGACCGTGTCGAGTCCCACGCGAGCTACCGCGGCCCGCAGGTCCATGACCCGCGTGCCACCAGAGTTGAGAGCTGCGGAGTTCGCCATGCGTACGAGTTGTGTCGCAAGCACAGGCTCGCTGCCGATAACACGCACGATGCGTGATGCATCGGCACTCTCATCACCTAGCACCCGCTGCACACGCATGACAATATGCGGGAATCCAGGAAGTTCGACCTTTCCCCCTGAAAGTTCGGCTGCGAGGGCCTGCACGAATGTGAAGGCCACATCGTTGCTGTCATTCATGCTAGGGGTGTCGCTGGGCATTACAGGGGCTTGTGCATTCATGTGTGCTTGCCGACGCGCAGACGCGGTCAGACCCCGAGTGCCTGCCGCAGGGCGTCGATCTCACTCTCGGATTCGTCAATGAGCTTTTCGTAGGTGGCACGGTCAATGCTCATGCGCTTACACGCCTTGACGTCATGCATGTTGATTTCAATTGTTTCCGGGTGTTCCTTAAAGCTGGCCAGTAGATTGCCCACTGTGAGCACATCAGTCAGGTCGACTGGACCGCTGTGCTCGCGCTCCATATCCTCGTACTCGCTGACGGCGCCGACAATTTCCTCGGCCATATCCCAATTCTCCAGCAGCGCTTTCGCGACCGGGCTGTGCCAGTCACGAACGATCTGGTTGTAAGTAGCGTGGTCGGCAAACAACGCTGGGTGTTTGCTTGAGCGCGTCAGGATGTACAGCTTGCCGATCCCGTGCAGCAGTCCGGCCAACATGGCGGTGTCAGGATTGACGCGACTGAAGCGCTTGGCGACTGCGTGTGACATCGCCGCCACAGCGGCACTGCGCTTCCACAGATCGTCGAGCGGCTGCTCTAGGCCTTTCAGAGAATCCACTTTCTTCAGCTGCGACATCGCGAAGGCGATAGCCGCGCTGCGCACCATATTGAAGCCCATACGGTTAATGGCTGTACGCAGCTCTGTGATGGGCTTGCCTGTGAAGTTCAGAGCAGCAGAGTTCGCGATCTGCAGGAGTCGGGCGGCAAGCGCCGGCTCGGATCCGACGACTCTGACTACCTTGTCTTGTGAGACCTCTTCGTCTGCGAGCACTTGCCGGATTCGCATGGCAATGTCCGGGAAGCTCGGCAGGTCGACTTTGCCCTTCGACAACTCAGAGGCCAGCGCCTGTACGAAAGCGAACGCCTCCGCATCGACGGTGCTCTTTGGGGCCGGGGCAGCAGCAGTTTTCATCGCGATCCCTCTTGAGTCGGTAGCGCCTTATCCTCCGTCGACTGAAGAGTTAAGTCCCGTAACCGGTTCACGCCTCTCGCGTGTCGCGCGTAATATCCATGGCATCCGCCAGGGATAGGACCTTGCTAGCCACGTTTTCGAGCCCTAGGACATGCTGGGCCGCCCCCAAGGACACGGCCTCACCAGGCATGCCCCAAACGACGCTGGAAGCCTCGTCCTGGGCTATGGTGCGGCTGCCGGCGTCGAGCATTTCTTTGAGACCTCGGGCCCCGTCTTTGCCCATGCCTGTGAGAATGACGCCAATAGCGTTGCGTCCGGCGTTCTGAGCAACCGACCGGAACAAGACGTCCACTGATGGCTTATGGCGGTTCACCGGAACGCCGTCATCAAGGCGGCAGACATAGCGTGCACCATCGCGGACCACCATGAGGTGCTTGTCGCCCGGGGCAATGTAGGCGTGTCCAGCCAAGACCTGCTGGCCGTCTTGGGCCTCGTACACGGTCACTTGGCAGCAGTCGTTCATCCGCTTGGCAAACGGGCCGCTAAAGGCCTTGGGAATGTGTTGGGCGATAACAACACCAGGGATGTCGGGCGGGAGGCGCGTGAGGACCTCCTTAATGGCTTCCGTGCCGCCAGTCGAGGCACCGATCGCAATAATGCGTTCGGTGGTGCGCAACTGCTTTGGCGGAGGCGCCTTGGGCAGTACGGCATCCGTGTTATGGGCGGCTTTGACCGTAATAGTCGCCGCGCGTCGAGGGTCTAGGGCTCGCACGCTGGCCTTTGAGGCCGCGCGAACCTTTTCAATCAGCTCCTCGCCGTAATTCTTCAAAGTTGCCGCAAGGTCAATCTTCGGCTTCGAAAGATAGTCCACCGCACCCAGTGCCAGCGCATCCAAGGTCACGTCGGCCCCGCGCTCAGTGAGCGAGGACACCATGACGACCGGCATCGGTCGCAGGCGCATAAGGTTCTTCAGGAACGTGATGCCGTCCATCTTCGGCATCTCGACATCAAGCGTCAGCACGTCGGGATTCAACGCCTTAATCTTCTCACGTGCTACGTGAGCATCGCCTGCAACACCGACGACCTCAATTTCGGGATCCCCCGAGAGGATATCGCTGAGAAGGCTACGTACCAGCGCGGAGTCGTCGACAATCAGAACCCGGATCCGGCGCTTCGCAGTGGCTGGGGCGGCAGTGCTCATGATGATTGCGCCTATTCGAACAGATCGACATCGCCGCCGTCCGCGGCCTGTTTGCCGAGGCTGTCGCGGTACAACTGCTCGTGGTGACTGATGATGCGATTTTCGACCGGCGGCAGCTTGCGCAGTTTGCAACGCCCCGAAGCTGGAAAATAAATCACCTTGCGCGGCTGGGTGCCGCCCATATCTTCGGCCGCAACGCGCAGGCCTTCGAGTTGCACGTAGCTTTTGATGAAGTCGATGTTGCGCTCGCCGACGTCAGTCATCCCGGAAAGGATGCGACCCCCGCCAAAGAGCTTGATCTCCAGCCGGTCGCGAGTCGCGCCGAGCTTCAACAGATCGTTGATGAGACTTTCCATTGCGTACGAGCCATAGCGGGTCGCCATCCCCACGGTCGGATCCAGCCAGTTGTTGGGTCCAACCGACTTGTCCTCTGGGAGCATGAAGTGATTCATACCCCCCACGTTGAGCTTTGGGTCACGCACACAGGCGGAGATGCACGAGCCGAGCACTGTGGTAACGATCTCATCGCCGGTCGTGACGTAATACTCACCCGGGAGGATCTTAATACTCCAGCGCTCGTTTTCCGGGTCCCAGTAACGCTGCATGTGTGCAAACGCCGGCAGCATCGGGGCTGGCTCGGCGGGCGCGGACTTGTTGAGATAGGAGCGCACGTCAGCAGCGCCGGTAGATCGTTTTGCCGATCGACTCATAGCGCTCCGAAACCTTGAAAAGGCTCTCGGAGTGGCCCAGGAACAGCAGGTCGCCGGGACGTTGCAGGTGCGCTACCCGTGCAAACAGTGCGCGTTGGGTGTCCTTGTCGAAATAAATCACAACGTTCCTGCAGAAGATGGCGTCCAATGGGCCCTTCATCGGCAGAGAATGCATAAGATTGAGCTGTTTGAAGGTGATGAGCCCCGCAAGCTCGGGAGTCACCTCGTAGCAAGGCCCTTCTTTGTTGCGCCGCTCCACGAAGAATCGCGATAGCCGTTGTGGCCCCAAAGGGCGCACGCGCTCGGCGGCATAAATGCCGCGCTTGGCACGGGCCAACACGTCGGAATCGATGTCGGTTGCGAGAATTTTCACGTCCCAGTGCCGCAGGTCGGGGAGGGCTTCCAACACCGTCATGGCGATGGAGTAGGGCTCTTCGCCGGTCGAGCATCCCGCGGACCAGATGCGCAACCGGCGCGGCCCCGCGCGATCCGCGGCCATGCGTTGCAGCACCTGTTCACGCAGGTAATCAAAATGATGCGACTCGCGGAAGAAGGAGGTCAGATTCGTGGTGATGGCGTTGCAGAGCTCGCTAATCTCACGGCCACCGTCGCTGGCCAACAAGTCGCGGTATTCCGCGAAAGAGCGCAGCCGCAAGGCACGCAGCCGCCGGGCCAGCCGGCCGTACACCAGCTCGCGTTTTTGATCGGAGAGGTTGATGCCGGTCAAGTCTTTGACCAGGCGGCGCAAGGCCTCGAAATCCTCGTCGCGGAAAGCGAACTCACGGATCCGGGGGGCTGAAAGCGCTTCGCGCAGTTGGTTGGGAATCATGGCCCGGACCGTCAGAACAGCTCGACGCTGCCTTCGTTGGCGTGCAGTGCGGGAACGGTGCTGCGTCCCCTTGTACCGGGCAACAGAAGATTGAATAGGATTCGATGTGAATCCGAGGTGAAGCGGGCACGTAAATTCTCGACCAGCACTTGCCAGTCGCGTGCATCGCTTCCCGGGGGACGGCCGGCGATGTCCGTCGGCGCATGACTGAACGCCACCGCTGCCAGCAGATTGCGTACCTGGGTGAGCTGCTGTGTCATCCGATCATGAAATTGCAGATTTTCAACACACACCGCCACCGCCTGCGCGAGCTGCTCGCGGTGCTTCGTTTGGGTGGCTTCCGCGGCGGGTGCCTGTGCGAGCTGCGCCAGGCGCGCGAGCGCACTGCTGAGCTCCTCCACGGGACCGTGTGACTCGTGGAGCGAGAGCTCGATGAGGGCGGCGGCGGCCTCAACCGGAGTTGCCGGCTCGGTGCTGGTGCGCAGGGCGCGTAGCTTGGTGGTGACATCAACATCGGGAGCGACCTGCGCCGGGCGCTCGCAGTGCGATGCAGCAAGTTGAGTTTGTGCGGGCACGTCGGTTGTTATCCTTTTTTCCGCCGCAGGGTCTGACGGACGCTGAACGTCTGTGGGTCGTCGCTTCATATCAGTCGCAGGTTAGGTCAGGTCGTTACCTTTGCAGAGAGTCTCCTAGAAACTCAGTTGTAGCAGCGTTCTTGGAACCGATATCCCGCCCGCCGTCCGTGGCGTGCGCTCCACACTTCGTGCTTCGCCCGTCCCTGGAGCCAACAACCTTGCCTATCACAGCAACTGCTTCGAGCCTCTTAGTAGTGCCGTCCCTGGAGCCAACATCCTTGCCCATCACAGCAACCGCTTCGAGCCTCCTACTAGTACCGTTCCTGGAGCCAACATCCTTGCCCATCACAGCAACTGCTTCGAGCCTCCTAGTAGTACCGTTCCTGGAGCCAACATCCGGCCCGCCATCCCTGGCGGGCGTTCGGGCCGGGACGGCGGCCCTCACCCACTCTTGGATTTAAACGTGCGGACCTGCTCGTTGAATTTGCTCGCAATCTTCTGCAGCGCATCCACGGCAGCGTTGTGCATCTTTTCCTGGTCGCCGGCGCTGATGTGGTTCTGCTTCGCCTCGAAGTCCAGGCACTTCAGGTAAGTATCAACGTCGCCGTTGTACTCCTTCAGCGTCTGCATGGCCGTGACCATTTCCTGCTCACTGGCCGTCTTGCCGTCCGGGACCTTGCTTGGGGCCGGGGGCAGTACGCAATCCGCATGGGCCGCGAGGCTCACGGAATAAGCGGCGGCCAGGGCCACAAGCATCCTCTTTGGGGAGTTCATCGATCTTTCCTCGTATCGTTGCTGATGTTAAAAAGAAACTAACCGAGCACTTTGGCGACGGTCGCCAGCAGTCTCTCGGGATTGAAGGGTTTCACGAGCCAACCAGTCGCCCCCGCCGCCTTCCCTTGTTGTTTGCGCTCAGTGGTCGCTTCTGTCGTCAACACGAGGAGTGGCACGTATTTGTAACTCGCGCGATTGCGCAACTCGCGTACCAGCGTGATGCCGTCCATGTTCGGCATGTTCACATCGGTAATCACGAGATCGAACTTCTGTTTGTCAGCGATTTCCAGGGCGTGGCAGCCGTCATTGGCCTGCTCTACCTGGTGACCCGCGCCGGCGAGCGTAATACCCACCATCTGGCGCATCGCTGCCGAGTCATCTACCGCTAGTATCCGGGCCATCGCCGCTCTCCGTTTATTATCCCGCTCACGTTTTAAAATTCCCGCCATTCGGTGTCGGCGCCATTGCCGGCCGCGCGGGGGGCCGTTGGACGCGCCGACAGTGACGCCGCATCCGCGACCGTTGCAGACTTGCCCGTCTTACCCGCCCAGGGACGTTGGGTCCCACGACGCTCGCCACGGGATGTTGCAGCGGTACTTGCTTGTACCGCCGCAGTATTAGTTGCTACTGAGAAAGCAGCCTCGGCCACGCGATAGCGCGCCAACATGTCATTGAGACCGCGCACCTGCTCGGCCATAGCCTGCGAGGCGGCCGTGGCTTGCTCGACCAGCGCCGCGTTCTGTTGTGTTAACTCATCCATCTGCATGACGGCGCGGTTGACTTGCTCGATGCCGGAGGATTGCTCGCGCGAGGCGGCGGCAATCTCGGCGACGATGTCCGAGACCTTTTTCACTGAAGCCACGATCTTCTCGAGAGTTTGGCCGGACTGGGTGACGAGCACCGAGCCGTCCTCGACTTTCTTGACCGAGTCTTGAATGAGCTCTTTGATCTCCTTGGCGGCGGTAGCGGAGCGGCCCGCGAGACTGCGGACCTCGCTGGCGACGACTGCAAAGCCGCGGCCCTGCTCGCCGGCGCGTGCGGCTTCCACCGCGGCGTTCAAGGCGAGGAGGTTAGTTTGGAAAGCGATGTCGTCGATGACACCGATAATGTCGGCAATCTTCTTCGACGCCTCGTTGATGTCCGCCATGGCCTCGACGGCGTGATTCACCACCGCACCGCCTTTCTCCGCCTGGTCGCGCGCGGCCATCGCGAGCTGATTCGCCTGCCCGGCGTTGTCGGCGTTCTGCTTGACAGTCGTTGTCATCTCCTCCATTGAGGAGGCTGTCTCTTCCAGCGAAGAGGACTGCTCTTCGGTACGCTGTGACAAGTTGGCATTGCCCGAGGAGATCTCGTCGGCGCCGCGATGCACTTCGGCTGCCACGGCTTTCACCTTTGAGACAACCTCGGCCATGTTGTCGGCCAGTTGGTTGACGCCGCGGCTCATCGCCTCGAAGAAGGCGGTCTTGCCGTTCAGGTCGATGCGTTTGGTCAGATCGCCACCCACGACTGCAGTGAGCATCTGCTGCATCTCTTTCTCCACCCCGACTTCCTGGGTGCGATCGGTCCACTCAACCACCGTACCGATGCGCTCGCCGCGGTCATTTAAGACAGGGTTTGCGACCGTGCGGAAAGTGCAGTTGCCGAACATGCGCTCCTGCGCATCCGATCCGGAAATAGTATCGAGCACGTGGCGCATCTGGCCCGCGTCGGACCACATCGAATCGAGGCTCGAGCCCCGCAGCCGTGCCGCATCGAAGTTGGGCAACGTCTTGCGAATCTCATGCTGGTTGCGCGCGAACATCGCCTGGGCGGTGTCATTCAGATAGATGATTTTGTAATGGGCATCCGCGAGCACGACGCTAGTGGACACCTTGTCGAGTGCCTGACGGATGCGCGAATTCTCAGCAGCGAAGGCACGTTCACTCTCGATCTGCGTACGCAGTTTGCTTTGCATCTCATCGAGGGCCTGTAATACCTGGCCAGCCTCGTCAGTCCCGCCGCGCTCAATCTGGTTGTCGTATTTGCCGGCGGAAATGTCGCCGAACACCGTGACCGCGTGCGCCAAGGGCACTGACAAAGAGCGTGTGATCAGCCAAGCCATTGCAAGTGCGATGGCGAGAGCGAGCAATGTGATACCCGCAGTCAGGTTGCGCCACGTTGTAACTTGCGACAATCGTTGCTGGACTGCGGCATTCATCGCGCTGTAGCAGACATCCGAAAGCTGCTGCAGCGAAGAAGTGATCTCACGGGTTCCGCCGTAAACCTCGGCGGTCGTGATCTCGAGCTTCTGCGAGTCGAGGATCTTTTCCTTCACAAGGCTCCATGCCGCGCTAAAGGCGTTCCGGGCCGACTCCACCGCCGGGCGCACGTGTGCTTTGGCCTCCTCGGAGGCGCGATCCAAGTCCCGACCGACGGTGTCGAAGTGATCTACGAACTCATCGTGATAAAGCTGCAGGGCCATGCGGTCGTCGCCGCCGAGATAACCCTTGATGCTGGCGCGGGTTGCGTACCAGCGGATGTTGCCGGAGGCGATCAGCGCGCCCGGCACGTTACGGGTAGCGATCTGGATGAGGACGGCCGTCTCGCGTGACGGATCGATATTCAGACCCGAGCGCGCGGCGATCGTCTCGCTCAACTTGAAAAGCTGGTCGATAATGGCGTTGTGGCGCGCGACGGCGTCATCCGCTGTAAGCTTCGGCCCTTCAACCTTGAGCCGGTCCCAGTCGGACTTGATGGTCTGCCAGATCTCGGACACTTTGAATTTTGCGCCGACTTTCGCATCACTTGAGTCAACTTCCGCGATGAGCTTGTCCATGGCGGACTCGGAGCTGCTCACCTCGTCGCGCCGCGCAGCATCGCCTGTCAACAAGGCGAATAGACGGCTGCGATGGTTGGCTGCTTCCGCAAGCGCTTCACCGACGGACTGCACGTAGCGCGCGCCCTCTATCTCGTCAGATGCCAGCGCCACTTGTGCATTGGCGCCACTCAGATAGAAGACTCCCAGCGCCGCCGTCGGCAGTGCCATGGCCGCGACGAGCAGTGCGAGCTTCTGCCAGAGCTTCAAGCGATTCAGGAACTGCATAACCGTCAATCCTTGTTGTGCCGACCCGATCAGAATTCCTGCCACTCGCTGCTGTTGTCGTTGCCTGCTTGGGCACGGACAGCGGCGCGGGTGGTGGAAACAACAGCCGCTTCAGGCCGGGAGGCGGCTGTGGGTTGATTGTTATCCGTTCGTTTTACCCAGGGACGCCCCGTCTTGCGGTGGTCGGCCCGGGTCGCCGCGGCACCTGCGGCCGGCTTCTTTTCAGCCGGTGCATGCGTGCTCTTGGGGGCGCCGGCGGACGCGCCCGCAGAGCCCTGAGTTGCCAGAGTGTGATGGATGGCAGCAACACCGGTGAAGTCGTAGCGAGCCATCATTTCGTTCAGGCCACTGGCTTCCTTAGTCATGCCCTGCGAGGCGGCGGTTGCCTGTTCGACCAGCGCGGCGTTCTGCTGCGTCAACTCGTCCATCTGCATTACTGCGCGACCCACCTGTTCGATACCAAGCGATTGTTCGCTCGATGCCGCGGCGATCTCAGCCACGATGTCCGAGACCTTCTTGACTGAGGTTACAATCTGCTCGAGGGTTTGGCCGGATTGGGCCACGAGCCGCGAGCCATCCTCAACCTTCTTGACACTGTCCTGGATGAGATCCTTGATCTCCTTCGCGGCAGTCGCCGAGCGACCTGCCAGGTTTCTGACTTCGGACGCCACGACTGCGAAACCTCGGCCCTGTTCGCCGGCGCGCGCCGCCTCTACCGCGGCGTTGAGCGCCAGAAGGTTGGTTTGGAAGGCGATCTCGTCAATGACGCCAATGATGTCGGCGATCTTGCGCGCCGAGTCGTTGATTCCCGACATGGCCTGCACAGCCTTGCCGACGACTGAGCCACCCTGCTCGGCCTGGTCGCGCGCAGCGAGGGCGAGCTGGTTTGCCTGCCCGGCGTTGTCGGCGTTCTGTTTGACCGTCGTTGTCATCTCCTCCATCGAGGATGCGGTCTCCTCGAGTGAGGCGGCTTGCTCTTCGGTGCGCAACGATAGGTTGGCGTTGCCGGCCGAGATTTCCTGCGCGCCGCGGTGAATCTCAGTCGCCGCGTTCTTGACACTCGACACCGTCGCCGTGATGTTATCCGCCAGCTGGTTGATGCCGCGACTCATCGCCTCGAAAAAGCCGGTCTTGCCCGCGAGGTCGATGCGCTTGCCCAGCGCACCACTGTTGACGGCGGTGAGCATGTGCTGCAGCTCTTTCTCGACGCGCACCTCCTGCGTTCGCTGCGTCCACTCCATGACCGTGCCGAGGCGCTCGCCGCGCTCGCCAATCACAGGATTGGTAACCGTGCGGAAGGTGAAGTCGCCAAGGACACGCTCTTGGACATCAGCGCTCTTGAGGCCCTCGATCAGCCGCCGCTGGCTTGCCGGATCAGGTGAGAGTGAGTCGAGGCTCGAACCGCGCAACCGGGTCGGATCGAAGTTAGGCAGTGAGCTCTTGATCTCTTGCGCATTGCGCGTGAAGCTCGACTGAGCCGTGTCGTTGACATAGATGATCTGGTGCTTCTCGTCGGCCAACACCACACTCGTCGAGGCCTTGTCTAGGGCCTGCCGGATGCGGGTGTTTTCGGCGGCGACCGCGCGCTCCATCTCGATTTGAGTGCGCAGCTTGCCCTGCATTTCATCGAGTGCCCGCAACACCTTGCCGGCCTCGTCGGTACCTCGTGTCTCGATCTTGCTGTCATAGTGTCCTGAGGCGATTTTTCCGAACACCGTGACCGCCCAGGTGAGGGGTTGAGTTAAGGAGCGGCTTACGAGCCAGGCGAACACCAGAGCGAACCCGAGCACGATGCAGCTGAGTCCTGCTGAAATATCGCGCCGTACAGTCAGGTCCGTCACGCGTTGCTGCAGAACCTTGACGGTGGCCACATAGCTCGCCTCGGACAGAGTCTGCAGCGCACGGTTGGTGGCAACACCAGCATCGTGGATCTCGCCACCGCTGGTAGTCAGGTTCGCAGCCCCCAGGAGTTTGGTCTGGACCACAGAGTCATAGTCGTCCGCGGCTGTGGCGGCTGCATCGAACAGGGGACGCAACTGCGCTTGTAGCTCGGCCGGCAGTTGTTCCAGAGCGGACTGTCCTTTATCCAGCTGCGCGTGGAAACGGTCGCGGTAGATCTGGATGCCCATGCGGTCATCGCCGCCCAGATAGCCTTTAGCTGCGGCTTTGACGGCATAGCGGCGCATGTTGCCCGCGTAGATCAATGCCTTCGGGGTGTGATCGGATGCCAGATGAATAAGTGCGTGGCTCGTTGCTTGGGGGTCGAGCACTGTTTTGGAGTGCGCGCCGACCAGCTCGATCAGCTATTGAATGTGGTCGGTGAGCTCGGTATGTGCCGCATCGCTGTCAGCCACCGACTGCTGGATGGCCTTGCCACGCAGCGCCTCCCATTCAGCCTTCACGCCTTGCCAGGCGTACGCTACCTCGAGTTGCTTGCCGAGCTTTGCATCTACCGCATCCATGTTGGCGATCTGACGTTCGACTTCCTCCTGCTGCGCAACTACCTCAGCGCGCCGCGCGCTATCGCCGCTCAGAAAGACGAAGGCCCGGCTGCGATGAGCGAGAATTTCGCCCTCCACCGCACTCAGGGCCTGCAGATAGCGGGCGCCATCGAGCTCGTCATTGGCCTGGCTGACCTGCGTGTTGGCTAGGCGCAGATAGAAGAACCCGACCAGCAGAGCTGGAATGGCCATCGCAAGGACGAGCCATCCGAGCTTCTGCCAGAGCTTCAGGCGGTTAAGGACTTGAGTGATCATGGGCGTGTTCTTCAGGCAGCCGAAGCCACCAGTGAGCTGTCTGCCTGCGCAAGGTTGCCGGCGAACGAAGTCATGTCATTCGCGATGAGACGGTCGATGTCGAGCAGTACGACCATGCGGTCCGAGACGGAGACCAGTCCACGGATGTAGTCGGTCGCCGCGCGTGAGCCGAGTTCCGGGGCCGGTTTCACTTCCGCGGTGTTGACATCAACCACGTCGGAGACGCCATCGACTACAACGCCGAAGTCCCGGCGTCCCGTAGCTGACAGCACCGATACCACAATGATCACCGTGATCGCGGTGTACTCCGCGCGATCGAGCGCGAAGCGCATGCGCAGGTCGACGATCGGGACGATCGAACCGCGCAGATTAAGCACGCCCAACACATGAGCGGGCGCGTGTGGAATCTTAGTTACCGCAGACCAACCACGGATCTCTTGCACGCGCAGAATGTCGACACCATAGGTTTCGTTACCTAGGACAAAAGTGAGCACCTGGTGCGATCCCGCACCGGCCTGCTCCTGCTTTAGCGCGTTGTCAGACATGGAAGAATTCCTCGAAGGTGTCATTTGGCCGGGTGACTCTTGCTGGTGGCTCAGGCCGCCGCCCTCATGGAGGCAGCCTGGATGATGCCCGTCACGTCGAGAATCAGAGCAACCGAGCCATCGCCGAGGATGGTGGCTCCGGAAACACCCTCGACGCGGCCGTAGTTGACTTCCAGTGACTTGATAACAACCTGCTGTTGGCCGAGCAGGTCGTCCACGAACAGGCCCACGCGCCGGCCGTCGCCCTCGGCGATCACGACCAGACCCTCATGCAAGGCGCGGGCACGCGGCTCGACGCCAAACAATTCGTGCAGGCGGATGATAGGAAGATAGTCGCCGCGGAATGAGAACACTTCGTTGTGTCCTGACAGGCGGCTGATGCTCGTCTCCTTCAGGCGCATTGATTCGACAATAGAAATGAGTGGAATGATGTAGGTTTCGCTGCCTACCGCCACCGACTGGCCGTCGACAATGGCAAGAGTCAGGGGCAGCGTGATAATGAAGCGGGACCCTTTGCCGCGCT
>Ga0105240_10010896_pt1 | contig 12737 bp, 10 predicted proteins | sample KBSC54metaG_FD_80426 | JGI IMG/M metagenome (GOLD analysis project Ga0105240, IMG submission 80426) | Corn rhizosphere microbial communities from Kellogg Biological Station, Michigan, USA - KBS C5-4 metaG | ecosystem: Host-associated > Plants > Roots > Rhizosphere > Soil | place: Michigan, USA... | reverse complement strand
TCCTCGAGGTATCGGCCCATTTGGGTCAGGGTTTTTTCTTCACCCCTGAACTGCACGGTGAGGGCGCCGCTCAATTTTTGGTACTGCTGGCTCAGCTTGGCTTCCTCCGTCTCCAGGGGGACGTTTTCCGGGCGGAACAATTCGACCTGGAGGCGGGTATCCCGGTCGAGAACCTGGTAGCGGGGTTGAGGCAGGCCGGGGCGCAGAGGGTGGCCCACGTAAATCTGCGCGAGCTTAAACTGCCGCGGTTTGATCTCGGGTTCGATCTTCTCCACGAAATGAAGAAAGGCCTGCTCCGCCTCTGCATTATCCGTGTGACAGGTCATGGCGATATAGCGTTTGGCCGATTCCTCGTCGATGGCGGCGGATAATTCACTCCACTCGAGCAGCCACTTCTCCAAATCGGCCACGCTTACGCAGGCGGCAGCGCCTGCCTCCAACCGGTCAAAGAGCGGGTGGATCTGCTCCCAATTCCCCAAATCTGTGCCCGCGGGGACAAATTGTCGGGGCTTGTGAGGCGACAATGAACCAAAAGGCAATAAATCCATGGGGCGTAAGATACGTCACCGCGTCCATTTGAAAACCGGAATTTGAATTGAACCCTGCTCCGGGGCTACATTGCGGCAGATTGCATCTTGTCCAACGGGGTTACTTTAGGGAAGAACTATGAGCGAAAACGAACTGCTTGAAAAGGCGATAGGGATAGCCGTGGAGGCCCACCGGGGCCAAAAAGACCGCTGTGGGGTGCCCTACATCATGCACCCCTTGCGAGTGATGTCCCGGGTCGACCGCCCTCGGGAAAAGATCGTCGCGATCCTTCATGATGTCGTCGAGGACACCAATTGGACCTGGGACGATTTGAGGCGTGAAGGTTTTCCGGAGGACGTGATCCACGCGCTCGATTGCGTGACCAAACGCGAAGGTGAGGAGTACGAGAAATTCGTCGAACGCTCGGCGAGTGACGCGCTGGCGCGACGTGTGAAGCTAGCCGATTTAGAGGACAATATGGATGTGCGGCGACTGCCGGAATTCAATGATAAAGGTCTTGCCCGGCTGCACAAATATGCCAAGGCGTGGCGGTTCCTGTCGGGAACCGCCGGATCGGATTGCCAGGCCTGAAATTCGGGGAACAGTGGAGCCGAGGGAAGGACTCATCTCAGCCACGCTTTGACCGCCTCGAGGCGTGGGCGGGAAAAAGCCGGAGCCATGGCTCCGGCTGTGCACGTTTGAGAAAATTAGGGGATTTTGACCCGAGGCTCCAACTGTCAAAAACTCAGCGGTGCCAGCCCCGATATCCGTGTCCGTAATAAGGCCCGTGATATCCGCCAGAGCGGCCATACCAACGGGGACCAAAACCGAGGTAAAGGTTAGGAGCACAAACCAGGCGCGGGGGAGAGACCACTACCGGTGGATAATAAGCGGGACCGGGCGCGGCATAGACGGGAGCCGGAGCGCAATAGGCCGGGGGTGCCTGGTAAGCGACCGGGGGACCATAACCAGCAGGTCCCAAGGGGATACCCAGCCCGAGACTGAAGCTGACCCCAGCCCTCGAAACCGTAGCGGCACTTAGCAAAACAGCAGTCAGCAAAAATAGTTTTTTCATACAATTATAAGACGAGATCGGGCGCTTTCGGCTTCAAAAAACGGGGAAATTCTCCGAAGGGTTTTTTTGAATAAAGTGCTACCGGGGACGTCCATCCGCGGCGCGTCCGTGCAGCGTCAAACCTTGTTGTTCGATAAAGCGCTGGTCAGATCCTGGATGAGCGAAAGTCGCTCGTTTTCCTCCTGCTTCCGCCGAGTGATATCCCTGGCGACGGAAGAGGCGCCAATGATCCGACCGCCGGCATCGCGCACGGGCGAAAGTGTTACTGAGACCTCCACGGTGGTGCCGTCCTTGCGAACCCGAACGGTTTCGAAATCTTCGACCGACTCGCCCCGTTTCAACTTCTCCATGATTCCGGGGAGTTCATCCGGCCGATACGCGGGAATCAACGCTGAGACCGACCGGCCCACCATCTCAACTGAGCGATATCCGTAAAGCCGCTCGGCGCCTGAGTTCCAGCTGACGATCGTCCCATCAATCGTTTTGCCAACGATGGCGTCATCGCAGGATTCCACAATGGCAGCCAAGTACTCGGTTACGGCTTCGGCCTGGCGTTGGTTGCGGCGCTCCTGTGCGGCCCGGAGCTCGTTTTGGACGGCTGGGACCAGGCGGGCAAGATTGTCTTTCATGACGTAGTCATGAGCGCCGGCTTTCAACATCTCAACCGCCAACTCTTCCCCGATAAAGCCAGAGACCACAATGAACGGCGCATCGAGTCGACTCTGCTGGTAAAGCGCCAAAGCGGCAGTCCCACTGAAGGACGGCATCGAGTAGTCACTGATGACCAGGTCCCAGCTCTGGGCGTCAATGGCTGCGCGCATGGTCGAAGCAGTTTCCACCCTCTCGAACGTCACATTGAAGCCGCCTCGCTGCAGCTCCCGCACGATCAGAAAGGTGTCTTCGACAGAATCTTCGACAATAAGGACTCGGAGCGGGTCGGGCATAAGTCGCTGCTGGTTAACAACAGAGACAACCTAAACCGGGCCAAAAGAATCGTCAAATTGACGCACCCCAGGTTCAATGGGTAACCCCCATCCGCGCTGCGCCCGGGTGCTGTCCTCAAGGGACTGTTTCATTTTGCAAACAACCCCACCCCTGTTGCCTGGATCGCCACCGGTATTGCAGCCTCCGCTACCTGCTTATGTCGATTGATCCAGCAAACCAACCACGTGTCCGATGGCCTCAGTGGTTTTGACGTTCACGAGCGCGCCCGTACGCGGCTTAATCTCCACCTCCCCTTTCGCCAGCGACTTCTCGCCAATGCCGATGCGGATGGGGAAACCGACCAATTCAGAGTCCTTGAATTTGACCCCGGGCCGCTCATTGCGGTCATCGAGGATGACATCGATCCCGCGGGAAACGAGTCCGGCGTACAGCTGCTCGGCGCATTTCATGACCTCGCTCTCGGGGGCAACGGTCAAGGGCGTGATGCAAACCCGGTAGGGGGCGACGCTCAGGGGCCAGACAATACCGGAGGCATCATGGCTTTGCTCGATGACGGCTTGGAGCGTGCGGGTCACGCCGATGCCATAGCAGCCCATCATGGCAGGTTGTTGCTTGCCGGACTCATCGAGGAACAGCGCGTTAAGCGCCAGGCTGTATTTGGTGCCGAGCTTAAAGACGTGGCCCACCTCGATGGCGCGTTGGACCTGCAAGGGTTGGCCGCATTTGGCGCAGGCTTCGCCGACTTGGACGGTGCGCAGGTCGGCCCAGTGCGCGACCTGAACGTCTCGCTCCATCGCCACGTGACGCAGGTGGAATCCGTCCTCGTTCGCACCAGTGGTCATTTCGGAAGCACCCCGGAGCCGCTCATCGGCATAAACCGGGTGGGTGGTCACTCCCACCGCTCCGAGGCTTCCCGGATGGGCTCCGAGGGCTTCCGCGATCTCCTCCGGGGCCGCCGGTCGGAACTCTGCGGTCCCTAACACGCCCGCCAGCTTGGCTTCGTTCAGTTGATCACAGCCACGCACCAGGTTCAGCACCGGTTTGCTATTGGCGACATAGACCAGCGTCTTGATCTGCTGGTCGGCCGGAACGCTGAACGGCGGGCGGGATAATGCCTCGATGGTCAGGACCCCCGGCGTGGCGAACTTCTCGATCGGCGAAGCGGAAGGGCGCGGTGCGGGAGGGGCGAAGGCGCTGGTGGCCTTTTCCACATTGGCCGCGTAGCCGCACGCTGGGCAAAACACCACTTCGTTCTCGCCCGTTTCAGCCGGAACCATGAACTCGTGCGAAAACTTGCCGCCCATCACGCCGGTATCGGCCTCGACAGCGACCGTCTTGAGACCGCACCGCTTAAAAATGCGGGTGTAGGCCTCGTACATTTTACGGTAGCTCTCCTGCGCCGCCTCATCCGTAGCATCAAAACTGTAGGCATCCTTCATGACAAATTCCTTGGCCCGCATCAGGCCGAAGCGCGGGCGGATCTCATCCCGGAATTTAGTCTGGATCTGGTAAAAATTTTTAGGCATCTGCCGGTAGGAATTGATTTCCCCGGCGACGAGTGAAGTGATGACTTCTTCGTGGGTCGGCCCCAGCACCCATTCCTTCTTGGCCCGGTCCCGGACTTTAAACAAGACGTCCTTGGCGGTTTCGTAGCGGCCGCTTTGCTGCCAGATCTCCGGGGGCTGCAAGGCAGGCATGAGGACCTCCAAGGCGCCGGCCCGGTTCATCTCCTCACGAACGATCTGTTCGACCTTGCGCAGCGCTCTTAAACCCAGCGGCAGGAAAGTGTACAGGCCGCCCGTGAGCTTGCGGATCAAACCGGCGCGCAAGAGCAGTTTGTGGGAGACAATCTCCGCCTCGGCGGGAGTCTCTTTAAGTGTAGGAACCAGTGTTTGTGACCAACGCATTTCAAATTAAGTGTGAAGACGAGGGAGCGCGTTGGCAAATTTATTCCCGGGAGGCTCGCGCCGAGGTGATGGGTTCCTGGGCCGCAGAGACCGGGGCGTTCACTTCACCACGTTGACGAGGGGGGCCAGGCCCTGGATGCGGACTTCCAGGCGATCACCGGATTCGATGGGGCCGACGCCGCTCGGGGTGCCGGTCAGGATCACGTCTCCCGGAAGCAAGGTCAGGTTGGTCGAGATGAAACTGACGAGTCGAAAACAATTGAAGATCAGTTCCCGGGTATTGGAATTCTGCCGAAGCTGGCCATTCTGAAAGAGTTGGATGGTCAATTCGTGCGGGTCGATCTTGGTCTCCACGTAAGGCCCCAGGGGCGTAAAAGTATCAAATGACTTCGCGCGGGTCCATTGGCTTTCACTTCCCTGGACTGTTCGGTCGCTCACGTCCTGCGCGGAGGTATAACCGAAAATATACCGAGCGGCCGCCGTCGGCGTGACGTTGCGGACGCGACGGCCGATGACGATGCCCAACTCCGCCTCGAAATCGGTGCGGTGATTGGGAAAGGGAATCTCAATTTTCCCGCCGTCCGGCAAAAGCGAACTGGTCGCCTTAATCCAGATGAGTGGTTCCTTGGGTAACGGCTTATTGGTCTCGCGGGCGTGGTCCGCGTAATTCAGACCCACGGCAATGATTTTCGACGGCGCCACCGGGGTCAGGGTTCGCACGCCCTTGAGCTTGGTGGGCTTCCGGTCAAAGGAAGGCGAACCGAAGACGTCTCCGCGAGCGCGGAAAATCTCGCCGTCCACGACTTTTGCGTAAAAAGTGTCGTCGCCCTTTTGGAATCGGCCTATGGCTGCCATCTAGAGTGGGGATCTCTAACAAAGAAAGGACCCTCCTCGCAAGGGTAAAAGATAGGTGACGCAGGGCCTAACGGGTCATAATCCGGCCAGTTTCACGGCGGCGGTGAACTTTCCGACCAGCCATTCCGGGGCGCAACCCAGGGCCACGACGGCGAGAGCGAGCAACACCAGGGGCACCTGGCTGAGGACGGGGGCGGGCAGAGAGCGGATGGGTGCAGGCGCCTCGACAATGTAGATTTGTTTCAGAACCTGGAGGTAATAGTAAAGTGAGACTGCGCTCATGGCGATCGCCAGGATGACCAGCCACAACATCCCCATACCATCAGCCGGACCGCTCAGGGCCTGGGCAAAAATGTAGAATTTTCCAAAAAAGCCCGCCAGGGGTGGAATGCCGGCCAGAGACAGCATGAACACCAGCATGCAGAGGGAAACGGCCGGGGCCCGACGACTCAGGCCGGCGAAATCCACCAGGCGATCTCCCCCGCTCATCTCCTGCACGACTGAAACGACGCCAAACGCCCCCAGGGCGGTGAGGCCATAGGTCACGGCGTAGTACATCAGGGCCGCCAGGCTCTGTGGGGCCTGAGTCATGACGCCGAGGAGCATGTAGCCACCGTGGGCGATGGCCGAGTAAGCCAACAAACGGCGCACGCTGCTTTGGGCCAACGCCGCCACGTTGCCCAACACCATCGAGGCCAAGGACACAATGGCGAGCACCGGAATCCAGCCGGGGCGATACGCATGCCAACCGCCGCCGCCTTCAGCGCCTTTGAAGCCAAGCATCATCACCCGCGCGAAGACGAAGAAGCTGGCCACCTTGGATCCCGACGCAATGAAGGCGGCGCTCGGGATCGGTGCCCCCTGGTACACATCGGGCGCCCACAAATGAAACGGCGCTGCGGCCACCTTGAATCCAAAGCCAATCACCGTCATGACGATCGCCGCCGCCAGGAGCGGGTCCAACCCCGGTCCGCGGATCGCCGCGGCGATCTGGGCCAGGTTGGTCGACCCGGAAAGCCCATACAATAGGCTGAGTCCGAAGAGCGTAAACGCCGCCGACACACCGCCAAAGAGAAAGTACTTCAACGCCGCCTCAGCCGACTGAACACTGCGTTTATTGAAGGCGGTGAGGATGTAAAGTGAAAGGCTGGTCAGTTCCAGCGATAGGAAGATCATCAAAATATCTTCGGAACTGACCAGGAACATCATGCCGGAAGCCGCCAGGAGGATGAGGGCAAAATACTCGCCGACATGCGACGTGAAGTTGGTTTCAATGGACAGGAGCAGCGTGAAAATGGTCAGCACCAGCAGCGCGATCTTGACCAATTCCCGCAATGAATCCGCAACCAGGGTCCCTTGGAAAAAATCAGCGTGCTGTGGCAGGGCGAGCATCCAGCCGGCGGAGACCAGGCAACCTGCGATGGAAATTAGCGCGCCGATGCTCAACCGGAATCTCAGCTCCAAGTCCCGCAGGGCCAGCAGGTCGGCCGCCAGCACCACAAGTGCGGTCACCACGACCACGATCTCCGGAGCCGCTAATTCGAGTAGTTGAAGGTAACTCACGGTGGACCTTTCGGCAGTCCCCCGAAGAGACCCGAGTTGAAGCTGGGGATGATCCAGTCGAGCAAGAGCCGGGGGTAAAGCCCGATGGCCAAGGACACGCCCACCAACAGCACGGCCCCGAGGCGCTCGGGGATGGAGATGGGCTCCAGGCTTAGATGACCATTGCCCGAGCTCCGCGCCGCCACGGGTGCCGGTTCGCGATCGGCAAAGAACACGCGTTGAAGCGCGCGAAGCATGTAGGCCACCCCGACCAGCAATCCCAATCCACTGACGACCGTCAAGGTCGGGAATGCTTGCCAGGCGCCCAGGAGCACCTGCAGTTCGGCGACAAAGCCGCTGAACCCGGGCAATCCCATGGAAGCCACACTGGCGATCGTGAAAATGACGGCGGTGAAGGGGAACAGGGTTCCGAGGTCCATCTGCTGAAGGTCAGCCAGATCCCGGGTATGGGTGCGATCATAAACCATGCGCCCCACCACGGCGAACAATAAGCCAGCCAGGAGACCGTGGGAGAACATTTGCAGCACCGCTCCGCTCATTCCGACTTGTGACAGCGTCATTAACCCGAGCAGCACAAATCCCATGTGACTGACGCTCGAATAACCAATGATAAACTTGAAGTCTTTCTGCACCAGGGCGACCAGCGCACCATACAGAATCCCAATGACCGCCAAGAGGCTGAAAACGTCCCTCCAGGACCCAAAGCCCAGGATGTGAGTACCCCACGGGGCCATCCCTTCCGGGAACAACGTCATGGCCACCCGCAAACAGCCATAGGCCCCCAGCTTCATCACGACGCCCGCCAGCAGCATGGAGGCTGCCGTCGGCGCGGCCACGTGACCGGTCGGCGCCCACGTGTGAAAAGGCCAAAGGCCCGCCAGGATCGCGAACCCGACAAATACCAGCGGAAAAGCCCACATTTGGAAGCCGTGCGGAAAGGGGAACTTGGCGAGCTCGAAAATGCTCATCGTGTGGCCGCCGCTGACGACGTATGCCGCAACCAGGCCGATCAAGACCATCGCGCTGCCGACGAAGGAATAAAGCGCGAGCTTCATTGCACCGTACTCACGCCGGGTCGATCCCCAGATCGCGATGATGAAATACTTGGGGATGATCGCGATCTCGTAAAACACGAAGAGCAGGAACAGGTCAAAGCTAAGGAAAACCCCGTAGACGCCACCGATCAACGCGAGGTAAAACGCGAAGAATTCTTTGGCGCGGTGTTCGATGTTCCACGAGAAGAGAATGCCCGCCACAGCCGCCAAACCTGTAAGCAGCACCAGGGTGAGGCTGATGCCATCCGCCGCGAGGTGATACTCCAAGCCCAACGAGGGGATCCAGGGAACCCGAGTGATGGTGTGCACCTCTCCGATTTTGGCGTCCAGCATTCCTCCCAGGGCGAACCCCAGGCCCAGCAAGGCCGTCAGCAAGGCCACGGTTCGCGCCAGGCGCGCGTTGGTTCGCGGCAAGAGCATGAGGACCGCCACGCCCAGGAAGGAGGAATAGATTGTCCACGCGAGCATAGTCCTAGAACCTCAGGTATTGCACCATCTGCACGACCGTGCTGTTGACTAATCCCAGGAGGGCTTGCGGATACACCCCGAGCACCAACATCAGGCCTAGCGGAGGCAGAACCGCCATGCGTTCCCTCAGCGTTAAGTCCGGCAATTGAGACCACTTTGGATTCAAAGGTCCGTTAAACACCCGCTGCAAAATGGTGAGCAAGAACACCGCAGTAATCAGCAAACCGAGCACCGACAGCGCCGTCGCCCAGGTCGCCAGGGAAAAGGCTCCTTTGAAGATGAGAAACTCCCCGACGAACCCGTTGAGGCCGGGCAAACCTAGCGAGGAGAAGAGCGCTATTCCCATGAGCCCGCAAAATACGGGAGCGACCTTCCTCAACCCACCAAAGTCCTCCAAACCCCGCATCCCCTGGCCGCGGGACTCCAGAAAGCCAATGAACCAGAACAACGTCGCGGCCGTGAGTCCGTGATTAAACATCTGCAGCATCACGCCGTTCAACGCAGCCGTCTTGTCGATCGACGGCGCGGTGGTCAGGGTGCTGGAGCTCATCACGGCAAAAATGCCGAGCAGGCAATATCCGAGGTGGTTGATGGAAGAGTACGCGAGCATTCGCTTGAGGTCTCGTTGGGCGAACGCGGCTCCGGCCGAAACAATAATCGTGAGCACGGCCAGCCAGAGCAGCGGCGTCAGCACCCAGCGCATTTCCTGAGGAAAAATCGGGAGCAGGATCCGGAGAAAACCATAGATGCCCATTTTTGACATCAGGCCCGTCAGCAGCATGGTGGTCCCGGTCGGCGCTTCCGTGTAAGCGTTGGGGAGCCAGGTATGAAAAGGGACCAACGGGACTTTGACCGCAATCCCGAGAAAGACGCCAGAGAAGATCAACAAGGCGAGGCGTTTGGTGGTTAGGTCACGCCAACCCAACTTGTCGCTGAGGGCGGAAGTGAGCAGCCCGTTCCGACCCCAATCCGCCAGATCGGTGAAATCGAATCGACCGGTGGCAAAGAGGATCGCCAGGAACGCCAGCAGCATGGCAATGCTGCCCGCCATGGTGTAGATGAAAAACTGCGTGGCGGCCGCAGACCGCAGCGGACCGCCCCAAAGTTTGATCAGGAAGAAGGCCGGGATGAGGCTCAATTCCCAGAAAATAAACCAATGGAAGAAGTTCAGAGCGGTGAAAGTTCCGAAGAGGCCGGCCTGGAGAAAAAGCACGAGAGCGAAGTAGATCGGCACTCGCCCTTGAATGCCCCACGAGGCGAGCATCGCCATGGGGACAACCAGCGCCGAGAGCAAAACCATCAGCAGACTTAGGCCGTCGATCGCGACGTGGTATCGCACCGCCAACGCCGGAATCCAGGCATGCGTTTCCTCAAACTGCAACGCGCCGGAGCCGGTGTCGAACAGGCGCCACAAAGCGAGTGCGCCCGCCAGCGCCAGCAGACTGAAGCTCAGGGCGAGGCCGCGAGCCAGGCGTTCCTGGGTCTTCCCGAGGCCGATGACGATGATCCCGCCGACCAGCGGTATCAGCGTCAGGATGGTAATGTACGGGAACTGGTTCATGAGTTCCGGCACCCCCAAATCAAGATCAAGGTGAGCACCGCCATGCCGATGCCGATGATGCGGAGATAATGTTGCACTTGGCCGTCCTGCAGACGGGAAGCAAACCCTCCCCCGATTCGGAGCCGTCGGCAGGTCTCATCGAAGCCGCGGTTGATCACAAAATCGTCAAAGAATCGGTCAACCCAGGCCAAACCCAGGGCAGCAAAACCGACCAACTGGACGGCGCTATCCCAGACCCAACGGTCCAGCCAGTCGCACGTTCGGGCCCACCAAAGGTTCAAGCCGACCACCGCCCATTCATACGCTTCGTCCACGTAGTACTTCCTTCGTAACAGAGTAAAGAGGTTGGGCCAGACCCGCTCGAGGACGTCCGGCTGTTCCGGAGTTGAAGCTGGCTTCCGACCATACAACCGATAGCCGAGTCCGATGCCAACACACACGATCAGAGTCGACAGCAGCATGGTCATCAGCACACCGCCGCTCTCGGCCTTCGCAGATCCTCCATTTAAAAATTCCTGAAACCACGGCCAGGCCGGCGTGCCCAGGAAGCCTAGCAACACGGAACAGGCGGCCAACACGATCAACGGATACGTCATGGTCCGCGGACTCTCATGGGGAATATTACCGGCCCCGGCGTGGGACTCGTGATGATGATTAGCCTCCAATCTGGGACCGCGATACGTTCCAAAAAAGACGTAGCAAACTTGGCGGGTCATGTAAAACGCCGTGAGCAGCGCCCCGAATGAACCCAAATAAAAGGGCCACGGGCTAACCCTCCAGCCGTGCGCTGCGTGCAGAATTTCGTCCTTGCTCCAAAACCCGGAGAAGAGGAGCGGAAACCCGCTCAGCGCCAGCATGCCCACAGCGTAGGTCGCAAAGGTTAGGGGCATGAACTTCCTGAGTCCGCCCAGGCGCCGAATGTCCTGCTCGTCGTGGCAGCCGTGAATCACCGAGCCCGCCCCCATGAACAGCAGGGCTTTGAAAAACGCGTGGGTGATGAGATGGAACATTCCGACGGCTACCCCGCCCATACCCAGGCCCATCATCATGAAACCGAGCTGTGACACCGTGGAGTAAGCGAGAATGCGTTTGATGTCCGTTTGCGCCACCGCAATCGTGGCGGCAAAAACCGCGGTCGCCGTCCCAACCCACGTGATCACCTCAAGCGCGGGCGTTTCCAACGCCGCACCCAACGGATGGGCCGTCATCAAGGGGTAGACCCGCGCCACCAGGAATACACCGGCCGCGACCATCGTCGCGGCATGGATCAACGCGCTGACGGGGGTGGGGCCCTCCATCGCATCCGGCAGCCAAACATGCAAAGGCACCTGGCCTGATTTCCCAATGGCCCCGCAAAAGATGAGCAAGCCAATCCCGGCCGCGGCTGTCAAACCCAGGACCGTCGTCTGGGCCACCAAACTGGCCAACGCGGTTTCTTCGAGACAGCCTTGGCCACCGTCGTAAAAGAGCAACGTGCCCGTTTGGGAGTAGAGCCAAACCATCCCGAGCAGAAATGCCAGGTCACCAATCCGTGTGGTGATGAACGCCTTTTTTGCCGCGGCCGCCGCGCTGGGCTTATGGTACCAAAAGCCGATCAACAGGTAGGAGGTCAGCCCGACCAACTCCCAGCACATAAAGAAAAGCAGGAGGCTATCGGCGATGATCAACCCCAGCATGGCCGCGGCGAAGAGCGAGAGGAAGCAAAAGAAGCGCGTGAAGTTCTCGTCGTGGGCCATATAGCCGAGGCTATAGATGAAGATCAACAGCCCAACCAAGCAAACCATCACGAGCATGATCGCCGTCAGCGGATCGAGCATCCACCCCAACCTCAACCAGCCATCGCCCAGCTGAAACCAACGGAAAGTGAACACCATCCTCGCTGCCCCGGCGCCGGCGTGATTGCCCAGGGTAGCCACAAAAGCGGCACAGGAAAGCCCCAGTGCCCCCACCATCGAACCGATCGCAAGCGACGCGGCAAATGCCCGCCGGCGTTGTTTCACAACCGCGCTCAACCCTGCCGCTACGAGCGGCAGCACCGGAATAAGCCAGAGGAATTTCAGGGCGGTGCTCATGCTTCAGCAACCGGTGTCTCGAATTGAGGACTGGGATCCCAGATTCCTGAACGCGCGGACGGGGGCGTCCGCGCTCCGGGTGTTTTCTGGATGACGTAGTCCGCCATGATCAGCCTTTCATCGAATCGACTGCATCCACCTCGGCGGTTTTAAACTGACGGTAAATGGCGACAATCAAAGCCAGACCCACCGCGGCTTCAGCCGCCGCCACGCCGATCGCAAACAGAACGAAAAGGATGCCGGTCGCCGCCTGGGGGTGCGGGCTATATCGCCAGAAGGCGATGAAATTCAAATTGGCGGCGTTGAGCATGAGTTCGATCCCGACGAGGACGATAATGGCATGGCGACGGATCAACGCTCCGGCCAACCCGACGGCAAAGAGGAGCGCCGACAGGACGAGGTAGCCTTGCAGCGGAGTCATAAATCTGCCTCCCGCGGGCTGGGTTCCAGATGTTGCAGCCGCGCCTCCGCCGAACGTGCCAAGGCCGGTTCGGGTTCATTCCCCCTCAAAGAAACATTCGGCAGTGTGTCCTTTCCGTTCGTCCCGCTGTGGTTTCCGACCACGAGCGAGGGAACTGGCTTCGGACGCCGGGGCTCGTTCATCGCGATGATGACCGCGCCAATCAAGGCGGCGGTTAACAACAGTCCTAAGACCTCGAGTGGGAGAATGTAACGGGTCATCAACTGATCGCCAATTTGCCGGACCGT
>Ga0105240_10010895_pt1 | contig 12738 bp, 9 predicted proteins | sample KBSC54metaG_FD_80426 | JGI IMG/M metagenome (GOLD analysis project Ga0105240, IMG submission 80426) | Corn rhizosphere microbial communities from Kellogg Biological Station, Michigan, USA - KBS C5-4 metaG | ecosystem: Host-associated > Plants > Roots > Rhizosphere > Soil | place: Michigan, USA... | reverse complement strand
TGCACGGCGCCACGGCGGCGAAGCGCGGTGCGCGATGCAAGACGGTCGCTGTTGCTTCATCGTGACGTTGCCGAAGTGACCTGTCGCCGGCGGGAACTGTCCGCCGCGGCGGCGTCGAATCAGGCCGGCGCGGCCTGGGCCCGCTCGTCGGGCCAGGCGACCTGGGCGGCCGCGCGCTGCGGTCGCGGGCCGATATAACGCGAGCGCGGCCGAATCAGACGGCCGCTGAGAATCTGCTCGCGGGCGTGTGCTATCCATCCACACGTGCGGCTGATGGCGAATACACACGTAAAGGCGTCCCTCGGGAATCCCAGGGCTTCGAGCAGCAATGCCGTGTAGAACTCGACGTTGGTCTGCAAGGGACGATCGGGCTTCTTCGCGGCCAACAGCTTCAAAGCGGCCGCCTCGACGGCTTCGGCGAGCTGCAGCCGTTGCGGATCGACCTGGCCGGCTCGAATCAATGTCTGGAGCGCACCCTTGACGGAGTCGGCGCGCGGATCGCGCACGCGATAGATTCGGTGACCGAAACCCATCAGGCGCTCGCCGCGTGAGAGCTTTTCCTGCAACCACGCAGATGCGATCGCTGGCTTGCCGATAGCGTCGAGGTAGTCGAGCACGGGCCCCGGAGCACCTCCGTGGAGAGGACCTTTGAGCGCGCTCAGAGCCGCGATGACGGCCGATGTCAGGCCTGCCCGGGTCGAGGCCACCACCCGAGCCGCGAAAGTGGAGGCATTCAGGCCGTGGTCGCTGACAGTCACCAGATAGCGATCCAGTGCGGTGACCTGTTCCGCAGTCGGGGGCATGCCGTGGATCATCCGCAGCAGATCCGCCGAATGGGGCGCGGTGGCATCCGGCTCGATGGGTTTCAATCCCTGTCGCAGACGCAGCACCGCCGCGGTGAACACGGCCGCAGCCCCAACCAGGCGCAGGGCCGTGTCCAGACCCTCACTGTCGTCTATTTGCGCAAGCAGCATCCGCAGCGCTTCGACCGGGTCCCGTTGCAACCGAGGCAGGTCTGTGTGCCCGAGCCGCTCGAAAGCCACTGATCGGGCGCGCCCGAGCAGCGTAGGGATACTGGAGGCCGGTGGCGCCTCGTCAAACAGGCCGTCCCACAAGAGCGCGAGTACCCTCTCGTAGCTGCTGCGTTCCGCGAGCTCATCCAGCGAGCGTCCGCGAATGATCAGCGTCCCGGCTTGTCCGTCTACGTCCGACAGTACCGTGTCGGCGGCAATCACGTCATCGAGGCCGTTCATTCCAGTGTCTCCCGGATGGCTCGCCCCATCCTGCGTGTTTTATGATTGACGTCAATCTTGATCGATGTCGATCAATGTGAGGCACGCCATGGGCTGGATGACGGCAACCCAGGCTCTGCGCACGCTGGAGGTGCGGCCGCAGACCCTGTACGCGAACGTGAGCCGCAAGAGGATTCGGGCCAAGGCGGACCCGAAGGATCCGCGGCGCAGCCTTTATCACGAGGGCGACGTGCGGCGCCTGGCGCGCAAGCGGGGCGGGGCACGCAAGGCGGAGGAGGTCGCAGCTGCTGCGATAGAGTGGGGCACCCCGGTGCTCGCTTCGGCTGTGTCCACGGTCGCGGGCGGCCGCCTCTGGTACCGGGGAGAGGACGCGGTTCTGCTGGCCGAAGCGAAGACTCTCGAAGAGATCGCGGTTCTGCTCTGGGGCGTGAGTGATCCGCAAAGCCTGCAGCGCAACTCCAGCGCAGCAGAGGCGGCGAGCCGGCGGCCGCGGGACACTGCTCGGCCCTCATCCAGCGAGCTGAGCCGCGTCTTTCTCGAATTGGCGCGGCGAGTGAATGAGGATCCTCCCTCACACGGTCGCACTCTCGCCGTCCTGCAGGCCGAAGCGGCCGAGGTTCTCGCTACCGTCGCGGACGCAATGCTGGGGAGCAGTGCAGCTGCCGCCCTGCACCAGCGGCTCGCCAAAGCGTGGGGCCGCGCGGATGCCAGTGATCTCATACGGCGCTCTCTCGTCCTGCTCGCCGATCACGAGCTCAACGCGTCCACGTTCGCGACTCGAGTGACCGTCTCGACTGGGGCTTCGCTGGCAGCCGGGGTGTTGGGTGGGCTTGCGACTCTCACCGGGCCCTTGCATGGCGGTGCCGCCGCCGGCGTGCGCGAGCTGATGGACGCTGCCTCGTCTCAGGGTGCCGAGGCGGCCATCCGCGATCGGCTCGCACAGGGTCGGCCGATGGCCGGATTCGGGCATCCGCTGTATCCCGCGGGCGACCCCAGAGCGGCCGCATTGTTGCAGCGGCTCCAAATCCCGCCAGGGTTGGCTGAGATCCGGGACCTGGTGGAGGATCTCGTCGGCGAGCGCCCGAACATCGACTTCGCTTTGGCAGCCCTGACTGAAACCGGCCGCCTGCCCAGGCAAGCGCCCCTGGTCCTGTTTGCGCTGGCTCGCAGCGTGGGGTGGCTGGCGCATGCATTGGAACAAGTCACGACAGGCCGGCTGATACGCCCGCGTGCCCGCTATGTCGGGCCCGCTCCACGGTTGTGATAGATTCCAGTGGCGCCCAAGCGTCGTTCCGGGGGGGATTGCCATGGAACACACCGCCCATCTTCCTGAGCCGGCAGTGAGCCGGAACCTGCTCCCCGCCGTGTGCGATGTGTCCGTCACCAACGTATGCAATGCCGCGTGCGACTTCTGCGGCTTCTCCCGTGACAAGAATCTAGTTGGTCCACGTCGTTATGTGGACCTTGCCGATTTCACGCGCGCCCTGCCTTTTCTGCGCCGTCGGCGGATCCGCTACATGACCCTCCAAGGCGGGGAGCCGCTGGTTCACCCGGACGTGGTCGGTCTGGTTGCCGCTGCGACCGAGGCGGAAATGCAGTGCGGTCTGATCACCAACGGTTGGTTTCTCTCCCGTCACGTCGCAGCGCTGGCGGAAGCGGGACTGAAGCGCCTGCTCGTGTCGATCGACAGCGACAACATGACACGCCACGACGCCAATCGCGGCTTGGACGGCCTGCATGCGCGCATCGCGGACGGTATCGCCCGCGCGCACAGTCTCGGCATCCCCGTGTGGGCCTGCGTGACAGTGACCCGATTGGTCAACTATGAAGCGTTGCCGGAAGCCCTCCAGCGGCTTGGATTCGACGCCGTGACGTTCTCGTACCCGCGGCGGGAGCGTTTCGGCTCCTCCTCCCTGGTCTACAGCGAGGACTCGGAGCTGATGGAGCAGAGCTCCGAGGAGATCCTGTCGGCGCTGGAATCGATCAAGCGCCTCAAGAAGCGCTTCCGGGTACTCGATCCCAGTGCCGCGCTCGATGAGGTCGCGCGCTTCGTGCGCGGCGAGGAGCAGCGCGTCACCTGCGTCGCCGGCCACAAATACTTCTACATCGACTGGAATCTCGATGTCTGGCGCTGTGAGCCGTGGGCCAAGCCGATGGGATCGGTGTTCGACCTGGATCACCTCCCGGATCAACGCGAGGCCTGCAACGCCTGCATGATGTCCTGCTACCGGCACGCGAGCGCCATGATGCACGGAGCGATCGCCGTCACCGACTCCGCGCAGGCGGTGGCCCGAGGAGAGTTCCGTTCGGCGGTCAGCTCGCTGTTCCAGCGCGGCGTCGGGTATTCCCTCTGGGCGCTCGCCGCGGACGAGTGGCCGCGTGCAGCCCTTTCCGCCTGGAAGCGGCGCACCCGGCGGCAGACTGCGGGGCGGGCCTGACACGAGCCTTGAGCATCTGAGCCGAGATCGCGGGGGGCGTTTGGGGAAGGGCAGACTCGAAGCATTCAGTGACGGCGTGATCGCCGTCATCATCACCATCATGGTGCTGGAGCTGAAAGTGCCGCACGGGGAGAGCTTCCAGGCGCTCGCGCCTCTGGTTCCCACCGTGCTCGTGTACGTGCTGAGCTTCATCTACGTGGGGATCTACTGGAACAATCATCACCACATGCTGCATGCCTGCAACCGCGTGACGGGCCCGATCCTGTGGGCCAACCTGCACCTGTTGTTCTGGCTGTCGGTCGTGCCGTTCACGACCGCCTGGATGGGCGAGAACCACTTCGCCCCTGCGCCCACAGCGTTGTATGGCCTGGTGTTGCTGATGGCGGGCGTGGCGTACTGGATCCTGCAGCAACTCATCATCGCTTCGCAGGGCGAGGGGTCGATCCTGAAGGAAGCCGTCGGCGAGGACCGCAAGGGCAAGCTGTCACCCATCGCCTATGCGTTGGCCGTCATCTGCTCGCTGCGCTGGCCCTGGGTCGCGCAGTCCATCTATACCCTGGTAGCGCTCATGTGGCTGATTCCGGACCGTCGCATCGAGCGGGTGCTGTCGCGACACGAGCATTAGCGGGCGGCGCTGAGCAGCCGCCGGTACTTGCTGAGGGAATATCCCCACATCGGGGCCCCACGGCGATTCTGTCCGTCGAGGGCGTGACCTTCATGACCGACCCCACGTTCGATCCGGCCGGTGGCGACTACGCCTCCGGCAGGGTGACCTTGCACAAGACACGGGGTCCGGCGCTGGCAGCGAGTCAGGTGGGTCCTGTCGATGTCGTGCTGCTCAGCCACGATCAGCACGCCGACAACCTCGACAGGTCGGGCCGGCAGCTGTTGCGGCGAATTCCGCACCTCATCACGACATGCGCCGCCGCCGGCCGCCTCGGCGTCGAAAGTATCGGCCTCGAGTCCTGGCAGAGCTGGTCGATCAAGACACCCCAGGGCGCCACCTTGAGAGTGACAGCGACACCGGCCCGCCACGGCCCGGTGGGCATCGAGCCCATCTCCGGAGAGGTCATCGGGTTCGTCATCAGCTCCGTCGAGCGCGGGATCGACCTGGCGTACGTCACCGGCGACACGGTCTGGTATGCGGGGACGCGTGAGGTCGCTGAGCGATTCCGGCCCCGGGTCGTATTGCTGTTCGGCGGCGGTGCGCAGGTGCGCGGCCCATTCTATTCGGTAGGAGCGCGTATGATGTATTTGCGGCGAGTGGGACTGATTCGCCCCCGAGCCGCCGATAACGACGATCACACGGCAGTAGGCTGCTCGTACGGGGGGTGGCGATGCGACACGACATAGGGATCTACATCGCGCATGCGGCGTTCTTTCTGTCCTTTGCGATCGCGCGGAGCATCGGAGCGATCGCGCCGCGCGATCAGGGGGGCACGCGTGTGCTCTCCTCGCAAGCAGCCACTGCTCCAGCTTCGCGAATTCTATTCCTCATCCATGTCGGCACCTTCTTCCTGCTCTACTTCGGAATCGCCGCCGCCGTGTTCGGTCCGCCACGGCGGGTGCTCTTTCCTGCGCAGATCGTGCCGGGCGGGCTCCTCATCGGCATCGCAGCGGTGCTGTCCTGCTGGACCTTGCTGTACTTCCGCTCATGGCGCTTCCGGGCCGTCATCGTCGTCGGCCACGAGCTGGCCACCGGCGGACCCTTCAGGATCCTGCGCCATCCCATCTACCTGTCATTGACTCTGCTCGCCCTCGGTACCGCTCTGTGGCACCCGACTCCTTTCATCTGGGTGTCATTCCTCCTCGTCGCTGTCCTGTCTGACCTGCGTGCCCGGGCGGAGGAGACCCTGCTGCTGCGGATCTACGGGGAAACGTACGCGAAATACTGCGAACGGACGCGACGCTTCATACCGGCGATTTACTAGCAGCCCTCTGGCAGGTTCACTTGCGCTCCCTCACAGCTAGGGAGTGATCGGTCGGCCGGAGACCGGATTGGGGTAGTGGAAGGGCGGCACGTAGTAGTCTGGGAATGCGGCGTACACCTCCGTTGGCGGCTTGTCCGCGGGAATCGCACTGTCGGGTCCGGCGATCGGCAGGTAGCCTCGCGACCACCCTTTGGTGTAGTCGGCCCAGAACGTTGTGTACTGGTGCTCCGAACGAATCCTCCAGATTCCCCCTTCTTTGACGAAAGTGTTCTCAGCCACCTCACCACCGACCTCAGCCCGCTTGCCGTAAGCACCGCTCAGGGTGAGCTCGCGCACCCGTGCCTTGGCACTCCTGCCGTCTTCAGAAACATGAATGACGTGTTGATAGAGGAAGTGCTCCGCGACCTCTCCCTGATGCAGGCCGGCGGGACCGTCGATGTCGAAGCTGCGGCGCACGTGCTCACGGCCGACATAAACGCCCCGCTGCGCGATCTCCCTCGTCCCGTTGGCAGAGAACAGCTTCGCGGCATCGTCCCACTGCCACTTGTCACGATAGAAGCCATACGCGTTCTGCAGGTTCTCGATCGAGTCAGTGTCCTCCAGATGGGTGATCTCCTTGTCGAGCGCCGCAGACTCCGATCTCAGTTGCGTGGCTGGCACGGGCGTTGGAGCGGACGTTGGCGGCTCCGGCCAGCTGCTGCCGCGCGCGTAGTGGTACGGCACGAACGTATTGCCGGGATAGATCTCATAGCGCGCCGAGGGCTTGCGATCGGGCGGCAGATCGACCTCCGGCGTGGTGAGGGCCCAGAAGGTTTCGCCCCAGCCACGCTGGAAATCGGTGTACAGCACGAAATAGGCGTGCAGCTTGGCGATCTTCCACAGGCCATTCTCCTTGCGATACTCGTTCTCGTAGATCGCATCTCCCAGAAAATCCATCTGCTTGCTCATGTCGGAGCCGAAGATCAACGCCCGCCAACGGCCCTTCGCCGTCAGACCGTCGGCGGCGACCGTCACCACTGGCTCCATCTGCGTGTGGTCATAGAGCTTGCCGTGCTCCGGTGAGCCGAGGTACTTCAGGTACTGCAGCACACGCGCCTTGCCCACGAAAACACCGCGACCACCGATCTCGAGCGTCCCATCGTCCGTGAAGAGCTCCGCGATCTGCGACCAGAGGTTCTTGTCAACGAGGTAGCCGTAAGTCCTCTGCAGTACCTCGATCTGGTGTTCATCGCGCACCAGACCCGCGAGCCGGCGAGCCTCGGCCAGCCGCTCACCCGGAGTGCCGGCGCCCGGCGTGCTCGAGCGCGGTCGAGCCGGACGGGTGGTGCCTGGGTTCGGGTAGTGATAGGGCGGCAATGTCACCGCCGGCCAAGGATTGGCCGCGAACGTCGGCGGACCGTCAGGGGCCGGAAACTTGCGATCTGCGACGTTGCTCTGCGTCATCGCGACCGTCCAGCCGCCTGCATACGGCACGGTGAAGGTCTCGAACCAATGAATGCGGCTGATCTTCCAGTGTCCGCCCTCCTTGCGGTACTCGTTCTCATAGGGCCCGGTCTGCCAGCGCGCGTACTCCCCGTACTGGCCGAGCAGCACCAGCGCCTTCCAGCGGCCGTGCGCGGACTGGCCGTCGGGTGCCAGGTCGATCACGGGCTGCAGCTGGATATGATCGCGCAATTGCCCGACGCGCAGCCCGGACTTGCCGTAACCGATTGCATAGAGCAGGGCACGCACGTGCTCCTTGCCCCGGTACACGCCGCTGTTGCCGTATTCGGCGACCACATCGTCGGTGAGCAGATCGAGCACGGCATCCCAGTCCGAGCGATCCAGGTAGTAGCCATACTCGCATTGCAACCGCTTGATCTCGACGGTGTCAGCGAGACGCTGCGCGCGCAGCAGCAATTGATCCACGTTGGCTGCATCCGCGGCCCGCGCGGCGGTCACCGGAAGCAGCAATGCCACGAGGCACTTCGACAGGACGGCCAGTGCGCTCCGCAGGGTGCGGCTCGATAGCATCGTGGTTCCCCTTCAAGCGTTGCAGTCGTAAGGTTGGAACAGCAATACTCGGGTACTCGTAAGGTTCAGGCAAGTCGCTGGCGTTAGCATGAGACGAGTGCCATTGCCCGGCCCGGCGGTCGGCTCGGGCAGCGCGTGAGGGAGGAACGACGCATGAGCGGTCGCGAGCGAGTCGGCTTCGATCTGCCCTGGCCCTGGGGCGGAGACCGGTTCGAGTTGCGCGCTGTCCGGCGCCTGAACTACATCATCGGTCCGCTTGGCAGCGGCAAGACGCGCCTGGCATTCGCGATCGCCGAGCGCCTTCCTGACACTTCTCTCATCGGGCTCGAACGGCTGGCGGACGATGGAGCTCAAGCCAAACGCCGCATGCGCTCAGACAGGGCGTTGCGCTCGCGCGTGAATCAGATTCTGGACTGCCTGACGGCAGAGGGGGCGCAGAGCTCCTCCGCGCTCATCAGCCTGCTCGTGGAACTGGAGTCCGCAGGGGCGAAGCACCGTGTCGTCGATATGGTCGAACAGGGGCTGGACCGGGCCACGCAGCAGGCGCTGGTAGCGCATCTGCGCCAGCGCGCGCCGGAGTCGGCCTCGCTCTTCCTGCTGACTCGCTCCAACGCAATCCTCGATCTCAGTCTCGTCGGCCCGCACGAGGCGATCATTCTCTGCCCCGCCAACCAGAGCGCGCCCATGCTGGTCGTACCGCATCCGGGGGAGCCCGGCTACGAGTCGGTTTCCATGTGTCTGGCATCGCCTGAAATTTGCGCACGCACTGAGAGTACGCCTATCGCGCCGAGTCCCGCCTGAGCCTCGCACACACTATCGCGCGCAGCCCGCCCTGAGGGTCGGCGCGCGCGCCAACTCACTTTCCGAGGCCTCGCAACACACTGGTGTTGGTTTCGCGAGCATGAAAGTCAGGAGCGCCGCCGCGTTCCTTCGTTCCTGAAAATGTTCCGTATCATTTAGATGTTCCCCTCGCGCCTTTGGCGCCATTCGCCGACAGTTTTCGATGAACCCCGGTGGGACGTCACCCGCACCTACGCAGCGATCTATTCTGATCAGCAGGGGAGAGATTCGCATGGGTAGTCGCACGTTGCCTTTTTTCATGGGACTGCGCGCGGCCCTCAGGAGGGTGGGCTGCGCATCGCTCGTCGTTGCAACCGTCTCGCTGGCCGCATGCGGCGGCTACGGGGGCTCGGGCTCGAATTATTCCGGATCGAACACCCCCCCTCCAGGCGGAAGCACTCCCGCAACCGGAACGTCCGGGGGCGCATCCTCGGGAACATCGTCAGGAACATCCGCGGGCAGCGGTACCTCCACACCGCCGGCGCCCGGACCCTCCATGGCTGCCGTTGGCCCGATCACGGGCTTCGGCACCGTGCATCTGAACGGCCTGGTGTTTGATACCTCCGGTGCCGCCATCACGATCGACGGGCAATCCGCCACGCAGGATGACCTGCGCGCGGGTTATTACATCCAGGTCAAGGGACACCACGATGCCACGCAGAACCAGGACTTCGCCGACCAGATCGATTTTCGCGGCAACGTGATCGGACCGGTGACGGCGATCGATGCGACGGCGCAGACGCTGATCGTGCTCGGCCAGACCGTGCAGGTGACCGAGGACACCTCTTTCGATGATGACATCAGTCCCGCCTCGCTGGCGGGCGTCTCTGTCGGTGACTTCGTCGAAGTCAGCGGCATGGCACTGGCCGACGGCTCGATCCGGGCGACCCGCATCGAGAGCAAGGTGGCGGGAACCGCGCTTCTGCAGGTGATCGGCACCGCCGCCTCGACCGACTCCACGGCACAGACGCTCAAGATCAACGCGCTGGTGGTGAATTTCTCCAGCGCGACGCTGGTGGACTTTCCGGACTCGGGTCCTAAGGACGGCGACGTCGTCGAAGCCCAGGGTATTACCTTGAGCTCCTCGGGAGAGTTGAACGCCACACGCCTGGAGCTGCGCTCGGGCAAAGAGGTCGTGCCGGACGGCAATGGCCAGGTGGCTGTCGATGGCCTGATCTCGCGCTTTGCTTCTGCAACCGACTTCGACGTGGCCGGCCGCAAAGTCTCCACGTCCAGCTCGACGGTCTTCGACGGCGGCACCGCCGCCGATCTTGCGTTGAATGTGAGCGTGGAGATCGAGGGGACCCTGGATGCGTCCGGGACGATCCAGGCCTCGAGGGTGGAGATCCGCAGGCCGGTGGACGCCAGGCTGACAGGCCCGGTCGATTCAGTCGATGCGGCGCACGGCAAGGTGGTCGTACTCGGCATCCAGATCAGTGTGGATCTCATGACGCGGTACGAGGATCACGCATCCAGCAGAGTCAACACGTTCAATCTTACCTACGTTCACGCTGGCGATTGGCTCGAGGTGCGAGGTGAGGCCACGACGGCGGCCGGCACGAGCCTCGAAGCCATGCGAGTCGATCGCGTCCAACCGCAGTCAGAGGTGCAACTGATGGGCGTCGTGGCCGCGGCGTCTCCGCCGAACTTCCAGGTACTCGCCACGACGGTTGCGACGACATCCAACACCAGCTTCAATCACGGGCTGAATGTCAGCAACTTCTTCGCGAATGACCCCGTCGGGGAGACCGTTTCAATCAGGGGAACCTGGGACGGCTCCGTCCTCACGGCCGATGACGTGAACATAGGCGATGACAATGGTGATGATGACGACAACCGCGGCCCCGGTAACGGAGGTGGCGAGGACGGCGGCAATGGAGGCGGCGGTGATGATGGTGGCAATGGAGGCGGCGGGAGCGACGGCGGTGGCGATGGAGGTGGCGGCAGCGGAGGCGGTGATGGCGGCGGAGGGGGAGGCGGCGGAGGCCCCGGCCCCGGCTGAGCTCGTCGGTGCCGTCCGGCGTCGCTTGCGGGCTCCGGACGGCATGACGACCTGGGGAGGCCGACCGGCCTCTTCAGCTGTCAGCGGGCCGCCACGGCTGCGCTGATCGTGTCGAGTTGCCGGTGATTGAACCCCGCGGGGTCGGTGGACGGCAGGCCTTCCAGCTGGCGCTGCATCTCTGCGAAAGCTTCATCTGACAGCGCCCAGCCGAGCGGCAGTCGATATTGCCCATTGCAGAGCCGGAAGTGGAACACAGACGCGTCCGTAAAGGGGTCGCGTGAGTCCTTCTGGATGAGCCCCTGCGTGAACAGGTGCCGCACCGCGACTCTGGCTGCCACGCCGCGTGCATCGCGCGTATTGACGAGCGCGATCAGCGGAGCGCGGATCTCCCCGTACTTCGAGTAAGGAACGTCGTACCTGTTGGCGTCCGGACAGGAGTCATCGCTGCGCATGGACTCCACACCGGGGTCGTTGCTGATGTGGATGAGCCTGACGGGGCAGTCCTTGCCCCCGTAGGGCGTCTCGCCGCCGCAGGCAGCAGCGTAAGTGGAGTGCAGCAGCACCAGCAGCTCGCCGAGGGTGGTCGTACCCGAATTCTCGAAGTAGCCCCCATCGACCAGCTGGCGCGTGAGCGACTTTCCTTGTTTGAGCAGTGCCGCATCCGTCAGGCTTCCTGCTGGGCTCACGTAGGTGAACCGCGCGCTGTTGTGGACGACTGCGCTCAGCGGACTGGAGGCGGGGAGCAGCCCGTAGGAGAACACTGCGAAATTGGCAACATCCATATCCTGAGTCGGAGCGCGCAGCGACTGAAACGGTTCCTCGACGAATCGCTGGCCCGTCTGGACGTCGGTCGAATTCAGGAACAACAGCGGCACGTGCTGCGTACCCGCCCAGAGATCCTTCCACGGCCGGGCGAACTGGGAGCACACGGCCTGTTCGGCGGGGTTCGCGAGTGACGACGGCGCTGCCGACGGTAAGGTTGCGGTAGCGGCCGTTGGAGACGTTGCCGCCGACGCGGTGGCCGGTGAGGCGGCGGCCGCCAGTGACGACCCCGCCGCGGCCGTCGCACTCGCCGCCGATGGCCGATGCCGGCACGCCTCCGACCAGGCAACCTCGAACCGCGACTCCAGACGCTCGCCGCGATCTACGAACGCCGCCCGAACCCAGAACCGCTGGAGAAAGTCCGTGAGGAACATCGTCTCGACGGTCGGCCCCAGGTAGTCCGCGGTGGAGAGCTGCTTCGTGAGCGTGTCGATGTCCTGCAAGTGAATCGCCCCCTGGCGCTCGCCGTAAACGAGGGCTGCAAACCAGGCGAGTCCGAGGCTTCCTCCGGAGACGCCGCTGCCAAGGAGCATATGCTTCGAGAATTCCCCGTTGGAGGCCACCTCCAGCCTGGAAAGCACCAACAGCGTCCAGGCCGCCGCGCGGATACCGCCGCCTTCGGAGGATACGAGGTAGACGGGTTCCGCTGGCTTCCGTCCCTGGTTCCAGGATGCTGCGTAGCTGAGGAATGACGATGCGATGGGAGCGCCCGGGTCGACAGCGGCCGCGGAAGGAGTGTCGAACGAGTGCATGCCGGCGTACAGGCGCACGCGATGGTTGTCATTGCAACCGAGGAACTGCAGCGCACAGGCCAGTACGAACAGGGCGGTCAGCAATGGGAACTGCCAACGGGCCGCCTGTACGGTCAGGTACGTCCCGGTGACCGTGAGGAAGGTGGCGCACAGCAGTACGACGCCGAGCGCACCGGTCTTCGAAAGCAGCCCTGGCTCTTTTGCCGCGAGTATCAGCGCCAGGAAGTTCGCAATCATGATCACTGCGTAGACGGCGCGAACGGAGGGCGGAAGCTGTGACCAGCGTGACACGCGAGGATCACCGGAGGGGTGTTTTGCCAGACTGCTGAGGCCACCGAAGAGCTGCCGTCGAGCGATGAAAAACACAAACAGGACGAGCGCTTCGACGCCGAACAGGATCGGCACCCAGGGCGAGCCGCTACCGGTGGCTTTGACCGACGGGTTTTGCAGGGCAATGGCGGTGCCCACGGCCATGAGCAAAGGTATCGCTGCCCCGAGCACGCGGGGCAGCCACTCGCGCAAACCCTCGGCGTTGGGGTCGGAAAGCGTCGGAAGGGTGGGAATATCGAAACGGTATACGGTGCGCGCGGTATGCCAGACAGCGAAGCCGAGACACCCGGCCATCACGAGCGCACCGGCGCGTGCTGCAATACCCACGCTCGCTGCCACACCGGAGTTGGGCAGCAC
>Ga0105240_10010894_pt1 | contig 12738 bp, 12 predicted proteins | sample KBSC54metaG_FD_80426 | JGI IMG/M metagenome (GOLD analysis project Ga0105240, IMG submission 80426) | Corn rhizosphere microbial communities from Kellogg Biological Station, Michigan, USA - KBS C5-4 metaG | ecosystem: Host-associated > Plants > Roots > Rhizosphere > Soil | place: Michigan, USA... | reverse complement strand
GGGATCGCCAACTTTACCGGGTCACTGAGCACGACCGCGCCCGCGGGGACCTCGACCCGTGGCCGACCGCTAAACGTGAGTGCATGGTCAGATGCGGTTTTGATAGAAGCCCCGGAGCTTCGCAGCGCGATATGAACGGCGCCGATTTCAACCGGTTGCGCGCCGAACGCATTCGAAAGCCGCACGCGAACAGTGTCGCCGCCGATGCTGGTATGGACGATTTCGCGAAGCGTCTGATTATCGAAAACCAGTTTCTGCCCCCGCATTTCTTCTGCGCTGAGTTGCGGAGCGGGAGCCGCGGCCCAGGTGCCTACCCAATGGGTTTGGGCGCTCAGAGTGGCGGCAAGCGTAAGGATCGGAAGCAAGCGGGCGATCATGCCAGCCAGTTTACTAATTGACCGGCTAATTGGCGACAGGCGACTTCAGCGCGGAGTCAACCACGTACACATCCACCGGATCGTTGCGATTCTCCAACCGGAGCCCCAACTGCTCCCGAACGGCCGTGAAAAGGCTCGGCCCGGTTTCGGTGGCCGAGTTCTCGGGCGTCCATTCCAGCTTGACCTCATAAAAGCCATTAAGGCCAGTCCGATCGAGAACCATATCCCCTGTTTGTCTGGAAAGCAGAAGCGCAAGGGTTTGCATCGGCATCGCCGGATTTTGGATCAGGCCCATGCCACGGCTCGACAGCGTTGCGGTTTGAGGCGGTTCCACTTCATGCAACTTGCTCCCCGTTTTCGCAAGACCAAGCACGTAATGCGGGATCTTCCTCTGTTGCGTATGCATGGTGAGCTGAAACCGTTCCTTCAGCAACTGCCTGAGCATCAGCAGCAGACTGTCCCGCGGAGTGGCGCGAGGGGCCTTCGCAACAACATCAAACCGAATCGCTTTATCTTTGATCCAGTCCGGCCCCGCCAGCTGAGCATCGCTGGTTAGGCTCCAGGCGAATTTAATACAATCCGCAAGCCGCGCATTGCCAAGCGTCACTTCACCATTACGCGCATTGCCGAGATTGATGTTGATGAGATCGCCGGCGGACGGAGGGCTCGGCTTAACCGATGCAACCTCGAACGCGTTCTGACCACAAACAGCATGAGAGAGGGCGAGAAGAATGAGCAGCGGTCTCACTTCAAATTGACGATAGCAAGTAGCCGCCATCAATGACCAGGGTCTGCCCGGTTATATAGGACCCGCCTTCGCTCGCCAGCAGCACCGCGGCATCCGCGATCTCAGCCGGCTGCCCGATGTGCTTCACCGGCTGACGACCGAGCTGCTCGTCACGCCGTTCGTCATCTTTCCAGTAATACTCACTGAGCTTAGTCTGAATGAGCCCGGGAGCAATCGCATTCACCCGAACGCCCTTCGGCCCCAACTCAACCGAATAAGATTGCGTCATCATGATCAGCGCCGCCTTGGTCATGCTGTAGAGCATTCCATGCAATTGAGGACGAATCCCCGAGATCGACGCAATGTTGATAATCGCCCCGGAACCGCGTTCGCACATACCCGGCGCAAACGCATTCATCAGCCGAAAGGCGCTCTTCAGATTCACCTCGACCATTTTGTCGAATTGTCCGTCGTCCATGGCCAGACACGGTCCCTGCGCCACGTTGGTTCCGGCGTTGTTTACAAGCACATCGACCGGTCCGGCAAACTCCACAAGTCTTGCGATGTCGTCGGCCTTGCCAACATGGCACGCAAACGGCCTTACCGCCGGGCCGATTTCAGCAGCAACAAGATCCAGGGTTTCCTGCTTGCGCCCGCAGATCACGACCTGCGCGCCTTCGCGAACGAACGCCTGGGCAATTGCACGTCCAATGCCGCGACTGCCGCCCGTCACGACCGCCACTTTGTTTTGAAGTTTCATTTACGCTGTCGGCAATTCCCCGCCGAAGTTCATACGCCGCAGCAAGTTCTGGAAACGCGGGTCGTCCCGGAGCACGTCATTCGATGGATTCACAAAAGCCATCGCCAGCAGCGGGTCGCCTTCATCGTATGCAATCTCGAGCCAGTCGATCGCTTTGCGCAGTTCACCGAGCCCGAGCCATATCCACGCGATCGGCGTCGCGGGGCAGTAGTGATGCGTCCGCCTCTCCCGCAGCGATTCTAAAATTCTTGTGGCTTCAGTTCTATCGCCCGCAACTGCGAGAGCCCATCCGAAGATCCCTTCTGAAATCGGTTCCCCCGCGGCAAGCGGACGCGCCTTTGCCACGGCTGCCGGAATCTCATCAATGGCTTCACTCACGCCAAGCGCATCGATCAGATACCAATGCGGCCACAAAGCGTGCGGCGCCAACCCGATCAGATTCCGGCACTGATCGATCACCCTGGCCGTAGAGAACCGACCCAGATAAAGTGTGTCCGCTAAGCCGAACTGTGCCTGCAACCCCAGCGGGTCAATATTTACTGCTTGTTCCACTTCCGCAAGAGCCTCGCCCGCTCGTCCCAGACGCACCAGCAGCATCGCGAGGTTACTGTGGACATCCGGATTGCCCGGGCTCAATTCCACGGCGCGACGGAGACGCCGCTGAGCGGCCAGCCAATCCCAGTCATGCCACATGTGGACCAGTCCAAGCGCCGAGTTGGCTTCCGGCAAAGACTCGTCGATCTCCAGCGCTTTCAGCGCCGCTTCTTTGGCTTTCGGCATCGACTCGTTCGGCGGAGTGATTCCCACAATCGTGAGGTACGTATAAATATCGGCGATACCGGCGTAGGCACGCGCGTTTCGCGGATCGAGCGCGATGGCTTGATAGAAGCATCCGAGGGCCTTCTGGTAACCCTCCGCCGTAAGGCTGTTCTGGTAATAGCGGCCTTTGAGATAGAGCGCGTACGCTTCCGGATTTTCGGCAGTCCTCCTGGCCGCGAGCGGCTTCTGTTCGCACACCAGCCGAATCTTGAGATGCTCGACAATCGCGAGGGTCAATTCGTCTTGTACCTCGAAGATATCCTTCATCTCGCGATCAAAACGCTGCGACCAAATCTGGCAGCCGTCGCTCACATTCACTAACTGAGCCGTGATCCGCAGCCTCGCGCCCGCCTTACGAACACTGCCTTCAAGTGCCGTGGCCACCCGAAGTTTCCCGCCAATCTCGCGGATATCTTCCACCTTGCCCTTGAACTGAAAGACGGTCGACCGCGACACCACCCGCAGATTTTTCAATTGCGAAAGCGCGTTGATGAGTTCCTCGGTTAGCCCGTCGCAAAAGAATTCGTTTTCCTCATCGCGGTTTACATTCAGGAACGGCAGCACAGCTATCGAGGGAGCCTTGTTTACCTCCGCAACGGTGGTTGGGGACACCGATTCCTCCAGTGCCTGACGCACTTCGTTCATCGACTGATAACGCTCCGCTCTGTCTTTCCGCAGGCACCGAAGAACAACCTCGGCGCAGGCGGCGCGAACCGTCGTCATCGGTTTGGGCTCCGAATGAAGGATTCCCGCGATGGCGGCAATGGGAGTTCGGCCCGGAAATGCCCGCTCCCCGGTGAACATTTCGTAGAGCACGAGGCCAAAGGAAAAGATATCGGAACGATGGTCGAGCGGAAGGCCCGAAGCCTGTTCCGGAGACATATACCACGCAGTACCAACCACAATTCCCAATTCTGTGGCCATCATGCCGTCTACCGATGTGACGGTTGGCGCGCTGCCGCTGAAAGAGGCGCTCTCCATGATTTTCGCGAGTCCGAAATCCAGCACTTTGGCGATTCCATCGTTCGTCAGCATGATGTTCGCCGGCTTCAGATCGCGGTGAACGATACCGGCCGCATGTGCCTTCGCAAGCGCTCCGGTAATCTGAATGGCAAGCCGCACCGCTGATTCGGCATCTAAGCCCTGAGCCGGAATCGCGTCTGAGAGCGTCTTGCCCTCCACGTATTCCATGGTGATGAAATGCTCGCCTTCGGCTTCACCGATGTCGTAAATCGTGATGATGTTCGGATGATTCAGGCGCGAAGCGGACTGAGCTTCGCGAATGAAACGAAGCCTTCGATCTTCGTTTCCGATCACCTCCGCCGGCAGAAATTTAAGCGCGAGAATTCGGCCTAAACGCGTGTCGCGCGCCTTGTAAACCGCGCCCATGCCGCCTTCGCCGAGCTTACCGAGGATTTCGTACGATCCGACAGTCCTGCCAGTCATTCAGTCGCGGAGTGGTTGGAACGTGTCGTCACGATAGTCAGCGCTGCACACGCCCGGAACCGTCGCCTTTCAGCAATGCCTTCACTTCGTCCAGTGTAAAGCGATTGAAATCGCCCGGCAGCGAATGCTTGAGGCAAGACGCCGCGACCGCGAACTCCAGGGCGTCCTGTTTCGAGCCGAGCGCGTTCAGTCCATATATTAAGCCGCCGGCGAAGGCATCGCCCCCGCCCACACGGTCCACAATGTGCGTGATTTCGTAATGACGGCTCAGCAGAAAGTCCTTGCCATCGAACAGGCAGGCGGACCATCCGTTATGTGAGGCGCTCTTCGATTCACGCAGCGTAATGGCGATGGTTTTGATATTCGGGTATGTGCTCAGCACTTTGGCGGCAAGGTCGCGGTAGACGTTCTGACTCAGCTTTCCCGAATGAACGTCCACATCGGCTTCGATTCCCAGCGCCGCCTGACAATCTTCCTCGTTCGCAATCACGACATCCACATACCTGACCAGTTCGCGCATGACTTCGTGCGCCGGTTTACCCCATTTCCAGAGGTTCTTCCGATAATTCAAATCGCAGGAGACGGTGATACCTTTGGACTGCGCGGCTTTCACGGATTCCATCGCCAGGTCCGCGGCGGACGCACTAATGGCAGGTGTAATACCGGTGGTGTGGAACCATGTGGCGCCGTGCAGCACCTTGTCCCAATCGAAGTCGCCCGGTTTAGCCAGCGCGATGGAACTGTTCTCGCGATCGTAGACCACTTTTGAGGCTCGCTGGTTCGCGCCCGGCTCCACAAAGTAAACGCCCACGCGGCCTTTGCCGCGGGCAATGTGCGAAACGTCCACGTTGAAGCGGCGCATTTCCGCGAACATGGCGTCGGCGATCGGGTTCACGGGCACCATGGTGACAAACGACGCCGGGATTCCAAATCCGGCCACCGAAACGGCGACATTCGCCTCTCCGCCACCCCATGTGGCCACAAAAGAAGGGCTTTGCAGGAATCGTTCGAAACCGGGGGGCGCGAGACGCAGCATGATCTCGCCGAATGTGACTACTTTTTGAGCGCCGGACATGTGAAATACAGGTTTATCACGCGCCCGCTATTTACGTCCGCTTTCCGCCGCGCGGAGCTTCGAGAATTATCTCCGGGGGAGCGCCTTCCGGCTTGCCCTCTTCCTCTTCCGCGCTGACAAACCGGAACTTTGGCTGGCGCCAGCCGCATACACCACAGCGGCAGGGTGTTACCAGAGGCGATACTAACCTCTCGGCAACGCTCCTCACGCGTGAACGCCGGAAGCGTCCTGAGCCGCAGCGCACGCAAAGAGGGTCGAAAATCATGCAACAAAGTGTACAGGTTCCTTTAGTGAATTGGAATATTGTTTCTGTAAAGAGCGCACCACGCGCGGTAGTTCGTTGGGCGGACGACATGTAATGCCACTAATCCACAAGCATCCGGCGAAAGAGCTGCATTGCCATTCTCTGCGCCAACGTTGTCCTCGCCGCCATATCCCGCAAGGGCATGACAATCGGGTTCTCGATTTGCAGCAACCGGCCCAAATTCCGCGCTTCCCTGGTCACCATGGCCGTCCGAGGCATCCGCAACCGCTCATATGCCCGCAGTGATTCGCCGGCTGGTCTGTTTTCGAGCAGGCATTCCGTAAGCACCTTTGCGTCCTCCAGAGCCTGACATGCGCCCTGGCCAAGATTCGGTGTCGCCGGATGGGCAGCGTCGCCAAGCAGCGTCACGGGTCCCTGGCCCCAGACGGCTGCGGGAGCCCGGTCGAAGATGTCATTGCGCAGAATTTCACCGGGCGAGGTGGCGCGAATTGCGGCTGCGATGGGCTCCGGCCACGAATCGATCAGAGAAGACAAATCCACCGTTGCGCGGGCGGGCGCATTGACGGTACCGAACCAATACGCCTGGTGCGACCCGCAAGGAAAAAGACCCGCGTGCGTGCCGCGTCCCATCGCAACCATGGCAGTCCCCGCCTTCAGCCAGTCTCCTGTAACGAGTCCGCGCCAGCACGTGTACCCGGCATACCGGGGCTCCGCGCTTCCGAGCAACTTCGCACGCGCAATGGAATGGATGCCATCGGCTCCCACCAGCAGATCGCCTTTCGCGGTAGAACCATCAGCCATATGAGCGATGACCGAATGTTCACGAACCGCGTACGATACGCAGCGGGCAGAGGTTTTTAGCCGGTCGAGAGATATCCGATGCAGCAAAATCTTCCGCAATTCGGCGCGGGCAATACAGATGGATGGCGCGCCTGCCTCGCGGCCCAGACCGGCGATATCCATCTCGGCAATCGGGCGTCCGCCGCAGGTGACGGTGACTGTTCGTTCTATTAAGGAACCGGCCGCAAGCGCTTCCCGCTCAACCCCGAGCCATCGAAGCACGCGCATCGCGTTCGACCAGAGCGAGAGTCCCGCGCCCGTCTCGCTTTCGCCCTGCTCGAACACTACCGATTCGATTCCATGGCGCGCGAGACCGATAGACGCCGCGAGCCCTCCGACACCGCCGCCGATTATCAATACACGCACTATCTCTGACCCGCGTCGCCGACGATTGCAATCGCGTCCACTGCAAATCCGGCGTCGATTGCAGCCAGACCTTCGAATGGGATCACGACCACCGGGGCCTGCGAGTTCCGAGTTTTTAACGCCATCTCCGCGACCCTGGTCGAAAGTGGATACAGATGCGTCAGGACAATATTTGCCGGCGTCGCCTGTGCTTCGGTGAGGTCCCGATCCAGGTGCTGAAATGCCAGCGCGGCATCCTTTTGTTCAGAGCCGAAGGCAACGCGCGTTCCTGTAAACGCGAGTCGCTCCGCCGTTACTCTGTTCCCCCGCGCGGTGGCTTCGCAGAGCGCTAAACCCTGAAAAGGGCCTCGCTGCGTTTGGACGACCAGACTAGCCGCCGACGGGAAACGGCCGGCGATGGCGGCGGAAAGATCCGCGCCGTCCGTCATCGTGCTCACAAAGCAACTCACCGAGAGCGGCGATTCGCCCCGCAGCTTTCTCGCGAGCTGGTCCAACGCTTTCAGCAGCAACGGCTTTGTGGGTCGCGACGGATCCGGGTCGAGGATGGGGTCGCTTGCCTGGAAATCCAAACCTGTGGTACCGGAATCGCGTTTGGCCACCGAGATGGCTTCGAAAACAACTTGCGCGTCCTCCACGGGCAGGCCGCCGGCGAGAACGAGGCTGACCGACGGCAACGGAAGCTTCTTTTCGCTAAAAATCTCGCTCACAAGCTGCGGAACCCGGCGGATATCGCCGCTTCCTGCGACAAATGCTCTCAAATGCACAACAGGCAAACCGCCATTCAGTTTGAGCAATGCGCGCAAGGCGTCGCGAGTCTGTTGGGCCAAAGGGCCCTTACCCGACATCGGCGTGACGTTAAAGACCAGCCGGCGGGTTTCGCCAATCGCGGCTTGTGGCGGATCTTTGGGGATTGCCAGCGTTTGGGTGATTTCGTCCTTCTTCTTTCTCTGGGCGGCAAAGAGCGTTGTAAACGCGGTGGTAAATGCAACGCCGCACAAGAGAGCGCCGATAATGAATCGCCTAAACCGCATTCGCCCTCAATTCTATCGGCCATCTGATTTAACTGGACCAATCAGGGAATTGGATGGCCTCTGAACAGTCCAATTTGGCATGGTACACTCGGCATTGGAATGAATATCCGGCCTGAACTGGATTTGAATTCGGAGATGCCGTTATATCGCCAACTGGGCGGATATCTGCAGCGGCTGATCGAATTGGGCGATCTTCTTCCCGGCGACCGGCTGCCACCGACCAGGGAATTGGCTGGCCAACTTGGTCTGAACCGGAGCACGGTGTCGGCCGCATATGAGCTGCTTGAGACCGGTGGCCTGATTCGCGGATCGGTAGGGCGGGGCAGTTTCGTGCGCGGCGTGCCGGAACGCGAGACTTCGTTGCTGAACTGGTCCCGCGCGCTGACCGCGTCGCTATCCGCCTCCGCTGGTTCAGGGAAGCCCGGCGCCATCAATTTCTCGGCCTCCCGGCCATCGGAAAAGCTGTTCCCGGTGGATGAATTCCGCGCCTGCTGCGACGAAGTGCTGAGCAGCGATCGGCTACGCTCGTTGCTTCAGCTTGGCTCGCCAGGAGGTTATGAGCCGCTCCGGAATTATCTGCTTAGCCGGTGCGGGGTGGCCGCTAAAACGGACGACATCCTGATCACCAATGGTTGCCAGCAGGCGGTGGATTTGCTGCGCCGCGCACTGGTAAAGCCGGGCACGAAGGTCGCGCTCGAAGAGCCCGTGTATCCGGGGTTGCGGAACCTGTTTACGGAGAGCGGCGCGGAACTGATCGGCGTGCCCGTTTCGGCCGAAGGCGTGGATCTTTACGCCCTTCGTCAGGCGTTGGAGGCTGGCGCGAAGGTGATCGTACTAACGCCGTCGTTTCAGAATCCGACCGGCGCTTCAATCCCGGCGGCGGCGCGCAAATTGATTGTCTCGATGGCGCGTTCGGCGGGCGCGGTCGTGATTGAAAATGACATCTATAGCGAACTGGCTTATTCGGGCACCGCGGCTCCGCGTCTTAAATCGTTCGATCCGAATGTGATCCTGCTGGGCAGCTTTTCGAAGATCGCTTTTCCGGGAATGCGTTGCGGCTGGATCATCGCCCCGAAAGCCGTGATCGTGCGGGCAACAGAGCTGAAACAACTGGCGGACCTGCATACGGATCAGCTTTCGCAGGCGTTCCTGCTGCAGTTTGCTGAAACGGGGCGTCTCGAACGGCACCAGGCGAAGATGATCGCGGCAGGTAAAGAAAGGCTCCGCGCGATTGAGCAGGCCGCGGCAAAGCACCTGGGCGATTGTAAATTTATTATGCCGACCGGCGGCATGAATCTCTGGATCGATCTGCCGGGCGGTCTCGATTCAAGCGCAATGCGGGGGCTGGCGCAACAAGCCGGTGTGGATTACCTGCCGGGCCGCTATTTTTCCGTTTCGCGTCCGCTCGATTCAGGTCTGCGCCTGAGCTTTGCCGGATTGGATGCGGGCGAGATCCGGCGCGGCATAGAAATTTTGGGTTCGGTGATTCAAAACGCAAAAGGAACGCGTGAGGAAGCGTTCCGGCCGACGCTCGCGATGGTTTAAGATTTTTGTTCTTTAGGAGAGTACACGATGATTCTGAACGATGAACGATTCCGGCTGAATGTCGGGCTGGCAGAGATGCTCAAGGGCGGGGTGATTATGGACGTGATCAATGCCGAACAGGCCGTGATCGCGGAGAAGGCGGGCGCGGCAGCCGTGATGGCGCTGGAGCGCGTGCCCTCGGATATCCGCAAGGAAGGCGGCGTGGCCCGCATGTCTCCGGTGAGCATCATTCGCGAGATCATGAGTTCGGTAACGATTCCGGTGATGGCGAAGGCGCGCATCGGTCACTTTTCCGAAGCGCGGATTCTCGAAGCGCTGGGCGTGGATTACATCGACGAGAGCGAAGTGCTCACGCCCGCCGATGAAGAGCACCACATCAATAAAAAAGATTTCAAAACGCCCTTCGTGTGCGGCGCGCGCAATCTGGGCGAGGCGTTGCGGCGCATCGCGGAGGGCGCATGCATGATTCGGACGAAAGGTGAAGCCGGGTCGGGCAACATCGTCGAAGCGGTTCGCCACATCCGCACCATTGTAAAAGAAATGCGCCAGCTGACGGTGCTCGGCAAGGAAGAACTGGTGCATGAGGCCAAACTGCTGGGCGCCCCGCTCGACCTTGTCGGATGGGTGGCGGAGCACGGCAAATTACCTGTGCCGAACTTTTCAGCGGGCGGAATCGCGACGCCGGCCGATGCCGCGCTGGTTTTGCATTTGGGCGCCGAGGCGGTATTCGTTGGGTCGGGTATCTTCAAGAGTTCCGACCCGGAGGCGCGCGCCAAGGCGATAGTGAAGGCGACGACTTATTACAAAGATCCGCAGAAACTTCTGGAAGCGAGCGAAGATCTTGGCATGGCGATGGCAGGTCTCGACATCTCGAAACTGCCGGAAGGCGAACTCATGCAGACGCGGGGCTGGTAACCGCTGGTGAAGAAGAAGCGCGTCGGAGTGCTCGCCCTGCAAGGCGATTTCGAGGCTCACGAGAGAGCACTGACCGAGGCGGGCGCGGAGGCGGTTCAGGTGCGAACCGCGGAAGGCCTGGCGTCTATCGATGGTCTCGTTATCCCCGGCGGCGAAAGCACAACAATGCTGAAGCTTCTGAACTACACGGACCTGAAGGAGCCCTTGCGCGAGTTCTCCAGGATCAAGCCGGTCTTTGGAACCTGTGCCGGTGCGATCCTGCTCGCGAAGGACGTGCGGAACCCGGAGCAGGAAAGCTTCAATGCTGTGGATATAACGGTTGAGCGGAACGCGTATGGCCGGCAGAACGACAGCCGCGTGGTCACTCTGGAGCCGGACGCCGAGTTTCAGCAGCGCGCCGGGGCGGGGAATCTCGAAGCCGTTTTCATCCGGGCGCCTATCATCCGGCGCGCGGGTCCTGGCGTGAAGGTGCTGGCGGAGTACGATGGAAATCCGGTGCTGGTGGAGCAGGGTAAACACCTGATCGCCACATTTCATCCGGAACTTACAAAGGATTCGAGGGTACACCAATTCTTTCTCGGCAAAATTTGAAGCGGGTCCATTTCGTTTGTATCGGGAATACCTGCCGCAGCCCCATGGCCGAGGGCTTTGCGAACCACTATGGTGGCGACATTCTGGTGGCTTCGAGCGCGGGCCTTTCGCCAGTGGAGTTCGTGATTCCGGAGACTGTGGCGATCATGGAGGAACTGGGAGTCGATATTTCGAAACACGTTCCGATGCCCTACAATCCGGCGATTTCGTCGCGTTACGACATTGTGGTGAACATGTCGGGATTTCGCCTGCCAGGTAAGGCTCCGAAGGAATTGCTGGAGTGGAAGGTGACTGACCCGTTCCGGCAAAGCCCGGAAGTCTATCGCAAGGTGCGCGCCGATATTGAAGAGCGCGTGATGTCTCTAATTCTTCGCCTGCGCAAGGGCTAAGAGGAACGGTTGAGAGCGGCCGTAAGTTGCCGACCGCCAGAGCCATTCGAAAGGCCCGAACCGGTAGCGCGCCAGCCACCACGCACTGAACCAAAGCTGAGCCGCGTAGAAGGCGATACCGAACAGGGCCGCTTCTGAAATGCTGAGCCGACCCATAAGTCCGAATCCATATCCGTAGAAAACCAGCGCGAGCACAACGGTCTGGGTCAGATAATTCGTCAATGCCATTTGTCCGGCGGCGGCGATGGGCGCCACCAGACGGCTTGCGTTATCCGAGCGCCGCCACGCGACAATCGCCGCCCCGTAAGCCAAGGCCAAAGGAACATTCGATCCGACCGCGCGCAGCTGCCACGGCGAGTGCAGGCTGAAGAGTTCAAGGCCGGTATTGACAGCTCCAACGGTTCCTGCAAGAACGGCGAAACACCATAGCCAGGGGCGTGCCCGCCTGGGGTTGCGCACAATCCCGGAGCGCCACAGCGCCATGCCGGTGACCATGAGCCCAAAGAGTAGCTGAGCGACGCCTTCCAGTATCGGTGCGATCAGGTCCTTTGTCTCAGTCCAGCGGTACGCCACCAAAGTGAAGAACCCTCCGTGGCTATAGACACGAGTGGCTTCCTCCGCATGCGCTCTAATGACAGCGGCAGAGGGAAACATTGGGCCGAGGGGCAGCACTGGGGGCAGGTAGATGAGCGCGACGCCCATGAGTGCCAGAACGGCCGCGGGCAGCCGAAGAAAGAAAATCAGAACGAAACCGCAAAGCGCGTAGAGGGTAAGAATATCGACATTGGAAACCAGTACCAGTTGGGCTAATCCGATCGCCAGCAGGATGCTGAATCTCCGCAGCAGAAACAGCTCCGCGTTCCGGCCGCGCTGCCATGCGCGTTCCGCCTGAACAGCTACGCCCATCCCAAATGTCAGCGAAAACAATTCCAGTGCCTTAAATTCCAGCGCTCCCTTGATGAGCATATTCAGGGCGTGATCCAGGCCGCCAGGTTCGCCGCGGGTCATATCCTCGAATAACGAGATACGGAAGAACGATTCCAGATTCACCATCAATACGCCAAACAGTGCAAAGCCCCTCAGCAGGTCCAGCGTCTGGACGCGCCCGGAAGACGGGACCGGCTCCCATGTGAATTGTGGCAACGCTACAATTTGAACATGAATCTCACCAGAACATCTTTAATTCTGGCCGTTGCCGCGTCTTTGTTTGCGGCCGAACCGGTCGTGACCAAGGCGAAGCAGCAGATTGCGGAGAAGAAATACGACGAGGCGGTCACCGCTCTTCAGGCGGCTTACAAGACGAACCCAAAGTCAGTGGAGATCAAGAACACCCTTGTGGAAGCACTGCTTGCGAAGGCGGATTCGGTGATGTACGACGATTCCGCGCCGCCGCGCACCAAATACCCCACGGCGCTGCGCGCGTATCGCCAGGTTCTGACTGTCGATAAGGATAATGCGAAGGCGAAAAGCAACATCGACACCATTGAGGGAATCTACAAGTCGATGGGGCGGCCCGTCCCGCAGTAGCGGATTGCGAGATTTGGTAGTGAAGACACAGTCGCGGTGGGCGACTGTGTCGCCTGGAGCGGCTG
>Ga0105240_10010892_pt1 | contig 12738 bp, 11 predicted proteins | sample KBSC54metaG_FD_80426 | JGI IMG/M metagenome (GOLD analysis project Ga0105240, IMG submission 80426) | Corn rhizosphere microbial communities from Kellogg Biological Station, Michigan, USA - KBS C5-4 metaG | ecosystem: Host-associated > Plants > Roots > Rhizosphere > Soil | place: Michigan, USA... | reverse complement strand
CTTCGCCTTGATCAGCGGAATGAGCGGCAATTCGGCGCAGGTCGTGTAGCAACCCGGATTGGCGATCAGCTTGGCGTGCCTGAGTTGCCGCCGGTGAATCTCGACCAGGCCGTAGACGGCCTGCGTCTGCAGTTCCGGCGCGTAGTGCTCGTGGCCATACCATTTGGCGTAAGCGGCCGTGTCCGCCAGCCGGAAGTCGGCCGACAGGTCGACCACCTTGGTCGACGGCGCTTTCGACAACAGGTCCTTGATCACCTTCTGCGTCGTCCCATGCGGCAGCGCGCAGAAGGCGACGTCGAGCCCCGCCCCCACCCAGTCGAGGCCGTCGAGCGCCACCAAGGTCGGCAGCTCGAACGGCGAGAACTGCGGGAAGACGTCGCGCATCTTCTTGCCGGCGCTGCGCTCGGCCGTCAGCAGCGTGAGCTCGACCTTGGCATGGCGCAGCAGCAACCGCACCAGCTCGGCGCCGGTGTAACCGGAAGCGCCCAGGACGCCGACCTTCGCCTTGCTGGCCATCAGATTTCTCCGCTATCGGCGAGCGTGGCGACCGGCCGGCTCGCGGGGTTCTGGTACATCAAATGCGGCCTGAGCGCGACCATGCGCGCGGCGACGGTCCGCGCCGCCGGATCGCCCTGCCGGGAAAGCGAAGCCACGACCGCGACATGGTCGGCATCGGTCTTGTTCTGGTTGAGCTTGAACTTGCCCTCGATCTCCTCGACCAGCATCTCGATCACGACAATGGCGTGCATCAATTGCACGAGCCGCGCCGGCGTGACCCTCTCCGACGACCAGGCCTGTTCGAGGCCGGCCTCGAACCGGGCGGTGAGCGCGTCGAGATGGGCGCGGCTGTGCTCGGCCGGCACCACCGCGACCGGGCCGGACAGATGGACCGTCTCGTAAAGCCAGGTCGGCACCTGATCGGGGCTGACGTACCAGCCGGCCGAGACATAGGCGTCGGCGCCGGAAACCGCGAGCATCCAGGTGCCGCGCTTCTCGGCCACCTGCGCCAGCGGATTGGCACGGGCGACATGGAACGTGACGCGCGGGCTTTTGCCCGGCCGCTCCTCGAGCAGAAACGGCACCGGCGAAGCCAGCGGCCGGCCGCCGTCGCAGCTCACGACGAGGCCGAAGCCGCGCGCGGCCGCGAACGCCAGCGCGAGCGCGGGATGCTGAACCTTGAAGGCGGGAGGCGTATACATCGCGTATCTCCGAGCAAAGAGCCGCCGGAGGCCGCCGCCGCACTGTCTTTTGGTCTTGAAGGGAAAACCGTCAGAAGGTGCCGCGGAGCCTGTCCTGCGGCACGGGTGACGACTAGCGCCTCGCCCGTGCCGGGGTGGCACGGCGGCGGCAGAGCTTTGCGGGTGCGAAAACGGTCGTCATGACGCAGGCGATATAGGGCGCACCGTGACGGCCGTCAAGCGAGCGGACGGGCGCCGGCCTCTCCGGCCGCGGACGGTTTCTGCCAGGTGAAAACCGATGGTGCCGGCGGACATTTGCATTCGCGTTCATTCCGCCGCCATTGAAATAAAGATATTGCCGCGGACCGGCGCAGCGCCGCGTCCACGACATAGGCGCGCCCGGCGTGATCGGCTAACCTCACCACGCCTGCGCCTGCGGGTGCAGCAGGAGCAACGTTACCGGGAGGACATCGATGCTGCGTCAATTCTGCGCGCTTCTCGCATTCGGCGGCTGTGCCGCGTTCGCGCTCTCGGCGCCGGCCGAGGCCGCCACACTCAAGATCAAGGTCGACTCCGTCAAAAGCGGCGGCATGATCGCCAACAAATACGCGTTCTGCGTCGCCGCCGCGCAAGGCCACGCCAAGGGCGGCGCCAACATCAATCCCAGCGTGTCGTGGTCGCAAGGGCCGAAGGGCACGCAGTCATACGCCGTGGTGCTGTTCGACACCGACTCGCCGAAAGAGCAGCGCGAGAAGATGAACAAGGAAGGCGAGACGCTCACCAGCGCCGTGGCGCGCCAGACCTTCTATCACTGGATTCTGGTCGATATTCCGGCGAACGTCAGGTCGATCAAGGAAGGCGCCGACTCCAACGCCCGCGTCGTGCACGGCAAGCCGGCGGCGTCGACGGTCGGCGTGAAAGGCCTTAACGACTTCACCCGGACGACCGCCGGCAACGAGGCGATGAAGGGACAGTATTTCGGCTACGACGGCCCCTGCCCGCCGTGGAACGACGAAAACCTTCATCACTATCACTTCCGCGTCTTCGCGCTGAGCGTGAAGTCGCTCGGACTGGCGAAGGAGTTTGACGCCACGACGGCGATGGAGGCGATGAAGGGCAAGGTGCTCGCCGAAGGCAAACTCGACACCATCTTCACGATCAACCCGGCCAAGGGCGCGAAGGTCGAGAAATAGATGGCGGTGCAGGCCCGCCGGGCGGCGACGCCCGGCGGCCCCGCGTCACGAAAACCAGGCGAAGACCTTGCCGACGCCGCCACCGAGTGCAATCAGCACCGCGGCCCACAGCAGCGCCGAGCCGAAATTGGCGGCCTGAAAGCGCCAGAACGGCATCTCGAAAATGCCGGCGACCAGCGGCACCGCGGCGCGCAATGGCCCGAAGAAGCGGCCGATGACGATGCCGAGCACGCCCCATTTGCGGACGAAGGCTTCGCCGCGCGGAATGAGGTCGGGATGCCGCGACAGCGGCCAGATGTGTGCGACGGAATATTCGAGCTTGAGGCCGATCCAGTACGACAGCCAGTCGCCGAAGGCAGCGCCGAGCGCCCCTGCGATCCACACCGGCCAGAAGCTCAATGTGCCGGCGCCGACCAGCGCGCCGATGGCGACCAGCGCGCCCCAGGCCGGCACCAGCAGCGAAATGAAGGCGAGCGACTCCGCGAAAGCCAGCGCGAACACGATCGGCGGCGCCCAGGCAGCGTTGTCGCGCACGAAGTCGGCGGCGTGATCGAAGGCTTCAAACACAGGACGGGGCAGCCTCGGGGGTTCGTCCGGTCTTAGCCGGATGGCCGTCGCCGCGCCAGCGGCTTATTCCGGCAGGTCCGGCTCCTCGCGCGGGAACAGGTGCTCGGCCGCCACCATGCCGATGATCAGAAGCGGCACCGAGATGAAGGCGCCGACCGGCCCCCATAGCCAGGTCCAGAACACCAGCGCGAGGAAAACGGTCAGCGGATTGAGCGTCAGCCGATGGCCCATGATGCTCGGCGTGATGAAGTGGCCTTCCGCCGTGCCCATCGCCAGATACAGCAGCGGCGGGATGGCCGCGTGCGTCAGCGTCGGGAAGGTCACGAGCCCGACCAGGAACATCGCCAACTCCACCATCAGCGCGCCGATATAGGGGATGTAGTTGAGGATAAAGCCGAGCACGGCCCAGGCCAGCGGATCGGGCAGACCGGTGGCGAAGGCGATGACGCCGGCGCCGATGCCGACGCAGAGGTTGATCACCGTCACCGTCGACAGGTAGCCGGTGAGATTGTGCTCGACGTCGTTGAAGATCTTGAGGACGCGCAGCTTGGCCTCGCGCTGGTGAAACATCGACACCGATACCCGCCTGATCTGCGAGCGCCCGATCAGCATGAAGAACAGGGTGCCGAAGAAGATCAGCATCTGGCCGATGCCGGGCGCGATGACGGCGACGATCGGTTGCACGAAGCCGGCGATGTCGACGCCGACGCCGCCCTTCTGGCTCGACGGCAGCAGCGAGTCGCGCAGGCTCTGCAGCGTCGACAGCGGGCCCTCGAGCACATGCAGCTTCTGCATGATGTTCTGCCCGATCTCCGGGGCGCGGCCGATCCAGCGCACCGCCGGCGCCGCGAGCAGCAGCAGGACACCGTAGAACACGCAAATCACCAATAACCACAATATCACCGCCGTCACCACCGTCGGCACGCCGACGCGCTCGGCCCGCGCCGACAAGGGCCCGACCATCATGGTGATGACGAAGGCCGAGATGACCGGCAGCAGCATCGGCCGGGCCAGGTCGAGGCCGGCGATCAGCAGGATGACGAAAATGCCGACGTTGGCGACAACCGAGGCCGTCCGCCACAGGTTGGCCGGCGGCAACGGCTCGCTCAGCGCCAGGACCGAATTGCGGCGGGCTTTGTGGGTCATCTCCGGCTTATTCATGCGTGTGCGGGGCTTTCGGGTGTCATGGAACCGCCTGATAACGGTTCCGACCCCGCTTTGGTTGCCTGCAACGCGGTCTATCGCCTTGCCTTGCTGCCGCCCCAGTGAGGCCACAGACCCCGGCCCGTACGCGTCGTCCGGAGTGGCCATCTGGCATAATAAGCTCACGTTGATTCGCGTGCCGACTGAAGGACTCCATGGCTAAACCGGCGACCAAGAAGAAAACGACCCAGGAACCCGACCTGTTCGCAGGCAAATCGACGCCGGCCGCGCCCGTGGCGCGCGCCAAGCCCGCGCGCGGCGGCGGCGGCGACTATTCGGCCAAGCACATCGAGGTCCTGGAAGGACTCGAGCCGGTGCGCCGGCGCCCCGGCATGTATATCGGCGGCACCGACGAGAAGGCGCTGCACCATCTCTTCGCCGAGGTGATCGACAATTCGATGGACGAGGCGCTGGCCGGCCATGCCGACTGGATCGAAGTCGAACTCGACAAGGACGGCTTCCTCGCGGTGACGGACAACGGCCGCGGCATGCCGGTCGACGATCATCCGAAGTTCAAGAACAAGTCGGCGCTGGAAGTGATCATGTGCACGCTGCACGCCGGCGGCAAATTCGACTCGGAGGTGTACGAGACCTCCGGCGGCCTGCACGGCGTCGGCGTGTCGGTCACCAATGCGCTGTCGGAGCGGCTGGAAGTCGACGTCTGGCGCGAGCAGACCCAGTACCGCATGGCGTTCGAGCGCGGCAAGCCGAAGGGCAAGCTCGAGAAGGTCGGCCGCGCGCCGAACAAGCGCGGCACGCGCGTGCGCTTCAAGCCGGACCCGCAAATCTTCGGCGCCAAGGCGCATTTCAAGCCGGAGCGCCTGTTCAAGATGGCGCGCTCGAAGGCCTACCTGTTCGGCGGCGTCGAAATCCGCTGGCACTGCGCGCCGGAACTGCTCAAGGGCACCGAGGACGTCCCGGAGACGGCGACGTTCCACTTCGCCGAGGGCCTGAAGGACTATCTCGCCACCAGCATGGCCGGTGCGACGCTCGTCCATCCCGACATCTTCACCGGCTCGTCCGGCAAGACCGGCCGGCACGGCGCGGTCGAATGGGCCGTGGCGTGGTCGGCCGACACCGACGGCTTCCTCAATTCCTACTGCAACACGATCCCGACGCCGGACGGCGGCACGCACGAATCCGGTCTGCGCTCGGCGCTGCTGCGCGGCCTGAAGGATCACGCCGCGCGCGTCGGCAAGGACAAGCAAGCCTCGAGCGTCACCAGCGAAGACGTGATGACCGGCGTCGGCTGCATGCTGTCGGTGTTCGTGCGCGAGCCGGAATTCCAGGGTCAGACCAAGGACCGGCTGGCCACGGCGGAAGCGCAGCGCATCGTCGAGCAGGCGATCAAGGATCCGTTCGACCACTGGCTCGCCGGCAATCCGATGCAGGCGAACCGGCTGCTCGACTTCGTCATCGAGCGCGCCGACGAGCGCCTCCGCCGCCGCCAGGAAAAGGACATCGCCCGCAAGACCGCGGTGCGCAAGCTGCGCCTGCCCGGCAAGCTCGCCGACTGCACCAATTCGGCGTCCGACGGCTCGGAGATCTTCATCGTCGAGGGCGACTCGGCCGGCGGCTCGGCCAAGCAGGCACGCGACCGCCGCACGCAAGCCGTGCTGCCGCTGCGCGGCAAGATTCTCAACGTCGCGTCCGCCGGCAAGGACAAGCTGGCACAGAACCAGCAGCTCGCCGACCTCATCCAGGCGCTCGGCTGCGGTACCGGCGCGCATTTCCACGAGAAGGACCTTCGCTACGAGAAGATCGTGATCATGACCGACGCCGATGTCGACGGCGCGCACATCGCCTCGCTGTTGATCACGTTCTTCTACCGGCAGATGCGGGGCCTGATTGACGCCGGCCGGCTCTATCTCGCCGTGCCGCCGCTCTATCGGCTCAGCCACGGCGGCAAGATATTCTATGCGCGCAACGACAAGCACAAAGACGAGCTGCTAAAGAAGGAATTCCACGCCAACGCCAAGGTCGAGGTCTCCCGCTTCAAGGGCCTCGGCGAGATGATGGCGGCGCAGCTCAAAGAGACGACGATGGACCCGCGCAAGCGCACGCTGCTGCGCGTCAAGCTGGCCGAGGCGGACATGAAGCCGACCGAGACGGCGGTTGAGCGACTGATGGGCAACAAGCCGGAAGCGCGCTTCGAGTTCATCCAGGAGAATGCGGAATTCGCCAGCGAGGACTTGCTGGACGTGTAACCTCGCAGGACGCGCAAAAGCGCGGCATCCGATTGATCCGCTCGTCCCCGCGAAAGCGGGGACCCAGCGCAGACTTAGAGCAGGCAAAGGTCCGGCTGGATTCCCGCTTTCGCGGGAATGAGCGGAGTGTGGGGCAGTTCCCCGACTTCACGATCCGAGATGCTCTGCTCCCACCATCAGGTGAGCCGCCCTAGCCGCACTTCCCGAGCGTCGGCGTCTTCACCTTGTGGCCGACGACGACGCCGTCTTTGACCACCACCGGGCCGCCGGCAACCTGATTGAACAGGGTGCGCCGCCTGTCGTTCTCGACGTCGAAGATCAGTTTCTGCGTCTGCTCGCGCGTGCTGCCGGGCTTGAACAGCACCTCGACCGCAACGCGCGTCGTCGACAGGCGGCTGGCGGCGATCACCCGGTAATTGTTGATCTCGTAGTCCGGGCCGAGTTCGTGCCGCTCGATCACCGTCCCGGCATCGGCCAGCACAATGCTGACATGGGGGTTGGCCGGCGCCGCCGGCGCGTCGCAGTCGACCGCCCAGGTGCCGAACAGGCCGGCATCCCTGAGCACCGCCTCGACTGTGGTGGCATCGGCCGGCGGCTTCGCGTCCTGCGCTGCGGCTGGGCTTACGGCGACGAGAAAAAAAGCGGCAAGAGTAGCAAGACGCATGACGATTATAACTTCCGCGACTGCACGCACCGACGTGACCATAACAGTCCGGCGCGCCGCGGCAATCGGAACCGCGGCGGCGCCGGCAATCACTTGTGCATTGTCGCGGACGCGAGAGCTTTGATCGGCGTCAATCGAACTTGAGGTGCGCCGCGTCAGCCACCGCCTTGATCGTCTCGATGTCCTTGACGATGTACTTGCGGAACGCCTCGCCGGTCGGACCGCCGGGATCGACCGCCATCTTCTTCAGCCCCTCCTGCACATGCGCGTCGGCGAGCGCCTTGCCGAGCGCCGTGGTCAGCTTGTCGACGATCGGCTGCGGCGTTCCGGCCGGCACGAAGAAGCCGCTGAAGAGCTTGGTGTTGACGTCGGGGAAGCCAGCCTCGGCCATGCTCGGCACGTTCGGCAGGAGCGGCGAGCGCTCCGCGCCGGTGACGGCAAGGGCCTTGGTCTTGCCGGCCAGCACCAGCGGGATCGACGGCGGGCCGTCGACGATGGCGAACAGGCACTGCTCGCTCAGCACGCAGGTGTTGGACTCATTCGAGCCCTTGAACGGGATCGCCACCGCCGGCATGCCGGTCTTCAGCTTCAGGAGTTCCGAGGCGATGGTGAAGGACGGCGACGACGTCGCGTAATTCGACTTGTCGGGATGCGCCTTGGCCCAGGCCACCAGTTCCTTGACGTTGTTGGCCGGGTGGTTGGCCGGGACCACCAGGATCAGCGGGAACGACGCGATCATGTTGAGCGGCGTGAAACTCGTCACCGCGTTGTAAGTGATGTTGTGGATGACCGCGGTCGCGATCGACATCTGACCGGTGGCGCCGACCAGGACGGTGTAGCCGTCCGGCGGCTGCTTGGCGACGTATTCGGACGACAGGCGCCCGCCGGCGCCCGGCTTGTTTTCGACGATCACGGTCCAGCCGGTCTGCTCGGCCAGCTTCTGGACCACGAGACGGGCGAACAGGTCGTTGCCGCCGCCGGCGGCGAAGCCGACGATGACGCGGATGGTGCGGCTCGGAAAATCCTCGGCGCGCGCCGCGGTGGCGGCGAGCGCGAGGGCCACGAGCATCAAGCCCGCGAGGTGGCGAAGTCTCGGCATCGTTTCTCCCCGGAATTTTTTGGTCGTTGTAATGCCAAGCCTACAAGCCGGCGCGACCGGGGGGAAGGCCGTTCTACCGCGCTCGGTTCATTCCCGCGCAAGCGCACATGAGCGCACCGGCGATCACGGTGGGCAATCAGTCGAGCGGCAATCCGACATATTGCTCGGCGAGCGATTTCGCGGCGGTGTCCGAGCTCGTCAGGTAATCGAGGTCGGAAAGCTGGCGGCGGCGGTCGAACGCGGTCTCGTTGGGGAAAATGTGCAGGAGTTGCGTCATCCACCACGAGAAGCGCTGCGCCTGCCACACCCGTCGCAGGCAGGTCTGGGTGTAGCGCTCGATGAGGTCGCCGCTGTTCTTCTTGAAGAGAGCCTCCAGCGCCCGCGACATGTAGACGACGTCGGCGAACGCCAGATTCATGCCCTTGGCGCCGGTCGGCGGCACGATATGCGCGCTATCGCCGGCGAGCAGCAGGCGTCCGTACTGCATCGGCTCGGCGACGAAGGAGCGCATCGGCGTGATGCCCTTCTGCAGCATTTTGCCTTCCTGGAGCTTGCGCGAGCCGCCGAGGCGCTTGTGCAGTTCGTCCCAGATGCGGTTGTCCGGCCAGTTGGCGATGTCCTCGTCATGGTCGCATTGCAGATAGAGCCGTGACAGCGACATCGAACGCATCGTGTAGAGCGCGAAGCCGCCATCGGTATACGAGTAGATGAGCTCGTGCTCCGGCGGCGGGCTCTCCGACAGGATTCCGAGCCAGCCGAACGGGTATTCGCGCTCGAAAATGCGCATGCGGTCGGTTGGGATGCTCGGACGGCAGATGCCGTGGAAGCCGTCGCAGCCGGCGACGATGTCACAGTCGATGGTCTCGGCCCTGCCCTGATGCGTGAAGCGGATGCTCGGCTTCGCCGACGTCAGGTTGTGGACGCTGACGTCGGAGACCTCGAACATGAGTTCGCCGCCGTCGGCGCGGCGCTGTGCCACCAGGTCCTTCACCACCTCCTGCTGGCCGTAGATGGTGACGCGCTTGCCGACCAGCGCCTTGAAGTCCATGTGGTGCAGTTCGCCGTTGACGCCGATGTAGTTGCCCCAGTGCAGCACGCCGTCGCGCTTCATGCGATCGCCGACGCCGACGTCGGTCAGCAGATCGGCGGCCCAGTGCTCGATCAGGCCGGCGCGGATGCGGTTGTAGATGTACTCCTCGTCGCGGTTCTCGATGATGATCGAGGAAATGCCGGCAAGATGCAGCAGCCGCGCCAGCATGAGCCCCGCCGGCCCCGCACCGATGATCCCGACCTGTGTGCGCATCAGCGAACCTCTCGAAAAACGACTTTGGCCCATTGGGCCGGACGGCCGGGCAAGGCCAAGGGACGTTTACGGGAAAGGCTTGAACGTTTGCGTCAGCCGGGCCAACCGTAGCGCGGCACGCGGGCACAATAAGCGCGGTAGGCGTCGCCGAACCTGGCCTCGAGATAGCGCTCCTCGCGCCGGACCACGCCGACGTGCAGCGTGACGGCGAGCAGCACCGTCATCACCAGCATCCAATCGGAGGCGAGCAGGATGGCGAGTCCGGCGACCGCAAGGACGAGGCCGACATACATCGGATTGCGCAAGAAACGAAAAATGCCGCGCGTCACCAACGCGCTCGCCGGCTTCCACGGCTCGACATGGGTGCCGGCGCTACGGAAGGCGAACACCGCGGGGACGCCGAGCCCGGCGGCGGCCGCGAACAGCACCACGCCGCCGACAAGCCGTTCGTCGAAGGTCATGAGCACGGTGAGTACGTAGGCCGGGAACAGTCCGTCGAGCAGCAGGCCGAACACGACCGCCGCCAGCGCCAGAAGCGGCGGCGGCGCAATCACCCCGGCGGTGTCGCGGTTTGTCATCGTCCGGTCAGTCCTTCGTCAGCCAGGCGGCAAGCGCGGCATTGACCGCCTCCGGCTGCTCCAGCGTCGACAGATGCGCGCAGTCCGGCACCACGACCAGGCTGGCGCCGGCAATGCCCGCGGCGATTTCTCGGGCCAGTTCGGGCGGCGTCGCCAGGTCGGCATCGCCGACCAGCACCAGGGTCGGACAGCGGATCGCCGACAGCATCGGCCGCGAATCCGGCCGCGACATGATCGCCTTCAACTGGCGGATGAAGGCGTCGGCGCCGGTCTCTTCGGCCATCGTGCGCACGAGGCCGGTCAGCGCCGCGTCGTTCTGGCGGTCGCGATGGACGTAACGCGGCATCGACAGATCCGGGATCTCGGCATAGCGCCCGGCCTGCGTCATCGCGATCTGGGTCTGGCGCGAGGCCGACTGCTCCGGCGTGTCGGCGCGCGCCGACGTGTCCAGCAGGGCCAGGCGAGCGATGCGGTCCGGCGCCTGCCGCATCATGGCGAAGGCGATGTAGCCCCCCATCGACAGGCCGGCGAGCGAAAAGCGCGGCGGCGCATTATCGAGGATCCGCCGCGCCACGGCGTCGATATGGTCGTCCTGGCGATGGTCGGCGACCATGATCGGGGCGCGCGACCACAGCGCCGCGACCTGCGGCGCGTAGAGCCGGGCGCTGCAGGTCAGCCCGGGAACCAGCAAAAGCGGCAAAGGCGCAGGCATTTTCGCACTCCGTTTGCTGAAAGATTAAGCCTGCATGGGCTTAATGCATCGCCAAGCATTGACTTTGGCCTATTCGACCTTATGTTCCCGCCATCCGGACCGAACGACACGAAGATTCGGCCCTTTCCCCCGCGCACAGCAACGCTTTACTCGTCGGCGCGGGCCAATCGTCCGGCGCAGGCCCCACTGACGGCCGCCCCCGACTTGAGGTTATATGTCCTTCTCCCATCTCGGCCTTTCCGACAAGGTGCTCGGCGCCATTGAATCGGCCGGCTACAAGACGCCCACCCCGATCCAGGATCAGGCCATTCCGCACGTGCTCGCCCGGCGAGACGTTCTCGGCATCGCCCAGACCGGCACCGGCAAGACCGCCGCTTTCGTCCTGCCCATGTTGACCATGCTCGAACAAGGCCGCGCCCGCGCCCGCATGCCGCGCACCTTGATCCTCGAGCCGACCCGCGAACTCGCCGCCCAGGTGGCCGAGCAGTTCGAGAAATACGGCAAGAACCACAAACTCAACGTCGCCTTGATCATCGGCGGCGTCTCGTTCGGCGACCAGGACACCAAGCTCCTGCGCGGCGTCGACGTTCTGATCGCCACGCCGGGGCGCCTGCTCGATCATTCGGAGCGCGGCCGCCTTCTGCTGTCAGGCTGCGAACTCCTGATCATCGACGAAGCCGATCGCATGCTCGACATGGGCTTCATCCCGGACATCGAGCGCATCGGCAAGCTGGTTCCCTTCACGCGGCAAACCTTGTTCTTCACCGCGACCATGCCGCCGGAAATCCAGCGCATCGCCGACACCTTCCTGCACAATCCGGTGCGCGTGGAAGTCTCCCGCCCCGCCACCGCCGCCACCACGATCAACCAGCTCAAGGTGGCCACCGGCCGCGATCCGGCCGAGAAGCGCGAGACCCTGCGCCGGCTGCTGCGTTCCGACGACAGCTTCAGGAACGCCATCATCTTCTGCAACCGCAAGCGCGAAGTGGCGCTGCTGCACCGCTCGCTGGTGCGCCACAAGTTCAACGCGGTAGCGTTGCACGGCGATCTCGATCAATCGGCGCGCACGGCCGCGCTGGATGCCTTCCGCAGCGGCGAAGCCAAGCTCTTGATCGCCTCGGACGTCGCCGCCCGCGGCCTCGACATCCCCGATGTCAGCCACGTCTTCAATTTCGACGTCCCGCACCACGCCGACGACTACATTCACCGCATCGGCCGCACCGGCCGCGCCGGCAAATCCGGCGTCGCCATCAGCATCGTCGCGCCGATGGACAGCAAGTCGATCGACGCCATCGAGAAACTGACCGGCCAGACCATCCCGTGGATGGACAAGCCGGTCGGAGCACCGGAGACCGAGGGCGCCGAGGCGGCACCGCGTCCGGCCCGTTCCGAGCCGCGCGAGCGCACCGAGCGGCCCCACGCGCGTGGCCGCGGTGGCAACCGCCGCCCGCCCGCGCCGGAGCAGCGTCAGGCGCCGGCCCGACCGCGTCCGGCAGCGCAGCCACAGCCGCAGCGCGAGTTCGACGAGGCCGATACCAGCCACCTGCCCGCCTTTCTGCTGCGCCCTGTCACGATAAAGGCGTAACCGCCGCCTCGGCCGCGGGCCAAATGGTTCCGCGGCCTCCGATTTTCGTCTTTGTCTAGCGGGATTTACCCCGCATTCACCTGCCTGGAATACCGTCGATCCTGCGACGGGAGCCGTGAGGCTCCCGGGCGCGACCGCTCTTTGGGGCCGGTGTTTGCGGGAGGTTTGGTCGATGACGGCGCACGCCGACGAGCATCAACGCACGATGGCGTATGCTGAGATCGCGCTCGGCCAGCTCAAGGCCCTGCGCCAGCCGGCAATCCCGCGCAATTACGAGATCTGGTACGCCTACGCGACCGGTTACCACCCTTCGCTCAATCAGAAGATCAACGAGACGCTGCAACTGGCCGGCAACCTCACGGACGCCGATCTGGACTCGATCTACGAGACCTATCTGGCGCCGACCCGCCTGTCCGACCGCATCGGCAATGTCGGCAGCAAGGTGATGG
>Ga0105240_10010887_pt1 | contig 12740 bp, 6 predicted proteins | sample KBSC54metaG_FD_80426 | JGI IMG/M metagenome (GOLD analysis project Ga0105240, IMG submission 80426) | Corn rhizosphere microbial communities from Kellogg Biological Station, Michigan, USA - KBS C5-4 metaG | ecosystem: Host-associated > Plants > Roots > Rhizosphere > Soil | place: Michigan, USA... | reverse complement strand
CGGTCCACTCGACCGGTCCCGCCCAACGCCCTCCCCCTGCCTGCATCTGCCTGCTCCTGCTTCGCTCCGCCCCCGCCCCCCGACTTCACCTCGCACCTTCCTCCCGTCCTTTCACCTCCGTAACTCACTTCGGTATGACATTCCGCCCACTCCCTCTCGGAACCGTTTCATCCCGTCGAGTCTGCACCGCCAAGCTACCTCAATCCGCATCTATCCCGCCCCGAGCCCATCGCCACAAGCATTCCCCGAATCCGCTCCGGCGTCTCCTTGGCCGCATGTCTTCGGTCGGACGGAAGATTCCCGGCATGCTGCTGGGTTATGCGAAAATCCAGCCCAGGAACGCAAATCTCACGGTCGCAGGACAGAATGCCCGAGCCCTTGGAGTTGCTGATAGATCTCACCCCCACGCCGATCGGCCCCATGATGATTGCCGCCGACCAACAGGGGAATCTCCGCGTCGCTCTCTTCACCGAGGATGAAGCTGTGGTCCATCGCCAGTTGGCTCTCCACTACAGCAAGTGTGGTTTCAACTTCGAGCGGACTCGCAATCCGCACAATTTCTGCGCAACCATCTCTCGCTACTTCAACGGAGAACTCAACGCGATCGACAACATACCCGTCGCCACCGGAGGCACGCCCTTTCAGCAGAAGGTCTGGCATGAACTGCGCAACATCGCCTGCGGCTCTACTGCCTCCTACGGCGAACTCGCCCGCCGTATCGGTCACCCCACCGCGGTCAGGGCCGTGGGCGCAGCCAACGGCGATAACCCCGTCGCCGTCATCGTTCCCTGCCACCGCGTCATTGGATCAAACGGCTCTCTCACCGGATACGGCGGCGGCCTTGAACGCAAACGCTGGCTCCTCGACCACGAGAACCGCCTCTCCCGCCTCTTCTGAATTCACGCAACTAAGCAGTTGCGCTTTTCTCCAGACCCTCCAGCACCGGCCGCGGATCATAGTACGCGCGAATTGAAATAATCTTCCCGGCTCTTAAATTGAAATACTCGAGGAAGGGAATCACTCCGAAGATCGTGTCGATTTCAAGCACCGCGGCGCATGTGTCCTCGTCCGCCGTCAAATGCATAACCTTGATACCGTTCAATACCGGCACGAATTCCGCCAGCCCCTGCAGAAACGCTTCGATCCCGTCATACTTCCCGAGCGGGCCTTCGAAAACGATGTCAGGATCGAGCGGGAGCCTGGCTGGATCGTTTCTTCGCACAGCATCGATATACGTCTGCACAACTCGAATTACGTCTTCGCGCATAACTCAGATCACGCCTTTCTCTTTGCCGGCACCAAAACCTCGCTCTTCAAAACTTTTCCGCCCTCTTCCACCACATACAACCGGTTCACATCCAGATCCTTCAGCGTATCCACCGCGCCCGATGGCCACCGAATCTCCACCGCATCCACCTTCTTCGCCTCCCCCAGCCCAAAGTGAATCCGCAGATCGCTCGCCGAGTAATACCCGTTGCACGACTTCACATCTTCGATCTGCGTCAGCCCCGGTACGCTCTTCCCGCCGACATACCCGGTACCTGTCTGCGCCGTCACCTTGATCCGCGCCCCAATCCCAGTCTTGTTCGACTTCGTCCCCACCAGCCGGATCTTCACCCAACTCCGGTGCAAACTCGAATCGCAACGAAGCAGTTGCGGAACCGCATTCACGCAATTCACCACCGCATCCAGATCCCCATCGTTATCGAAATCGCCCACCGCAAATCCGCGCGCCTTTGCATCCGCGGTAATCCCCGGCCCACCGCCCATGCTCACATCTTCAAACTGCCCCTGCCGCAGATTCCGATACAGATACTTCCGCTCCGCATACGCTGCATCCACCTGCGTCCCGTCCACCTCGGGGTACACATGCCCATTCGCAACCAGAATGTCCAGCCATCCATCGTTATCCATATCGATGAAGCTGATACCCCACCCCAGCAGCCGCGTATTGATCCCAAGCCCCGCCTGGTACGTCCTGTCATCGAACGACCCGTCGCCGAGATTCATATATAAGGAGTCGGTATCGCCCGCGAAATTCGTCTTCACAATATCCAGCATCCCGTCGCGATTGAAATCGCCCAACGACACGCCCATCCCCGCCTGAGGTTTCCCATCCGGCGAATACGCAACGCCAGCCTCGATCGCCTGATCCTTGAACGTCCCGTCCTTCTGGTTCACGTAGTAGGTCGCCGAAGTTGAATCATTCGCAACGTAAATATTGGGCCATCCCGAGTTATCAAGATCCGCGGCCGCGCAGCTCAACGCATACGTTCCCAGCGTCCCCCACATCCCCGCCTTTTCGCTCACATCTTCGAAAGTCCCGTTGCCCTTATTGCGATACAGAATGTTCTTGCCGCCCTCAAGCCCCGGCGGCCCGCACGCCACCGTGATCCCCTTATAGGTGCAGTTTGCATCCTCCGGCAGCGGCGTCGTCTTTAGATCCAGATCGATATAGTTCCCTACAAACAGATCCAGATGCCCATCTTTGTCGTAATCCAGAAACGTGCACCCCGAGTTCCACCGCAACCGCTCCTGCAGCAGCCCCGCTTCCTTCGTGACATCGGTAAACGTCCCGTTCCCGTTATTCCGGAACAACGAATTCTGACCGTAATAACTCACAAACAGATCGTTCCATCCATCGTTGTTGTAGTCGCCCACGCAACACGCCTGCCCCCATCCCGACCGTGCTAGCCCCGCCTTCAACGTCACATCCGTAAACGTCCCATCGCGATTGTTCTTGAAGAGACGGCATACGGGCTCCTTTCCCTTCGGAAATCCCTCCAGCCTCGATCCGTTCACCAAAAAGATATCCACCCAGTCATCCTGGTCGTAGTCGAAGAATGCCGCGCCGCAGCCCGTTGTCTCCAGCAGATATTTGTTCCGATGCTCCCCGCCGAAGATCATCTCCACATTCAGCCCGGCTTCTTTCGCCACATCCACAAACTGCACGCCCAGCGGCGTCCCGGTCACCGGCGAGGGAGGCCCCTTCGGCGCAGGTCGCGGCGGCGCCTCATACGACTGCCGTGCGCTCCCTTTCTGTGCCGCCTGCCCCAACATCGGCCGCGCCAGGTTCAATACATCTTCCAGCGATAAAACCAGGGCAGTCCTCGACAATGACTTCAAAAATCCGCGACGGCTAAACGACAATCGACTTATCTCCCGGCGCATACTCCGCGCTCAAGCCCTGAGTATATCGACGCCCCCTCATTCCCTTTCCCAACCCACCCGGCAACTCCGGTAAGATCCCGCACTGTTGATCCCATCCGTTCATCCCGTCAGATCCAGCATTTGCAGAAACTTCGTTAATCGACTGCCGCCGTCGGCACCTGCCGTCCAGATACAAAGCCTGTTGTTTTGCTATACGATGACCGTGGAGATACTTTCCGACTGCATGAGCACAACCCCCACGCACGAACAAACCCGCATTCTGGTCCAGGCCGCGGCCGCTGCCTGTGAGAGCAAAAAAGGTGAAGATACCCGCATTCTTGAGCTCGATCCAATCGACTCGGGGCTGGCCGACTTCTTCCTCATCACCTCGGCCACCAACGATCGCCAGGCCGTCGCAATCGCAGACGAGATTGAAGGCCGTCTGAAACGCGAGTTCGGCGTAATGCCACACTCCGTAGAGGGCCGCCGCCGTGGCGACTGGGTCCTGCTCGACTACGTCGATTTCGTCGCGCACGTCTTCCTAACCGAGCGCCGCGCCTTCTATGACATCGAACGCCTGCGCAAGTCGGCCCGCCCACTCACGCCCGCCGAATTCGACGCCGAACTCAAGCAAGCGCTAGCCGCTAAAACTCGCGCCGCCCGAGGCAAATCGGCCGACGGCTCCGTCTCGAAAAAGAGTGCAAAGTCCGCTGGCGAACCCAAGGCAAGCACCAAACAAACAAAGTCTGAAGCCGCGAAACCGAAGAAGGCGTTGGCCAGGAAGACAACGAAGAAAACAGCTAAGGAATAGCGGCTGTTGAAGCGAGCAAAAAAGATGGGCAGCCGGAAGCGGCTGCCCATCTGCGTTGCAGGACTGTTAGAAGGTGATTGTTCCCTTGAACTGGATCAGCCTCGGCGATGCATCGCCTCCGAGGAACGCACCCAGAATCGAGGTCGGCGTGTTCGCAGTGCTGGTGATGACACCCAGGGTTGAGTCGTTCACGTCGAAATCCGGGATCTGGAAGTTTGGATGGTTGAAGAGATTGAAGAACTGAGCTCCAAGCTTCAGCCTTGCCGACTCCGAGCCGGGCAGCTTGAAGCCCTTTGCGATGTCCAGATCGAAGTCCGTGTAGTTTGGACCATAGAGCTGGTTGCGCCGCTGCTGTCCAAAATCGGTGGACGGTGCGAAGTGTGAAGCGAAATCGCACGCTGTACCGTACCCGAGCGTGTGCTTCACGCCTCCGCAATGGTGGTTGAAATTGTTGTCAAGCTGTGCGGCCAGAGGTGCGTTGCCGTAGACCACGTTTCCGTTGTTGTTCGTAACAGAGAACGGATACCCGGTATTGTGGAAGACCGCTCCCGCAAAGTCCCAGTCACCAACAACAGAACGAACCCCATGATAGTGCGGCACCGTGACTGAATAGTTTGCGCTGATGTAATGCCGGGTGTCGTAGTCGGCGTTGCCGTAGTTCTGCGTCAGATCGTATGGATTGATCTGGCCCGCACTGTTTACGCCAAACGCATCAAAGCCGCCGTTCGACGTCGTATCCAGTGCGTGGCTATAGGCGTAATTGAACTGCATGCGGAGCCAGTTGATACGGCTCGTCAGGGTCCCGATTACACCGTTATAGTTCGACCACGAACCGCTGTAGTACTCCGTGACCGAGCCAAGGGCTGCATTTGGACGACTGCCCGGAAGACTCGCGATGTCGCCGGCTGCATCGTACGCATTTGGCAAACGCGAGACGGGCTGGTGATAGCTGCGATTGCCGATGTAGTTGGCCGCGAACACCGTGTTTCTGGCGATCTCTCGCTCAAGCGATAGACTCCACTCCTCATACGTCGGAAGAGAAACGTGGTGAGCGACTGACGAGATCGTCGGTCGGGCAAAGTTGCCGCCGGTAATCTCCCGCAAGCTCAAGCTCGGGTCGCATCCTGTGTAGCATGCACCCTGTGCGTACAAGCTGGTCAGAGCATTGTTCGACTCCACCGCCTGGGCATGTCCGCTTACCGGGCTTGTGGCGTCGATAGTGATCGGGTTGCCGAACGCTGCTCCCAGAACCGTGAATCGATTCACGGAAGGCATGTTGGCCAGCAGGTCGCCCATGATCTGCGCCGGGAAATAGTCGGAGAACATTCCGAACCCGCCGCGGATCGTGGTCTTGCCGTCGGGACCGCCCGGTAGGAAGGAGAAACCAATCCTCGGCTCCCAGGCGATATTTTGCTGGGAGAAGAAAGCACGCTTGCGTCCGGATGCCAGTAGCGAGTTGTAGGGAGTGTCGGTCGTTGCCGGAGAGCTGTTGAAGTCCACTGCCAGATTCGAAACACAATTAGTACGGCAGATTGGATTCGAGTTATGCTCCAGGCGCAGGCCAACAGTCAGTGTTAGATTTGGCACCGGCTTCCACTGATCCTGACCGTAAGCACCCATCACGTACAGTGCTACAGGATTCGATAAACGCTGCGGGAACCGCTCCGCCCATTCATCCGAGTAGCCGGCAGCGAAGTCGCTTTGATCCAGAATGAAATTCTCGCCGCCTGCGAAGTTGATGTCGTGCTCGCTCGCCGTGTAGTCCGTGATGTCATCACGGCGCATCGTCCAGCCGAATTTCAACGTGTGCCTGCCGCGCGTCCAGCTCAGGTCATCGTTGAATTGATAACCGGTAACCGTGCGGCCCTGAGGGAACGCATAGTTCGCGCCGCCGATCCATGAACTGGCATTCAGGTTGTTATCCCAGTCGAAATAGCGAACGCAATTCCCGTCCGCATCGGAGACGCAGCCGCTTGCGAATCCTTCCGGGATCAGCACAAACGGAATCGTGCTTGCCAGCTCTTTCGCGCGTGTGTTCGTAAAGATCGCCCGGTAGTAGCTCGCGCCAAACAGAAATTGGTTGGTGAGGTTCGGAGTGAAAGTATGCGTCTCGTTGATTTGTCCCTCGTAGGATGGCTGAGGGCTCTCAGCATTGAAAACTGGATCAAGGAAGCTCGTTTGCGTAGGTTGAACACCCTTATCCGTCTTGCTGTGAATGAAAAGGTGATCGTTCGAGCCAAGGTTAAAGTCGACACGATCATTGATCAGCCACTCGCGGCCGAAGTTGGTCGTCTGCCCCTGCCATATCCAAGTGTCGGGATCGTCGGGATCCTGGTGACCTGAAGCCCAGTTCTTCGCCTTGTTGTAATAGTTGAACATCGCCTGATAAAGCGGCGCCTCACTCGAGTTTCCGTTTGCTGCGAGATTTCCGTAAGGGACAAGGCCGTTCGGATTTGTCGTGTCCAGTGCGGGGTCGGTGATCGGCGCTGGATTCAAAATCGCCGCCTGAAAATTGGGACTCGGGCCAAATGCTGGGCTGCTCACCGGGATGATTACCCGGATACCCTCGGTATCGATGAACCCGAAGATCTTGTCTCTCTTGATCGGTCCGCCGATTGCAGCTGCCCACTGATTCGCATTGCTGAAGTTGCGCGGAGCGTCAGCTTGCTTGTTGAAGAAGCTGTTGCTGTTCATCACGCGGCCGTTCCACCAGTACGACAGGTTTCCGTGGAACTTGTTGCCGCCTGAGCGCGAGATCTCGTTCACCTGCGCGCCACCCAGACCACCAAACGCCGCGTCGTAGCTGTTCGTGATGACCGTAACCTGGTCCACATCATTGTTGCCGAGCAGCAGGTTGGTGGCGCCCGAGTTGTTCAGGTTCAGATAAGGATCGCCTTCGTATGCGCCATTGATGGTGAAGGTGTTCGAGGTACCCGGCAGGCCGTTTACCGAGAAGTTTCCGTAGCCGCCTTGCGTGTTCATTACGGCGCCGGGAGTTGTCTGTGCAACAAACGTCAGGTCATTGCCCGGGTTAGGCAGCGTCTGGATTTGCTCCAGGTTGAAGCTCGTCGACATCTGTGCGTCGTCGGTGTGCAGAACTTCACCCGAGCCTGCCGTCACTTCGACCGTAGTCGCCGCCGTTCCTACAGATAGCTTGATCTGCACTGGAGTCACTTCGCCTGCCGTGACCGACGCATTCGCCGTGACCGTGTTGAACCCGGAGGCGGTTGCGCTGATCTTGTACCTGCCCGGAGGGAGAAGCGCAACCCGGAAGTTGCCTGATTGGTCAGTTGTCGCGGCACTCTGACTATTCTTTTCGACGTTGATCACAGTCACCTGTGCGTTGGGCACCGCAGCTCCCGATGAGTCGACCACGCTGCCGGAAACATCACCGGAAATGTTCGACTGTGCATAGCTCGCCGTGGATACACAGTTGGTCAAAAATCCGGCACCGGTGAACAGGCTCAATGCCAGGACCAACTCTCTAGACCGCATAAAGCTCATACAACTCCTCCAATTTCGATTGCAAGCCAAAAAGCCCCACCGATTGGGGGCCCTGAAAATTTGCACAATGTACTGCTTGCGTCCAAACGCATGCTTGCGCACAGGGACGTGACTTTGCGAGGTCGCTTAACTTCAACCACGCTAAAACTCTCAAATTTAGGTCTTGCTTTGTCCCAGGGCGTGCAGGGGAAGTGCAGGGACACGTGCACCGCTACCTTTGCACGATGCTTGCCAATTTCCTGATCCTCATCGAGGCGTTGAGAAGAAAGGAATTACCTCGTTACCAAAAAGTAAACAGTCGCGCAGATATACAATTTTTTGGAGAACATCGGCCACAAATTCAAAAAAAGGAAGTTTCCCACTGGGTTTCTGACTTGATCAGCCGCCGTAGTCAGACGCCCGCTCTGAGAGATGATCTTCGCGTTTGCTCGAACTCCAGACACTAAAAAGGCGCTCCGAAACAGAGCGCCCATCTAGTGGTACAGACTGTCAGCTTGCCTAGAACAAGAAGCTCGCCTTCAACTGAATCAGCCTCGGCGAAGCGTCTCCTCCCAGGAAGGCGCCAAGCACTGAAGTCGGTGTGCTCGCCGCTGCACTGATAATTCCATTGTTGGATGAGTTCACATCCGCCGTCGGAATCTGGAAGTTAGGGTGATTGAACACGTTGAAGAACTGCGCAGCGAGCTTCAGCTTGGCTGTCTCCCACGTCGACGACACGCGGAAGCTCTTTGCCAGGTCCACATCGAAGTCGGTGTAGTTCGGGCCATAGAGCTGGTTCCGTCTCTGTTGCCCAAAGTCGGTCGAATTGGTGAAGTGCGATGCGAAATCGCATGGCGTGCTCGCATGGCTTCCCCCGCCACAATGGTGATTGAAGTTGTTATCGATCTGTTTCGCCAGCGGCGCGCTGCCCAGTGCCACTTGACCCGTGCCATCAGTTACAGAGAACGGATAGCCCGAGTTGTGGAACATGGTCCCCGCCACCACCCACCCATCGGTCAGAACTCTCGGTCCACCAAAGTGCGGAATTGTCAGGGCGTAGTTCGCGCTGATGTAGTGGCGAACATCGTAATCGGCATTGCCGTAGTTCTGTTTCAAATCAAATGGATTGATCTGGCTGATGGAGTTTCCACCAAAAGCATTGAAGCCGCCGTTCGAAGACGTATCCAGAGCATGACCGTAGGTGTAGTTCAACTGCAGTGTCAGCCAGTTCAACCGGCTCGTGGCCGTTGCCTCCAGTCCGTTGAAGTTGGACCACGATCCGCTGTAGTACTCCTGCACCTGGCCCAGCGCTGCGTTCGGCCGCGCTGCCCCCAGCGACGCATTCGATCCCGGGCTGCCATTGGGCGACCAATACGCATTCGGAAACCTGGAAACTGGCTGGTGATAACTGCGGTTGCCCACATACGTCACAGACAGCGCCGTGTTCTTGACCACTTGGCGTTCGATTGCCAGACTCCACTCGTCGTACGTCGGCAGCTTGATGGAGTGCGCGACAGAGATGATCGAAGGCCGGCTGAAGATGCCGTCCGTTGCGCAGTACAGGCTTAGCGGATCGGGGCATGCGGTACTGCCGCGATAATACCCGCCCTTCGGGTAGAGATCGACAAGCGCTGCATTCGATGCCGCCGCCTGCGCATGACCGCTGTCGGAGAGCCTGCTGTCCACCGTGATCGGGTTCCCAAATGCCGTGCCCAGCACCGTGAACCGTCCCACCGTCGGCAGATTGGTCATCATGTCGCCCATGATCTGCGCCGGAAAGTAGTCGTTGAAAATCCCCACTCCCCCGCGAATCGTCGTCTTCGAGCCTGAGCCGCCCGGTAGGTACGAGAACCCCAGACGAGGTTCGAACGCCAGTTCCTGCTGCTTGAAGAATGCCTGGCTCCGGCCAGAGGCCATCAGCACGTTATAGGCTGTGCTCCGCGCCGTCGGCAGCTTGTCGAAATCCTGCGAAAAATTCGAAATGCAATTCGTCCGGCACAGCGGGTTGGAGTTGTGCTCCATTCGCAGCCCCACCGTGAGGGTCAGGTTCGGAAGCGGCTTGTACTGATCTTGCGCGTACCAGCCTGAAACATACATCGCCACTGGCTGCGTCAAACGCTGCGGAAACCGCTCCACCCATTCGTCTGCATAGCCCGCTGCAAAGTTGCCCTGATCGAGGATCAGCGCCTCGCCGCCCCCAGTTGCCATATTGCGAATGCTGCCCGTGTAGTCGGTGATGTCATTGCGGCGGAAGCTGTACCCGAACTTCCAGGTGTTCTTGCCTTTGATCCAGGTCACGTCATCGCTGAACTGATAGCCCGTCACATTCCGGCCCTGCGGAAATGAATAATCGGATCCGCCAACCCAGTTCGACGTGCTCCCCGCATTATCCCAGTCGTAGTAACGAAGACAATTTTCGCCGCTTGCATCGCTCACCACGCATCCCGACTGGTATCCCTCAGGAGCCAGCACGAACGGAATTGCCGACTGCGCCAGCTTCGCTCCATTCGTGTTCGTGAATACCGCGCGATAGTAGTTCGCCGCGAATAGAAATTGGTTCGTCATGTTCGGTGAGAAGGTATGCGACTCGCTGAGCTGGCCCTCATACGAAGGCTGCGGGCTCTGCGCATCGAAGATCGGATCAAGAAAACTCGTCTGTGTCGGCTGAACGCCCTTGTCCACCTTCGAATGAATATAAAGATGATCCGTATCTCCAAGGTTGAAATCGACACGATCGTTGATCAGCCACTCTCGCGCAAAATTCGTCGCCTGTCCTTCAAAGATCCAGGTGTCTGGATCCAGGCTGTCCACCGAGCCAGTCTTGAAGTTCGACGCGTTGTTGTAATAGTCGAACACTGCCTTGTAAAGGGGAGCCTGGCTCGACTGATTGTTATACGCCAGGTTCCCATATGGAATCAGGCCGTTCGGGTGAGCGGTATCGAGCAGGTCGATCGCCGCTGCGCCCAGAATTGCTGCCTGGTAGTTCGGACTCGGCGCATACACAGGCCCAATCAGCGGAATGATGACGCGAATTCCTTCCGTGTCGACAAAACCGAAAATCTTGTTCTTCTTCAACGGCCCGCCCACTCCGGCAGCCCATTGATTCACGTTGTCAAAGTTGCGCTTGTTTCCATAAAACTTGTTGAACCAGCTGTTCGCGTTCAACGCGCGCCCATTCCACAGGTAGTCCACGTTGCCGTGCCACACGTTGCCGCCCGAGCGCGAAACTTGATTCACCTGCGCTCCGCCCAGACCGCCAAACGCCGCGTCATAGCTGTTGGTCGTCACCGTCACGCTCTCAACGTCATTCGCCCCCAGCATCAAATTCGACGCACCTGAGTTGTTGAGATTGAGATAAGGATCACCCTGGTACCCGCCGTTCATCGTGAACGTGTTCGACGTGCCCGGCAAACCATCTGTCGCGAAATTTCCATACCCGCCCTGCGTGTTCATCACGGCGCCCGGAGTGGTCTGCGCCACAAACGTAAGATCACCGCCTGGATTGGGTAGATTCTGCAACTGCGCCAGATCAAAGCTCGTTGAAAGCTGCGCATCATCTACGTGAAGCACCGCGATGTCCCCGCTGTTCACCTCGATCGTCGTCAGCGCCTGGCTCACGGCCAATGCGATATTCACGGGCGTGATGGTCCCAGCTGCTACTCGAACCTCAGCCTTCCCCGTCTGAAAGCCACCCGCGCTCACCTTGATCTCATACCGCCCCGGCGGCAGCAATGGCACCCGGAAATCTCCGACCTTATCCGTGGTCACCGCTTTCGACTGCCCCTTCTCAACACTGGTTACAGTAACCTGCGCATTGGGCAATGCGGCACCCGATGCATCCGTAACCGTCCCCGTGATGTCTCCAGAGATGTTGGATTGGGCATAGACCACAGGGCCTGAAGTGATCGCCGTAAAACCGGCAAATACCAGAAGGCTTAGAGCCAAAGCAGCATTCAGCAACCGCAACTTTCGCATCAATCTCTCCCATCGACTTGGGATCGGAGAGTGTCATCAGATATGACGGCCCGATCCGCGTCGTGCTCGGCGTCTCGGTCTAGCTGGGGAGGGTTAGGTCCGTTTCGCGGTTAAGAAAATAAAAAGGCCAAAATAGGGATCTACTTCCATCACTCCGACCAGAGTGACAAAGATCGATCCTGAATATTTGGATTCTTGATACCAGGTAAGAGCACTCAGTGTGCCAAAGACCTCACTGGACCGCCCTCTCCCATTCAAAGGCTTTAGTCAAACGTTTGAGTGATGCAAATCACGGTCGATTATGGATTGCTGTATCTGAACTATTGGATTCTCCGCATTTCGGTTTCGCCGCCAGAAACTCACCGCCCCAACCATGCTCCCCTGCCAAGAACCATCCCCGTCTAATTTCCCACTGGCTCCAAAACAAATGGCCGCGGCATATTGCCGCGGCCATTACAGTTCCACTTGAAGTAGATGCTTAGAAGATGAATTTCAATGCAAGCTGCATACTACGTGCGTTGTTCGAGAACACAGCCTTCGGATTGTTGAAAGTCGGAGCCCCCGGAATCAGGAAGTTGTGCGTACCGCCATCTGTGTAGCCGAGTGAGTTGATGTTGTTCACTGAGCCCGGCAGATACTGTGAGTGGTTCAGCACGTTCCACGCCTGCGCCTGGAACTCGAACTTATAGCGCTCCGTGAAATTGATCCGCTTCACTGCCGCTGCGTCCAGGTTGTTGATCGGATTGATCGGCAGCGTATTGCGGCTGGCGGTCGGCAGCGTGCCCGAACCTGCGACAACGTAGTACGCATTCGGATCCTTCGCGTAGTACCCCACCACCGCGTTTCCTGCGTTGGGATCCTTGATCGCGACGCTTGTCGTGCCCGTTCCCTTCTTGCCTGCCGGGTTGACGAACACGCGATCGCCCGCTGCATCTCCGTTCAGGTTGGCATCCACGTTTGACTGCACGGTCCCGTACTCCGGCGACTGATACGTGTAAGCCGGTGCGATTTCCCAATTGCCCAGCACGTTCCGCTCAATCCAGTTCGAATGTTGGAAGAAGGGCAGATCGTACACCACAGCAAGCGTCATGCGGTGCGTATGATCCAGAGCTGAACGCGAGTAGTCTCCCGAGACGTTCCGGAAATCCTGCGGCCGGCGCGGCGTCAGATAGGTCGAGAAAACATCCGCCGTCGCATCATCCATGGTCTTGCTCCAGGTCCACGCTGCGTTGAAGAGCAGCCCGTGACTGAAGCGGCGAGTAAGCTGCGTCGCCAGTCCGTTGTATGCCGACTGCGACCACGGCATGAAAGCAACGATGCT
>Ga0105240_10010886_pt1 | contig 12740 bp, 13 predicted proteins | sample KBSC54metaG_FD_80426 | JGI IMG/M metagenome (GOLD analysis project Ga0105240, IMG submission 80426) | Corn rhizosphere microbial communities from Kellogg Biological Station, Michigan, USA - KBS C5-4 metaG | ecosystem: Host-associated > Plants > Roots > Rhizosphere > Soil | place: Michigan, USA... | reverse complement strand
ACGGCGTGTTCATCGCATGCGCCCAGCCCACCGCGTAGTGGTTATAGGCTTCAGGCCCGCCGAAGTCGCCGATCTTGCTGGCCAGGAATTCAGGGGTTTCAAGCTTGCCCATACCGTTGAGCACAGCCACCTCGTTGAAGCAGCCGTTCAACGTGCCTTCGGCCGAGGCGCCGTTGTCGCCGAAGATGTAGTAGATTAGCGTGTCGTCGAGGATTTCCAGGTCTTTCAGCGTGTCGAGCAAGCGGCCGACGTGGTGGTCGGTATGTTCGAGGAACGCGGCATAGACTTCCATCTCACGTGCCAGAATCGGCTTGAGCGCTGCGGGCATATCGTCGTAGGCCGGAATTTCGTCCGGCCGCTTGGTGAGGACTGCATCCGCCGGGATCACGCCCAGCTTCTTTTGACGGGCAAAGGTCTCTTCGCGCAGCTGGTCCCACCCGCCGTCGAACTTGCCTTTGTACTTGTCGATCCATTCTTTCGGCACGTGATGCGGAGCGTGGGTGGCGCCGGGCGCGAAATACATGAAGAAGGGCTTGTCGGGCATCAGCGCCTTTTGCCGGCGCACCCAGCCCATCGCCTTGTTCGTCATGTCCTCGGTGAAGTGGTAGCCCTCTTCGGGAGTCTTGCCCGGTTCCATCGGCGTCGTGCCTTCGTAGATGGCGGGATACCACTGATTGGTTTCGCCGCCGATGAAGCCGTAGAAGTACTCGAAGCCGCCTCCGCCGGTAGGCCACTGGTCGAACGGGCCTAGCGGGCTAGTCTGCCAGACCGGTACTTCATGGCATTTGCCGAACTGCGCCGTCGAGTAGCCATTGAGCTTGAGGGTCATGGCGAGCGGCGCCTTGTTCTTCGGCAGCACGGAGGTGTAGCCCGGCGCTGAAGTCGCGATTTCGCAGATGCCGCCCATGTTCACCGAGTGGTGATTCCGCCCGGTGAGCAGCGCCTGACGCGTTGGAGAGCACAGAGCTGTCGTGTGAAAACGAGTGAGCTTTAGCCCATTCTTCGCCAGGCGCTCCGCGTTCGGCGTGGGGATGGGGCCGCCGAAAGCGCTCGCGGCGCCAAACCCGCAGTCGTCGATCAGCACGATTAATACGTTGGGCGCGCCCTTGGGCGGCCGCAGCGACGTGATCGGCGGGAACGCCGTCTCCGGATCTTTCGCGTCGTAAGTGGTCAATCCCACGTACTGCGCATCCGGGATGGGAAGAATCGATCGTTGCGTATCGTCTTGTGAGCTCATGTGTTTTCCTTTGTTCAGTCGATCTCTTTATATCTCCAGCGACCGGCAGCCCGGCGTGAACGGCTCTTCTCCCGGCTGCCAGCTCACTGTGGCTGCTCACGCAGCCGAACTGTGTTCCGTGCGGGCACTCATGAAGTTCTACACCGCGTTAATGAATTGCCCAGACTGTTCGGTTCAAAATATTTGAAAGTTCGGCTAATGAAACTATGGCGAAAAAAATGAGGCGCTTCCGCAGGCGCCTGCATCACTTGCCCTGAACACCACAGCCTTTTCTACCGGGCCCACGGGAGAAAACGATGAATACGACGAATCAGAATACTTCCCGGCGTATTCAAAGATGGCATTTGTGGGTGCTGTTTGCGGTCTTGCTCCTTCCACTTGAAAGACTCCACGCGCAGCAGGACAGAGTGGCGGCTCTCAAACAGTCGTTGGCCGAAAATCAGAAGCGCCTGCAGCAGTATCAGTGGGTCGAGACGACCATCGTCAGCCTGAAGGGAGAGGAGAAATCACGGGTTCAAGAGCTGTGCTCTTACGGACCCGAGAGTAAGGTACAAAAGCAGCAGATCAGCGCACCTCCGCAACAACAGCCTTCCGGAGGTCGATTGAAGAAGAAGATTATCGCGAAGAAAAAGGAAGAGCTGTCGGATTACATGAAGCAGGCCGTGGAACTGGTGCACGAGTACGTGCCCCCAAGCCCCCAGCGCATTCAAGCCTGCACGTATTTGGAATCAGCGAAGGATTCAATCACGCTGGACGCCCGTTTTGCCGCGTTGAACGACGGCGTCAACGTCGCGAATGCGGTGCTTGTAGCCGCGGAGAAGAAAATCCAAGTCGTTATCCAGAACTCGGATTACCGTAGGATTGCTGCGGCGACGGCGCCGTCGAAACCAGGACAGTAGGCACAAGAGGCTGTCGAGGATTTGGGCTGGCCGCGTGAGCGCTCGAATCAGGGCGGACGCCTCACTACTTACTACAAACGCACGCGTCTCTCCATGCAGAACAACGAAGCTAGCGGCAGTTCAGAAGCTGAAACAACTGAAAGAGCCGGAACCGCAGAAGAAGTGATTGGGCTTGGGGCACTGAAGGAGACCTATGAATGCGACCGTTTTGTTGATGCTGTGCGCGGTGGTTGAGGCTTGCACCGGCCTTGGGCTGGTGCTTTTACCTCAATTGCTCGTGAAACTGCTGCTTAACGCCGAAATCGCCGGAACAGGATTGATCATCAGCCGTGTGTGCGGCTTCGGCCTGTTGTCACTGGGAGTGACCTGTTGGCCTGGCGTTCAAGCCCTTCATGGAATCCTTTTGTACAACGTGGCCGTCACCGCCTACCTGACTTACCTGACGGTGGGCGGCGAGTATCGCGGCACCCTACTTGTGCCGGTAGTGATCCTGCACAGTGTCTTGACGGTGCTTCTCCTCTGGCGTTCCTACCGGGTCCGTCTTGGGAACTTTCGAGGTGAACATATACGTGAAGGCCGGTAGCAGATCAGTCCCCGCCGTTGCCGCTAACGGGCGGCGCGTTGCGCGGATCAACGCCCTGTTAGCCAGATGACGTTGTAGGAAACCCCGATTGAGCTGACGTCCCCGCCGACCCGCGTGACCGCGCCGCGGAAGTAGGAGATCTTAATAGATTGGCGGCGGTTGAGGATGATCCCTAAGGTGGCGCCTAATCTTTGATTCCCCAGGTAATCAAAGTTTTCTTTTCCGCTCACGCTGCTCCGCCCTCCGGTATAGAGGGTCCAATCGAGCGCCAGCCAGGTTCGATGTGGCAGGACGCGCACCGCGTGGGCCTGTAGACTGCCGAGCGGGACCTGGGTACGCACCATTGTTCCGTTGAATAGATTGTTTGGCGTGAACAGCCACACTCCGGCGGCGCCCTCCAGCGTCCATTTCCCCAGAGCGCGGGACACACCAATCTCGGGCTTGACGGCCCAGCGGTTCGTACCTACGTTAATCAGACGGACCGGGTCGTATTGGCCAGTAGGAGCGGTCACGGTGACGCTGGCCCCGACCACGGTTTTCTGACGGTAGTCCCCGAACTCTTTGAGGCTCATGGCAGGAGCGCCATAGAGGTTCATACCGTATCGAAAGGTTGCATCACCTAGTCCACTACGATAAGCACGCTCCCGGCTGCCTGAAACGAGGCCATCCAGGTTGGCCCTTACATAGGGGACGATCACTAAGACCTGTGCGGTGCGCCCCAGCACACCGAGAGTCTGTCCGAACGCTAGTGTGACGATGTTGGCATTGACGTGCGAATCTTCCACCGGCAAACTGGGATCGAACAGCAAGTCGCCCCTGTTGTTGGCGTAGCTGACGCCAAAGAAATTGACACCCACCGGGGTCGGAAGGTACGCTCGCGGCTGCAATTCCTGAGCGCCCAGACCCGCGGCGAAGCAGGACAGCAGCAATGCTCTGCTGGCATGAGTTGGTCTGATCTGGATCCCCTTGGCGTTCGCATGCAACACGGCTTAGTTCATCGGCATGGGCGCCTTAAGTGCGAAAATCAGGCGAGTCTCCGCGGGAACATTGATCTGCTTTCCCTTCGCTGCGGTTGCGGAAACCGCGCCCACGCCGGCACCGACCACGGCTCCAATCGCTGCGCCCGAGCCGCCGCCGGCAAGGGCGCCAATACCTGCCCCAACAGCGCCCAGTCCGATACCTCGCCTGACACCTTTCTTCTTCTTGCTGGTTCCGGTGGCTTCCACTTGGGCGTACTCGGTGGAGGTGCTATAAACCTTCCCGCCGACATTGATCTCGCGCAGCCGCAACGCCATCTCCTGGCCGGCCTGGACGCTGACGACTTCGATGACGCCGTTGGCGCCCCGCGGGATGGCGGTCTGGCTGCCGACTCCGACTGGATCGTCGATGCTGGCCCGATAAACCGCACCGGCTTTGGCCGTCTTCCCGTCAATAGCATCGATCATGCGCACCGCAATTTGCGTCCCCGCGGGAATGGTGAGGGCCGCTACGGCAGGCGCGGGTTTCGACGCAGGTGGTGGAGGCAGCGGCGCGAAATCGATGCCCGACACGGCGCTGACTGGATAGGTCTTCTGCATGCCATCCACGCCCATGAAGACGACTTCTTTTGAATTCGCGCCAACGAGCACTCCTTGTGCGCCGCTGCCGTTCTTCAACTTCAAGACGTCCGCCTGGCACAAGCCGGCAATCAGCAGCATGGCGCCGGCTACGAGATTGATTCGGGTTTTCATGTCGCTATGGTTTCCCTTGGCTATTCGACAATGGGTAGGCTGGCCAGGATTTGCAAATCGACTAGCTTCTCGATTTGCATTTCGATCTGCAGCCACCTGACCGCCTCTTTCGCGGAGAGGGCCTGGCTCAAACGCTGGAAATACTGCTTCTGCAAGTCCAGCCGCCTGGCCTGGATATCCAGCCCGCCCATCGCGATCTTGGTTGCCGTCTCCTGGCTCAGCGTGGAGTAGTTTTCGGCGTACATGCGGATCAGCGCGATCCGTTCATCCGCCAGCTTGGTGAGTGAGGTATCGTACTCACGGTAAACGGTCCAGAACTTAGCCGCCTCTTGCGGATCGAGAGCCATCAATTCAGTTAGAATCGACACCTTGTCTTTCTTCAAATCTTTCCTCATCATGCTGATGTAAGCCTTTATGTTGGCTTCCTGCGTTTGTTGAGGAGTGGGTGGAGCCTGGGCCACGGCTGAAGTGCACGCTAGGGCGAAAACGCAAAAACAGGCAAGATAGCGGGCCGTCTTAATCATGAATCTGCCTTCCTTTCTGTCGGGGGCAAGACCCGGGCGCAGCGGCTTACTTTTTCTTCGGCGGGTAGTTCTTCAACAGCTTTTCGGCGCCCTTTTGAATGTTCTTCTGGCGTTTTTCGGGCTTGGCGCCCGGGTCGAGGGTCTTGGTTGCCACGCCGCGCCAGACCAACTGCTTTTGCGACGAATCGTACATGTCCAAGGCCAGGCTGCCAATCGTCAGTGTATTGGTCGAGATGCTGGTTGTCCCCATCCCTCCCCAGCGCGCCCCATACCCCCAGCCGGTGTTATAGGCCGTTATCTCTTTCTCCTGACTGGTGGCCACCTGGTAGCCGATGTACAAGTCCGCACTGTCGCTGTCAGTCTTGGCTAGTCCCTTCATCCCCAGTTCGGCTTCCAGCGCCGAAGTCAGTTGCCGTGTGGTGAGGTCGTCCAACGTGACTCCGCCTGGAATCTCCACCCATTTATAGGATCTGAACTTGGAGAAGTCGGCGCCCTGATCGAAGTTGTAGCTGACGTTCTGGGCAGAGGTAACCACGACCAGCCCAAGAACCGCCAGAATGATGCGAGTCATCTTCATCGGTGTTCTCCTTCTGCCACGCGAACGCCCGCTACCAACCGTTGTTCAACAAGCCTGGTTTTGGCGTCCGGTGCTAGTGATGCGCGCACTCGCGGGAGCGCCTCATTTTGTTTTCGGATCGCGCAGCCATCGACCGTCAGTTGACAAGCGGGCTACTTGGCGGCCACTGTTGCGGAACTGTAGGGCTGGTAGGACTTGTCGGCCTTATCGGCATCCTCCGGAGATAGCTCGTTCGAGGCGTTGAGGAAATCACGTACCCTGAGCGCCCAGCCGTCGAAGGCCGCGCGCGCGGCCGCCCATTTCACATTGCGCGCCAGTTGGGTGGAGCCGATCTCGGCCCCGTTGCCCAGGTTCTCCTTGTCCACCAGCGCAGCAATTTGCTCGCCGGTTTCGGAGTCGAGCAGTTCCATCTCCACGCGAACTTTCCCGATGTTCACCGAATAGGCGAGGCCCTTTTTCTGGTCCGCGTCTTTGTCAGCGGCGGCCACTTCTCCACCAAAGTCGACACCAACCACAGCGGCGCGAAGCCGCAGCACCAGGGGGCCCGCCTGATCGACCACTGGATAGGCGCTGGAAACAGACTTCACTAGAGCCGCCCGGAAATACTCGGTGGCTGCGGCGCGGGCCGTCTCGTTCAGCTTGGCTTCGTCGGCATCGCTGGCAAGATACACCTCTACGGGGTCAATCACGCAGGCGATGTACTTGTGAAGGTTCTTCTGCGCATTGGTTGCGGCATAGCCGACCGCTCCCTCCATCCCTGCAACCGGCTTCAGATTGGCGTAGCTCTTAAAGAACCCGGAGAACTCGGCGTTCGCCGGAATCTTCTTCACCGTGGGCTTCTGCTCCCGGGAGCAGCCTGCCATCGTTACCAGGAGCAGAGCCACTGTCATCCCGGCCCGCATGGAGTTGAGGTTGAATTTTACCTTTTTTGACATTTGCTTTGCTCCTAATGTTATGACCCCGAGCTTTTCCGGACTCGAAGCAGGTTGAATACGTGAAATGCGCCCGGTACCGAGTTGCAGCGAATAAATGCCAAATCGGAATCCTCCTTGGTCGCCACCGTGCCGAGCAGGATGATATCGCCGTTTTTGACGACGATCTTGATGTCCGAACCGCTGCCCCAGAAGTAGCGGCTGAGCGATTGCGCTAACTGGGCCCGAGCGCCAGCCCGTATTTGCATGTCGAAGTGTCCCAGCGGAAGCACGTCGATGTTGTTGACGATACTGGTGACCCCTTCGACGTCCTTCACGCGGCTTTGGGCTTCGCTCCGGTTAGTCGAACGAACGGTCCATCCTGTCAGGATGACGTCGGTGCCCATCAGACTGAACGAAATGAAATCGAACTCACTGGTGTAGGGCATCATTGCAAGCTCATGGCGGATCTTCTCGTAGAGCTTGGCGTCGGTCCGATAGGTTTGCGGGTCTATAAGTTTGCGCGCCGGGTCGCCCGCTGGGATGTCTTTCGCCTGTTCGGGACTGACCTCCGACAGCTTCATGGTTCCGTCGCTGACCTTCACTTGGCCCGTCGCCTGCATGAACTGGCCCACCAGCTTTTCAACCATCTTCCGCTTGTTCACCGTCAGCACCATGTTGTTTTGCAGGCGGATCAAAACCGGCTCGTCGCCGTCCTTGGCGGTGCTCAGGCTGCAACCGACCCGCGCCTCGTTGATCGGCCCCAACATGAGGCGGGAACAGATGTCGGTATCCACGTAAGCATGGAAGGTCTCCCCCGGCCGGTCCGCGGCGGCACACAAGCCACTGGAAGACACCAACAAAATCACCGCTGTCAATAGAGCACTTTTCATTTGTTCTTCTCCCTTTCGCTCGGTGGGAATCTTCAAGTGCGGCCTACCGCGCGTAAAATCACATCATGTGTTTTCCTTTCCGCATCGGCACAGCGGATGGGATCGTTTCCACGGAGGCATGATGCCGGCGGTTTGATACTGGACTCAAGATTTTTGATGGGGACGGGCGCCCTTAGAATGTCCAACCGAACGACGTAGTGGTGCCGAAGTCGTTCCCGGGGGCGTTGCCGGGCGGCCGGTTGTCGTAGTTCTCATAGATACTCAGCTTCCAATACAGGTCCTTGACAAGTTCGATCTTAAGGTAGGACTCCGTGCTCAATCGCACGCGCCCCAGCGTGCTGAGGTTCGGGTATGCCGCCAGCATTGCGTTGAATTGCAGAGTCTTGAAAGTGGATTTGAAGAGCCGAACCTGGAATTGTGCCTCCGCCTGCTGGCCGCCGCCAAAGGACGAGTACTGCTCCCGGCTGAACACCACGCCCGCGAACGCAAACAGCCCCGACGTCCCACTCTTCACGAAATCTCTTCCCACCAGTCCCCCGCCGGTGGACCGCAACGTCAAGTCCTGCTGTTCGCTGTTCAGTAGAGTAGCCGTGGCGCCTGCGAACCAGTTTTGGCTCAGGGCTTTGGTGTACAGGAAATCCAGGGTATTGCGGCCCGACCTCGCGGCGCCCGTCTGGCGGTTAAACACCGAACTGGCGGTCATTCGGGCGCTCCAACTCTCAGCAAGGTATGCGACTTGAGTGGAAAGGCTGGACTGCGCTGTGTTGTTGCCGCTGGTGAAGGAGAATCCGTAATCGATGGACCCCGTGAGCTGGGTCCAAAAGCCTTCTTCAACGGGAACGATACTCACGACATCCGCCAGCGGGACCCGTGTCTCCGCGCCATTCGCCTGTAGGGCGAAGCCGAGGGGCTTTGGCTCTACTCCGATCAGGCCGTTCCTGCGCCGAGTTCCCCCAATGGACACGGTGTACTGGTCTTTGCTTTCCAGGCGTTCCACTCGCGCCCAGTCGAGTTGCAGGGGCTCCAGCATGTAGCTGGCTTTGAAGTATAGGATGCCCTTCTCCAGCTTCTTGACTTCTCCGGTAAATCTGTCGCCACCCTTCATGACCACCACGTCGTCCATGCGCTTGGCTTCGAGGGGCAGGCCGCCAGTAATGCTCCATAGGGCGAGAACCGCGGCCGCCGGAAACAGACTGTTACAGCGCAGCACGCATGCCTGCCTAGAAGAATCTTCCAAGCGAGAAGTACACCTTGCGATGCCCTGTGTCGCCAAGGCTACCTCCGAAGGCCAGCGGCCCTAACAGCGTCTCCATCACGATGCCAACGGCTCCGTCGGTCGGAAGCCGCGAGGCCCCCGGCGCGCCGTAGGCTTTGGCCGCTTCATAAGCCGCGGTAGCGTACACTTTATTGCCCAAGATCGGAGGAAGCTGGAACAACTCGTGCACGTAGCCCAGTCGCGCGAGCCAATACTGGTTCGTCCGCAGCTCATTACTTCCGTACGCACCCAGCCGGCCATAGCCACCCAGAAAGAATTGCGGTATGCCGGTGTCGTTCGACCCGAACGTGGTCCCACCGAACCCTTGGAGATAGACAGAACCGGGCCGGCTGACTGGGCGAATCACACCAAAGGACAACTCCGAGAGCGGAAACCCGCCCTTCGAGCCAGGATTCGCGTCGTTCCACTGCGCCCGCCACTGCAGGATCTGGCCGTTGCGTGGAACCACGGGGCTGTCCAGCCGGTTGAGGCCAATTCGAATCGACGTGATCCCGACCCTTCCGGAAGGCGTGGGCAGGACGGGATCGCCCACGCGCAACGAGGTGTCCAAGTAGGACGCTTGGTATCCCATTCGAAGCTCGCTAAAGCGATTGAAGGCGTAGCCAACATCGAGCCCTCCGCCAAGCTGGCGAATTCTGTACTCCGCAAGCCTTGCGGTGCGATCGTACAGGTCCAAGGCGTCGCTGGTCGCCGACGCCCGCGGGGCTATGAACCATTTGCTGGTTGACGTGAGTAGCTTATAGTATTCGGTACCAAGCCCCCACGTGGAGCCTAGTGAGATATCGGTGCGCCACTCCGACCCATAGCCACCTACGTCCAGGGCCGTAATGCGGGCGTTCATCGTAAAGCGTACGTTGCTTACATCCGAACCGTCGATCAGGAATCCGAAATTCAAAATCGGCGGTGCGTGCTCCTTCTCATTGGGGCGAAGGATCAGGCCCTCCCGCCCGTCCCGTTCCGCCATGTGGTAGGAGAATCCATAAAATCGCCCGTTACCCGAGACCAGATTGATTTCCTCCTCGAGGCGCTTCGGGTCGACCGGTCTGCCGACGATATCCGCAAGCGTTTTCTCAATGTCGCGCGACAGGGGCCCTTCGACTCCCACTACCTGGACGAAATCCGGTGTCGGGACGGAATAAATCCGCCGCGATTCTCGTTCCGCCTCGTACTGCTGCCAGCCGGGCTCGTTCACGGCGAGGCGAGCGAGCACGGACGAATTTCCGTCCGCAGCTTCGTATCCTTTCGGGATAATCTTTTCCAACGCCGCGTAATCGTTCCCTGTGTAGCCCTGGAGGTCCGCGGAAATCACGATGTCGGCCAGTTCCATGCTACGCCGCTCGTTGACCGTGATCATCGCGCTGATCGAGCGATTCAGGATGGACACCAGGGATTGATTGCTCTGCGGGTTAAAGGGAGAGATGTTCAGATTGACAGCGATTACGAGGTCGGCCCCCATCTGCCTCACCACATCTACGGGAAGATTGTTCATGAGCCCGCCGTCGGCATAGATGGTGCCGTGGCGCCGCAGCGGCGGGAAAACGGCAGGCAAAGACATCGTGGCCCGCAGCGCCTCTCCCAGCGGGCCGTCCTTGAAGACGAACGGCTTGCCGCTGACCAGATCGGTCCCGATGCAGCGGAACGGAACCGGCAGATCGTCAAAGCTCTTCAATTGGGAGTAGGGGAGTGCCTCCCGGTCCAGGAGAAACGTAATGTTCTTATCCGACGTCGCGGCGCTGGGCAGGCTGAAGCCATGACGCAGTCCGAATTCGAGGCCGTTCTGAAATGCGCGGCGGTCTTCCTTGCGCCGGAACGAAAGAGCTTCAAATGGGATCTGCCCACCCAGTATGTCGTTCCAGTCGATCTTCGAGACAAGTTCGCGAATTTGGGCAGGACGCATACCCGTCGCATAAAGCCCTCCGACCAGACCGCCCATGCTCGTCCCTGCGATGTAGTCAACTGGGATTCGGTGCTCTTCGAACCACTGCAGCACTCCGATGTGGGCCAGACCCAACGCGCCTCCTCCCTCGAGTGCGATTCCGATTTTGGGCCGGGGACCCGCTGGCGCTTGGGCGAATACGCCGCAGGGAAATAGAAGGCACGCGACCAGATACCGTATCGATGCAGCTATCGCAAGTTGGCTAGGGTCTCCCATGCAACTTGACGATGACGATCGTCCTGCTGCCAATTCAAATTATTTTGAGCGGCGCGGCCGCACACGGGGCGGACGATGCAACCCGGCTACTGCCAGGGACTGTAGTAGCCGCGTTTCCAGGATGCGCGGAGCCGCGCGGGTCCTGCCGGTTGCGTCACTTCCACTCTTATCTTGCGGTACTTGCCGTCATTTACCCGATCGGCTGGCGAGAAGCCCAGGACGTACTGGCTATGAAGTTCCGCACCGATGTCAGCAGCGAGACCGGGGAGATCTTCGAGCTTTCGTACACGGTAGGATCGCCCGCCGCTTTCCTCCGCGATGGCTTCCAGAGAAGGGGACCGGTCAAAAATGGAAATCGCGAAGATGCGAACATCGGCCTCTTTCACCAGATCCTTAATCTCCCGCTCCGTGTAGCGGCTGTTGTTATCGCCTCCATCGGAAACTACCAGCAAGACCTTGCGGCTGTATGTCGCACGCTTGATGCGATTCATCGACAGGTAAATTGCATCATAAAGCGAGGTCCAGCCTTTGGGTTGGATGGTGGGCAGACTGCGCTCGATCTCTTCGATATCGGTCGTGAAACCGTTTACAGACTCGGGCTGGTCACTGAACTTCAGAAGAAAGAACTCATCCCCCGGTAAGCACATTCGGAGGAACTCCGTGACGGCTTTCTGGGACTCCTCCATTTTTCGACGCATACTGGCACTGGCGTCGAATACGATTCCCACCGAGATCGGCGCTTCCTCGCTAAAGAATTGGGTCACCTTCTGCTCTACACCTTCCTCATACAGACGGAAGTCTGCCCTTTGCAACCCAAGCACCAGTCTCTCGTAGGAATCCGTAACAGTCACTGGAATCAAGACGAGGTTGACGTCCATATGGATCGCGCCGGATCGGCCCGTGAGCGGGTCAGAACGGCGGGGCACGCCGACGGGGATCGAAACCTTGGCGGTATCTTGATCAGCGGCAGTGGCTAGTCCCATCGCAAATGTAGCTGCCCCTGCTGCGAGACATACTACAAGTGCGATGCGGCGCTTCTGCGATAATTTGCTGATGTTCCGGAATCGGCGGGCTTCTGCACACGCTGATCGAACACGTCGAATACGAACCATTAGCGTTTCACCCGTCCCTTCCCTTAAGAGGAGTAGGCTAACACTTTTTGGGGCGGGTCGCAGTGCCGCAAAAAAAGCGGACCACTACCTTTGTTGAAGGTAGTGGTCCGCGAATTGGACTCCTGTGCGAATCGGCCAATGACGATCTGCCGCTCGCTTCAAACCTGCGTGGCGCGCCCTATTTTTGGCTCGCCATGACCAGGGTTTCTTTGTCGGTGGTCAATGTGACCTTCTCTTCGTGTTTGGTCTGGCCACCCGCCGCGGCGATTCGCACTGTATACTCGCCGGGCGCCAGCAACAATTGCTGGTAGGGATTGTCAAACTCGTCGGCGTGTCCCATGAACTTGTTATTGACCCAAACGCCGTCGAATTTGCTGTCGCTCTTGATTTTCAGGATGGCAAACGGCGGCCGCGCCTCGGGCAGCGCCGTAAGAGCTCGCTCCACCTTCAACCTCTTCCCGGCCTGAATCTGGATCGATACCGTGTAGTCCTCGCAGCGCGGATCCGTGAGCAGAAGCTGGTGTTCACCCGGCGCAAGCTCATATTTGCGCGCAAAGCGGAAGCTCGCCGCCGGCCCCAGATACTTACCGTCCACAAAGACCCCGGTCCGAGTGGGCTTGACGTCGGTCACTAAGTAACCCACGTCCGTCTTCTCCTTGGCAACTGCGGGCTGAAAACAGCCGGCAAACAAACTGAGCAGAAAACCAGTGCAGGCGTACGAAAATGTATGTTGAGTTTTCATTGATCATCCTCTCCTTAGAGCCCAGTCGGCAATCGCCTCTTCCTCTACGTGGCGCGTCAATCTCGACTGGGCATCATTCAACTAAGCTTGCATCGGCAAACCTT
>Ga0105240_10010885_pt1 | contig 12741 bp, 12 predicted proteins | sample KBSC54metaG_FD_80426 | JGI IMG/M metagenome (GOLD analysis project Ga0105240, IMG submission 80426) | Corn rhizosphere microbial communities from Kellogg Biological Station, Michigan, USA - KBS C5-4 metaG | ecosystem: Host-associated > Plants > Roots > Rhizosphere > Soil | place: Michigan, USA... | reverse complement strand
GTGCTGGTCTACGGGCCGGGCGTGAAGGCCAATTTCAGGAGCATGATGCGATGGCTGCAAAAGGGGATCCCGCTCCCGCTCGGTGCCATCACCGGTAACCGCCGCAGCCTGGTCGCCCTGGACAACCTGGTCGACCTGATGACGCTGTGCATGCATCACCCGGCGGCAGCCAATGAAATCTTTCTGGTCAGTGATGGGGAGGATCTGTCGACCACCGAGCTGTTGCGCCGCATGGGCCAGGCCTTGGGCCGCCCGGCCAGGCTGATTCCCGTGCCTGCGCCGGTGCTCGAATGGGGGGCAAGGTTGTTGGGGAAGGGAGCGGTGGCGCAGAGATTGTGCGGGTCGTTGCAGGTGGAGATCGGGAAGACCCGACGCCTCATTCACTGGAGTCCGGTGAGGGGTGTGGATGAGGCGTTCAGACTGATGTCAAAACACCCTCAATGACAGGTCAGCTTCCTGATTTGCAATTGAGCGCCCTGATAGACAAGCTCTTGTCCGAGTTGCACACCATAGCGCTCCCGGCACCAGGTGTTCAGATATTGCATGTGTACGTCATGGGCAATCATCAAAAGGCCTTCGCTTGATCTGATGCGCGGAATAAAACCACGTCCGCTGGTTTCTTCCGCATACGCACGCGAGAAAGGCGCAAAAGTAAAAACACCCATGCCGTATATGCGCATTTTTCGCAGTTCGGCATCCCGCGCAAAGAGTGGAAAGATGGCTTCAATGGGGATACCTACCCCCCAAGAAAACAGAAGTTCGTCAGGATACTTTTTACTCTCGGCCTGCATCTGGCGAACATGTTGCCCGACCGCCCTCGCCTGCTGATCAAGCGTTGCAAGCGAAAACAAGAATGCTGCCAAAATGCCGACGATCTGCACCCATCCACGCTGTCCGGCATGTCTTGGTCGGGTCTCCTCTTCCGCATCCTTTGATGTGGACAAGGTAACGCTGAAGAGCACCAACATCAGAATCAGTGGATAGAACACACGCTCCAAGCCCCCTCGTCCAATCAATCCGAGCAGAAACGCCATCCCAACCACAATCAGCGCAGCGACGGCGACCCTGGCATCTCTTTTGAAGACGAACAAAGCGATCACCAGCAAGCTCAGGGGCAGCAAGTTGGCATCAAGAAGGAGTCGCACCGATTGCAACCCGGCACCTAAATTGGCCGCAGCAAAAGAAACCAGACCGAGCCTGGAGGCCATCGCAGTGAGCACGGTTGGCCGCATGATGGCTGGATCTGAAAAGAAGAAACTCTTCAACAGGTCCAGATCATTCGCGGTGTAGCCATTCGCACCGTAGATATCGGGGCGAGTCTTCAGCTGATCAGCCAAACCAAAGTCGGTATATGGAGCTCGGGCTTGATTTATTTCGTAAAAATTCTGCCATGCCGGTCCGCGATAGGAAGCCCAATCGACGGCCATCGCTATAAGGATCAGTGATACGGTCAGTAGCAAACTACATAAGAAGTGCCTATCCTTGGCGAGCCGTTTCCAATTGAAGAATGGGAGAGCAGCCAGGAAGACGATAATGACTTCCTGGCTACGAATAAGAAAGCCGAGAAAGCTGAGCGCCGAAAAAATCAGCAGCGATGGCTTGGCATTTGATTTGATATACCAGCTCAGTGCCAGCAATGCGGTCACTGCGAGCAAGCCAGCGTTGAGGGTAAACTGCGGGAAGATAGCGGGCCGCAATAAAATCAGGGCAGTCAAACCCCCCGCCAAAGGCCACGCGACGCTCAGCCTGCGCAGATAAAAAAGAATTCCCGCACCGCTGATGAACAACACGGCTACAGTACCAATTGAATAGCCGAGTACGCCGCCGATGGACGGCAGCGAACTGACCAGATAGCCCCATAGCACGTTGGAGAAAATAATATTGGCAGATGCTTCGGCGGCCAGGCCAAAACCATGGGCGACCATTGCCATCGCTATGTCGTCGTTGGTCTCCCAACGAGGTGTATAGAACGTCCAGATAAAAACTAACAAGGCGGCGCAGGAAAACGCCGACGAGACTAGCAACGTAACGCCACGCATTGGAAAGAAACCTGCTTTCAATTCTCATCCATTTTCGATATGTGTATCTCGATCTTCTACCTTTTCGATTGCGCACCTTACCGCTGTCGCTATTTTGTTCGAGCCGGTCTGATGGCCACTTGAATTAGTCGGGGCTAGCTCTAAAAATCGAAGGTCAAATTTCTTACTTCAAATTTTCTTCCTTGAAGGCAATGGAGAGACTAGCCAACCTGTAACCATCTGAAAAATCAAACTCACAGAATGTCTTGCACTTCCAATCGCTCGCCCGCAAGCGCTGAACCTCGGATCCTGTAGCGATCTCAAGAAACACACCCTCGACAGGCGATGAGGCAAGTGCTTTACGCGTCACGCCGCCTACGTTCCGTTCCTCAAAAAGCACCACAGGCACCCCAATCTGCGTGGGTGAATATAGTGCACTCAGCGTTACCACCCCACCTGCTGGAATTTGGTTCGCTAGCGAAATTGGCTTGTGCAGCACTGCGCTTGTGTACAGTGTCCAGTAATTCTTTGAAGACGTGGGATCGACGCCAGGAATGGCGCTAACACCATTTGTTGCCCAAAACGCAGGGGCATAGATAGTTTGCAAAGAGTACTTCGGTGCCTCCGTCGATATATAGGAGGCCAGTAATTCTGCGGCCTCCCACTTCTGACTATTCGACAGAATCACCCGTTTAGTCACATTGTTATATGCCAGCGTCACCGCCGAAGAAACGCCAAAAAGACATGCGATCATCGTGGTGAGCACAAGACGACACTTTGCCCCAGCGCTGTTGAGCAGCAGAAATGAACCAATCACTGCCAAGCCCCACAATCCGACATTCGAATAGAAAGTCGCCAGATGTCCGCGAAGCCATCCATTCAATACAATCTGCTGATAATGAGAGGATGAGGCTACAGTCATCATGGGAATGATCGCAAATACTGCAAACACAATTGCGATCGTTGAAGCTGATCTAAACGCGATGGTCTGGTGGTAAAAGATCGCGACGAAAATGATGAAAAAAATACATACAGAAACTAAAGCGACCTCCCATGACCCGAATGCAGTCCATATGTTCTCGTAGGTAAATGCTCTTGGAAGAGAAGAATCTGCCATCTCTGCAATCCAGACGCCGACACCTTTTACCAACCCGAACGGCAAGAAAGCCTTCTCTTGCAGAATGAAAAAGGTCTTGGCCCATTGCTCTACACTAAAACTGAACGCGACGCGGCCGTAAGAATCACCTCCTGCTGCTCGCGAAATTTTTGAAAATACAAGATAGACGAGTATCGTCAGAAGCCAACCAGCAAAGTAATACGCTCCGAGCTTACGGCGGCCATCTATTGGCAGTTTTTGCGTGCTTTGCTTTGTAACGTAGACGAGGACGATCAGGATCGGATGTAATAACAGGTTGTATTCCGGTCCAAATAGTGAGAAAACAAAGAGCAACAACGAGCCGATCAATTTCGTTCTGGACGGTTTATCTAAAACCGCCCCTAAAAGTCCGCCTGACAAGAGCACTAAAACAAAGTTATACGAAGCGACAACTGCATATCCTTGCGGGAAGGAAAAATAATAATGTAGAGGAAAAACAAATAGGAGTGCCGCGACCATTAGCAGCGAATTGGATCTCCCGACTAGCGCTGCCAGATAATAAATTAGCGAGATGTATAACGCCGCAAAGAAGCCTATATTGATGACATCAAAAAAATAGGATCGCTGAAAGCTGTTTACCCATAACGTGAGCGGCATATTGATGAATGCCTGAATTCTTGCTTGCTCATACGCAACTTTCTTTGCAAACGCAAAATAATCACCACCATAAATGTTTGCATAGAGATGAAAGTAAATGTCATCGTGGTTTTCAAAACGTAACCCGACTAATTGCCACCCAAAATAGATGAATGAAACAATGGCAATAAAGATAGGAAAGCGATTACGAAACCTAAATACAGGAATATTCATTCTTTTAATTTAATTTGCCTGTCGCAAACATTTAACTAGCAATTTTTGAAAGGCTACAAATCGAATTCAAGTGCCCAAAAACGCGACCGCAATTCGTCCATGGATCGCTTAAATTGATGAGAGCGTAAAGTCACACTACCTCATTCGCGCAATCCAGGTTTGATCTCTGACGGCAAATATTGCGGGTTCTTTTACTTGGTATTGTGTCGCAGCACGTCTACTGTCCGTTCCTGCTGCTCTTGCGTCAACCCCACCCACATCGGCAATCTAACCAATCGCTCGGAGAGTCTGTTTGTGTTCCGAAGGTTGCCGGATACCCTTCCGTATCGGCGTCCGGCTGGCGACGAATGAAGAGGTACATAATGAAAAACTGAGCGAATTTCTTCTGCCCGAAATGCATCCAGGACCGCCTGTCGGTCGACATCATCCGACAAAATTACATAATACATATGCGCATTGTGCACGCAATCTGCAGGCACGATAGGACGTCTCAGCCCCCCTTTATCGGATAAGGGTTTTAGCATCACATCGTATTGGCGCCATTTTTCCAGGCGATCTCTTGTAATTTGATCAGCTTCTTCCAGCTGCGCCCACAAAAACGCAGCAATCAATTCACCAGGCAGAAAGGAACTCCCGACCTCTTGCCAGGTGTATTTGTCGACTTGTCCCCTGAAGAATCGGCTCCGGTCGGTACCTTTTTCCCGAATGATCTCTGCACGCAAAGCCATATCAGGATCGTTCACCAATAAAGCCCCACCCTCGCCGGAAATGACGTTCTTGGTCTCATGAAAGCTGTACGCACCAAGATCTCCGATACTTCCCAGTGCCCTGCCTTTGTAGGTCGACATCACACCCTGTGCCGCATCTTCAACCACCTTCAAACCATGACGGCGGGCAATCTCCATGATCGTATCCATCTCGCAGGCAACGCCCGCATAGTGGACCGGCACGATCGCTTTGGTTCTGGGAGTGATCGCTTCTTCAATCAGTCGCTCATCCAGATTGAGCGTGTCCTCGCGTATATCGACAAATACCGGAACGCCACCGCGCAAGACGAATGCATTTGCGGTGGAAACAAAGGTATAGGAAGGCATGATGATTTCGTCACCAGGCTCAATGTCGAGCAATAGCGCCGCCATTTCCAATGCAGCGGTGCAGGAATGCGTCAACAAGGCCTTCTCGCATCCGGCTCACTGTTCCAGCCATGCGTGACAACGGCGGGTGAAAGGACCATCTCCCGCGAGGCTGCCATTGAAATGCGCCTCGGCGATGTAATAGAGTTCCTTGCCCGTCATATGGGGCCAGTTGAAAGGGATGTTGTTATTGGATTTCATGAGTCAGCGTCTATTTCGAAATCAGTGGAAACGGGGACCGGGAGAATGTTGAAGTGTTCGCGTCTCAACAGCAAAGGCTCATCCAGTCCGCGCGGGAAAGACAAAGAGCTTCGTCAGCACAAAGAGCAATGCAGCCACCGCGAACACGGCGACGCCCTGCACAATCTGGTGAGGCAAGCGCAACCAGTCAACGAAAATCACCAGCAAAAGCAGATTGAAAAGATAACCGCAAATCTGTACCAGGATATAGCGGATCCCGGCCGCGCCCAGAGGCCCATCATGCTGGAACGTGTATCTTCTGTTCGCAAGGAAGCTGATAGTCGCGCCCACGCCATACAAGACCGTCATCGTCAGCTTGGGCGCTCCCCACAGATAGGTCAGCAGCAAGTAGACCGAATAGCCGATTGAGTCGGTCAGCAAACCGATGACTGCATACTTCACGAATTGCCGCAGCGACTTGGAGGTAAGTGCAAACTTCACGTCAACGCTCACCAAGGACCGCCAGACCAAAACCGGTTGCGCCATAGCCATTGCCGTTGTAAAGCATGTAGCGCTCACCCTTGTGATCCCATACATAAGGATACTCAATCATTTCGCAGTCCCAACCAGAAGCGGACACATCGATCCCGGCGTTGGTGACATCCAGCCGCCAAGGTTGACCATGGCTTGAATGTGCATACCCGATGCGATAGGTTTTGCCCGGCCCGCCACGATAGGAAAACCACATATCTCGGGATCCGTCAGGATTGCATGCGACAGTGGGACGAGAGAAAGCCTGAGCGAGACCAATCTCGTAGGGCACAGCCAGTCCGTCACGATTCCAGTGATGACCATCCGGCGACGACGCATGCTGAATCACGTGCAGCATCTCTCCATTGCCAGCATCCCAAGCCAATGTCGAACCGTACCACATATCGAATCCACCGACCGGATTGGGCAACACCCATGGATAGGACAAGCTGATCGGATCCACACTATCGCTGCCCACGAAGGCTTGCTCGCTGTCCAGTTCCAGCTCCAGCCGACGCGAGACACGAAGTCGACCAATGTCGCCTCGCCAATGGCCACCCTTGGGATTCTGCCAGCCCATGAACAGCATGTAGGTCACCTCACCGGAAACGTAACAGTTACCGATGCTCACACCGTCGGCAAAATAACTTCCTGGAGGACCATGCTCAAAAAATGGTTTGGAATGTTCGGCGACGATCGTACGCTTTACGATATCGATATCGACCGCGCCTACCGAGGATCGCTTGTTGGCATCCCGCCCGCTGAAGAAAACACGATAGATATCATCTTCAAGCAGAACCGGCAGCGGATTGGCAGCATGCGAAATCAGCTTGGGGTGCAATGCTTGCTCGGGTGGGGTGTAGAGACATCCCAGCTTGACCCATTGATGTTTCATATGCCCCTCAACCGATTGCTGGGAACCTTCGATCTTTCCGCTGCCGTACCGAGGTAGACGCCATCAGCCGGCGCATCAGCGAGGATCAGGACGCCTGCCCCGATCACACACCGGGGACCGATGCTGATATGGTCTCGCAACGTTGCGTTGACACCGATAAAACACTGTTCCCCGATCGCCACCCCTCCCGATATCACGACGTGGGAAGCAATGAATACGTGGTCTGCGATCGAAGAGTGATGCCCCACGTGGTTTCCGCTCCACAGGGTGACATCATCCCCAATCCGAACGAACGGCTGAATGGTGTTATCTTCCAGAATGAAACAATTCTCCCCAATCGCCTGGTCGTCAACAAGGACCGTGGCTCTCGAACTGACATAGCTCGCCAGCGAATAGCCTTTCTCCTTGGCAGCAAGGAATTTGTCCTTGCGAATCTGATTGAGCTTCGAATAGCTCAACGCCACGAAGAAAGCGCATTGCTCAGGTGGGTAGAGCGCAACGACCTCCTCAAATGCGACAACTGGCAGCCCACAGAATTGCGTTTCTGTAAGGTACGCGGCGTCCACAGTGAAGGCAACAACCTCGAACTCTGAGTCCGTGCTGAAATAGAAGTGCGCAAGCTGGGCAATATCTCCAGCACCAAAGATGACGAGTGGCTTCTTCATGCGTCCTTCCTCACCAGAATGGTAAATTCATAGAGCCCATAGTCATGCAACAATGCGACCTGGCGCGAATAGCGCCGTTTGCACAGATCAAATAGCTGACATGGATCGGCGTAATAAAGATAGTCGCGCTTCCGGTCTTCGTCGGAATAAGACGTGAGGCAATTGAAGGAGAAGCCGCGGCGGCTGAAGCGATCAAGCGAGTCCAGCGTCTCCTGCAGATAGTTGAACCATTCGGCGTCCGAGCGTCCTTGCCGCACATTGAAGATGCCGCTAGCGATGCTGTAATCCGCGACTTGATCCGGCTCCGCTGCGGTGATGAAACGGGCGTTGGAGGCACTGGCATAGCGCTCCTTGGCAGCGGCGATCATCTCCGGAGAAACATCGACGCCAAGATAAGAACAGTCTTGCTCGCGGGCCTGCAAAAAGTCGAACAGCGCCGCATAACCGCAACCCAGGTCGTTCAGCGTAAAACTATCACGCGGTGCAATGACCTTGCTCAGTTGTTCGAATCGCAGGGACTGACTTTCACTTCCGTTCCAGTCAACACCCATTGGAGTCACACCATGCTGGGCCAGCTTCTGGCTATAGTAATCGGCAACTTCGGTCAGTAAAGCGGCGTTCTTTTGTACGTTGGTCATGACAATTCTGGATTAGCGCTGAATTTGCGGGCGCGATGAAAGATAGGATTCGATGCTCAAGGGCTCCTGATAAGGAATGCCAAACAATTCCCGTTCTGCCGGAGTGAGATCATCCATATTCAACTGGCCTGCCAGCTTGATCTGCTGTTTGAAATAGGGGATCGTAAATACGTGGTTGACGGCGCGCCGCTCCTTTTGCGTACGATTGAATCCGCCGCTGTGGAACAACATGCAATCGAGCAATATGTACTGTCCAGCCTTGGCAGTGACCTGCACAGCGTTTCGCTCCACGAAACTCTCCGAAGGATAATTGATTTCCTTGTGTGTGGCCGGGATCACAAATGTGGATCCATTGTCCAGCGTGAAATCATCAACGCAGAACAAGGCGTTCACGGCCAGCGGTGTACTCGATACATAGTGTTGGTAAGGCAAATCACGGTGCCATGCTCCCTGGTTGTAGGTTGCGCCAGGAGGATTGATGACGCCATTCTGCTGATTCAGGATGAACTTCCCGACGATCAGTTTTTGCAATACTTCCATCAAGACCGGATTGGTCGCCAGCCGCCTGAAGACCGCGCTCCCATGGACGAGCGGCGCTCGGATGGTCTGGTATTCGTCGATTGACCTCAGATGTTCTTCGCCCCATTGTTTAATGTAGGCGCCTCGGGTCTCATCAAATCCTTCGGAGATCACGCGCAGGTCGTGATCTGACAATCCGGAGTCAAGAATGGCATATCCGAGACGCCGAACTTGTTCTGCGACCTCCTCAATATGCGTCAATGCTTTATCTTGCAGGAGCACACCGTATTTAGTTGCAGGTATTCCCGCGGTCAAAGTTGAAGTCATCTCTTGATCCTCAATCCTGTGGATGCCTGTGTTCGTAAACCTGGCTGACGATGGTATAGGGGCGCTGTTTGACCTCGGAAAAAATCTTGGACAGATAGATACCCTGAACTCCCAAAAAGAAGATGATCAATCCGGAAAACAGCCAAATTGACGCAATCAGAGAGGTGTAGCCACTGGGCGGCATGGAAATGAAAAAATAGCGCAGCAGCAGATACGCAATGTAAAGCATTGCACTCGCCGAAATAAGAAGGCCCGCATAAAAAGTGAAGACCAAAGGTCGGCTGCTGAATGAAGTGACCGCATTGACGAGATGGCTGAACTTGCGCGAGAGCGTATAGGTGGTAGGACTGGAGTCATGCTTGCGCACTTGTTCGGCAACTTGCTTGAAGCCGGTGATGATCCAGAGTCCCCCGATGTTGATTTCCCGCTCCAGATGCAGCAGTAGCGACTTGACATAGCGACGTGTCATCAAGCGCGCTGTCACGATGTTATCGGGCTGGCTGATGCCAGTAAGAGCACGAAAGACTTTATAGAAGATGCTGCCAGTGACACGCTCGAACCAGCCGCCTTTACGCTGCTCCTGAACCCCATACACCACATCTGATCGCTCCTCTGACATGCGCGAAGCAAAATGAAGCAGCCACTCGGGCTCCTCTTCAAGATCGCTGTCAACCAGATAGACCAGATCTCCCCTTGCGTGTGCCAATCCGGTCATCAACGCCTTGTGATGACCAAAATTACGGGACAGGTCGACCACCACCACATGCGGATCTGCCTTGGTCAATTCGACCGCCACGTCAAGACTGTGATCCGGCGATCCGTCATTGACGAAAACGATCTCGAAGTCTTCACCAGCGAGTGCGCGCGCTGCCGCAGCGGTTCGCCGATGAAATTCAGCGATATAAGCGGCAGATTGATAGAGCGTGGTTACGATGGATAACTTCATGCCACAAATCTCATATAACGCGGAGCATCCTTACCGCAATTGAACAAAAGATCGAGAATGGAAACGCCATGCGCGAAGTCGCCCCAAAGCTGGGGATAGTCGGGATACCCGGAGTAATCAAACCACGTCAAGGTGACCCCCATTTGCTCGAAAAGCACGGGATCGATGTAATCTCTGGCAGAGGGCCCAGACACATATTCAGTACCACCGGCCTGCAAGCAAAGGTCGGCAAGGCGCTCCGATTTGCCGTCCATCAATGTGTAATCCCATGAATTCGTAATTTGCGTTTCTATTCCCAGGAAAGCGCATATTGCCACAATGAAATCGCGATTCAATTGCGAAATGTGGGTGTATTGATGCTGCAAATACAGAGGCTCAAGCCACGAGGCAATCTCGTCGAAACAAGCTGCGCGGCGGTAGTTCTGCACCAGTGCTTTCCAATGTTGAAGTGTCCACTCATCTCCATCAATTTCAGTGTCGCGGATTTTTTGATGGTACTTCCCCTTGACCAGCACCGGCACAGTCAACCATTGAATTCCCTGGGGAGTCTTGATCTGATTTCGGTTGCGCCAATCGCGACGAGTGTATTGCATGTCATCGAACAAGATAAACTCGTCGACGGACGCGATCATGTCAAAGTATCCCTTCCAAGGAATGTAATTTGACTGAAGGATGGCCACTTTTTTCATTTACGTACGCCCTTTTCTCTCACTTCGTCATTTTTTGTAATCTCGGCATTCTTGGATCAAACCTGGCGCGCGTTGTTGAGCGCCTGCATCGAATACCAGATAGCCACCATTTTGATAAGCAGGTGACACAGTTGCAGCCCATGCGAGCGCGTTTGGTTTCTCCAGAACATACCATCTGATTCCCTCTCGACGCAGCCTTACCCGTATGGAATCCCAATTCGAAGTTGCCGCAAGTTCGTCACGAGTGAGCAGGCGCTGCTGCGCCATGATGGAAGTTCAACCAGGAATGACCTTGACAAAATCCTCACGCGAGAGAAACGAGGAGATACCCGCTACTCGGGCATCCAACCAGATTTGCGTAACGTTCTGAACAATACAAGAATCCCTCCCGGTCGCAAGCGCGCATTTGGTCGTGAGGGACTCCGCTCTCTAAAAGCAATAGCCTGGAGAAGTATCCAAATATTCAGCGAGAAGATTTCGTTTTGTGAACCGCGCAATAGCCTGGAAAAACTTGCTCTACCGTTCGTGCGTCGAACTGGAAGCGATCACGAAGCAGCTCAATTACCTCGACGTCCGCGTGCGTAGGTGGAACGAGACGGACCTTGCGTGTCAAATCCGAACAGTCAACGAGAATGCCGTCTGCCTCCCGGAGCCCCATCGGAAACGGCGCCACAGAATTTTGCTGGTGCAATAGGGCCATACCCAGCTCATTGGTAGAAATGAGCGTTCCAGGCGTAAAGCTTTCCGAGATCCGTTTGCGCAATTCATAACCCGTAGGCTGACCTTTCTGATAGGCCAGATATTGTGCGAGGCTTGAAGAGAGCCATTGAGACGGCTTGCCCATCTCGCTCCATGCACCAGCCTCCTGCGCCGCCACACTGGCCACTGACAGCAAGGCAAATGCCGGCATCACCCACTTGATGCGCGACCGTAAATACCCGAACAGATTCAGGAAACCTGCCGCAGCTGCAAATACCAGTACCGGAAAATAGTAGGAGTGATAGTGCGTCGACCAACCCACCTTCTCCGCCCCGCCAATGGATCCGACGAGATTCGGTGCCAACACGACCAACGCCATCAGAAAATATCGTGGGGCAAAAAGAGCCGGGATCAACAGGAACGCGTTATTTAGCAAATTGCGCGCAATACCCCGGGAAAATGCTCCATCTGCCAAGCGGTCCATCAGGTGCGAGAGACTGGCGGGCATATAGCTGGAGTAATACGCATTGGTGAGAATGTATTTCTTCGCCAGGAATGCATATACCAACAACAGCCCCGCGATCCCAATCAATGTGACCACCCGACTGCGCGCCGGCGCTCCCTGCCCTATTCCAAACAATACTGCGTGCATCCCGATCAATAATCCCCCGATCAGCGCGGCACGCTCGTTGAGCACGACCAGAAACAGCGATATCAGCAGAAGAGACCAAAGGCGGGCACGAATATGAAGTGCCCACATCAGCACGAATCCCGCGCAGACGAACAGGCGGTCCGGATAGAACTGCCCCTGAATTCCCAGGAACCAGTTCGGATTGACCACGACGATCATCCCGAACATCAGAGCAAGTGCAAGACTTCCGCTCCGCCTGGCCACGAATGAGCAGGCAACCCACAGCAACCCGCAGTAAGCCGCAGTCTGCCAGACGACCAGTGCCATCGAAGATGACATCAGGTAGAGCAGCAGAGAAATCGGATAAAGAACGAAGTAGGCATGAAACCCGAGCATACTGCGCTCTTCAGTGGCGGGCTCGATGAGTTGCCCCGACACCGCACGCTCAAACAAGACATCGGGCGGCGTTCCAGCGTAGGAGCGATCGATGAAGTTCTGCGTTTGAGAAAACACTTGCGACACGACGCCGCGTCCGGCATGGACGTTCTCTGCGAGCTGTTCGAACAGGGCCGCATCGCCCTGCCGATTCAGCTGCACCGAATCCTTTGCGACACAGTAGAAGACCGCGAACGCAATCAGCGCCAGCGTCAGCAAGATCGCGTAGCCACGTCGGAACGAATTCATCATGCCTTCCCAAGCAAGCGAACGACATGCCGTCCAATCTTGCGCCCTTCACGCACCGCATAATTGGTACCGCGATCTTCCGGATAAATCTGCGCCATGGAGGCAATGTGCAGTCCCGGCAGAGGTCCTTCGGCCGACGGAATCAGGCGGCTGTAGTGCTTCTCCACCACGGGCTGCGACCAGCGCGACTTCCATACCTTGTGGTCGAGGATGCAGCTCT
>Ga0105240_10010884_pt1 | contig 12741 bp, 18 predicted proteins | sample KBSC54metaG_FD_80426 | JGI IMG/M metagenome (GOLD analysis project Ga0105240, IMG submission 80426) | Corn rhizosphere microbial communities from Kellogg Biological Station, Michigan, USA - KBS C5-4 metaG | ecosystem: Host-associated > Plants > Roots > Rhizosphere > Soil | place: Michigan, USA... | reverse complement strand
GCGCAAGTTGATCGATACGGCGAACGAGATCAGCGACCTGGCATTCAAGCCCAACGGCCGAGATGAAATGGCAATTCTCGACGTAGCGGAAGCGAAGATCCTTGCGATCGCACAAGAACGTGGCCGTAAGAACGAAGGCGCAAAGGCACTTCAGCCTTTGCTGACCGAAGTGGTCGAGCGCGTCGACGCCTTATTCAACCGTGATGATCCAAGTGAGGTGACAGGTGTGCCGACTGGATTCATTGACCTGGATCGGATGACCACAGGCCTGCAGCCAGGCGACCTGATCATTGTGGCAGGACGGCCATCCATGGGTAAAACTGCATTCGCCATCAATATCGGCGAACACGTCGCTGTGGAATTTCAAAAACCGGTGCTGGTCTACTCCATGGAGATGGGTGGAGTCCAACTTGCATTCCGTCTTTTGGGTTCGGCAGGAAGGATCGACCAGCAACGCCTGCGGACTGGTCGGCTGCACGAAGAGGATTGGCCTCGCCTGACGCACGGAATTCAAAAGCTCAACGACGCTCAAGTCCTCATTGATGAGGATGGTGGCCTGACGATCGGAGAAATGCGCGCACGCGCGCGCAGGCTGTCCCGGAAACACGGCGGCTTGGGGCTTCTGATTGTCGATTACCTTCAACTGATGGCCGGAAACAGCAATGCACAAGGCAATCAGGAAAATCGGGCGACCGAAATTGCTGAAATCACGCGTGGGCTGAAGTCACTGGCGAAGGAACTCAATTGTCCAGTCATTGCATTATCACAGCTGAACCGGTCACTGGAACAGCGTAAGGATAGGCGGCCAATGATGTCGGATTTGCGTGAATCTGGCGCCATCGAACAAGACGCAGACGTGATCTTGTTCATCTACCGCGACGAAGTCTACGAACCAGATTCTCCCGACAAAGGTACGGCTGAGATCATCGTAGGAAAGCAGCGCAACGGCCCGATCGGTACAGTTCGCCTGTCGTGGATGGGTGAATACACGAAGTTCGGCAATTACACAGCGCGAAGCTCAGAGCCATAATTTCATGCGCACCAGGTGCGCGCCGCACCGGCCGGCTGCCGGATAAGGAAATGACATGACGCAGTACTCGCTGGAAGAAGTTGGCCTGATGAGTTTTGAACAGGTTGGCGCGATCGAAGATCCTATGGACTTGGCAAGCACTGGTTTCATCTCGCCTATGCTTGTTCGTTACGTCGTTCGAACCGAGCAGCTGGAAGCACGCTACTCCGGTATTGCACTGCCGAAGCTGCTGGCAGCAATCGACAAAGCAGCAACAGTCATCGATTGGTCGCTGATCGTGGGACAAAAAATGCCAGGCGAAGAGCGTGACGCGCGTGTCGATGCCTATCTCGACGAGATCGGGCCGCATGTCCGTCATGCTCTTTCCCCTAACTGAACGGCCCATCAAAAAACGAGGAAGAACCGCATGTTCCAGCCTACCATCCAACGCCTCTGGCAAGGGATCGAGATTGCAGGGGACCAAATTAGCCTGCTGCTCTTGCCGCGCGACGACGGGCGCATCAGCGTGCAGGTGCGTGCGCAGCCTGCGCTGACCGGCTGGGACGATCTTACCCGGATCACACCTGACGAACTACCAAGTTGCTATACAGCAGGTGAGATCGTCGTACACGACACAGAAATTTCGTGCATGGCGGCGAACGAGCTTGTCCCGTTTTGCCGGTACGGATTTACCATGACACTGGAACCAGGCATGGAGCAACTCCTGCGCGCCTGGATTCCCCAGCTGTTTGATGTTGCTACCCTGGCCAGTGAAATTGTCCGACATGTGGACCCGCTGTTCCGCGCTCAGCAGCCTCCTATGTATGTGCAGCATCTGTACGAAATCTATACCACCGTTGCGGCTGCGGTCATTCTTGATGGCCGAGATCCACTCGATGCAATCGCCACTGAGAAAAGATTCGCATCGGTATCCGATTACTCAAAGCCTGTATGGGACATGTTCGAGGCAGGGCCAGTACAAGAAGATTTGCACCGGGCTCATACCCAAATAGTGTCGAAAAAGGCAGCTTAAAGATGCGCAGGAAATTCGCCGCAATGCGCAGAAAGTCCGAACGATCATTTAATTAGCTTGTCTAGACATGTGTTGTTTTGTGGTTATGCAACAATACTTTCAAGGTGCGCAATGTCAGCAACTCAAACAGTCAGTCATGAACCCGTCCTTGCACATTCGACAGCGCAGGAATTGCCGTCGACGAAATGCCGCATTTGCGCTTGCAAACTGGCAGAAGAGGAAGGCGACGATATCGTAAATGGAGTGTGTCAGTCGTGCCAAGGGCGCCCAGAAGCGCGCCGGCTGGGTATTGCTGGATACGCCGTGCCAATGCATCCGTCGGCTCCATACTCGCTGCCGTCGACACCCATAGCTCGCACGGCACCTGTGAGCTCGACGCCGGCGGATCAAAACAATCGATTTGAATCGGCCCGCGACTTTACTGCAGCGGAGAAGGCGCTGATCCGCAAAACACATGGCTACGTTCCAGCGCAGCAGCTTCTCGCGCTATTGAACGAACGACTCGCATGTGATCTTGGCGAGGACGCGATGCCGTACACGATGGAGCAGCTACACGAGCAGATTGGCGAAGGTCCGGAAGTCCCGACAGGGGCAAACGACTGGGCACACCTTCGAAAGCTGATCGCCAAGGCTGCACGCAGCGGAGTACTCGCCTCAATCACAGAGCAAACAATCAACGACTTCGCGGTAGTGTTTTCACTCAACGCGCGCCAGGTCCTGCACCTGAAGGATGTCGTGATGTCAGCGAAAAAGGACCGGAAATGAAAAAGAAATCACAGAAGGTAGCGGTTGCGGCTGAGGAATCAGCCGCAGAACAAACACCTGTAAGAAAGCACGGCGTAATCAACCGCCCAGAAATGGAATCAGCCATGCTGGATTTCGGCGGCGATCCGATCGACCTGGCTGATTACAGGACCACCGGCATCCTGGCGGTTGGCATGGGCCCCCGTGGCCAAGGCAAAACCAACGCGGGCCTGGTCATGGCCGAACAACTCTCAGAACAGGGATGGGTGAGCGTTCTGCTCGATCCGGAAGGCGAGATGGAATCTCTCTACGGAGAAGCCGTAGCGTCTCCGGAGGATCTCTACGAACGACTCGAATTGCGTGATAAACGCATCGTAGTAGTCTCCGTGCAATCAGTAACTGATTTTGTCCCGTATGGTGAGGCGATCCTCAAGGCCGCAGACGACTTCCGAAAACCGACCTTTGTTGTCATCGACGAAGGCCAACTCTTCTCAAGCGGCAGAAAGACGAAGGGCGTGATCGGTGAAACTTCGGATCTGATCAATGACTTCGCCGAGCGCGGCCGCAAGCGAGCCTTGGACATGTACATCACGGTGCACAAATTCAACGGTTCCATCCATCGCTCCTTGTTCGTCAACAAAAACCTGACCTTGGTTGGCCGCATGGAAGATTCGGTAGGATGGTCGTCCATGGCACAGCAATTCCGGTCTTCGCGCATTCAGTTCAGCGATGTCAATGCCTTGATGCCCCACGAGTTCTTCTGTTTTTCTCGCCGCGGCGTGGAAAAAGTCACGATGCCGATGGCGAAGGAACTGGCGAAGGTTGCGCCACCAGTCAAAGCCGTCAAACAGGCCCTGCCGGCGACGTTCAGCCAATGGGATTCCGCTATGCGCGAGATCCCGACCGAGCGCCTGGTAGCGTTGGATGACGACGTCGTGGCATTCCTCGCCGGCGTTGCAGGCCTCCCCGCACAAAAGGTGATCTCCGGCCACCAGGCCATGGCCGACGAGTTGGAGCTGCGCCAATGACAAGCCTGTCTCAAGATACTCAGGCGTTCATCCTGGCGCATGCATGGCGCACGCCTTTGGTTGAACTGGCTGCGGTGCTGAACACGACGGTAAAAGAAGTTGAGACCGTGCGGAAGAACTGCGTTGAGCACGCGGAACCCAAGCGCTTTGCCGAGCTGTTCCTCTTATGGCATGGCCGCGCACCTGAAGAAGCCGAATGGCCGGCGCCGCGCCGATGGCAAAACGGTTATGAATGGCAAACGCGTGAACTGCTGCTGCTGGCTAGCTTGGTAGGGACCATGACTAAAAAAAGGATTGCGGAGGTCTTAAGCGCGCGACTACGCCAGATCACAGGGGATGACAACGCAGAGCGCAATGAGACGGCAGTGCAACTCGCGCTTCAGCGAACAGGACTGCAAGCTGGCGATCTGCTGGGCGGCATTACAACGCCCGAAGCCAGTAAGGAAGTGGGTCTATCCGTAATCCATTCGGCCATCGCAAATGGCCAGCTCTCGACGCGTCGTATCGGCCACCGTCATGTGATCCCCTATGACGAATGGAATCGATGGAAGGCTTCGCGATCGGAAGTACTGCCACCGGAAGGGTATGTCCAGTTGAGCAGTATCCGGGAAGCGCTCGGCATTCGCTCTGACAAATTGTCCGAATTTGCGAGAATGGGTCACATCGATACAGCGGTACGCTGCTTCCCTTTCGGCCGGAATAACGTGAAGTCGACCAAATTCGGGACTTGGTACGTGGACAAGGCCGTCGCCGATAAGTTGGTCGAAGATCGACATGCTGGCAGGCCGATGCCATGGCATGGAAAGCCGCTGGAAGATAATCTGAAAGTCACCTTCAGATTGTGGGAAAAGCGCAGGCATCCGGATACTTGCCTGACTTGCGGGCAGATCTGGGGCGACAAAGGAGCGCCGGCGTCGTTTGCCGAATACGTGGAACGCTATCCCGTCCTGGAGCATGGCCAGAAGCGCCATCTGACGCGCCCATGGTCACCAGGTATGTCCCCCGAAGAAGTCGCTTCCCATGTGGGATGTGATGTAAAAAGGGTCAAAATCGCCATTAGGACTGGCGCACTGGAGGCGACCAAGCAGGGAAGGCGACATTTCATTTCACGTACAAATGCGACACTCTGGAAAGCCAGGCGCTTACCGACCGGCGAGGGCGACCGATCATGGTTGTCATGGAACATGGCCACCCGTCTGTACTCATTCACCACGGAAGAGATCGAGGAATTCGTCAAAAAGGGAAAGCTGCAGACGAAGGTAATCACCAACGGTGAAGCAAGAGGTGAGTCTTTTTTGCTGAAAAAGCAATGCGCGACGTTGCGCGAGCAGCTCGGATATAGCGAGGAAGAAGCCGCGAGCCGAGCAGGTGTTGACGTAGAGGCGTTGCGGCGCTTGCTTAATGGCGTGACCTGGCGCCAGGTGAATAACGGGCGAATTCCTCTGCAAACAGTTCAGGCCATTATCAAGCGGAAGAAATCTGCCTCAGGACATACTCTGGAAGAGGCAGCAGGGCTTTTGAGTGTGTCGCTGGAGTGGGTAGAGGAAAGAATTAAGGATGGTACCGTAAGAGTTTTGAGCGTCTCTTGGGACCCAGATCGGCTCTATTTATCAACGCCGATGATGAAGCGACTGCAAAAATTCCTCGATATGGGGGGCAGCAAGTCGGAGGTGATCGGAAAGCACAAGATCGGTCCAAACATGTTGCTGCTGACAGAAGCAGCCGAGGAGGCTGGTGTGACGCCATCGACATTGCTCAAATGGCGAGAGAAGTACGGGTTGACGTCGAAGCAGAGCACAGTCGGGATGATTTACAGCCGGGAGGACGTCAGGTCCTGCGCCAGACGGTTCTGGCTGACGCGGCGAAAGAGCACCCGCATTCAGCCGCCATTGTGGCACCAGCAAGAAAATAGTCAGTAAAGAAGATTGACGGCGCCAGCGGCGCCGTCAGGAACGCTACTTCAAAAAACCATAAAGTAAGTCATTGAGCCGGATACTGCATTCGGTGAACTCGTCGGCCGCAGCGTTCAGCGACTCGACCGTCCAGGCAACACCGTCCCTGAAAAGCCGCTGGCCGCCGTCGGTGTCGGTGGCTGGCTTACCATGCATGATGCCGTTGCGAGTTTGGACCAGCTTCCTAAAATCTTCCGCAGCCGCGAGTAAAAGTCGCTGATCGGGAGACGCAACCATTTTTTTGACCTCGGCGACGAATTGTCTCGCGATGGTGCCGGCTGTTTCACCGGAAAGCCTGACCATTGCCTGAGGATCAATTTTTTCAAAGCACCAAATAGCGTCCCACTCCAACCGGGCAAAAGCATACGTGGCCAGCCCAACTGCCGCGACATATTCCGGCTCGACCGGCACTCTGCTGCGATCGTCAATCATTTCTCACCATATTCCTAGTCATTTTATGGCTGCGGGAAGTCAGGGATCTCGCCCCGCTGCCACCTGTCAACGTTTTCCATCCAGCGACCTTCACAAGCCTCACAGGTACACGTTCCGTCACCATGGTCGTAGTAATGCATCTCCTCCAGAGTCAGGACGGCGCCGCATGTCCTGCAATTCGAAGGTGATGTAATCAGTTCCGCGGTCATGGGATCAATAAAGCAGGCCAAACTGCAATTTAAGGTGGTTTTCGAGTTCTTTGGTTTTGCGTTCATTACCAAAAATTTCTCCGCCCTCGAACCATTTTGAGGCCAATGCTTTGGCCCTATTCTCGTCGACATTGTGCGTCGACGCGTAGTCGACTGCCAAGCAACGCGCTTCTTCGATATCTAGAAGGTCTTGGCCTGGATATGGGGTGATCCGCCCGCTCACCAAATCGAACACGCGGTGCTGCTCGCTGGTGAGCATGCCCCGCGCCTTTTCAAAGTCATAGGTAACAGCGAGGAACTCCCATTCTTTGGATGTTACGTTCCAACTTTCAACCGTATAACGTTCTGCCAGCGTACTGGTTTCTTCATTCATCGCGGTATGTCCTCTATAGGGATTGTCAATGAGATCAAGAATATCATAAATTTGCTTTGACTAGGTGCGATTTCGCACCTACAATATAAGTCAAATTGAAGACATCGAGAGAGAGTCGCGATATCCTTGTGGGTGGATCAAAAATCTAAGGCCATCATGATCAAAAAGACAGCAGGCGAAGTAGTCAAAGTGTTAAGTAAAGTCGATCCGTCCACGCCGGTCGGCATGTCTTTCTTACCGATCGAGGGCGGCCATCATGGCGCCGGCGCGATTAACGTGCCGTTCACCATCGATCCAGTCACCGACGCCAAAAACAATGTCGTAGGCTTTCATTTCACCGAAGGCCATCGCATTACTCTGGGAAACGAGAACCAGATCATGTTGGACGGCATCGGCACTCGGCATCATCTCCAGCAGGTCCATAGCCGTACCATCGTTTGGAACCGGGAAGCCGACAGAGTGCTGGATACAGATGATCAGTACGCAATCGGAGACGTGAAGCCCGGCGAAGGCATCTTGAGCCGCAAGGATTTCGAGAAGGCTTTCCTGGAGGTGTTTATTCCTCAACCTAAAAAGCCCAAAGAATCTTCTCACGCCAGCGCCATTGAAAATCTCGCCAAAGGCGGTCGTGTCGTCTCGACTCGGAAAAGCTCGAAAATCTTTCACGTCATGAGGCTGGCCGGCAGCGAAATGCCGTTGTCAGATGCCGACTTTAAATTTCTGTGGGAAGGTGATCACATTGAGTTGATGTTCACTCGTGATGGCGTGACGACATATACAGCAAAGAAATATCCATGTCGTGATTTCACCAGGCCCTCTCACACAAATTTTTCTCCGAAGTTTTACGATAAAAATGGATCCGGGGAGTGGACCTTGAAAGAAATCACCTCGGAAGCGGTCAAAAATGCCGTAGATGAAGGCGTAAAGCTAGCGCTGGCCGGCGAAGCAGTTGCCGGGGTCAACACTCTGACTTTTCCGAAGCTGCTCACGCAGGATGCACTCGCAGGACTGATGGGCATTCCGAAGAAATGATCTCAGACACTCCATTGCCGCGCACCGATCCAACAACAATTCCGGATGACGATCAGGAAAAGCTGATCAGGCTGTATGAGCGCCTTTGCCCGGACGAACTTGTCAGCGCCGATGATCCTCGCCGGCCAGCGATTGCAGCCGAGATGTTCGATATAGGTCTCGCGCCTTCGCCGGCGGCGGCGCTAGAGGTCATTTCCTGGTGGGGCCTGCCTGAAGTGTGGGCGAAAGAATTTATCCGGCAAGCGAGGCGTGCTTTTCCCCGCATGAAATTGTCCAGGGATTCAAAATGCCAATAAATCATCCATTAGAAGCCGATTGTCATCATGCCTTTGAACGCATGAATCAGGACAGATATGGAAAGCACGCGGCGGCGGCGCGCGCTCACGCAAGACAGGCCGGCCGAGAGGCCGCACTACAAAACTTAGGATTGGAAGTCGTCTCTCCACATATTGAAAATGTGCGCATTTTGCATACTGAATACGAACATGCCTTCGCAGAAGTTGAAAGGCTTCATATCTCGGCCTTGCCTCCTATCGCGTTCCAAGAGCAATTCGATGCGCTCTCACAGCAAGATCTCTCCATCATAGCGTCGGCAAATGAAATTGAGGCATGAACCAATAAATGTATTCAAACATCGAACGCAATCTCGAACATGATCTGCCAACGGCAATACTGTTTTCCAGTATCCCGCAAATCGGCACAGGTTGGGAATCGCTCGTCGATCATACCTGCGGTGGTTTCTCTTGCGACTCCATCGACGGATGGGGCTTACTCTTGCCCCTCAAGGTCGACGTCGCGCAAGTCGTTGCTGACATATCAGACGAACGCTTCTGCGAAGATTGCAAAAGCAAGAGCATGGATTATTTCGGATCGCATGATGAGCGCCGCGAACAACAGCACGCGTATCGTACATTCCTCGGGAAGCATGGACTGACTATAAGCGACGACAATCTCAAAGCATTGAAGCAGGCTGCCTATCCGCTGGACGCAACTACACAGAATCTGGAACGGTTGGTTCAAGAGATTCCAGACGTGCCACTCGATGCGCTGGTAATTTTGGTACTCGGCCACAACTGCGATTAATTGAAAGCGAAACCATTATGGCCAGAGGATTAGGTTGCGTTGAATACTCAAACGGATTACGTCGTTATTTCGTTCATTGTGAGACATCCGGAGGAATTTTCCCGCCGCTGTTTGATTCGCCTAAGGAAGCACAGGAAACCTACCGCCAGCTCGGAGTGGACATGTGCGATCGCCCCAAGACTGATCACGAGGTAGTTGTCGTTAAGTTCGCCCGCATATCTGGCTGGGACGACAACAATACCTGGCAGTGGAAATTCGATCGCTATGGGTTGGCTACCGGCGATACCTTCCTGGAGCCTAGGAGCGATGACCAAAACTTCCGATGCCTTCAGCTGGTCGACAATACAATTCATGTCGCAGAAAGAATCGATGGTGGATTTAGCGGCCAGTATGAAGTGCCGCGGTGCGATCTTGAGCGGGAAGATGCGGCATGCGATTACAATCCTCACGCTGAGAATTTATCCTATGAGGAGTCATTCTCCAAACCGATGAGTCTTTGCCCCGAGTGCAGCCAGTTATTAATCGGCCGGTAGCTTTACTTGTTCAATACAAAACACTATGCGTTAAAGAAAGTTCACATGAAGAAAAATACAGCTGCGGTTAGCCTCGGGAAGAAATTCCTGAACGTCCCTCTCGATCCACAGAAATTTGATGATATTGCCTATCTCAAATCTGCTTTTGGCGTCAGCACTCAAGGCGAAGTGATTGAAAAGCTGATCGATATCGGCAAGGCCATCGCCATTGCCTCCGCAAAAACCTAACGACCGAAGGAAATTAAGATGGCAACTGAAGAACGTATCGAGGCGTTGAAAGAATATGTCGCCGGATGGCAGGAATGGGCTGCAGAGGCCGTGGCTCGCCGCGACAAGGCATTGCATCTCAAACGCTTAGGGGTAGTTGCACGCGATGCAGCCGGCACCGACATTTTGCAAAAGCAAGCAGATGATGCGGATGAACAAGCTCTCGAAGCGGGAAAGAATGTCATTCGGATGCAATCCATTCTTGGCCGAGCTCAGGCCGGCGAAGACGTTTAGCGTCCTGTCCGAGCGTCGACGGAACATACGATATGCTGAAGAAGCACAAGAAATTGCCGAAAAGGCCCGACAGATCAGTTCATAAAAGTGTCATAAGAGTCGATGAGCAGATAATCAACGGATCGGTGTTTGCGGATGTCGCGCCGGCAAATCAATATGCTTTACTACTTTTGGGGCATATTTTTCATGAAATTTCGTGGCTCCAACGTATGCTGTACATAGGGCAGAAAAACATCGATGCGGCGTCTCAGATTGAAAAGGACGGGCAGGCACTTCAGCTTATGTTTCTTGTCCGGCTCATGCTGGGGAAGCTCATTGAATTTGACACCCTTCTACGAGACGAAAGGAAGATTGACTCCTTCCTGGCAGCTAATTTCGCTCCTGAGTCTCCTGCTGATGGAAGGGCCGCAATTGACAGTGTGCGGACGCTGTTTGCTTCTAACGACTGGATTCGCAAGGCTAGAAACAAGCACTTCAATCACTACCCTGTGTTCAATGACGTGAAGACTGCTTTGAGCCACGTAAACGAAGAGTGGGATTTTCGAGTCTACTACGGGGAGCGCAGCACCCATACGTTGTATGCGACTGCAGATGCCTTCGCAAACTTGGCCTGGCTGAACCTTGCGGACGCCGAAGATCCGGCCAGAGGACTCAACAATGGATTAGAAGTTCTGTTGTCAATCGCAGGGGAGGCCTTGGTGATGATTGAACTTGCGTTAGGGCATTACCTGCGGGGACCTCTCGCCAGGGAAGGCGACACCAAACAGATAGCACTTGCAGTGCGTCCTCTTTCCGAGCAGAGATTTGATTTCTTTTCGGATCTCGAAGAGGAGAAACCGCAATCTCGATCAGACTGAGGGTTGGTTGAGATTCTGAGATTTTTTACGAAATCTATCGCCGACGTTTACTCTCTTTGATTCGCTCACGCACTGACATTGGCCGCTCCGCTGCATGTTGATTGACTTTCCCCAACTCACGTTGGAGTTGAGCGATTTTCTCTTGAAGATCGTCGTTAGTAGTCTTCAAGGTCTCGACGATACCTTCTGCTTTGGACGCGCGAATCTGAGATTGCACCAATTCCTCGGACAATCGCAGGTTTTCTGCCCGCTGCAGCTCCAGCTGCTGCCGATCCGCTACCTGCGTGCCACGGACCGCATCAAGATCCTTCTGCAAGGCATCCAGCGCACGCTGCGCGCGTTCCTCCGCCTGGGTGATCTCTTCCTGCAAATCACGTGTCCTAGACTGCTCCTTGTGCAATTCCCGGGTTACTTCAACCAGCAACCGAGACTGCTTGCTAATCTCTTCTTGCAAACCGTCGATCGTAGCGCTAAACGCCTCACTCTCAAGCTTTGCTTCGGCCAGCTGCGCCTGTAGATCCATGCATTCCGATTCCTTGATTTGCAGCAGCGACCGCACCTGCTGAATTTCGGAAACATGGGCCTCGCGCTCGACGTCCCAGGCTTTCTTCGCCGTGTCGATGGCGCCGACCACGATCATCTGAAACGCATCTTGAAAGATCCGCCGCAGATCATGACTGACGCCTGGTGCATCCGGCAAAGTGCCCAGCATCTGAAATGTAGGCCAGAACGTATCGGCCTGCCATTTTTTCATCTCGTCCTGCACCGTTGTCGTCGATGGGTTGGAATCAGTATTGTCGGAGATGAACTTTCGCACCTTCTCCGAACTTGGAAAATCAGCGTTTGAAACGAAGTGATTGGCCACGACGCGCACCATCGCGCGCGTATCGAGGCCAGCTAAGGCTGTTGCCATGTGGTCGTTGTTTTTTATGCTCATACGTTGTCGACCTGGCCGGTCAAGGATCCTTTGTTTTTGACTTGTTCCTCCAGCGCCGACTTCAGGATCTGCCGGCAGCGCCAGACATCGATCTCTTTATTGGCCTCTGGAACCAAAACGACAATTTTACGCTCTGGCGCGATTTGTCCGTAAAAATCAGCAGCTCTGCTGTTCAGTTCGGCCGACTGGTTACCGGCGGAATTTCCAACCGATTGGCGCCGGCGCGCGACCGGTGTTCCGACGAGCTCGGTACGCTCGACGTCGCCCAGGCTAAGAATTAACGGTTTTCCATGGAAAAGCTTATATTCACAAGGAAGCCAGGCGCCGTTGAGCTCCACGTTGCACAGCATTATTCCCAGATCGGTATCGTCCATACTTCAGCCTTGCCATTCGTTCGTGGCAGCGAAGAGATCCGGCTGCCGGGTTGCTTTGTCCAGTTTCGGGACTGTTGCCGCAAACCTGCTGGCGCTTGAACCGTCCCAACTGTCGGCGCCGGCGGCGCTACAGATAGCGATGCGACGGATGGAGTTGACCCTGCCGACATGCAGGTAGCAGTTCCGCCGGCGGGCGAGCACTCCCCATTCGCCTGCAGTACTTTCTTTCCATTCTGTCGTCCCGCCAACGAAAATCCCTACGCCGGGGCCGAGAAGGTCCCGGACGTCCGCCGGCGCCATTCCGTCCTGCACGGCGATCAACAAGCGCACAGGAATACCACGGAGCCGGTCCAGCCACAGCAGTGTGTAATCGAGCGACCGGCGTCCGCCTGCGACGATGTCCGGCAGGACAATCCAATCGGCCTTTTCGCCCATGAGATCGACCGCACGCATGAACAGGCCCTCGTCCAAGAGGCAACCCTGCTGAAATGCCGTCCACGCGCCGTTGTCCAGGCCGTATTGCATTCCTTCGTTTCTCAGTACACCGGTGGCCGAGACCACCAGGCGCCAGCCCGCCTCTCGCATCGCTGCAAGGTTTCGTCGAGTCCCTGTGCGGCTTGCGTACGCAATCATGGGTGGCCGCG
>Ga0105240_10010883_pt1 | contig 12741 bp, 7 predicted proteins | sample KBSC54metaG_FD_80426 | JGI IMG/M metagenome (GOLD analysis project Ga0105240, IMG submission 80426) | Corn rhizosphere microbial communities from Kellogg Biological Station, Michigan, USA - KBS C5-4 metaG | ecosystem: Host-associated > Plants > Roots > Rhizosphere > Soil | place: Michigan, USA... | reverse complement strand
CGTGCGCAAAGCCGGCCACGGCATCGTCGAGGACGACCCGGACGCCGTGTTTCTCCAGTTCGGTGGCGATTGGCGCAGCCATCTCCACATCGAAAGGCGTCAGCAGGTGATCGTCTGAATGGATGATCGTCGTCGCAATTCCGCGCCGTTGCAGTTGCTCGGCAAGCTCCAACCCGACGAAGCCCCCGCCAACGATCACCGCGCTCCGTCCGTCCGTCCGTGCGAGCCATTGATTGATTCGATCCATGTCCACCATGTCCCGCAGCGCAAAAATTCCGGGAAGATCGATTCCTGGCAGGGCAGGACGAACAGGCACTGCTCCGGTGGCAAGTACCAGGTGGTCGTACTGCTCCGCGGTGGTCTCCCCGGTCGCCAGATTCCTGATCCAGACTTCCTTGTTGTGGCGGTCGATCCGGATCGCCTCATGGCGGATTCGTACATCGAGCCCGAACGTCTGAGCGAGCGACTCCGGTGTCTGCAGCAGCAGGTCGTCCCGTGACGGAATCTCGCCGCCGATATGGTAGGGCATCCCGCAGTTGGCGAAGGAAACGTAAGGCCCCCGTTCGATCAGGACGATCTCGGCGGCTTCCGAAAGCCTGCGCGCGCGAGTGGCGAAATTGGCTCCTCCCGCCACTCCGCCGATGACCACGATCTTCAGTCGCGCACCCCGTTGATGAGTCTCCACGCCCGCTGCGTCGCTCATATGCCTTCTCCGGGGTACAGCAAATCGCGCGATGCCAGGACCCCGTGGCGTTCAAGTTCCTCCATTACTGCCACGGCCGACTCCCGAGTGGATGCGGCTGCCGTTACCTGGATCGAGTCGGTGGCGTCCGATCGACGCCGTAGATCGGGCGGCGCCAGCAGGATCAATCCGCTCGCCAGTAAATCCTGTACCTGTCGAACAGCCGGCAGGGTCCGCAGGTTTGCCACGGCGGCTCCTCGTGCGATCAGGGCCCGCTCCAGGCACCTGCGCAAGCTTTCCGAACCTGACAGAACCACCGCGGGGCGATGCCCAAAGCGTTCGGACGGCATCGCCGCACGTGCCCCCGCGGCCGGTAACGCTCCACCGGCCAGGTCGATTGTTACTGAACTCATCGCTAGTGAAAGTGACACACGTTCTCCTTTGTCGGTTTGTTGGTCTCGTATCAGGCAGACCGCTACCGGCCGGCCTCCTATGCCGAATCATCCTCTTGCCGGCTGTCGAACACACCATGCAAGTGAAGTCATCCACTAGAGGGAGAACGGGAGTTCAGTTTTAATCACGTTTTACGAAGTTTTTTTGAACCGTGCTCACGAACCAACAGGACTGAGGGAGCGGGAGCCGTACGAGAGGTGTGCCGCTTCCCTCCCCTGTGGCGGCGGAGGGAGCGGTGGCGCCGGAGTTACAGCTTTTGTATTGGTTCTTTCGTTTCCTGACTATTCAGTGCTATGCATATGGTTTTTTCTTGCGTTTGGCATTGGCAAGCGATATTCTAAGCGAATCGGAGGCGTTACTTTCAGGGATGCGAAGGTGTTTGCTATTGGCGATCCGTTGTCTGCTTCTGCGGGCGCAGGATCCGCGCGGCAAGTCCATCTCTACTAGGTACAAACGCTCCTACCGGCTGGTAACTATAGGTGCGGCCGTATTGTGGCCGATGATCGGCACGGGGGCTTCGTCCGTGAACGAACGCCCGCGTTTCGCGACGCAGATCTATCCGCTGCTCTACAATGCCGGCTGCCGGTTCTGCCACAACCCGAATGGTGTAGCTTCGGCGACGCGGCTTCACTTTCCAGAAGAAGGCGCATCAAAAGCGATACTCGATTCGTTTGGCGAATCGTTAGTCGAATTTGTGGACCGTTCCCACGCCGAACAGTCCCTGCTGTTCAACAAGCCGACCAATCGGATCAAACACAGCGGTGGCGAACGCATCAAGAAGAACAGCCCGGAAGAAGCTCTGCTGAAGCAATGGATCGGTTACCTCGCCTCCATGCCGGAGTCGGACGTGCGGCGAGCCCTGCTGTATCGCGGAGGCGAGTCGTCGCGCGCCGGCCCGTCTCAGAAGGTGATGTTGCGACGGATGACTCACCAGCAGTATGCCAACACGGTGCGGGATTTGCTCGGCGAGTCGTACGATCCTTCCAGTCAGTTTCCTCCTGAGGATTTCGTCGACGGATTCAAGAACCAATACCGGTCTCAGTCTCTTTCACCGGTGCAAGTGGAAGCCTACGGCCTCGCTGCCGAACGCCTGGCCGGTCGCGCATTCCTCCGTGGCGATTCCCATCACCTGATTCCATGCGACTATACTGGAACCGCGGCGGGACCGTGTCGTTTGCAGTTCGTTCAGGCGTTCGGGCGGCGAGCCTTCCGGCGTCCCTTGAATGCTCAGGAATTGGCAACGTACGAAGGAATCTTCGGGAAAGAAGGCGACTTTCTCGCTGGCGCACAAGCCGTCATCGAGAGTATGTTGCAAGCTCCGGCATTTCTTTTCTGGATGGAAGATGCTCCTCGTTCAGAATGGAAGCCCTACGCGGCGGCGAGTCGTCTTTCGTATTCAATTTGGAATACGACGCCAGATGCGCCCCTTCTTGATTGCGCAGCTAAGGGAGACCTGAACGATAAGGCAGGTATCGAGCGCGCGGCACGCCGCATGTTGGCTGATCCCCGCGCGAAGCCTGCGCTCGATGAGTTCACCTCGCAATGGTTACGCTTTGACCGGTTGCTGGCGGCGGCTCGCGAGCGCCGGACCTTTCCCATGTTCAGCCGCGAACTCGTGCTTTCCATGATTGAGGAGTCCAAACACTTCGTCGGAGACCTGGTGTGGAATGACGCGAACTTCATGGATATCTTTCGCGTGAGCCGTGGGTACGTGAATGCCGATCTGGCCGCTCTTTATAAGGTCCCCGTCCCGGCGCACGATTTTGATGCGGTCACGTTTCCGGCAGATCAAGAACGGTCCGGAGTACTGGGGCAGGCGCTCTTCCTAACCCTGACCAGTAAGCCGGAAGATACGGCCCCAACATCGCGCGGTCTGTTCGTCCGAGAACAATTTCTGTGCCAGCAAGTCCCGCCGCCTCCAGCCGGTGTGGATACGAACCTGCCGACCGTGAGTGAGAATCAACCAGTAACTAACAGGGTCCGGCTTGCTTCCCATACCGTGAATCCGTCCTGCTCCAGTTGCCACAGTCTCATTGATCCGATCGGATTCGGCCTGGAAAAGTTTGACGCCATCGGAGCGCGGCGTGAAAAAGCCAGGCTCCTTTTCTATCCCGATGTGCATGAAGCGAAGATCCCCAAAAAAGAGGTGCTGCTGGATCTTGACACGACTGGCCGAATCGCCGGCGTGGAGAATTCCGATTTTTCCAATCCGACGCAGATGGGTCAGATCCTGGCCGGGGCGCGGCAGTGCCAGGAGTGTGTGGTCAAGCAAGTGTTTCGCTATTTGGCAGGCCGGCATGAGACACCGGCTGACGCTCCGCGCATCATCGGGGCGTTGACCGCTTTCGAAAGATCGGGCTTTCGTTTTCGGGAGATCATGATCTCACTGGTGATGTCGCTGCAAGAGAATTGAGTCCGGGCGAGGCTAAACTATGGCGAATGTAATTACGAAACGAGTCAGGCTGTCACGCAGAATGCTGTTGAAGGGGCTGACCAACGTGGTTGTCGGCCTGCCTCCGCTCGTCTCGATGTTCAACTCCAATGGAACCGCATATGCGGCACCGAGCACCCCCGGCAAGACCACACCGATCGACAAGCGATTCGTAATGTGGTTCAACGGCAACGGAATCCCCGAACGATACTGGATTCCGGACGATACGGGTGCGGATTACGAACTCACTCCCTGCCTTTCCCCGCTGGCCCGTTTGCGCGACCATGTGCACATTCTCAGCGGCCTGGACAACTCGGCCATCGTCAATACCGCATTCGACGGCCACCAGACTGCGATGAGCGGGCTGATGACCTGCACGCGCTTCTCGGGGCGAGGGCCCAGCGGACCCTCGATCGACCAGATTGTGGCCAGTGGGCTGCCTTCGGAAGCGCGGTTCCGTTCGCTCCAGATCGGCGTCTCGCAAGAGAGTTTCGGCGGCGCCATGCAAAAGAACATGAGTTGGTCCGGACCGGACCGTGCGTTGCCGCCGGAGGAAATTCCCCACAGGCTGTTCGACCGCGTCTTCGGGATGAAGGACGAGGGATGGACGCGGCGCAAGCGGAGCGTACTCGATGCGGTTCGCATGGAAGCACGTGAACTTCGCGCCGGACTGCCAGCGGAAGACTCACAGCGCCTCGACGAACATCTTTCGTCGGTTCGCGATATGGAGCGGGCGATTGCCTCATTGCCGCCGGACTACCGGAAAGTAAGCGAGCCTGGCGAAGACTTCGATATGAAGGACTGGCCGCGAGTCGCCAAGATCCAAAGCGATCTGCTGGCCTATGCGCTGGCGAGCCGGCAGACGCGGGTCGCCAGCTACATGCTGACCAAGTGTCAGGGACTGGCCCGTTTTCCATGGCTTGGGCACACTGCCGCGCGTCATCACGATTACACTCACAAGGACGGCAAAGCGCCGGGTGCATCGGGCGCTGAAGGACAACGGATCCTGCGCGACATCTGCCGCTGGCATGTGGAAGAGTTTGCCTATCTGGTGAGCAAACTCAAATCGATCCCCGAAGGGGACGGAACGGTTTTGGACAATACCCTGCTGGTCTTCGCCCATGAACATGCCGAAGCCAATCTTCACAAAGCGAGTGGCATGATCGCCATTCTGGCGGGCGCCAAGGGAAAGTTGGCGCATGGCCAGCATACGCGCGCTCTTGGCACCTTCGGAGATCTGTATCAGACGCTGGTCAGCGGCGTGTTCGATCTCCAGCTGAATAATTTCCCGACCGCCAGCAAACGTCTGCCGGGAATTCTCGCTTAGTTTTCGCACTTGCAGTTTCCCCGTGCCGAAACGGGGCGGCCATTGATTTTGGGTCCCGCAAATCAGATCTCATTCAGGAGAACGCTCATGCGTATACATCGATCTGGAGTACGAATCGGTTTTTTACTGGCGTTTACCAGCGGCCTGAGTTTTGGACAAACAACGCTCGCTTCGATAACCGGGACCGTCAAGGATCCGGCCGCAGCAGCCGTTCCTAACGTCACTGTCGAAGCCACGCAGATAGAGAGCAACTACCACTACACGGCGGTCTCTAACGAGGCCGGAGTGTATACGCTGGCCCAGTTACGCGAAGGCACCTATGTAATCAGAGTCCGTGCGGCGGGTTTTAAGGAGTCGGTAGTAAATAACATCAAGCTGGTCGCACTGGACGTCCGGCGCATTGATGTATTACTCCAACTGGGCGACGTCGACAGCAAGATCGAGGTAACATCGGGAGCTTCTCTGATCGAAACTGAGACCGCGCGCATCAGTGATACCAAGGAAGCCAACCTGCTCGCGGTTCTTCCCTTGAACACGCGATCGATGTCCACTTTCCTGAATACCGTACCCACGGTGAATCCCATGGTGGGGACGTCGCGCGCCCGTTTTGCCGGCAGCCGGGCCGGACAGGAAAACTATGCGATCGATGGTATCAGCGCCAACTCGCATCAGGCCAATTCGATGGCGGCCATGTTCGGCTTCATGGAGAGCTTCCAGGAAGCGCGCATCGACTCGACAAACAACACCGCAGAGTTCGGCACCATTGGCCAGTTCAGCATGATTTCGAAATCGGGCACTAACCAGCTTCATGGCAGCGCCTTCGATTACTATGCTTCGAACGCCCTCAATGCGAGGAATCCGTTCGCCCTGACGAAAGGTTCTTTTATCCGGCACTCTCCAGGCGCCAGCATCAGCGGTCCAGTGTACATTCCCCATGCTTATGATGGCCGGAACCGAACCTTCTTCTTTTTCTCTTACGAAACCTACCGGGGAAGCCAGACGCAGGACCTTTTGAATCCGACGGTGCCGGCTGTGCCCTGGCGCGCCGGCGATTTCTCGGGCGCGGGGACGATTGTGAAGGATCCATTTGCGGGAGGCGCACCGTTTGCCAACAACGTCATCCCCACTTCACGCCTGAATCCCACAGCACTGAAGATTCAGGACGCCTACTATCCGCAGCCTAATTTCGGGAACCTGAACATCCTGCAAAGCCAGAACTACCGGCAGACTTACGGCCATCCATTTGACCCAAGTTTCTACATGGTGCCGCGCATCGACCACAGGTTTAGCGACAAGTGGTTCATATACGGCCGCGGGACCTGGAAGACGGCAACGGTCAACAACGTGGTAGACGGCGCTTTGCCCACTCTCGGACTGCGCCATCAGGACTGGAACAACCGCGGGCTGACAGTAGCTTCAACCTACAGCATCCGGCCCAACCTGCTCAATGAGACCCGATATGGGTTTTCGTTTAACGTCAACAATATTTTTGCTCACCTGATGGGACAGTCGCTGGTTCAGCAGTTCGGTTTGCAAGGGTTGGCGGATGGTCTGCCCAACATCAATGGATTCCCCCAGGTGACGTTCTCGGGGCTCGGGATCACCAATGTTTCGGCTGCCGGGTACCTCCAATACAACAAGCCCGGCTACTGGGTTTTCTCGCAGCAGCTGCAGGATCATGTCAGCTGGTTTACGGGGCGCCACAGCATCAAAGGCGGCGTGGTAGTCAGCCGTATGCACACGCAGGATCTGTCGTCCAATCAGTGCCTGTTTAGCTGCATGACTTTTTCCAATCGCTTCACCGGTTTCGCGTACTCCGATTTTCTGCTGGGAATTCCTACCACCACCCAGCGCGACCATTCGGCCCTACAGCTTGATGAGTCGCGATTCACCTATGACTTCTTCGTGACCGACGAATTTAAAGTGAATTCCAGGCTCACGCTTAGCCTGGGTTTGCGCTATGAATACCATCCGTTCTGGACCCAGAGAAACGGGCTGCAGGCGATTTTCGATATTGGGACACAGAAGATCGTTGTCCCCGACAGCTCCTTGAGCAAGGTCAGTCCTCTGTGGCCGAAGAACTACATTCCAATCGTCGGGGCGAGCAGCGTGGGTCTGCCGAGCGATACGCTGTTGCACAACGACAGGAACGATTTCGCGCCGCGAATCGGAATCGCGTACCGGCCGCTTGCGAATACGGTAGTGCGCGCCGGATTCGGAATTTTCTACGATCAGACGCCGCAGCTCAACAATCCTACCATCGGAAGCCCGTTCGCCATCTCGGAGCCGACTTTCACCAATCCGGCAGCCAGTCCTACTGTGATCCTCCCGCTCATCTATCCTGCGGGGACCGCGGCGCCTACCGTGGTGAATCCTCCCGGCTCGCGCAATCCGAACATGGTCAATCCGTATAGCATGCAATACAGCGCCACGGTGGAGCACCAGCACTGGAACACCGGATTCCGGGTCTCGTACATCGGCACGAATACGCGGAAGGGCATGTACGCTTATGACATCAACCAGCCCATCCCGAACACGCTGCCATATGCAGCAAAGGCTGTCGCGTATCCGTACATTCCCGGAAGCCTGTCGTACGGGACTAACGGGGCGGGACACCAATACAACTCAGGGACCTTCGAAGCCAACCATACCTTCCGCAACGGATTGACTTACCAGTTCGCGTACACTCTGGCGAGAGATATCGGGGATCTCGAGGGCGGTCAGAGTCTGGAGAATGCGTATGATCGTAAGCGGGAACGCGCGGTTTGGACGGATGTACAGACGCATCAGGTGAAGAGCTTTGTCGTGTACGAGCTTCCGGTCGGAAAAGGCAGGCGCTTCGCTGCGAACTCGAACCGCTTGGTGAACGCAGCGATCGGTGGATGGAATATCAGCTCACTGCTCTACATCAACTCCGGCAACTTCCTGACTCCTTTGTGGTCCGGCCCCGACCCTACCGGCACCCGCTATACCTCGTCCGGCACAGCTCCAGTGGTCTCGCTGCGGCCGAATGAACTGCAGAATCCCAATCTACCCCCCGATCAGCGCACCGTAAGCCGGTGGTTCAACGTGCAGGCCTTCGGCGCCCCTTCACCCGGTTCTTTCGGCACCGCCCCCAAAGGCGCGATAATCGGTCCTGGAAGCTGGCTGCTCGACTCCGGAGTCTTCAAAATTATTGATATCTATGAGAGGGTGAAATTCCGCGTGGAGATGACCGGGACCGGTGTCCTCAATCATCCGAATTGGAGCGATCCGAACACCACCATTACCTCTACCGGCACGGTCGGCGTGATCACCGGCGCGACCGGGGCCCGTTCCTTGCGTTTCGGCGGACGTCTGGAGTGGTAACCGGCGTGACCCGCGCGATCCTTTGCCTGCTGCTGGGTTCGGCTGTGCTCGCGGTCGCAGCGGCCGACGAGCGCGAGACGGCTCTTTGGATTCTGCGGAAGGGCGGCCGCGTGCTGCCGGTCGGATCGCCCCAATATGTGAGTGATCCGTTCGACCTCCCGGCGGGTCCGTTTCAGATCAGTGGCGTCGACATGCATGGCACGGTGGTCGAGCCCAAGGAACTGGAGCCGCTGGGTAAGCTGTCGGAATTGACGGAGGTCCAACTTCCGGCCCGAGTCTGGAGTCCGACATTCGATAAAAAATCGCCCTACGCGGATGAGATGTTCGACTTCTTCGCCCACTCAACCAAGCTGCGAAAGTTCGAGGCAGGGCTGACGACGCTGGCCTATCTTCGCCTGGACGAACCCGGCCTTAAACGGCTGGCGCCGCTGACCCAGCTCACGGATCTGCGAGTCTCGCTGGTGACGATCAAGGATCCGGCAACCCTGGCTCCATTCGTCAATATGGAAACGTTGGACCTCAACGACGCCAATGTAACCGATGAAATGATGCCGGGACTCGCAAGAATGAAAAAGTTGCGCAGACTGACCATGGTCGGCACCTTGATCACCGACGAGGGTTTGCAGTATCTGCAGGACCTTACTGCCTTGGAAGAACTCGATCTTTACGGCGTTCGAATCGGCGATAAAGGCATTTCGTACCTGAAGAAGTTAACCAATCTCCGCCGATTGAACCTGCTCGCCGCGCAGATCACAGATGCCAGCGCCGCGGTTCTCGCCGGTCTGGTAGAACTCCGCGACTTGAATGTTTATCGCAGCCGTTTGACCAACGCCGGCCTGGCGAAATTGCAGGAGTTGCCGCACCTCCGCGTGCTGGACGTGCGCTACACCGGAGTCACCAGCGCCGGTGTCGATGCATTCGCAAAGGCTCGACCGAACTGCAAGACAATCTTTGTCAGCAACACCGCGCCGGTAAGCCTGTTGCCGGGAAGCGATCGCCCCAAATCGACTTCCGCAAAGGCCATCACTTCCTGGCTGGAGTCCCTCGGTGGACAGGTGAGGATGGCGGAAGGCCAGATCACCGCGGTGTCGTTGCGCCGAATCCCCTTCACCGATGCTCAGTTAGCCTATCTCAAAGATTTGCCGGCAATCGAGAGATTGAACCTGGAAGCTACCGATATCAGCGATCTGGGTCTTAGCGCGGTGAAACGGCTTACCCGGCTGCGCGACCTCAATTTGAGTTTTACGTCGGTTTCTGACCGCGGACTGCAGAACCTCGCCGGGCTGACTCAGCTGGAACGTCTTGGGTTAGCCGGCGTTGCGGTCCAGGGCTCCGGGTTGGCCCGGTTAGAAAGTCTTTCGCGACTATCCGACCTGGATCTCAATTCTTCGCAAATCGATGATGGCGGATTGCCCTTCATTTGCAAGTTGACCGGTATCGAAGAGCTGAAGCTCAGCAATTCCGAGATTTCAAATTCGGCACTGGATCAACTGAAGCAGCTACCCAACCTCACAACTCTGGACCTACGCGGTGTCGATATTAGCGACGCCGGCCTCGAGAAACTGGCGGCCATTGGTACACTACGCGGCCTGAACCTGAATTATGGGCGCTTTACGAGTAAAGGTCTGGCGTCCCTCGGTAAACTTCCGCAGCTTGAACGGCTGCGCCTGGTGCATACGGCGACCAACGACACCGGCCTGGCCAACCTGGCCGTGATTAAAAGCCTGCGGGCGCTCCGTCTCGATTACACGCCGGTTACGGACAAAGGAATTGACGCGATCAAAGCACTTCCCCAACTCGAAGAACTGACCCTGGACAGTACTGATGTAAGCGATCCCGGCGCCGAGCTGTTAGCCGCGATGCCCAGCTTGAAGCGCCTGGATCTTTATCACACGCTGGTGTCCGAGCGCGGGTTTCAGCGCATCAAATCTGCGCTGCCGGATTGTCAGATCAAGTGGGAAAAAGATTCAGCGTTGCCGTCGCGACGTCACTTGTAATGGGTATCTCCCGGAGGGCACTTCTTACTGGTCTATGCGCGGCATGGTTGCCGGCCGCGGAGGACACAACCTGGATCACCCGGCTTGGCGGAAAGGTCGAGCGGAATGCTGCGGGGGCGGTGGTTGCGATCGACCTCGGCACGACCTGGGTGAGCGATGACGAGATGCTGGACCTGCTGGCCCTCCCGCTGCTCGAGCGCCTCAATCTCTCGCACACGCGCATTTCAGATGAAGGGCTGCTCCGCCTGAAGCCCGCGGCACAGATCCAGGAACTCAATCTCCTCTATGCCGAACAGATTACAGATCTCGGCGTGAGCGCCATCAAGCAATGGCGCCGGCTGAAATCCCTGAACGTAAGAGGCACTCGCATTGCCGACGAGACTCTAGCCCTGGTTGGAGCGCTGGTGCAGATCGAATCGCTCGACATCGCCGATACCAACATCACCGACAACGGCTTGGACAATCTCGTTTCATTGACCAAACTCAAACATCTGGCGCTGGGCCGCAATCGTCTGAGCGATGAGTCCCTGAGCGGACTACGTGTGTACTCGACCTTGGAGTCACTCGATCTCGGAGGCCCCCGGTCGACCAATCGAAATCAGCGAGGTCGCGTCAGCGCACCGATGAAGCCGTCGCTCGTCGCGGCCATTGCCGATCTCAAGGACTTGAGGACACTTCGGTTGGGATATTCCGACATTGATGAGGGAGGCTTGCGCGGGTTGGCCGTACTTGAAAAGGTGGAGAAACTGGACCTGGGCGGCTGTCGACGCGTGGATGATAAAGCCTTGAAGGTGTTGGATTCCTGGAAGTCCTTGAAGTTTCTTAACGTACAGGACACCGCAGTCAGTAGCGTAGGCGTGGCAAGTTTCCTAGCTGCCAAACCGGGAGTTCAGATACTGAGCGGTCCATTCACTGGTGAGAAATAGGGTGCCCACTAATGGATAACGGAGACAATTTGGACTCTCGGTAATCGTGATAGCGGCTGTCCGTCGGTATTCTGCCACAGGAGACTCCGTGGCCGTTCGATTGCGCGATCAGGGAGATCGGCCTCACCAGTACACTCTCTTCCGAGATGATTTCAAGCGCGCCGCAACGTGACAATGAAACGGCCACCCGCGACACATCACTATCAAAAAGGAACTTCGGGTCGACTCAGCTGGGACTGCGGTAGAGCATGAAAGAGCTCATGGTCCATCCGCCCAAACCTGGTTCGCCACGCCATGGTTAAACGTCCCGTTGCTCTGACCGAATGGGAGATCGTAGCTGCCGGTAAGCTTGAACATTTGCGACAGGGCGGGTGCACCATAGGAATGCTCATTCCCGTGGTTGAACTGATTCTGGCTGATCTGTCCCCGTTACCTGCTCCAACTACACCGGCAATCCAAAGACCGAGCGGTCCTCGAACTGGCTGCCGAGTTCCTCTTCCGTCCGTCCCAGCAGAATATCACCGGATTCAAAGACGACGGATTCACGAAGCAGGCTGATCTGTTGTTTTCCAACCTCCTCGCGGCGCACCGGGGCACGAGCGCCCGCGATTGCCCTGAAGAGAAGCACTAAGACCGAGGCGTTCAACAGCAGGTGCGTTGGATCCGTCGCGTGTCACCCATTATCGTTTTGGATAACGCCATTATCCGTTAGCTTCGATGGCCGGCGTCGAACGGAAGCAAAACATTCGTGTTTTGCGCTGGCCAGCGGATTGCACTGACGCGGCCATGTCTCACCAACGGCAGTCACAAGTGGAACGAAATAGAGATTCTGGTTCTATCCCGGCCGCCTCATGTTGGGCGATGGTACGGGGTCGTTGCGCGAGACTGCACGGAAGGCGATTGATCGCGGCGCAGACATCCTTGTCGACGATCTCTCCAGTGTCGACTATATCGAGAGCGCCGGATTGAGAGAGTTGGTCAGCGCAAGATGTACTCGACATTCGAGATTTTCGAAGACTCGGCGACGGAAGTCTCGAGTTTCCAAATGTCACACACAGGAATGGATAAGTGAGAGATAATACCGCAATGCTATCGTCCAGGTTTAGCGACGAGACGATCGACCTTCAGCCGAAACTCGCGCGGGTACAGACCCGCGCGGAATGCGGATGTTCCTGATTCAGGCGTTGGTGGATGAAGTGGAGTATGTGAGCGAAAACGCCGGCAGCTACGCGCGGCTGGTGATTCGTTTGGACCGGGGAGGCAACGATTAGATCATGGTTTCACAGACCAAGACCAAAGTGGAGCAGAGCGGGAAGATCGCGATCCTGCGATTCGAAGGAGATATCACCAGCGCATCGGAAGACGCAGTATTGGGAGAATACCGAAAGCTGGCGGCAGGCGCGGAGAAGATCCTGCTCGACTTCAGCAAGGTTCCGTATTTGAATTCGAGCGGCATCGCCCTGGTGATCCAGCTTCTGATGGCGGCGAGCAAGGTGCCGCAGAAGGTGGTGTGTTTCGGCTTGTCCGCGCACTTCGTGAAGGTGTTCACCATGCTGGGCCTCGCCAAATACACGACG
>Ga0105240_10010881_pt1 | contig 12743 bp, 10 predicted proteins | sample KBSC54metaG_FD_80426 | JGI IMG/M metagenome (GOLD analysis project Ga0105240, IMG submission 80426) | Corn rhizosphere microbial communities from Kellogg Biological Station, Michigan, USA - KBS C5-4 metaG | ecosystem: Host-associated > Plants > Roots > Rhizosphere > Soil | place: Michigan, USA... | reverse complement strand
GACCAACTTGGCGGTGGCTTCGTCGCTGGCGGCATCGGCGTGGGCGCTCACGGCTCTGCTGGGCGACCCGCTCCAATGGATCGCGCTCGCGATAGGCTGGTACGCGGCGTTCTCGTCCGCGCAGGCGCTCGCCCATCGTGATCCCGCGACCTTCGCGCTGACCTGGGGGACGCCGGCGTTTCGGTTTGCGACGCTCGGCTTCGGTTTCGCATCGATGCTGACGCTCAACATGGGGTTCTGGACGGCACCGCTGGCGCTCCGCTCGCTGCCGGTCGACAAGGGGACCGTCGGGTTGATCCTCGGCGCGACCGCGGCGGTCTGTGGTATCGCCGGCGTGTTCGCCGGCGGCCGCGTCTCGGACATCATGCTGCGGCGTCATCCCGCCGGACGCATCTTCGTGGGGATGGCTTCCTGTTCCATTCCCGTCCCCTTCGTCATCGCCATGTGCCGGACGCACGATCCCTGGATCTTCTTCCTGTCGAACGGTCCGGTCGTCTTCTTCGGGATCATGTGGATGGCTGCCGGGGCGGCGACGATCCAGGAGATCGTCCTTCCGCGCATGCGCGGAACCGCGTCCGTCACCTATTTCCTGGTGAGCACCCTGCTCGGGTCGGCGCTCGGCCCCTATCTGGTCGGGAAGGTCTCTGCGGCGCGCGGAAGCCTCTCGACGGGCATAGCGGTCAGCCTCCTGGCGGTGCCGATCGCGCTCGCGACGCTCTGGATGGCGGGCCGATGCATCGAGGCGGCGAGCACCACGAAATTCGCGCGCGCCAAGGCGGCGGGCGATCCGGGCGACGACGACCGGGGCTTGCACGACGAAACGCGCCCGGCGTCGACCCTTCCGGGCACGACCCGTTCGAAAGGATAGGACCTTGATCGATCTGGCGAGCGAGCATCTTCGCAACACGGCCGCCGCGTATCCCGAGCGCACTGCCCTCACGGATGGCGAGCGCGAGTTCAGCTGGCGCGAACTGGACGACTCGGTCGAGCGGCTCGCCCGGCGCCTCGTCGCCATCGGGTTTGGCCCGGGGCAGAGCGTCATGATCATGAGCGAGAACAATGCGGAGTTTCTCATCCTCTGCTTCGGCGTCTGGCGGGCCGGCGGCGTCATGGCCGTGGTTCACGCGTCGATCGGTCCGGACGAGCTCGACTATGCGCTGACGAACGCCGAGCCGGCACTGCTGTTCGCGGAGCGGCCATATCTCGACGCGGCGGGGGCAGCTCTGGCGCGTACGGCCAGGCCGACCCGGCTCCTCGAACTTTCCGCCGATCTCGACGTCTTGCGCGACGTCGAGCCGGCTGCGGTCGCGCTCCCCGAAGTAGACCCGGAGGCGCTTGGCATCATCGGGTACACCTCCGGCACCACGGGCAGGCCGAAGCCGGTCGCGCATACTCACCTGACGATCGCCCGCGGCACCGACGGAGTCGCCGACATGTGGCGTTTCGCCAGCGACGACACGATCCTGGTCGCGATGCCGCTTTCCTGGATGATGGGCTTGATCATCCTCTCAGTCAGCGCGACGACCCGCGGTTCCAGGATCCACCTCCTGCGCCGCTTCAATGCGGTCGACGTCGTCGACGCGATCATCGAGCGCGGCGTCACCTTCTTCGCCGCCTCGACGAGCATGTACGCCAAGGTCCTCGACGCCTGGCCCCGACGGGATTCCCCGGTCACGCTCCGCCTGCGCTGCTGCATCTCGGCCGGCGAGGCGCGCAACGAGGCGGCCTTCGGGCAATGGCGCCGGCTGACTGGAATGCCGGTGCTGGACTCCTACGGCGCGTTCGAATGCTGGCCCCTGGTCACCCATGATCCCGCGAGCGCGACCCTCCCGCCGCGCGGTTCCGCCGGCAGGGTGGTGACGGGGGCCAGGCTTCGAGTGCTCGGGCCGGACGGCCATGAAGTGGAGCGGGGCCAGGTGGGCGAGGCCCAAGGGCTCGCACCGTGCATGATGATGGGCTATTGGCGGGAGCCCGAGCTGACCGCATCCACGATCACCCCGGACGGATGGTACCGCACCGGCGATTATGCGCGCGTAGACGACGACGGGTTCGTCTACATATTGGGGCGGGCGGGCGATCTCATCGTCCACGCGGGCCACCATGTCTTTTCCGCAGAGGTCGAGCAGGTGCTGAGCGAACTCGACGAGATCGCCGAGGTTGCGGTCGTGGGTATTCCCGACGACGAGTTCGGGCAGGTCGTCGCCGCCGCAGTCGTGGCGGCATCCGGGACCGCGCCGGCGGAGGCGGCGATGCGCGCTCATTGCGCGACGCGGCTGGAAGCAGCCAAGGTCCCGACGATCATTCGCATCGTCGAGGAGCTTCCGCACAACGCGTCGGGCAAGATTCTGAGACGCGAGGTCGTACCCATTCTTTCCGAGGCGCACGCGGCGACATCAGATTGAGCCGCGCTTTCGATGCCCGGAGGGCGCTGTCGCATCGCCCCAGATCGACCGATGGTTCCGACAAAATATGAAACGTTTCATTGACACCCGGAATGGGTCGTTGTAGGCGTTTTGCAACGAGCTCGGTACGGCCGGGACCTGACTGGTCCCGACGGTGATACCGGCAAGGCGAGGGGAGGCCGTAAGGATGCGAAAGACGTTGCTTGAGTCAGGCAAGGCGAGCGACATGGTCGGTGGCGGGTGCCGCCCCGCGCGGCGGCTTGGAGAGCCCGGGCGTCCGAAAATGTCACGCTCCTGCTCGGCTGCGGCGCTGGCTTTCTCGTGCATTGCGTCCGCCGCTGCCGCGCAGGATGCGGGTTCGAGCGTGCCGAGCGCACAAGCCGCTGCGAGCGCGCCGACGGGGCGCCTCGAGGAAATCGTCGTCACGGCCCAGCACCGCAGCGAACGCTTGCAGGATGTGCCCGTCGCCGTCACGTCGCTTTCGGCGGCGGCGCTCAGCCAGCAGGGGGTTTCGACGACGTCGGATCTCTCCCAGGCGACTCCGAGCCTGGTCTTCAACAGCCAGGTCGCCGTCGCGAACCCCTATATTCGTGGCGTCGGTTCCGATCTTTTCGACCCGACCTCGGAAGCTGCGGTCGCGATCTATGTCGACGACGTCTACATGGCGACGCCCCAGGCCAATCTCTTCACTCTCGCCGGCACCAAGCAGATCGACGTGCTCAACGGACCGCAGGGCACGCTGTTCGGCCGAAACGCGACCGGCGGCGTCATTCAGATCCAGACGCTCGATCCCGGTCGCGACCCGCATCTCGATGCGTCCTTCACTTACGGAAACTACGACACTTTGAGCGCCTCGGTCTATGGATCGACGGGCGTCGCCCACAACCTGTCCACCAGCCTCTCGGCACTCTACGAGAATCAGGGGCAGGGTTATGGCCACAATCTGGCCACCGGTGCGGAGATCAACAAGCAGGCGATCCACAACATCGCCTTGCGCAACAAGTGGGTGCTGGATCTTCCGACCAACACGGTCATCCACGTCTCGGCGGATTATTCGAGGACGAACAACAGCATTTCCTATCAGCGGCCTGTCGGATCCTTCTCGACGCTTCCGGGCGCTACGGAGCCGACCGGCTATCCGGGGCCCTTCAATGCCAACATCGACCTGCCCGATGCGCTCCACGTCCGTTCGGGTGGTGTTTCGCTCAAGGTCGACCAGGATCTCGGAGCGGTCAGCCTCGTCAGCATTTCAGCCTATCGCGCGTCGCGCGACTCCTACAGTCTCGATCAGGACCAGACGATCCTGCCCGTAGTCGACATCACATGGGATACGAAATTCAGGAACTTCTCGCAGGAACTGCGCCTCAAGAACCGAGACAATCCGGTCTTCAACTGGATGGTGGGCGCATTCTATTACAATGCCCGGGGATCCTATAACAATTTCGCGGTCGACGGCACCGTCTACGTTCCCTTCGACCAGCAGAGGACGGAGTCCGTCGCGGGCTTTGCCCAGGCGACCGTCAAGCTGTTCGCCAATACCAAGCTGACCGGCGGAGTGCGCTACACCGAGGACAAGCAGCACTTCCTCTTCCCAGCCGGCGATCTCTTCCTCAAGCAGACGGTCAAGGAGCCGACGTTCCGGGCGGCGCTGGACCAGCATTTCACGAAGAACATCCTCGGCTACGTGTCGTTCAACACGGGCTTCAAGAGCGGCGGATATACCTTGCTGCAGCCCGGAAACAGCTACAAGCCCGAGAAATTGCGGTCCTACGAGGCGGGTCTGAAGACGGAGTGGTTCGACCACAGGCTGCGGGTGAACATAGATGGCTTCATCTATCGCTACACGAACCAGCAGGTGAACGTCTCGGCGGTCGGCGGGAATATCATCGCGAACGCCGCGGGTTCCCACATCAAGGGCTTCGAGGCGAACTTCGACTATGTCCCGACGTCGCGATTGAAGTTCAGCGGCGGTCTCTCTTTGATGGATGGCCATTATACCGACTATCCCGGCTATCAGCCGCGGGACGCCGACGGCAACGCGGTCGGTGGACCGATCAACGCCAAGGGCGCCACGACCTCGCGGACGCCGAAGTTCGTCGGGAACGTGTCGGCCCAATACAAGCTCCCGACCCCGATAGGCGACTTCGTGGCGAACGTGGGCGTTCAGCACAACAGCGGCTATGACTGGGTCGCGGACGACCGGCTGCGCCAGCCCCGCTACACGATCGTCAATACCAGCGTCTCATGGACCCCGAACGACGGACGTCTCATTCTCAAGCTGTGGGCGAAGAACCTGTCGAATGCCACATACTACCAGATCCAGGGCCCATCGGCTTACCCGGTCGGCGACAACCAGGTCCAGGCGCCGCCGCGGACCTTCGGTGGAACCGTCTCCTTCCACTACTGAGTTGGGGTGGCCGTGGCCAAAGGGATCGGATTTGCTGCGTGAGGCGCGATCATCGTCTCTGCAGACAGTTTCGAGAAGGCGGCGGGGCATGGATGACGACAGCTTTGCTTCCGGAGCGGGGTCCGGGAGACAGATGAGGAGGCCACGAAGATGTCTGAGGTAAAGATCGTATCCACGGAAAATATGGACATCGAGGAAAAGCTCAAGATCGAGAAGACGACTCGTAAATGGGTCAAGCATTTCATCGAGAACGTCGAGGCACAGACCTATGAGGAAGTCCTCAACAGCATGACGCCGGACAGCTACTTCGTGCTGCTGGGCAATACGCCGGTCTCGGGTAAATTCACGAAGGAAGAATGCTTCACGAAGATGGCGCCGGAATATGTCCGGTACATCGTTCGACCGAAGATCAAGTTCTCGCATGTGATGGTCGACGGCGACATGGCGCTCCTGCGCGCCTCGGGTCAGGGGACGGCCAAGTACGGCCCCTATTCGCAGCCCTATTACGGTTACTGGTTCCGCGCCGTGAAGGAAGGCTATGCCGAGATCGTGGAGTGGAACGATCCGATCGAGATGGCGACCAAGATGTACGGCATCGCGATGGTGCCGCCCGAAGAGTGAAGGACGGGGCAGCGATGCGGGGCCGAACGTTGCGGCGGAGGCCGTGGCAAGCGACGCGCGCCCCACCCCGTCGCAGCGGCGGATCGAACCCGTCGTGGGGTGGGGCATCGTCGGACGCGCTCCGTGCGCGCGTCGCAACCGGCGATCGTGGCGGCGGATCGGTCCACCGCGATATCGGCTTCGCCGCCTAGCGGGCGGGGCTGACATGGGACGCCGAAGCCTTTACGTGGTATGAAACGATTCATGGGTGCGGATGCGCCCATCATACGGAGAGCCAAGCTCATGAAGTACGATATCCGGCTTCTCACGAAGGCTGCAGACGATCTGCTCAAGACGGTCACCGATCCTCGCCACCGCAAGATCCTCATCAATTATCGAAGGCATGCGATCCTCGAGGTGTGCGGGCGCTACCAGGAGATCCTCTCACCCGAGCTCACGGTCGAGGACCCCGAATATCTCATGTACGTGGGCGGGTTTCCGGTTCACTATCAAGGCCGCGATCGGGTCGAGGCCCTGTACGCCTCGATGGTGAAGACCAACATCTGCGTGATGATGTTCGAGAACGAGCAGCTTCGCGTCGACGACAATGGTTTTTCGACCCGGGTCACGTTCCACATCTTCATGCCGGCGGCGATCGCGCTTCACTTCGGCGCGCAGGTCGGTGCGGACCAGCTCGACGAGATGGTCGTGCAGACCACGGACCGCATCATGGTATGGGACTACAGCCCGGACGGCAGGCTGAAGGGCGAGAATATCTGGGTCGGTGGTGGGACGTTCCGGGTCTGTCCGCCCGAAGAGGTGATCACCATCCAGGATTGCAACGACATCCTGATGCCATTGATCGACAAGGTTCCCGAGCCGAGCTGATCCGAGCCTTGCGGACCCGCCATCTGCTCGGCGTGGCCGCGGTTTTGCTCCGGCAGCCGTGAAGGCGCGGGCATCGACATGCGAGGAACTGTCATGAACGATAACGACACACGGGCGTGGCCGAATGGCGTGAAAGCCCTCAACAAACTGTCTAGTCCGATCCGGCAGATCGGGGTGATCGTGCGAGATATCGACGCCGCGATGCGGTACTGGACGGAGCTGACAGGCGTCGGACCCTTCGTCGTCTTCCGCAACCTGGCACTCGACGACGATTATCGCTACCGCGGCCAGCCTGCCAAGGCTCCGGTCGTGGACTTGGCGCTTGGCTATTCGGGCCCCCTCCAATTCGAGCTGATCCAGCAGCTGAACGATGCGCCGAGCGGCTTCCTCGACTATCTGGCCGCCGGCCAGGAGGGGATGCAGCACGTCTCGCCGCAATTCGCCTCGTCCGAAGAATATGACGCTGCGTACGAGAGGCTGCTCGGCAACGGCTTGGAGATCGTTCACGAGGGGCGCATGAAAGGCTCGCCTTTCCGCATCGCCTATTTCGCTTCTGCCGATGGCGGTTTCCCCCAGTACGAGATCAGCGAGGTTCGCCATCCGACCATGATGCCGGCTTTCGAGCGGATCGAAAAGCTGAACGCCGATTGGGATGGAACGACGCCGGCCGTCATCGAGGTGATGGAGCTCGCCGACCTGGGAAAGGTCCTCGGCCTGGAGGAATAGACTTAAAACAGCTTGATAGAATATCCTGACCTCTATCGACACTGAGTCGAATTGAAGCCATGACATCGTGCTGTATCGCCCTCGGCGTATATTGTTGGCGAGTCATCGGTGAACGTCCTCACTGCCGGTTCGCCTCGTAGCCCTTCTTTGCACTTGGATTCCTTCTGGGGGATCGAAGCTTGCTAGGCCTGAGTTCTTACTGTTTAGTACGGTCGGTATGCGACAGGCAGGACAAAAATCTTGGGCGTCGCCTCCAGTGGGTTAACTCAAGACGAAGCGGGCTCTCTCTCGCCGCAGCATCTCGTAGGGCGTCAGACAAGCGATGCCCAGCCCGATGCATGCGTTGGGAATTTTGATTTTCCTGACCGATTCTGAAGGCACTTCGTGCGTCACGACGATGCAGTTGGCCGCTTTAGCATGCGCGACCAGCCAGTAGTCCGCCACCTGCAGGAAAGTGGCGATAGCCGCAGCCTCATAATTTTGTCCCGTAGCCCAAGCAGAGACTTCACCTAGCGCAGGCAATACGGTGTCATCCGGTGGGAGAAAAAATTCCCTTCCGCGGGCGGCCGCCCAATCGGAAAGCTCGTCACCGCCACCTGCCAGTTCATCGCTTACCTTCTCAATGCTTGCTACTTGGCCAGCGGCATTCTGAGCGATTAGCCATTGCCAAAAGCGGGGCAGAAATCGAAACCGTAATGGAGATTCTTCGCTTGGATGAAGATGTTGGCGTCGAGCAGGTAGCGCATCAGGCGAGCGCCCCGACTTCTTGCCCGATGTGATTGAAGGTATCGGTCTTAGCAATGCCGAGCATGCGGAAAGCGTCTCGATAGAGCGTTTGTCCCTCCAACGTGCTTTCGACCAAGGCGCGAGCGAACCGACGGCTAACCCTCGTCAGAGTGGTACGGTAGAAATCACCGCCGCCGCCGCTTTGCTCGGTTAAGGCCCGAAGCCGCGCGCGCTCTGCTGCCCAGGCGATATCGAAACGTGCCTGTGTCAGCCAGCCAGCATCAAGCAAACGCCGCAGGATCACCAAGCTGCTGACCTTGTAGCGCCGAGTAAGCCTGGACACGGTATTGTCGAGCGCCTCGTTAGGCTGCAGGTCATCTCGCAAGACCGCCAACGGAACTAGCAGCTCCGCTGCCACTGCATTGCACCACACTTCTTCTCGGCGATGGCCGTGCGTCGTTGCTCCGCCGACGTTGGAAACAGCCGTCGCGCCGAGCCACAGATGGGCTAGTTCGTGGGCCAAAGTGAACATCTGAGCCGACTTGCTGTCCGCACCGTTGACGAAAACGAGGGGCGCCTGCTGATCGGCCAACGCGAACCCCCGGAACTCCTCCGGATCGAGCCGACGATTGTTGTTGCTCAACACCACCCCGCTGATCATCACCAAGATGCCCAGACTGTCGGCCCCAGCTATGAAAAGCCGCAGCGCTTCCTCCCATTTGCGGCAAGCGACGCGCGCAGCGAGGTCAAAACCGAGGGCCTCGGACATGGCAGCGGCGATCGCTACGGGCGAATCCGTAAGCTGCGCGCTACCCACTTGTTCGATTACGGGCAGCCGAACTGCGCGAGCATAGTCCTTGAACCAGCCCTGCCGCTCTTGGCAGGCGTAAAGCATGTCGAGCAAATCAGGGCTTGGCCGGGCAACACCGCGCCCGTCTATCGTTCTGAAATCCGGGATCGGCAGCTGCTCTACGGGTGGGACAGGGAGGAATAGGTATCCAACCGGTACGTGGACAGCGGTAGCGTAGGACTGCAATTGTTTGAGCGTCGGCTGCGCATCTCCCGCCTCCCAAAGAGCGAGTTTGGGAAAGCGATGTTCGAGGTCCGCCGGCTCCTTCCCTGCGCGTTCGCGCGCCCAGGTTAGAAGATCCGGCTGGATGGCAGCTCTAGTCATCCCACGCCTTTATGGTGCATCCGCCACTCATCGAGCGTCTTTTCGACGATGACGCAAGCGATCGCAAGCGCGCCGGAGCCCTGATGCTCTGGGCACATGAATATCTGATGAAAGGCGCCACGAGGCTATGGTTCAAAAATCGTCTGTTAGTCGCGGATCGGCTTCCTCCTCAGGGCATCGTACGGCTGGTTCCGGATCGAGAGCGGCCCCTCTGGACGGAGTCAAAGCCGCTCGTAGGGCCTCATCCGAGCGCTTCCTGGTAGCCGACAGGCAGCTCTCTTGAACCGCGACAATTGAGGATCGCGACAGCCCGACAGAAGCCGACACCCTTGAACGCGCCAATTACGATCATCCATTCCGGAGGTGTGCAAACCAATCGATAGAGGCATTAGATGAGTCTGTGGGAATTACTGGCAGGAGGAGATATGGTGCCCGGTCAGGTTCGAAGTGTAGCGTATTGATAGTTTCGAATTTTTCCGCCGGTCGATCACTTTTACTTGTATGCGTCAGCAACGATACCCCGCGCATCGTCGCCGAAGATTGCGGCATGTAGTGCGGGGCGTTCTGGTAATCCTTGCCCCTGATGGTCAGCCCCAGCCGATAGCCTGCAGGAACGACGATCGACGTGGGCCAGATCTCTACATCGAGCTCGGCAGGCTCGTCCGGGGTCAGGGGCTCGGCTTCGAGATGGGCATGGTAGGGGCGGTAAGGAAGGGAGCGCAGGGGGTCCAGCCTGCGCTGCGAAGCCCTCAGCCAGCCTAGCGTAAGCGGCTGCGCGGTGTCGTTCGCACCGATGAACAGAGTCTCGACGCCGGCTGAGTCGAACAGTCGGAACACTGCGAAGATGTCGGCATCGCTAGTCTTCGAGGAGAGGAACAGCTTGACCGCCAGAGGTCCGGTGATCTCAACATCCTCGTTGGATGCCGGCATCAGGAATGTAAGGCCTTCGCCCGTCGTGTCGTAGGAGAGGGAGGCGCCCGTAAGCGCCTCACGGCCTAAGGTCAGGTCCGGGCGCAGGTAATGGCGCTGCCAATCGGTACGCGCCAAGGGCCATTCCTGCTCGCCCCGGGCCACGAAGCGCTCTCCGGGATAACGAATCTTCAGGTCGACCGGCGGCTGCCGATCCCATCCTGTGTCCTCACCCTTCAGGAATGTGCCGAAGAACCTTTTTTGGAAAGCGACCGAACTGTCCAGGTAGAAAGGCGCAACATGGTTGTTGCCGTGTACCTCGAGCCATTTCTGCTTCGTACCAGCCGCCAGATAGCCTTCGATGTTTCCGCGAAGATGAATGCCCGCACCGCCCCAATTGGCGGCGGAGAGCAGCGGAACGTCGATCTTCTCGAAATCCGGCAAGCGCGAGCGATAGTAGTCGTCGTCGAAGCGATGCTCGACGAGTTGTGCGGGCGTATCTGCGCGGTTCGCCCGCAGAATGTTCTCGTCCAAGGTCTCGGGGCCGGAGACGAGCGCGCCCGTCACGGCGCTGCGCCTGCCGTTCTCGCCTTTGCCATATTGGGTGCTCAGGATTTGCCCGTTATACCAGGGTCCCGACGCAATGTCCGACAAGATGCCGCCGTGGCGATAACAGTCCCGGTAGAAGTCGGAGGCCCCTTCCCAGACGCACATGGCGGCGAGATGCGGCGGCTGCAGCCCTGCAACCTGCCACTGATTGATGGCATAATAGGAGATGCCGGTAAGACCGACCTTGCCGTTGCTCCAATCCTGCGTGCCCGCCCACTCTATGCAATGATAAAGGTCCTGCGTTTCGCGGGCCGAATATACGTCAAGGATGCCCGGCGACCGTCCGGCGCCCCTGGAGTCCACGCGGATGCAGATATAGTCGTCCGGAACCCACTTTTCGGGGTCCACGGTTTCCCATGCCTGATACCGGTTGCTCGATCCCTCAAGCACCTCCGGGAAAGCGTCGACCATCATCTGCCAGAAAGGCGCGTAGGCCTCCTGATAGCAGACCCCCTTGCCGTATGGGCCGTAAGACAGCAGCACGGGATATTGCCCCGGGGCCGAGGGCAGGAAAATATCGGCCCGGAGGACGACACCGTCGTCCATCGTGATGGGAACGTCCCAGTCGATCACCATGCCCTCGGGAGGGGTGTCGTTCATATCTCTCTCCTTGATGTCGTGCCGCTCCAATCAGGCGACGCCGGGCGGCTCTTTGCACGGTGATCGTGACGCTCGTAGCCGCACGGGAGGGGTGCGACGGCGTGTTGCGCCTCCTCGCTCTTCGAGGCGCGCCAGATGTCTCGTGTACTGTTGCCCTCGCATGGTCTGGCGACGCTATTGATGAAGCGGGTTTCCATCGACCGGCGAAATTAGATGGTATCCATCTTGAAACGAGATTTGAGCGAAAGCGTGCCACGGCATCCCTGCAAGCACCCTTGGCGTCCGGTCGGACTCAGTCATCTCGATTGCAGATGAATACTATCGCCTGTCGTGCCTTGATCGCGTGGTGAAGCTTCAGCGAGAGGATCACTCGCTCAAATGGATTGCACCCATGAGCGCGGGCCAATCGAAGCCGCGATGACGAAGGAGCAGGAATGATGGCAAAAGTAATTATTTCCTGCGCCGTGACCGGTTCGGCCCACACGCCGACGATGTCTGATGCCTTGCCGGTGACACCGGATGAGATCGCGTCGCAGGCTATCGCGGCAGCCGAGGCCGGCGCCGCCATACTCCACTTGCACGCGCGCGTGCCGGACGATGGGCGTCCGACAGGCGATCCCGAGATCTATCAACGCTTTCTGCCTACCATCAAGCAGGCAACCGACGCCGTCGTGAACATCACGACCGGCGGTGCGGCGACAATGAACGTGCAGGAGCGCCTCGCTGCCGCAGCCAAGTTCCAGCCGGAAATGTGCTCGCTTAACATGGGGTCTCTCAACTTCGCGTTCTTTCCGGCGGCGAAGCGGATTAACGAGTGGAAGTTCGCTTGGGAGAAGGATTACATCGTCAACTCGGACGACTATATCTTTCGCAACACGTTTCGCGACATCGCGTACATCCTCGAGACGATGAGCGATGCGGGCACCCGGTTCGAGCATGAATGCTACGACGTCGGGCATCTATATAACCTCGCCCATTTCCTCGACCGGGGTCTCATCAGGCCCGGCTTCTTCGTACAAATGATTTTTGGGATACTGGGCGGCATTGGTCCCGATCTCGACAACCTTATATTCATGAAGCAGACCGCGGATCGTCTTTTCGGCCGTGACACCTTCCAATGGTCGGTGCTGGCGGCGGGCCGTCACCAGATGCCATTCCTGACCCAGGCCGCGCTGATGGGCGGGCATGTACGCGTCGGCCTGGAAGACAGCCTTTTCATCGAGCGCGGGAAGCTCGCTGTGTCGAACGCCGAGCAGGTTGGGAAGATAGTACGTATCCTGCGTGAGATGGGGCACGAACCGGCCAGCCCCGCCGACGCGCGGGAAATGCTGGCGCTGAAGGGCGGCGACCGCGTCGCCTACTGATGTAGATCCCGGAACGACCCCATGACGCTTATAAATATGAGCAAGGCGCCCAATCCTCTTCACGGGTGGCAGTTCGATCCCGCGAAGGCCGGTTTCGTCGGCCGCGACCTGCAGCGCCCCGAATGCATCCTCGCCGAGCGCGACGGCACGTTGTGGGCGGCGGATGCGCGTGGCGGAGTGATGAAGATCGCGCCTGGTGGGGGCCAAGACCTGATCCTCCAGTCGGCTGACGGTCACTTCGATCTCCAGGCGGACGCCGCCGCGAGTCTTCTCAGCGGTACCTTGCCCAATGGTCTCGCCTTCGCGCCGGGTGGAGACATATTGATCGCCAATTTCGG
>Ga0105240_10010880_pt1 | contig 12743 bp, 10 predicted proteins | sample KBSC54metaG_FD_80426 | JGI IMG/M metagenome (GOLD analysis project Ga0105240, IMG submission 80426) | Corn rhizosphere microbial communities from Kellogg Biological Station, Michigan, USA - KBS C5-4 metaG | ecosystem: Host-associated > Plants > Roots > Rhizosphere > Soil | place: Michigan, USA... | reverse complement strand
TTGTCGGTCGCCAGATTGGCCATGTTGTCGGCAAGCGGCACGGTGGACAGCGCCTTGAGTTTGCCGCTTTGCTGATCCACTGCAAAGGTCGTCACCGAATACGGTTGCGAGCGAAGCGAGGCATACAGACGCGTGTGATCAGGACTGAACGCCAGCGGCATCACCGTACCGCCGGTCGGCACTTGCTCGACCGGCGTGACGCTGCCGTCCTTGTTCAGTTGCATGACGTAGATATCCTTGCTATCGGCATTGGAGACATACACCATCGTTGCCGCATTAACGCCGGCACACACTGCGCTGCTCAAGACTGCTGCTGCGCCCAGCTTCAGCGCGAAATTCATGACTCCCATGCTTCCTCCTTAGGGTAAAGAATGCCCCTGCCCTGCGATGAGCAATCGACGAGGGGCTTGTTGGTTTTATTGTGTACAGCTGCGGAACGTGAATCAGGTAATCGGCGCCGGATTGAACAGCGTCAGCGCATTGTGCAGCTTCCACTTTTCTGCCCAGGTCTGCTTGCGCCCACTGGCGACGTCCAGCATCAGTTGGAACAGCTCCCAGCCGACGTCAGCAATCGTCGCTTCGCCGCTGGCGATCGTGCCGGCGTTGACGTCCATCAGGTCATGCCAGCGGCGCGCCAGATCGTTGCGCGTGGCAACCTTGATCACCGGCACTGCCGCCAAGCCGTATGGCGTACCGCGGCCGGTAGTGAAGATATGCAGATTCATGCCGGCAGCCAGTTGCAAGGTGCCGCAGACAAAATCGCTGGCGGGTGTAGCCGCGTAGATCAAACCCTTTTGCTTGAGCTTGTCGCCGGGAGCCAATACGCCGGAGATGGGGCTGCTGCCCGACTTGACGATGGAGCCCATGGCCTTCTCGACGATATTGGCGAGACCGCCCTTCTTGTTGCCGGGGGTCGTATTCGCGCTGCGGTCGACGCCACCTTTTTTGAGGTAGTTGTCGTACCAGTCCATCTCACGGATCATGGCTTGCGCGACGTCTTCATTGATGGCGCGCGAAGTCAGTTGATCGATGCCGTCGCGCACTTCAGTCACTTCCGAGAACATCACGGCAGCACCTGCACGCACCAGCAAATCAGTCGCAAAACCCACCGCAGGGTTGGCCGTCACCCCCGAGAAAGCATCGCTGCCGCCGCACTGCACGCCAACCACCAGATCAGACGCCGGGCAAGTCACGCGGCGGCGCTTGTCCAGTTCTTTCAGGCGCGCTTCGGCCATGTGCAGGATGGAATCGATCATCGAGTTAAAGCCGACGTGTTCCGAGTCTTGCAGGCAGACGACGTAGGGTTCGCCTTCCTTATGGATCGGGATGATGCTTTCCGGCAGCAAGCGGTTCGGCTGCAACTTTTCGCAACCGAGGCTGACCACCATCGCCTGACCGCCGAAGTTGGGGTTCAGGCTGATATTGCGCAACGTGCGGATCGGGATATCGGCGTTGGGTGCATCGATGGCGACGCCGCAGCCGTAGGTGTGTTCCAGTGCGACCACGTCTTCGACATTGGGATACTTCGGCAGCAGATCCTGGCGGATGCGCTTGACCGCATGCTCGACCACCCCCGCCACGCATTGCACGGTCGTAGTAATCGCCAGCAGATTGCGTGTGCCGACAGAACCGTCGGCATTGCGATAGCCTTCGAAGGTATAGCCTTCCAGCGGGACAGAAGCCAGCGCCGGTGGCTTGCGCGTGGCAATCGGCAAGTTGTCCAGCTCACGTGCCGGCGGCAGGGTCACGACTGATTCCTCGATCCAGCTGCCCTTGGCGATATCGCGCGCGGCATAGCCGATGGCGACGTCGTAGCGGACGATGGCTTCGCCCTGGGGAATATCGCGCAAGGCGATCTTGTGTCCTTGCGGCACCTGGCTGATCAGCGTCAGGCCGTCCGGGAACACTGTCCCGGCAGGCAGGCCACGGTCATTGACGACGATGGCGACATTGTCGTTCTCGTGCATCAGGATGTAACGCGGCGTGTTGACGTTGGTGCTGGCTTCGCTGTGTGTTTCGGTGCTCATGGCTATTCCCATCTGCTGCAATTGCTGCGACTTATTACAAGATAAAACGACAAGATCAAAGCGGCTTCAGTTCGACGCGCTTGATTTCCTTGACGATGACCAGATAGCTGATCACGGTCACCAGCGCATTGGCGCCGACGAACACCAGTGCACCCGAGAACGAACCGGTTTCTTTCAGGATATAGCCGATCACGATCGGCGTCGTGATGCCGGCGATATTGCCGAAGGTATTGAACAGACCGCCCGACAAACCGACGATTTCCTTCGGTGCGGTATCGGCCACGACAGCCCAGCCGAGTGCGCCGACGCCCTTGCCGAAGAAAGCCACGGCCATGATGCCGACCACCAGCCATTGCGCATCGACGTAGTTGCACAAGATCATCGTGGTCGACAGCAGCATGCCGCCGACGATAGGAATCTTGCGGGACATCGTGACGCTATTGCCGCGCTTGATCAGACGATCCGAAATCAAGCCGCCGACGACACCGCCGATGAAGCCGCACACCGCGGGAATCGACGCGACGAAACCCGCCTTCAGGATCGACATGCCACGCTCTTGCACCAGGTACACAGGGAACCAGGTCAGGAAGAAATAGGTAATCGTGTTGATGCAGTACTGGCCGATGTACACGCCCAGCAACATGCGATTGCTCAGCAATTGCTTGATGTAACCCCACTTGGCCTTGCCGTCGTCGGCGCCGGCGGCTGCTTTCGGCTTGGCCTGATCCATATCCACCAGACCACCGCCCTGCTCGATGTGCTCCAGCTCGGCCTTGTTGATCATCGGGTGATCTTTGGGGCTATGAATGATCTTGATCCAGATGAAGGTCAGCAAGATGCCGAATGCGCCCATGACGGTGAACACGTGATGCCAGCCGTAGACATGCGTGATCCAGCCCATCAGCGGGGTGAACAGCACCGCAGCGAAATATTGCGCCGAGTTGAAGATCGCCGACGCGGTACCGCGTTCCGCCGTTGGGAACCACGACGCCACGATACGGCCGTTCGCCGGGAACGACGGCGCTTCCGCCAGGCCGACCATGAAGCGCAACAGGAACAGCAGCACCACCGCTGCGGCCGTGCCGAACCAGGTGACGCCGCCTTGCAGCAACGTGAAGAAGGACCACAGGAAAATGCTCAGTGCATAAATTTTCTTGGAGCCGAAACGATCCAGCAGCCAGCCGCCCGGCAATTGCGCCAGCACATACGCCCAGCTGAACGCCGAGAAGATATAGCCCATCATCACCGGGTCGAGCCCGAGCTCGGCTTTCATCGACGTGCCGGCAATCGACAGGGTGGCGCGGTCCGCGTAGTTGACCGTAGTCACCACGAACAGCATGAACAAAATCAGATAACGGACATGGCTTGCTTTGGCGCCTGCGCGCACGGTGGCGCTGACCTTAGCGCCGACTTGATTGACACTCACGGACTATCTCCCGACCGGTACCGTGCTTCGGCCGACGTGCGAGGAGACAAAGACAAGTAATCCGGATACCGAGGGCTGATTCGCCGAGGGCGGTCTCCTGCTTATTGTCTTGCGGCGCGCAACAGGCTTGCAGCAGCAGTATTTATTATTAAAGGGCTGTCATACGACCGAATTGTTATCAGTCGTCATACAACATGAAGGGGAGTATAAACACGCCAATTTCATTTTGCAAACGAATTATCAAGGACAAATTAAAAAACACGCAAAGCCTTACCCATGGCCGATTACAAGCCGACAACAAAGTATGTGAAACCGCACTTTCTTTTGCGATTTTTGGACGTCGGAAACGGCTTTTGATGCTGCAAAAATCTGGCTTTTTACCGCGTGACTGCCACAATGTTGTCTGATGATTTATGGAGAACGATTAACGCGACAACGACGCCCTCACCAATAAAAAAAGCCGTCACCCGATGATGACGGCTTTACCGGATTCAACTTGTTCAGTCGAAAGGCGAACCGCCCTCTTCCTCCGGACAAATTGAATTGATGACGACTTATTTCGGCAACAACTGACCCCGAATCTCACCGCCCGGATGTGCTGCGCTATGCACGTTGACGTACAGACCGCCGGCCATATAAGCAGCGTATTGCTCATCGGTGAATTTGGCGCCTGCCGGTACGGTCCAGCCGTTATCGCCATTCTTCGTCAGCCCGACCAGCACAGGGCCATTGGCGCCGGCAGCGCCGGTATGGATATGCGCCATCTTGCCTTCGATGCCGGTGGTCGTGATGCTGCCGCTCACCGTCTTGTCGGCGGCCACACTGATACTGCCGGTGCCACCGGCAGTGGATGGATTGGCCGGCACTTCATTGCTGCCCTTGAGTTCGACGCTGACGGTTTGCGCCATTGCCGATGCACCGGTCAGCAGCATCGCGGCCAACAGCGCTGCCTTGATATTGATTGTCTTGATCATGATGTTCTCCTTAGTTTTTATCTCAGTTGAAACTCAGTCATTACCTCTTGGGAAACCGCCAACGCAGTGTAGAACACAAACGAGTCAGACGCTTGCCAGCGCCGCCTTGACCCGTTCCGGCGTGAACGGCACGGTGCGCAAGCGAACGCCTACTGCATCCCACACCGCATTCGCCAAAGCTGCCGCCACCGGAGAAGCCGCCGCCTCGCCACCGCCGAGCGGCGGCATGGTCGGCCGGTCGATCAGATCGATGCGCACCTCCGGCATCGCAGGGAAAGTCAGAATGGGGTAGCTCGCCCAATCGACGTTTTGCACACGGCGCGTGTCGAAGCGGATCTCTTCAAACAAGCTGCGCGAGATCGTCTGCAAGATGCTGCCTTCCACCTGTGCGCGCAAGCCATCCGGATTGATGATCAGTCCGCAATCGTGGGCACACGCCACGCGCAGCACACGGATCTCGCCGCTGGCACGATTGACTTCAACTTCCATCGCCATGGCGACGTAGGTCTCGTTGTGCTTGTAGTGCGAATAGGCGATACCTCGTCCGCGTTGATTGGTTTTACTGCCTGCGCCGGCGCCGGCCGCTCGCGCTTCCCAACCGAACAGCGATGCAGTGCGTCTGATCACTTCCGCACCACGCGCATCCTTGAGCGATTGCAGGCGGAACGCCAGCGGATCGATACCTGCTTTGGCGGCCAGTTCGTCGGTCATGCACTCGACGGCAAAGATGTTGGCGATCTTGCCCGGCGCGCGGATGTTGGCCGGACGCAAAGGCGCGCTATCGTGCCAGTGCACACCGACCGAGACATTGGCGACCTGGTACGGCGGATCGCCGTTCTGCGTGATCAGGCCGGTCGAGATCCCCTTGGGTTGCGGCATGCCTGCGGTCTGGGGCGCCAGCAAAGGCACTGTAGGCAGACTCGCGGTTGCGCGCGGCAGCCACATCTCGGTGCGCCAGGCCGCGATCGTGTTGTCGGGGCCGAGCGCCGCTTCCAGCGTCAGCGCCTGCGGCGGACCTTTGGGATCAAAACCGTGCTCATCCTGGCGCGTCCACTGCACCCGCACCGGCTTGCCCAGCGCTTTAGACATCAGCGCGGCATCGGCCGCAGCGTCGTCATGACCATTCATGCCGTAGCAACCGGCGCCGTCGACGTAGACCAGCCGCACAGCCTCATTCGGCAAACCCAGCATTTGTGCATAAGCGGGACGATAGCGATGCGTGCCCTGCGAGGCGGTATAAATAGTGGCTTGCCTCGCACCGACATCGGCCACGGCGCATGACGGACCGATGGAGCCGTGCGTCTGCGCCGGCCAGTAATAGCTGGCGCTCAGCTTGCCGGACGCTGCCTGCAATGCCGCAGCGGCATTGCCTTTGTTGACCAGCGTTTCCTCGCCGTCGAAAGGGCCGCTACGCAGCCACTGCTCGACCTTGTCATGCCCCATCAGCTTGCCGGTGTCATTCCACACAACCTTCAATGCAGCAGCAGCCTGTATCGCATCCCATTCGTCCGGCGCTGCAACGGCAAGAAAGTCGCCGATACGCACAATCTTCACGCCCGGAAACTTCTTCACCGACGATTCATCCACCGAGATGATCTGCGCACCGTCACCCGCCGGACGAAGTACACGACCATGCAGCATGCCCGGCAACTTCACATCATGAACATAGGTATGCGTGCCGGTTACCTTGGCCGGTACGTCGGGACGTAACAGCGGTTTTCCGACGATGCGATAAGCGGTTGGATTGTTCAGCGGCGCCTTGGCGTCCAGCTTGAGGTTGAAGCGCTTGCCACCGACCAACTCGGCGTAGCTGACGCCTGCACCGCCGCCGCTCTTGGGCCGCACCGCGCCATCCTGCACTATCAGTTCGGACGGTTGTTTCTGCAGACGCTCTGCCGCCATGGCAATGAGCGCCTCGCGCGCCGTCGCCGCAGCCTGGCGAATCTGCACACCGCCGCGCATGATGCCGGTGCTGCCGGCAGTCGGCCCCTGATCGGGTGTGAGCGCGGTATCGCCTTCGATCATCTCGATCTTGTCAACGCTGATGCCCAACTCCTCTGCTGCCATCTGGCGGATTGCAATGCGCAAACCCTGCCCCAGATCGACCTTGCCGGAAAACAGCGTCACCGTGCCATCCTGATGAATGGCAATGAAGCCGTCCACGGCACTGACGTCCAACGTCTTGTCCAACAGCGCGTGCGGCTGCGCGTTGCCGCGCTTGTCCCGCAATACTTGTTCCGTCGCGCGCGCAGAAAGCGGCAGTGCCAGCGTCACTACCAGCGCACCACCCGCTTTGAGCAGTTGGCGCCGGCTCATTTGGAGATCAAATGGCGCGTTCATGCCGGCGTCCTCCCGGAAGCACGCATTACTGCGCGCACGATGCGCACATGCGTACCGCAGCGGCAAAGGTTGGCGGACAAGGCGTCCTTGATTTCGGTTTCGCTCGGTTTGGGATTGGAGGCCAGCAAGGCGGCGCTGGTCATGACCATGCCATTGGCGCAATAGCCGCACTGGGCTGCTTGCTCAGCGATGAATGCGGCTTGCACCGGATGCGGCTTGTCGGGTGTACCGAGACCTTCGATGGTGGTGATGGATTTGCCGGCGACCGCCGACAAGGGCGTAATGCAACTGCGCAGCGGCGTCTTGTCGAGCAAGACCGTGCATGCGCCGCACTGCCCCAGACCGCAACCAAACTTGGGGCCGGTCAGGCCGATAGTATTGCGCAGCGCATAAAGCAGAGGTTGTTCAGGATCGCGGACATCAACGGAACGACGCGTTCCGTTGACGGTAAAAGAGATGGTAGGCATGACGCTCTCCGGGTCTGTGAAGCGGTCTGTGATGCAGTCTATGAAGCGGTCTATGAAGCGTTGACGGCAAATCTGTTGTTGGACTTATTTGACTTGTAATTCACTTGCACACCTGTAGCGCGATGGATTCTAGCACGTCGGCAGGAACGGCTACGCCCGCGCTGTCAGCCCGCTGCAAGCCTTGCCCATTACTATTTGCACAGTGATAACAGAGGCTCTTTTTGCCGTAAAAAAACCCTCCCCAGTCGACGCAAACACCGCCCGTTCGCAGATAATTTGCCGACGTCCTCTCCATGATAAACAAAACAAACAGAACAAAGACCATGCGCCCTTTCCTGCACTTTCTGCTCTGCCTCAGCCTTGCCGCGACTGCCGTTACTGCCGGCGCCCAGCAACTCGCCACCGACCTGCACGAGTCGGTCACGTCGCTGGATGTGAAGGTCAAGGATTTTTATGGCCGGGAAGAGACCGGAAAGGTCGTGGTGACGCAGTTCAAACCCGACGGCAACGGGCCCTTTCCCATTCTCATTCTGAATCACGGCCGCAGCCCGACCAATCGTTCTGATCCGCCGCGCTTTCGCTACACCAAGCAAGTGAGATTTTTTGTCGAACGTGGTTTTGCTGTGTTCGAGCCAACACGCATCGGCTACGGCGAGCAAGGTACGCATTTCGATCCTGAAGACAGCGGCTCTTGCAACAACAAGAACTACGCGCCCATGGCGGAAGCCGCCAGCACCGAAATCCTGGCCGTTCTGAAGTACGCTAAAGAACAAGCCTATGTCGATCCCAATCGCGTATTGATCGTCGGCCAGTCGGTCGGTGGTTACTCGACGACTGCAACCGCGGCCAGACATCCGGAAGGCCTGATCGCAGCCATCAATTTTGCAGGCGGATCCGGCGGCGACCCGGCCACGCACCCCGGCATCCCTTGCCAAGGCAACCGGATGGAAGACATGTACGCGCGTTTCGGAAAAACCACCCAGGCGCCGATGCTGTGGATCTACACGGAAAACGATCAGTACTTCAACCCCGAACACAGCAAGGCCTGGCACGCTGCTTTTGTCAAAGCCGGCGGTAACGCCGAGTACCACTTGCTGCCACCCTTCGCCAAGAACGGGCATACATTGTTCGCGAATGGCGTCGAGGTGTGGTCACCCATCGTCGCAGAATTTCTCGGCAAGCAGGGCTTCAATGCTGAGCCGATCAAGCACTAAGCAATCATAAAAATGCGATAACGAAAAACGGCTGCGATTGACATCCAAATCAATCAGCAGCCGTTCATTTTTTTGTGCAAAGACAGAGAAAAAATTCAGAACATCGTGAACAAAAGAACTCTTTTCACGTGCTCTCTTTGCGTTTTTCTCAGCGCTTCTTCTTGCGACGCTCCCCATACTTCTGCACGGCGGCACGCTCTTCGCTGGTCAGTTCAAGCATGTCGGCATAGACCAGATCGACGGCCTGTTCATAGGACAAGGATTTGTCGAGCTCCATTTTTTCTGTAAGCAGCGCGTTTGATTTTTTCAGATTGCCGTCACAGATGTCGTGGATGAAATTCAGCTTGCGCTGGAAGTCGGAGACCGGTGTTTCAACATTCGGTGACTTGCCGTAGCGCAGCCATAATAGCGCCGCGCCGAACAGCCCCGCACCGGTACCGATCAAAAGGTTTTGCATGCACTTCTCCAGCCGAGTGGTTAATCATTGTTATAACTCGTCACTGCAAGTGCACTATTTTTTGTGCACACTATTCACTTGCAATTGTGCTTGGATCCCCCCAAGACATTTGACCGGGCGTCTCATGTTTCAAAAAAATTTATCCCGGACAGGCGATATTAAGCGACATTTTTCAGTGCTTCGCAACAAATCTTTACAAGATACCAAGATGATTTGAAGAACCAAGCCAGTAAAGGGTTTCACGTCAGTAAATAGTCAGATTTTTGTCAGAAAAGTGATGATTTTCACCTTGCTTTCCAGCAATCAAATCTGACTATCTGCATCGCGGACTCAGGCCAGCGACATACCTGATTGATCGCAACTGAATCTGTACGTTGCTACACGGCACGGTGTAGTGCAACGCGTTTTCCCGCATTGGTCTAAGATCATGGCCTCGCCTGTTGGCGTGCATCAACTATTCCGAGAATCAAGGAGAGACATCCATGACCTACCTGGCCTCAAGCACCCGCTACGAAACCATGCAATACCGCAACTGCGGACGCAGCGGTCTGAAATTACCGCTACTGTCGCTGGGCATGTGGCACAACTTCGGCGACACCAGTTCGCTGGCAAACCAGCGCGAAATGCTGCGCACCGCTTTCGACCTGGGTATCACGCATTTCGATCTGGCCAACAACTATGGCCCGCCGTACGGCAGTGCCGAAGCCAACTTCGGCCATCTGTTCAAACAGGATTTTCAGCCGTATCGCGATGAGCTGATCATCTCGACCAAGGCCGGCTGGGATATGTGGCCCGGCCCCTATGGCCAGGGCGGCGGCTCGCGCAAGTATGTGCTGGCAAGCCTGGACCAGAGCCTGAAACGCATGAATCTCGACTACGTCGATATCTTCTATTCGCACCGCTTTGATCCGGACACCCCGCTGGAAGAAACCATGGGCGCGCTGGCGACCGCCGTGCAGCAAGGCAAGGCGCTGTATGTGGGCGTGTCGTCGTACTCACCGGAAAAGACCAGGGAAGCCGCCGCGTTGCTCCAGGAGTGGAAAATCCCCTGCCTGATCCATCAACCGTCGTACAACATGTTCAACCGCTGGATCGAGCAAGGCCTGCTCGATGAACTGGAGCGCCAGGGAATGGGTTGCATCACCTTCACGGCATTGGCCCAGGGTCTGCTGAGCGACAAGTATCTCAACGGTATTCCGGAAGATGCGCGCGTCAACCGTGCCGGCGGCGGCTCGCTCAAGGGCGATCATCTGAGTGCAGAAAACCTGGCGCGCGTGCGCGTGCTCAATGACATCGCCAAGGCGCGCGGCCAGACACTGGCGCAGATGGCGCTGGCCTGGGTGCTGCGTGATCCGCGTGTAACGTCGACGTTGATCGGCGCCAGCAGCAGCAAGCAGATCCGCGAAAACGTGGCGGCGCTGGACAAGCTGAGCTTCACCGCACAAGAACTGGCGGCGATTGACGAGCAGGCGAAAGACGGTCACCTCAATTTGTGGGAAGTGTCGTCACGCCATAAATAGACATTGAAAAATGATCGGCATATCCTGATCTTGCCGATCTTGCCGGCACAACGAAAGCCGCCGCAGAAAGAAGTTTCTGCGGCGGCTTTTCTTTTTCTGCGATCGCAAGAAATCAGGTCAGCGTGCGTATCGAATTGCTGATCGCACGTCCGCATTCCAGTACGAGCGGTCCCAGACGCTTCTCTGCTTCTTCCTGCGTCCAGCGGCTGGTCGGCGCCACCACATGTACCGCCGCCACCGGCATGCCTTGATTATTGAGAATGGGTGAAGCGATGGTCATGTCGCCGAGGAAGAGTTCTTCCACATTGCAGGCATAGCCTTTTTCGCGAATGGTCTCCAGCACTTGCAGGATGTCGTTGATGTCGGTGCGCGTGTGTTGCGTGCGCACGATCAGCTCGGTGGCTTGCAGCTGGGCACGCGCTTCATCAGGCGGCAATGCGCTCAGGTACGAACGCCCCGAAGCCGTGCAATACATGGGAATGCGGCTGCCGATGGGCATATGGATGGGAATGAATTTACTGCTCACGAAGCGCGCCACATAAACCATTTCCTGATCATAGGGCTCGGTCAGGTTGACGGTCTCGCCGGTAAGGTTCGCCAGCTCCGACAGGAAAGGATTGGCGACGTCGACCAGGATATCGGCGGCGAGATAGTTGTAGCCCACTTCCATGACCTTGGGCGTCAGTTGATAGCGCCGTGTCTGCGAATGCTTGCGCACATACCCCAGCGCTTCGAGCGTGTAGATCATGCGTTGGGCCGAACTCTTGGTGATCGATGTCGCCTCTGCCACTTCAGCCAGCGTCATGGTGCGTCGCTGTGCACTGAAGGCGCGCAATACCGCCAGCCCCTTCTCCAAAGACTGGTTGAACAACAGATCCGAACCCTCACGCGGTTCTTTGATGTCCGTCTCGCTCATGGCAAACCTCTTGATGGCTGTTTTTGGTGATGGATGACCAATGTCAGCCCATTATAAATCGTATCAAATAACGATACAATAATATCTATTGACGATATTTAAAATGCGAATATACTTATTTTCGTCGCGTTTATTGATGTTCACTTCGTCAAACCCGGTCGCCCGCCGATCACGGCCGGACTCATACCAAAAAGGGAAATGTATGAAACCGTTCAACGCTCTCCGCAAACATCTGCTGCATGCTGCCTTCCTGTTTGCCGCCGTCTCCGGCTCTTCCGCCGTCCTTGCACAAAGCTCTTACACCGTCGGCGCCACCTCGACCGGCGTGCCGTTCACCTTCCTCGACATCAAGACCAACAAGTTGCAAGGCATGATGGTCGACACCGTGACCGCCATCGGCAAGAACGCCGGCTTCACCGTCAACGTGCAACAGACGCCTTTTGCAGCGCTGATCCCTTCACTGACTTCCAACAAGATCGACATCATCGCCGCCGCCATGCTCAAGACCGCTGCACGCGCGCAGATCGTGGACTTCAGCGATCCGGTGTATTCGTATGGCGAGGGATTGTTCGTCAACGCCGAGGACAAGCACGTCTACAAGTCGCTGGATGATCTGAAGGGCGAGATCGTGGGCGCACAGGTCGGCACCGTGTTCGTCGACGCGCTCAACAAGAAAGGCGGCTTCAAGGAAGTACGCGTCTATGACTCCATCGCCGACATGATGCGCGACGTCGGCCTGGGCCGTATCAAGGCCGGCTTCGGCGATCGCCCTATCGTGGCGTATCAGCTGTCGCAGGGCGCCAATCCGCAAGTGCGCCTGGTGAAGGAATATCAGTCGACACTGATGGGCGACGTCTGCCTGGTGGTACGCAAGGGCGAGACGCAATTGCTGGAACGCCTGAACAAGGCCATCGCAACGGCGAAGGCTGACGGCACGATTGCCCGTATCGTGCAGCAGTGGAACCTCAACTAAGCATCATCTCTTCGCCAGACTGCCGGCCGTATGGTCGCGCAGTCTTCGGCGGAATCCCCTTTCTTTAGTGCCGGTCTTTATCTCCGCGAAAACGCCATGCTTATCCAGAACATGCTCGATTTCCTGCCCATCCTGCTGCGTGGCGCATGGGTGACCATCGAGGTCACGATTTACGCTTTCATCCTGAGCTCGGTGATCGGCCTCGCCTTTGCGCTGATGAAGCTCTCGCGCTGGAAGCCGCTGGCAATCACTGCCGCAACCGTCATCAACATCATTCGCGGGCTGCCGATCATCGTGCAGCTGTTCTACATCTATTTCGTGCTGCCTGAATTCGGCATCCAGCTGAGCGCATTTCAGGCCGGCGTGATCGGACTCGGGATTGCCTACTCCGCCTATCAGGCCGAAAACTTCCGCGCCGGTATCGAAGCC
>Ga0105240_10010878_pt1 | contig 12743 bp, 12 predicted proteins | sample KBSC54metaG_FD_80426 | JGI IMG/M metagenome (GOLD analysis project Ga0105240, IMG submission 80426) | Corn rhizosphere microbial communities from Kellogg Biological Station, Michigan, USA - KBS C5-4 metaG | ecosystem: Host-associated > Plants > Roots > Rhizosphere > Soil | place: Michigan, USA... | reverse complement strand
TGCGGGCGCTCCAGTTCGGATCGAAGGCATATTGGGCGCCGCCGCCAAGTGTCCAACCCCAGCGATCGCCGCTGTAAGCATTCGCGGTGGTGCCCCAAGCCGCGTCAGCCGGTCCGCGTACGGCGGGTGCGACCAGATCAAAGGAGGAGAATGCGGCGCCGCCAGTCACGTAAAGTAGCGCGCGCGGGGTCACGAGCAGACCCAGACGGGCACGGATGCTGGCGTCCCAATCGCTTTTCGCCCGCCAACCGGTCGCAAAGTCCGAACTGATGAAATTCTCGCTCAGCCCGCGGGTGAACGAGACATCGCCTCCCCCGAAGCGGGCGTTGATGTCGCCTTCCAGACCGACGACAAAGTTGTTGATCTGGTAGTCATAGCCGAGGTGGCCGCCAGCGAAGGTCTGGGTCCAGCTGTTCTTGGCGCTCCAGGGGAACGGGCCACCATCGAGGGCATCGATGTCCATGACGCCATTCAGATCGGCGGTGGTGGCAACGGCACCCACCTGACCGCCGATGTAAAATCCTGTCCAGGAATACACCGCAGCGGCCATGGGGGCCGGGGCCTTGAGGGGACGCACAGCCAGATCAGCGGCGGAGGCCGCGCTAACACCGGCGAGCAGGGCGGCTGCGGTCGAGAGGATCAGCTTGGTTTTCATGATTTTTCCAATCCAAATAAAAAGAACAACGGAAATCTCGTCTGCAATAAGGATAGGGCCTGCTGCTTTTCGAGTCTCTTACTGATTACGACCTAGACATCGAATGCCGGAGAGTGTTGCCAATGTGCAGCAGTGCGGGTTGGTGGGTACAACCTGCAGCTGCGGTATTCCTTCACCAGCTCCTTGAAAACGCTTCTGTTTTTGAGATGAGCGGAACTTGATCAAGAGACGCTATGCACGGCGCCGGAGAAGCACGAGTTGCTTACCACTTGCCCTGCCAAATCAGGATCAGCCCTATGGCGGCAAGCAGGGCGCCATAGCCGGCCCACTGGATTTCGCTGATCATGAAGCTGGAGGCCGGCCATTTGATCGCGCCGGTGCCCTGTCCAACCCAAAGCAATCCGACCGCGAGTGCGAGAAAGCCTGCCAGCAAAAATGCGCGCCGCATGGGTCACCTCGTCGGTAAGAACCGGGCTCGCACGACATTGGGCGGAGCCGGGCGGCCTGGCAAGAGCGTCTGCCACCGCCTCGAAAGCCGCTGCACTGCCTTGATCGAGGGGCAGGGCCCCAAATCCAGCGGTCCGCCGGCAAAACAAAAAGCCCGGAGCGATTTGCGCCGGGCTTCTGATTCCTGAGACGTTTGGATGCTACTACGGAGTGCCGAAGCGCCAGACCAGCGAGGTCGTGATCGTCTGAACGTCGACGCTGTTGTGGACCGTATTTCGCGTGCCGACAAAGGTCGGGTGCACGTAGTTCTGATCATAGCCTTCGTAGCGGGAATATCGATATTCGTTCTTCCAGAATAGGCCCTTGATCGGCAGGAAAGTGAAGGCGTATTCCATGCCGCTACCCAGGAACCAGCCGTGCGCAGTTTGGGCGGGCAGGTAAAGGTTGGCGCTGGTGCCGTCGTTCCAGAGGAGGTTGATCTGGTCGATGCGGGCTCCAGTCCAACCGCCGCTGACATAGGTCAGCACGTTCGGCATCACCACCAAGCCGGCACGGCCGCCAACAAACCAGGCGCTGGAGAGCTTCTGAACGCCATATTTGGCGTCGTTGACGGGATCACCGAAGTTGCCCTTGATGTTGGAGGGATCCCAATCGGCAAACGCGCCGAGCACGAGCGGTCCGAACGGGGTGACTCCGGCGAACTGATAATCACAGCCGCCGCCGATCGAGCCAAGCCAGCCTTTCGCCGCGGAGGTTGAAAGCGGAAGGGGGCTGCCGAATGAGGTTCCGGAACGCTCGTCGTCGAGCAAGCCGTAGCCGATGCCTGCGCCGATATAGCAGCCGGTAAAGCTCGGAGCCGGCGCCACCATCGGAGGAGCCTTGGCGTAGGGGCGGGCGGCGAGATCGGCCGCGTAAGCCGAGCCGCTAAACGCGGCGGTTGCCAATATAGCCAGGAGCAATTTCTTCATTTTCATTTTCCTCAACCCAAGGATTTCAAACGGAGGTGTTCGACCCAACCGGGGTGAAAACCCCGCCCCACTGATTGAAGTTATAGCGGCTTCGGTCAGAAAAGCTGTTGCGCCCCGGACACATCATCCTGAAATCGCCCGGTAGTTGTGCGGAGGGCGTTGCTCGGCATGCGAGCCTTGTTTGTTAATTTGTAGTGAGATTCAAGGCGCTTAGGTCGAAGGCCGCAAACACCGTTTTAGACGTCCAGCAGTTCGTCGCTGGCAAATTCGGCCTTGTCCGAGATGAAGGCAAAGCGGGCCTCTGCCTTGGTGCCCATCAGACGCTCCACCGAATCGGCCGTCCCCTCCCGATCATCCGGGAGAAGCACCACGCGCAATAGGGTGCGTCGGGCAGGGTCCATGGTGGTCTCCTTGAGCTGCGCCGGCATCATCTCGCCGAGGCCCTTGAAGCGGCCGACTTCGACCTTGGCATTCGCATTGAATTCGCTCTTAAGGAGTGCCTCCTTGTGCCCGTCATCCCGCGCATAGACGGTCTTGGAGCCATGGGTCAGCCGATAGAGGGGCGGCACCGCCAGATAAAGATGGCCTTCATCGATCAGGCGTGGCGTTTGCCGGTAGAAGAAGGTGATCAGCAGGGAAGCGATGTGCGCGCCGTCAACATCGGCGTCGGTCATGATGATGATCCGGCTGTAGCGCAAATCCTCCTCGCGGTAATGAGGACCGATGCCGCAACCGATCGCCTGGATCAGGTCAGCGAGTTGCGCATTGGCGGTCACCTTGTCCTTTCCCGCTGAGGCGACGTTGAGGATCTTGCCGCGCAAGGGCAGGATGGCCTGGGTCTTGCGGTCGCGCGCCTGCTTGGCGCTACCGCCAGCGGAATCGCCTTCGACGATGAAAAGTTCGGAGCCCTCGGCGGCGGTGTTGGTGCAGTCGGCGAGCTTGCCCGGCAGCCGCAGCTTTTTCACAGCGGTCTTGCGGGAAATCTCCTTCTCGGCACGGCGGCGCAGCCGTTCCTCGGCACGCTCGACGACAAAATCGAGCAGCCGATTGGCCTGCACCGGATTACCCGACAGCCAATGGTCGAAGGGGTCTTTGATCGCCTGTTCGACGATGCGCTGCGCTTCGGCGGTGGCCAGGCGATCCTTGGTCTGGCCCTGGAATTCCGGCTCCCGCACGAAGACCGAGAGCATCACGGCAGCACCAACCATCACGTCTTCGGAAGTGATGGAGGCGGCGCGCTTGCCCTGGCCGACGCGCTCGGCGTGATCTTTCAGGCCGCGCAGCAGCGCGCTGCGCAGGCCGGATTCGTGCGTGCCGCCATCCGGCGTCGGCACCGTGTTGCAGTAGGAGGACAGGAAGCCGTCTGCATCCGCAGTCCAGGCCACCGCCCATTCGCAGGCGCCATGGGCGCCGTTGCGGCCGGATTTGCCGGCAAAGATGTCCGGATGCACCAGCGTATCGGCGTGAACGGCGGCGGAGAGATAATCCTTCAGGCCTCCGGCGAAGTGGAACGTGTCTTCAGCGGGCACATCGTCCAGACCCTTGAGCAGGGCGGGCGCACAGCGCCAGCGGATTTCGACGCCGCCGAACAAGTAGGCCTTGGAACGGGCCATCTTGAACAGCCGCTGCGGCTTGAAGGTGGCCTTGGCACCGAAGATGTCCGCGTCAGGCTTGAAACGAATGCGCGTGCCACGGCGATTGTTGATCTTGCCGAGTGCCTCAAGCTTGCCCTTCGGATGGCCGCGCTCGAAGGTCATTCGGTAAAGCTTTTGTTCGCGCGCTACTTCCACCTCGAGCTGGGACGACAACGCGTTCACCACGGACACGCCGACGCCGTGCAATCCGCCAGAGGTCTCGTACACCTTCGAATCGAACTTGCCGCCGGAATGCAGCGTGCACATGATCACTTCGAGGGCCGACTTCTTCGGAAATTTCGGATGGGGATCGACGGGAATGCCGCGCCCGTTGTCCGTTACCGTGAGAAACCCTTCCTCGTCGAGCTCGACCTCGATGAAGGTGGCATGTCCCGCCAGCGCCTCGTCCATGGAGTTGTCGATCACTTCGGCAAACAGGTGGTGCAGGGCCTTTTCGTCGGTGCCGCCGATATACATGCCGGGCCGCCGACGCACCGGCTCCAATCCCTCCAGCACCTCGATGTCGGCAGCGGTGTAGCCAGCTTCAGCCCTGGCTCCGCGACCGTCACCTTTTTGCGGCGGCCGGCCTTTGGGTTCGGCCGTCCCGAACAGGTCGGTAGCTTTGGCTTTGGCGGTTTCTTTCACAGGTTTACGCATGGTTGTTGATTTCGAGCGGGTCGCAATTGGCGGCAGGGAATCGATCTTCAAATCCGCCTAAAGGGGCGAATCGGCTGGCAGGGAATATGCCACGGATGAGCCTCGATTGTGACCGACCCGCGCCCCGTTAGCTCACGGTCGGCCTGGTTGCCAAGGCAACCCTCCAGGACTCGCGTCACAAGGCTAACCTGACTCTGGGCGAACTTCCCCTTGATTTCGTGTTTAAGTTGCGTGATGGATGGGTGGGTTTGGGGAAAATCAGTGATGAAAAGGCTCTTAACGGCCGCGATACTTGCGTTGCCGGTCTGTGGGTGTGCGTCCGTGACGCGCGGCACCACGGAAAACATTTCCATATTGTCCACTCCTGCTGGTGCCACCGCCGATGTCTCCGGGCTTGACGTGCCGACCGCCTGCGTGACGCCCTGTGTGGTCCAGGCCAAACGCAATGCCGATATTACAGTGACCTTCAGCAAGGAAGGCTACCAGACGCAAATCATTCCGCTGACGAAGGACATTCCGGCGACCGGTGCCGCGGGATTTGCGGGCAACGTTCTTGTCGGCGGTCTAATCGGCATGGGTGTAGACGCCGCCACTGGCGCGGCCATGGATCACAAGCCTAATCCGGTGGATGTGAGGCTGGAACCGGTCGCACCGGCCGAGAAGAAGCGCCCGCCTAAGTCGGGATCACCGAAGCGCGAAATTCCGCAAAGCTAGGCGGCTTTCGCTCAACTCCGCGCGGTGCGAAAGACCACGACCGCAAAAAGGGCCATAGCCACCACAACAATCAATGATCCTGCGATCGGCGCGGCTTCGAATGCCGGGCCCTTCAGCAGGACCACCGCTATGCCTAGCGGAAACAGGATCGCACCCGCCATGTGCAGCGAACCCTGAACCTTGGCTAGCAGGCTGTGACCCGCCGCTGGGATCAGCCGATAATATAGCCCAAACAGGAACAACAAGACGCCGCCGATCAGATTGAGATGCGCGTGCGCCGGTGCGAGCACGAAGTCCTGCCGCACGCCCATCGCGATGCCTCCCAGCATCCCGACCAGCAGGAGCAACACGCTCAGGCACATCATCAACGATCCAATCATTCTGTTTTCCTTCGTGATAGAGGTTAAAAGTGTTCAGGGAGATTGAAGGCCAGCTTGCGAACTATGGGTGAGGCTTGCAAGTCCGGTTGAGGTTCAAGGTTCTCATCCGGAAATCGAATGGCGGGGTAGGGACGGCAAGGCATGGAAGAATTCACTCGCTCTCTGGCCGAGTTCGTGCGCGACCATCAGGCCTGGGCAGCTCCGATTGTTCTGTTGCTGGCATTTGGCGAGTCCCTCGCCTTCTTTTCGCTGCTGATCCCTGCTTGGGGAGCCCTGGTGGCGATCGGTGCGCTGATCGGTGCCAGCGGTATCAATTTCTGGCCGATCTGGCTCGCGGGAGGAGTAGGCGCTGCGCTTGGCGATTGGGTCTCCTATTGGTTCGGATATCGCTACAAAGAAAAGGTTGCGCAGATCTGGCCGCTGTCTCGATATCCGGAAATCCTGCCGCGGGGGGAAGCCTTTGTGCGCGACTGGGGGGTGCCTAGCATCTTCATCGGCCGTTTCTTCGGTCCGTTAAGGGCCTCCGTTCCCTTGGCGGCCGGTATCTTCGAGATGCCATATTGGCGGTTTCAGATCGCCAATATCGTCTCCGCGTTGGTCTGGGCGGCGGCGCTTTTGCTATTTGGCGACGTCATTGCCAAAATCCTGGAACTTTTCTGGCGCATGGTGTGAGGCAACGCCGTCCTTGACGGCGGGCTGGGTGGGACTTATAGCCGCGCGCATGACCATCGCCGTGACCTCATCCTTTGCCCGCCGCCGCCGCATCACAGCGGTCGGCGTGGTCGTTCATTCCTGAGATCACCGCCTGCGCCGCCGGATCGGGTCCGCGGCACACCTCTCCTGTCTCGCGCGATTTCCCGGCCCACGGTCGCCAGCACAGGAGCCTCTAAAATGCCGCCTACGCATTCATTCTATCGATCGACCGTGGCTTTTCCCAGGCTTGGGCGTTTGTCCCTCGCGTTCAACTATTATGAGACTTATCTTTGTATGCGAGCCAGCGTGAAAGGAACGGGCCATGAGCCTTGCTGATGTGCGGGATAGCCGGAAGTCCGCCGCGACCGTCAAGCCATCGGTGTTTGTCGATGGCGGTTCAGGAACGACCGGGCTTGGAATCAACGAACGGCTGAAGCTCGAAGGCAATGTCATCGTGCGAACGATCGCCGACGATCGGCGAAAGGATCCAAATGCCAAACGGGAATTGATGGCGGAGGTCGATCTCGTCATTCTCTGCCTGCCCGATGATGCGGCGAGGGAAGCGGTCGCGCTCATTGACGGCATGGGTTCGGCCGCGCCGAAAGTTCTCGACGCCTCCACGGCGTTCCGAGTAGCGAGTGACTGGACCTACGGATTTCCCGAACTGGCGCCCGATCAGGCGGACAAGATCAGGGCCGCACGCAAGGTCTCCAATCCTGGCTGTTATCCGACCGGTGCCATCGCGTTGCTGCGGCCCATTATCGACGCGGGTCTGCTGCCGGCCGATTATCCCGTCACCGTCAACGCCGTCAGCGGCTATTCCGGCGGCGGCAAAATGATGATCGCCAGCTTCGAAGAGGGAAGCGCGCCATCGTTTGAGCTTTATGGACTCGGCTTTGCGCACAAGCACGTGCCGGAATTGCAGCTTTATTCCGGGCTGACGCATCGGCCGATCTTCATTCCCTCGGTCGGCAATTTCCGGCAGGGCATGCTGGTCTCGGTGCCGCTGCAACTCGACTCCTTGCCGGGCAGACCGGATGGCGCTGCTTTGCACGCCGCTCTCGACAAGCGCTACAACGGCTCGACCTACGTCTCCGTAATGCCACTTGCTAACGAGGCGGCCAAAACAGGAAGGCTCGAGCCCGAAGCGCTCAACAACACCAACCAGCTGGAATTGTATGTCTTCGCCAGCGACCAACACCGGCAGGCTTTGCTGGTCGCGAGGCTCGACAATCTCGGCAAGGGCGCTTCGGGTGCCGCCGTGCAGAACATGCGATTGATGCTGGGATTGCCGGAATAGTTCTGCGAGAGCATATATCCCAGACGCCGCGCAGCCCTTGGCGGTGCGCTGGTTCGGAAGCCCTGGCGCGTCTCGATTCTGGCGCGTGCGGAAGCGACTAGTACTGCCCATTTGCCGGGCCTGCACCACCGGCAGCGATTTCCTGATGGAAAAGCGGTACTAGAATCATAAAATTGCTAGTGCCGATAACTTTCACCAGTTTGTGTGAGAGGTCGCAGCGATGGCTCACGAACTTCGGAAAGCCGGCACTAGACCAGTTTGAAAATCGCGAGTGCCAGCACGACCTGCGCGAAAAACCCGACAGTGAAGGCGAGCGTCCGGAACACCGGCAGACCGAGGGTATAAACCAGCACGTGGGCGAGCCGCGACCAGAAGTAAACCGCGCACGCGGTGGCCGTCCATTTCGTCGAATAATCGATCTGCGCCAGGATCAAGACCAGCGGCGCGAAAATCATGAGGTTCTCGACGGCATTGTCATGCGCGAACATCAGGCGCGTGGCCCACTCGGCATGCGGCTTGTCGTTACGGGAGGGATTGGCCATCGCTCCGCTAAGCCCACGGACCTGGCAGCGATTGAGAATGTAGGGAAGCCAAAGCAGGCCGGTCAGGATCACGGTCAGAGTCAGCCAGAACAATTCACGTGTCATGAAATCTCCCCTCGACCTTAATGGTGTGACTGTTCGAATCCCGTCACATGCTTTTACGTGAGCTTATCTGGCGTGCTAGGACTTGACCATCACATAGCTGCCGGGTGCGTCTTCGAGCGCAGGGAAATCGGCCGTGCCGACCTGGCGCGCCGGAACTTCCTCCGGATCGAGACTGCCGAGCCATTCGCGCCAGTGAGGCCACCATGATCCCGCATGCTCCTGCGCGGTCTCAAGCCATGCCTCCAGGGAATCCGCGGTTGATTTCTCGCTGGCCCAATACTGGTATTTGCCCGCGGCGGGCGGATTGACGACGCCTGCGATATGGCCCGATCCGGCAAGTACATATTTCACCGGCCCGCCAAAGAACTGCGAGCCATAAAGAACCGACCGCGCGGGCGCGATGTGGTCCTCGCGGGTAGCGAGGTTGAAAATGGGCACTTTTATCTTGGACAAGTCCAGCAGGGTGTTATCGAACACCAATGTTCCGGTCGAAAGGCGGTTTTCAAGGTAGTAATTGCGCAAATAGAACGAGTGGCTGGCTGCCGTCATGCGCGTGGAGTCGGAATTCCAGTGCAGCAGATCGAACGATGGCGGCGTTTGCCCCTTGAGGTAATTGCTGATCACATAGGTCCAGATCAGATCATTGGAACGCAGCATGTTGAAGGCCATGGCCATCTTGCTGCCCTCGAGAACGCCTGCAGACTGCATGTCCCGTTCCAGCGTGTTGAGCTGGCTCTCATCGACATACACCATGAGGTCGCCGGCCAGGCTGAAATCGACTTGTGCCGCCATCAGCGTTGCGGAGGTCACCCGCACGCGTCGCTTCTCGGCCAGCCAGGCGAGGGTCGAAGCAAGCAAGGTGCCTCCGGCGCAGTAGCCGACGGTGTGGACCTTCAATTCGCCTGTCACCCGCTCGATGACGTCCATCGCCGCGAGCGGACCTTCCTTCATGTAGTCGACAAGGGTCTTACCCGCGAGGCGCTTGTCGGGATTGACCCACGAAATCATGAAGACGGTGATGCCCTGGTCAACACACCATTTGACCAAAGATTTTTCCGGCCTGAGGTCGAGGATATAAAATTTATTGATCCAGGGCGGCACGATCAGGAGCGGCGTGCGAAGCACCTTTTCGGTCGAGGGCTCGTACTGAATGAGCTGAATCATATCGTTCTGGAAAATCACTTTTCCCGGCGTGAGCGCCAGATCGACACCGACGGTAAGGCTCGAGGGGTCGGATTGCCGAACCCGCAGCGTGCCGTGACCGGCCTCGATATCCTCGGCCAGCATTTTCATTCCGCGAACCAGATTGCCGCCGCTCGTGAGCAGGGTGGTACGAAGCACATCAGGATTGGTGAGGACGAAGTTCGAAGGCGCCAGCGCGTTGATAATCTGCAGCGCGTAGAATTCGGCCTTTCGGCGCGTCTGCGGATCCAACCCTTCCGCGTCGCGCACCAGTTCCTGCACCCATCGCGTCGTGAGCAGATAAAGCTGCAGGATGAAATCGAAAAATTGATTCGATTTCCATTCGGGGTCGCTGAATCGCTTGTCCCTCGGGGAGGGCTCGATCGCCGGCGCCGCCGCCTCGCCGTTCATCCGCCGCGTCGTCGATCCCAAGAGATCAAGATAGGATTTGGCAAGCCTTGCCTGCAAATCAGCCGTACGGGCGCTGTCACCTAGCCAGTATTCCGCGACGGCCGTAAACGTCTTGATCACCTCCGCCATGTCGTCTGGCTTGTCCTGCAGCTTGCCGTTCTGTCGCGGCTTCAAGAAGGCTGCGAGCGCCTGACCGCCAGTTTCCAGCGCCCGCGCCACGTTCATCGCGAAAGCTTCCGGATCAAACTTTTTTGGCGTCCCAGGTGGGGTCAGATCATTCATGGCTGGACAATACCGATTCATTGGCGGCGCGTCACCGCGCAGATTGCATTACGCGCTTCACAGGTTGCAATCTGCGTTCCAAAACAGGCGAATGCGTTAACGCTTTGATCGTTGCAGCGCGGCAAGGCGCCCATTCCGCCACATTGACGCCTCACGCCCGGGCTTCTTGGTGGAAGCGCGCAACATGCGGCGGTTGGCCTGTGCTCGAACTTGGATTAAGTTCGCTCCTTCAAGTCCGGTGGTAAGGTGTTGGGTGACGGCTTCGAGAAAAACGGGCTGGAAAGGCGCGCTTGCATTGGCGTCAGCGCTGACGTTGGGTGGGTGTGCGACGTCCATCGCCGATCTGCCGTTGGGGCCGGCCGATGCGCCCGCCCGGTCCAAGGACGTCGGCGATTATCTTCCGGTTCACGATTTACCGCCTGACCGCACCCAGGCGGCGATGAATCCGGCCGAGCAGGCCCGGATTGAGGCGGAATTGGAGGCGGCCAGAGAACGCCAGGCCTCGGCCGCAGCCCGGAATTCCACCGCCCGTTGAGAATCCAGGCGAAACGGTCTGCGGACTCTGGCGCGGGCGGATCGTCATGGTAAAAGAGAGCCACTCCATCCGAAAGATCAGCAGGAAGACTTTCGGATTGGTGCCGAAATCGCGGCAAGGCATTGAATATAGACGGGTTTTTTACAACCCCTTCGCCGCATTATGGGCAGTCGATTCGTTCCGCTGCCGGAGCTGAATGATGGAAGAATTTTACCGCATCCGCCGTTTGCCGCCCTATGTCTTTGAGCAGGTCAACCGGGCCAAGGCAGCGGCGCGCAATGCCGGGGCCGATATCATTGACCTCGGGATGGGTAATCCGGATCTGCCGGCGCCGCCTCATGTGCTGGAGAAGCTCAAGGAAACCCTCGGCAAGCCCCGAACCGACCGCTATTCGGCCTCGCGAGGCATTACCGGTCTCCGCAGGGCACAGGCGGCCTATTACGACCGCCGCTTCGGCGTCAAACTCAATCCGGAAACCCAGATTGTCGCCACGCTTGGCTCCAAGGAAGGATTCGCCAATGTCGCCCAGGCAATCACCGCGCCCGGCGATGTCGTGCTATGCCCGAACCCGAGCTATCCGATTCATGCCTTCGGCTTCCTGATGGCCGGCGGGGTAATCCGCTCAGTGCCGTCCGAACCGACCCCGCAATTCTTCGAGGCCGTGGAACGCGCCATCATCCATTCGATCCCGAAGCCGATCGCGCTGATCGTTTGTTATCCTTCAAACCCGACCGCTTATGTCGCCAGTCTCGATTTCTATCGGGATCTTGTGGCTTTCGCGAAGAAACACGAGATTTTCATCCTCTCGGACCTGGCCTACGCCGAAGTTTATTTTGATGATGCCAATCCGCCGCCATCGGTGCTGCAGATTCCCGGCGCGATCGACGTCACGGTTGAGTTCACCTCCTTGTCGAAAACCTATTCGATGGCCGGCTGGCGCATCGGCTTTGCTGTCGGCAATGAGCGGATCATCGCCGCATTGGCGCGCGTGAAATCCTATCTCGATTACGGCGCCTTTACGCCGGTCCAGGTGGCGGCCACCGCGGCGCTTAACGGTCCTGAGGATTGCATTCGCGAGATGCGCGAAATCTATCGTAAGCGAAGGGATGCGCTCGTCGAGTCGTTCGGGCGTGCCGGCTGGCAGATTCCGCCGCCGAGCGCGTCCATGTTTGCCTGGGCCCCGTTGCCTGAGGCTTTTCGCGGTATCGGCTCCATGCAATTTGCCACGTTGATGGTCGAGAAATCCGGCGTGGTGGTTTCGCCAGGCGTTGGGTTTGGCGAACATGGCGAGGGCTTTGTTCGCATCGCCATGGTGGAAAACGAGCAGCGTATCCGTCAGGCAGCCCGTGGGGTTCGCCGCTTCCTTGAAAGCGGCGTGGAAACGTTGCACAACGTGGTTCCTCTCGCCAACCGGCGTTAGGCCTGATCCCACAAGAGGATGTTCCGGTGATGCGGCGCATCTGCTTTGGAGTTTGATCAAGCCTCGTCTCAAATTTTCCGGCAGGTTTTTGCGTCATGGTCGCACCCCTGAGAGTGGGTATCGCGGGGCTCGGTACGGTCGGCTCCGAGGTTGTCCGCCTGATCGAGCAGCAATCCCGCATTTTGTCCGAGCGTTGTGGGCGAGGCGTTCGCTTGATCGCCGTCACCGCGCGCTCGAAAACCCGAAAACGGGGACTCAATCTGGGCGGGGTGAAATGGAGCAAGGACGCACTCGCGCTCGCAAGCGATCCGGAGATCGATTGCTTTGTCGAACTCATGGGTGGGGCCGGCGAGCCAGCGCTTTCGGCGATCGAAGCCGCCCTGAGCAGCGGCAAATCGGTGGTGACAGCCAACAAGGCGCTGATTGCCAAACATGGCCTGCGATTGGCCGGCCTCGCCGAGCAGCATGGTGGCGCGCTCAATTTCGAAGCGGCCGTCGGTGCGGCCATTCCGATCATCAAGACGCTGCGGGAGGGACTGGCGGGGACCAATGTCGACCGCGTCTACGGAATCCTCAACGGGACGTGTAACTACATTTTGACGCGGATGGAGCAGGAAGGACTGTCATTTGCCGATTGTTTGAAGGATGCGCAGCGCCTTGGCTATGCGGAGGCGGATCCTTCTTTCGACGTTGATGGTCACGACACCGCGCAGAAGCTTGCCATTCTTGCGAGCCTCGCCTTCGGGACCGAGATTGCGGAAAAGGCCGTCTATGTCGAAGGCATCTCGTCGATCGCTCCGGAAGATCTGCGCGCGGCC
>Ga0105240_10010876_pt1 | contig 12745 bp, 8 predicted proteins | sample KBSC54metaG_FD_80426 | JGI IMG/M metagenome (GOLD analysis project Ga0105240, IMG submission 80426) | Corn rhizosphere microbial communities from Kellogg Biological Station, Michigan, USA - KBS C5-4 metaG | ecosystem: Host-associated > Plants > Roots > Rhizosphere > Soil | place: Michigan, USA... | reverse complement strand
ATTTAAGATGGATATTCGCTTTGACTGTGTCCATTTTTACAGCTTTCCCTTCTCCGGAAATACAAGTCCCAGTTAACTCAGTCATTGACTTTCCGGCAGTTACATTGGTGGTAGGCTTAAGGGGCAACTCCTTTTGAGCTGGTCTTTTGAAGTTACCCCAAAAAAAAGAGCAATTTAAGTTTCATAATCATTGTCCCTTATTGTATGTAGGTGCCTGACTTTAACATTTCCGAAAACTTTCGTATTTCAGAAAATGCATTATATTTGATCTACGAAAGTAAACGTAGATCATTCAATTTAAAAAAACGCCATGATGAGAACATATCTCCTTAAGACCGCCGGACTGGCAGCGCTGACCCTGCTGTTACATGCGTCCGGATTTGCACAGGACCAGGACGATGATAAGGACACCGCCAAGCTTGGGGACCAGGACGAGATCGTCATCAAACATAAGAATGACAAGGATGCCAAGATAGTTATAGAGATCAAGGGAAACCAGGTCTTTATCAATGGCAAGCCGGCCAATGACTATAGCGACGATAACGTATCGGTGCATAAGAAAAAAGAATTAATGCTGAATGGTCAGGCCTTTAGCTGGTCGGGTGATGATTTCCCCGGGATGACCATCGCTCCTTCGCCTTTCCGTAAGCATGGCGGTACGATGAGCATCGATGGGGATATGTGGTCCGGCAGTTCCAAAAGAGCATTTTTGGGTGTGACGACGGAATCTACCGAAAAGGATGGCCAAAAGGGGGCGGTGATACATGAGATATCCAAGGGCAGTTCGGCGTTCAAAGCAAATCTTAAAGTAGGAGATATCATCACCCGTGTGGATGAAATAAAGGTCGAAGGACCCCAGTCGCTGGCAGATGCTATCCATAAATACAAGCCGGAGGATAAGGTATCTATCACTTTCCTGCGGGATGGCAAGGAGCAGAAGATGACGATACCGCTGGGTAAGGCGCCTGGCGCTAGTGTGGGCTCTATGTATAAGATGCCGAATTTCAACTTTGACAATGGAGGGGGAGCATATGCTCCGGGAGCGCCCCGTGTGTACGGTTTTTCCAATGGCGTCAAGCCCCGTCTGGGCATCAAGGCCCAGGATACGGAAGAAGGCAAGGGTGTAAAAGTGCTGGAGGTTGGTGACGAGAGCGCCGCTGAAAAGGCCGGCATCGAGGAAGGTGATATCATCACCAGGTTTGACGGCAAGGATGTCAACAGCGCTACCGAGCTGGCGGAATTGGCACGTGAAAGCAAGGACAAGCCCTCTATCAAGGTCAGCATCATTCGTGATGGTAAGACAAAGGAGATCGATATACGGATCCCCAAAAAACTGAAGACCGCGGACCTTTAAGGGTCATAAGATAATAAGCCGTCAGATGACGGGTAATCATGAAAGCTCCCTGCAGGGAGCTTTTTATGTTTCCGGCCCTTCGGAAATCGGAAAAATACCTGCGGGCCTGAAACGGCTAATGACGGCCCTTCGGGCAACTGACCTGTGGTCAGTTTTTGTGGGTGCGGTCATTTGCAAACGCGTGCAATGCTGGAATGGCGGGGTACAGGCAGGCCGTCTGTCCTTCCGGAATAGTATCTACGTCCGGCCTGCTCCGGCTCCAATATCTGTATCGAGGAGAAGCCGCGGGAAATAAGCATTGTCTTCAATTCTTCCGGGGTGAAAAAGCTCTGCCAGGGTTCACCGAGCTCAGCGGCGCGATCACCCAGGGGATTGTGCTCTCTCTTCTGTGTGAAGGTAAGCACCATCTCGGTGCCGGCCGGCAGCGAGATCATCCAGTCAAATACGGCATCGATGGCCTCCATGCTTAGGTATACCATGACACCGAGCCAGGAGATAAAGCAGGGGAGATGGGGGTCGAACGGCTGTTTGCCGAGGGCTTCCGCAATGGTGGTGTGTTCGAAATCTATGGGAGTAAAGGACAGGTTGCCTGGGTTTGTCAAACCTGCGCGGTCCAGCATCTGTCTTTTTTGTTCCTGTGTAGCCGGGTGATCCATTTCGAAGATGCGCAGGTCTGCCAGGCCGGAGGCCTGGCGCCAGGCATAGGTATCCAGCCCTGCGCCTAATAGTATGTATTGACGTACCCCTTGCTGGTAGGCGGAAACTAGACAGTCCTCGGCAAAACGGCTGCGGAGCAGGACATGGGATCGCAACCCTACGCTGGCAGGGGTCCGGAAGGGGCCGGAGTTCCGCCGGAGCTGGTCTTCAAACGCGGGTCCGAGCAGCCGCAGGATCACCGGGTCATATAATAGCTTAGGCTCGCCATCGAGGACCTGATGCGCTGCCCGCAGACTGGCGACCCCCAGGGAGGTAGCGCTGCTTTTGTTCTTTTCCATATCCTTGATTTTCAGGCTCAAGTTAAGCCATTGAAGCAAGCGACCCATGACCTGAGGGATTTCTTATCAATTGTTAAACGGGAGGGGAAATACCCCCTGAATATGGTAAATTTGCCGGAAATGTCGAGTACTTACGATGCATATGAGGTTGTTATAGGCCTGGAAGTACATGCCCAGCTCCTGACCCGTACCAAATTGTTCTGTGGTGACAGCGCTGCTTTTGGAGGCGAACCGAATACCCATGTCAGTCCGGTGACCCTGGGGCTGCCCGGCGCCCTGCCCAAGTTGAACAGGACGGCGGTGGAATTTGCTGTCAAAATGGGCCTGGCCTGTCATTCTGAGATCGAGCGGAATAATTATTTCGCCCGGAAGAACTATTTCTATCCCGACCTTCCCAAAGGATACCAGATATCACAGCATACCACCCCTGTCTGTAAGGGTGGGTTTGTTCCTATCCGTACTGCCGACGGCGAGAAGGATGTACAGCTGAACCGTATCCACCTCGAAGAGGACGCGGGTAAGAGCATGCATGATGTCGATGCGGAAAATACCTGTGTGGATTACAACAGGGCAGGTGTGCCGCTGATAGAGATCGTCACGGAGCCGGACCTCCGCAGCGCCGACGAGGCATATGCCTATCTGACCGAATTGCGTAAGATCGTACGTTACCTTGGTATTTGTGATGGCAACATGGAAGAAGGCAGTATGCGTTGCGATGCCAACATCTCCATTCGTCCGAAAGGAGCCACGGCATTGGGAACAAAAGTGGAGGTTAAGAACCTGAACTCTATCCGCAACGTAAAAAAGGCCATTGAGTTCGAAGCCCGGCGAATGATGGACCTGGCGGAACAGGGGATCCCGGTGCAGCAGCAGACACGCAGTTTTGACGCCGGCAATGGCACTACCTTCCCATTGCGTAGCAAGGAGGAAGCCAATGACTACCGCTATTTCGCAGACCCCGATCTCCCACCCTTCCAGATAAGCGATGCTTTTCTCGAAGAGATACGCCATTCTCTGCCGGTGATGCCGGAAGAGCTGGTGATCAAATATACCCGCGACCTGCAATTACCCGAGTATGATGCCCGGGTGATCTGTGACGACAAGGACACGGTCGACTATTTTGAACTGCTGATCAAAGAAACCCCTCACTATAAGGCGGCCGCCAATTGGCTCCAGGGGCCTGTATGGTCCGCCAGGAATGAGCAGGGACTTGCATTAAACGACTTCCCCGTTAAACCTTCGAGCCTGGCCCGTCTGATACAGCTGGTGGAAGAAGGGCGTCTCAGCTTCTCCATCGCCAGCTCCAGGATCTTTCCTGTCCTGCTGAAAGATACTTCGGCCGAACCTCTGGACATTGCTGTTTCCCTTAATCTCTTACAAAGCTCGGATACCAGCGAGATCGCTGCCTGGGTAGAACAGGCGCTGGCCAAAATGCCTGACAAGGTCACAGAATATCGTAAAGGGAAAAAAGGGCTTATCGGGCTGTTTGTAGGAGAAGTAAAAAAGCTTTCCAAAGGCAAGGCGGACCCGCGGCTGACCAATCAATTATTGCTGGAAAAACTGGAAAACTGATATTACCATTTATATGATAAATAAGCGTGTTTTTAATACAAGTGTCATAGGCCTGATGTCCGTCACCCTTGCGCTGACCGGCTGTGTGGAGAAAAAGAAAGGAGGCTTTACCGTCGAGGGCGCCTATAAGAATGCGGACAAGCTGTCGGCAACGGCGGGACCTGTAAATAAAGTTTATTTGCTTGGCATACCAAAGGATCAGTCACAGCAGCCCATTATGCTGGATTCGGTGAAGCTCTCCGGTAATAACGGACATTTTACGCTGAATGGCATGACCCATGACCAGGAGATATACGAAGTGGTCTTTGGCAACGATCTTCTTGCTGTGCCTGTCGTGAATGACGTACCGGAAATGAAGATCAATGTGGACCTTGGGAAGAAAGATGATTTCTATGATGTCGCCGGGTCTGAAGCCAGCAATCAGCTAAAGGATCTTGTAAACGTTTTTGGAAGGAAGGACTACGAGGTGGGAAGAACGATGACCACGCTCGACAGCCTGAAAACTATACATGCTTCCGACAGTGCCATGCTGGCCGCCACTGATAAAAAGAATAAGGCGATCCAGGACCTCAACACCTATCTCAAGCAATTCCTCAATACCAATAACAACGCCCCTGTTTGTGCGCTGGCGCTGGGCTGGGCTTCCCGCAGCCTGACCCAAACAGAATTCGAGGCTACGCTTGACAACCTGGCAAAGAAATTTCCCACCAGCCCGATCATACAGGGAATAAAAACGGATTACAGCAATCAACTGGCGAAGCTGGAAAAAGAAAATTCGAGCTGGGTAGGACGGCAGGCGCCTGAGCTGTCCTTACCGGATGTCAATGGTCATAACATATCTCTGTCGTCCTATAAGGGGAAGTATGTGCTGGTGGATTTCTGGGCCAGCTGGTGTGGTCCCTGCCGTGCGGAGAACCCCAATGTGGTGGCGGCGTACAAGGAATTCAAGGATAAGAATTTTACTATTTTGGGAGTGTCGCTGGACAAGGAAAAAAGCGCCTGGCAGGATGCGATAAAGGAAGACCATCTTACGTGGACGCATGTCAGCGATCTTAAATACTGGCAGAGTGTGGCGGTAGAAACATTTCACTTCTCTGGTATCCCGTTTAATTTGCTGATCGATCCGGACGGGAAGGTCATTGGGCAGGGATTGAGAGGGGATGAGCTGGAGAATAAGCTGAAGGAAGTGTTGAAGTAGAGATAAAAAGAACGAAGTAAAAAAGGGTGTGCCAGACGGCACACCCTTTTTATTTATTTTGCTAACGTAGTGGTCAGGGGGTTGAAATCCCCTGCGCCTACACTTACGGTAAAGGTGATCGTGTAAGTGTCCAGGCAGGATGAGAACGACCCAGAACCAGTGATAGTAGAGGGTCCATAGGTATAGAGGGCGTTTACAAAAGGCTGTTCGGGAATGGTGACGATGAAGTTGGAAGGATTGCTCCAATCCAGCTTGGCCGTCAGACCGGTAGCTGCGGGATCAGTGGGTGCGAAAGGTCCGAATCCTGCATCGGGAGTCGCTCCCAGATTTTTTATGGTAACCGTGGCGCTGGTAGGTCCGGTGGATGTCCAATTGCTGACATTAATGGTATAGGGATTAGCAGCGCTTCCGTCATCTCCCGAGTTGGTAAAATCACCCACGAGATCATTCGAAACCACATCACAATACTTCTGCATCGTCAGGGTGTACTTATCGGAGCCGCTAAAAGCGGGCACATCTCCGCCGGAGATGGTAAAGATCAGGGTATCGATCTTTCCGGGGGCATAGGCGGAGTAGACACCTTTGATCTCGATGGAATCCTCCACCTTATTGGCGGGAATGGTGACCGAGCTGGAGGCAATGGTATATTGCGTTCCTGCTACTGCACCGGATGGAGAGGTCACGGTGAAATTGATGACCCTGTCCTTGCCGGAAGTGGTCGTGATACCAATGGGCACTTTGAATACCGTGTTGGGATCGCTCGAGATAAAATATGCACCTTTATTCTTGGTGGCCGATGAGGCGAACTCAGACAATGCGGGTGTGTCGAACTTTTGCTTGACACAGCTATTGAAAACTGTCGCCAGGATCAGCAGACATATAATTATTCTATTAGAATGCATGGTCAAATTGGTTTACTATTTACAATGGGTTTTGGTCGGCTGTGGTCAGGCTCTTGTTGGCGTCCATTTCAGACTGGGGTATCTGCCATCTCCACCGATTGTCGGTAGCAGAGATGTTCAACATGCTCCACTGGATGCCGGTGCGCACCAGGGGCAGCTGATACCTTTTCATGTCGAAAAAGGGTGTGCCATTTTCTGCATAGAGCTCTTTCCTGCGTTCGACCAGGATCATGTCTATCAGGGTCTGTTTGTTGGTAGTGGTAGTTTTTGTGGCACTGGGATCGCGCTCGCTCTGCAGGGAGTAAAGCATATCGATGGCTTGTTGCTGTTGTCCTTGTTGTGCGAGGGCCTCTGCCTGGATAAGGTACATTTCGGCGGAGCGCATCATGACATAGTCACCGGATTGAGTGGCGTTGTCCCGGAACTTCAGCGTCACGTATTTCTTCCAGGGGGAAGAGCTGCTTTGGCCAGTTGCATTATCGAACAGATTGCGGATATCCGTTGCTGTGAACAGGTTTACGAAGGTGGAGTTGACATAGATGTCATTGTATCTCCCTGCGGCGCCTGTGATATCCGTGGGTTCGATGTACCCGAAGAAGCCGGCATAGGAATAGGATTGAGAAGCATTGAACTGAAGACCCCACATCCATTCACCGTTGGATACGGAATTGAAGCCGTCCTGGTAACCAGTGGCATCCATCAGTGGGAATCCCTGAGCGGCAGCAGCGGCATTGCTTTGTGCCTTGGCCCAGAGGGAATTGTCGGCGGGAGCCATTTCGAGGTATACCTCGGCGAGGATACCCTGGGCTACGTTCTTATTTATCCGGTATTTGTCGACCCTGTCGGCTGTCAGCTTCGTAACGGCGTCTTCCAGGTCCTTTACGATCTGGGCATAGACGGCGCTGACGTGTGCACGCGGATTACCGTTGGTGCTGCTGCCGGATGGTTCGGTATAGATAGGAACACCCGGGGCCGTTGTGTCCTTAGAATAGGTGAACTGATAAATGCGCACCAGGTTGAAATAAGCCCAGGCGCGTAAGGCTTCGGCTTCGCCGATGAATGCATCCTTGACGCTCTGTGCTTCGGGAATGCCGGGGACGCCTGCAATGACAGCATTGGCGTTGTTGATGACCTTATAGTTCAACGCCCAAATCTGTAGTGTCCGGGCAGAGGTGGCGATACGGCCATAGGAGTTATCCGTCCAGTTGTTCTCATATAACCACCAGTTGGCGGGGTCGGAAATAAGATCATCACCCCGCATGTCGAAATTGAATTCGGAGGTTTTCCAGCCGTACATATTTTGCCGGCCTGTGGATGGGATATAGTCGCGGATATTTTCGTAAATACCCGTCAAGGCATTATCCACGCCTATCTTGGAATTAAAGATAATGCTGGAGGAGAGGCTACCGTCCGTAGGCTTTACCCCATTAATAAAATTCTTCGAACACGAAGCCAGCGTAAGCATGCCCACACCGGCCATCAATATATATTTTGTCAATCGCATAATAGTAGTATTAATGGATAAAGATTAAAAATTAACACTCAATCCGGCAGAGAATGTCTTATACACTACCGATCCGTTGTTCGTTACACCTACGAGGCCGCCTTCTTCGGGATCGAGCCCCTTGTACTTATAGAAAGTAAAAGGGTTCTGCAGATCGACATATACGCGAGCACTGTTGATCTTTGCATTGCCGAATATGGATTTCGGGAAGGTATATCCCAAGGTGATATTACGGATACGCATGTATGTGTCGTCGAACAGGAATCGGGTGGAGGCGGAATTGGCCTGGTCATCCGAGGTAGTCGTCAGACGAGGTGTTTTGCCGTCGCCGGGATTGCTGGGGCTCTGCCATCTGTTGAGCATATCTGCGCTCCAGTTAGAGCCTGGGGTATTTCCTACAGCGGAATACATCAGGCTGGAGTAGTTGGCGTCATAGATCTTGCCCCGAAAGTTGATATAGAGCAGTACGTTCAGATCGAACCCTTTGTATTTTACCGTATTGGTTACACCTGCTATCCAGTCCGGGAGAGAGGTCCCATTATAATAGCGGGTGGCAGCGCTCCATTGTTTGGTAACTACTTTGGTCGTCTTGCCTGAAGTAGCATCTGTCTGGTCCATCCACCACATGGGAGCTCCGTCTGTCTTGTCCACACCGGCATATTCGCGGATATAGAAGTTGTTCAGCGGCTGGCCTACGATGAGGTTGCTATAGTTGGCGCCCGTGATAGATTTTTGGGGCAGCTGGGTGATCTTATTGGTGACCTTGGTGAAGTTCACCGAAGTAGACCATTCGAGGTCATGTGTCTTGACGTTGATGCTGGTCAGGTCGATCTCGATACCCTTGTTCGTCACCGTACCGATGTTGTCGTTTACGCCATCCAGACCGGAAGACGGAGGCAGCGGACGATTGAACAGCAGTTTGGAAGACTTGCGCGTGAAATAAGTGAAAGAGCCCGATAGCCTGTTCTTGAGCAACGCAAAGTCAATACCCAGATCGAGGGTCTTCTGGGATTCCCAGGTGAGTCTGCCGTTGGCGGGGTTTGCGATGAGCGAACCTGCATAGCCGGCAATGTTAGCCCCAGCGGAATAAGTAGCCAAATACGGGAAATAAACGGGGTTGCCGTTAGCATCCAGGAAAGCCTGGTTACCTGTCGTTCCGTAGCTGGCGCGCAGTTTCAGGTCGTTGAGGGTGGTGATGCTGGACATGAACGCCTCCTTATTGATATTCCAGGCGCCACCGACGGACCAGAAGTTACCCCAGCGGGCGGAGTCGGAGAATCTGCTGGAACCATCCCGGCGGAGTGAAGCGGACAGGTGATATTTGTCACCGAGGTCATAGTTCACACGACCGAAATAGCTGACCATGCGATTGTCATACGAATAAGAGTTGGCTGTATACGGAGTGCTGCCGTACGCCAACTCGGTGGTGCCGGGGAAGGTAAAGCCCCTGCTTTCCGCGTCTACTACGCCCTGGTGGTAGCGATAGGCTTCCATACCTACTACTACATTGAAGTGGTGTACATCTGCGAAGGTATTGTCGTAGGTGAAGGTATTGGTGAAGGTCTGCGTAGCGTTGTTGGTGCGCGTCTTCTCGCTGCGGCCGCCGTAGGCGGCGCCGTCCCCTACGAATGGGTTATAGTAGCTGTTGTATTGGTTCTGATACAGATCTACTGCATATTGGGTTCTGAACTTCAGACCTTGTATGATCTGTGCTTCGCCATATGCATTGGCAGAAGTAAGATATCTGTCATAGGTAGTGGGGTTCTGTGCCGTGGTTCCTGCCGGATTGCCGGGGGTGAAGATGGGACGGTGCAGAGGTCCGTTGTTACCATAATCGAACTGCTTGTTACCGGCTGCATCCAGGATGAGGGCGCCCGTGCTGGGGTCACGTACAAATTCAGGATAAATACCTGATACTGACCGAACCCAACCTGTGACGTTGGAATAGGCGGAGCCGCCCTGGATAGGATAATTTTGCGTAGAATAAGAGCCGCTGGCATTGATGCCTACGTTTAGCCAGTCATTGACCTTGGTGTCGACCTTGAATCTGGCGGAATAGCGTTTAAAATCCGATTGGAGGGGAAGCCCTTGGTCGTCGAGGTAGCCGCCGGAGATGAAATAGCGGGTCTTGTCCGAGCCGCCGGCAACAGAACCGTTGATATCTGTCCTTTGTCCGGTGCGGAGAAGGTCTTTACCCCAGTCTTCGCTCCAAAGAGATTTGGCGCCGGATACCAGTTTGCCGTCCAGACCGATGGGCTGTGCCACGCCGAAGGGATTGTAAACAAGGACCCCAGCTACGGATTGGCTGGCATAGTCTTCTGAGGAAGCCGCGCCGATGGAGGCTGCAAGGCCGGGAGTGATGTTAGCCTGATTTCTCAGGGCTTCCCAGGTCAGGCCATAGAGCTGTTCGTTGTTGACATATTTGTAGTCATCTACTGCCCGCTTGGAATAACCTCTTGTTGCGGAGACGGCCACTTTTGGAGTGCCTTTGCCGCTTTTGGTGGTTATCTGCAGGATGCCGTTTGCGGCCCTGGAGCCATAGAGCGCGGTAGAGGAAGCATCCTTCAGTACCGTGATGCTCTCGATGTCATTAGGGTTGATGCTGTTGAGATTGCCTCCATAGGGTGAGCCGTCGAGGATAATAAAGGGGTCTGCGGATGCATTGACAGACCCGATGCCACGGATACGGATATCCGGGCTTTCGCCGGGCTGACCGTTGCCATTCACTACCAATACACCACTGGCATTACCCTGTAGTACGTTGGTAATGGAGCTGACCTGGAGATCTTTGAACTGATCGGAATTCACCACGGATGCTGTACCGGTGAACGCCTTTTTCTTGGTAGCACCATAGGCGGTAACGACCACTTCATCCAGACTGCCGGTGCCGGCCTTGAGGGTGATGGTCATGTTTTCGGAGATATCTACCTCCTGAGTGACAAAATTGACGGAGGAGACTACCAGCCTTTTTGCGCTGGCTGGAATGCTGATGGAGAAAGTTCCGTCTGTAGTTGTGCTGGTGCCGCCGCGGCTTCCCTTGATCTGGATACTGGCGCCGGGAACGGGATTTCCTTTTTCGTCCAGTATTTTACCGCTGATTGTCCTGGTTTGAGCCAATAGTTGGCCGCACAGGAAAAGTAAAGAGCATAAGAATGCAATTTTTCTCATAAGCTGTGACTTTTAATGTTAACCTAATAGAAGTATATCTAAAAAATGTGACCAGTCAGACCTGCTGACGAATTCAGGGCCCGAAAGGGGCCAAGTAGTCTACACGGCTGTCTGCTGTGTAAGGTTGCCTTTTGATTTAAATGGAATACAATTTGCAATAGCGAGAGGGGGACCGATCCGTCCCGGATGGTAGTAGTTTGTTGACATAGTGAATAATTGTGCCGGCCAGCCAATTTGGTTGGTCAGCGGGTTAAACAGTGGTTGTGTGACTAATCAGGCCTGTGTTGCTAAAAGGGCCTAAATATGTAATTTAACAAAAATAAAACAGCATCCGGTAATAATCCTAAAATTATTGACTCGTTTAGGTGGGTATTTTTAAAGGTTTTTTAGTGGTCCCGTCCAGAATCGAACTGGAATCCAGGGCTTCGGAGACCCTTATACTATCCATTGTACTACAGGACCATGTACTTAAAAGGCCTGCAAAACTACGTTAAAATATTTACTTGCCAATAAAAACGGACCGGAGGTTCGTTGTCCGAAGGACAGACATTAATAAAAGCTTTTTGGTTTATGCTGTTCCTTTTCCAGCGGCGCCTGATTGGATAATATCTCATATTGCAGGCTTTCTGGCGGTCCGTAGACGCGGATGACACATCCATAATGGAGCGAGAATACCTTAAAACTGTCGATCAGCGCCGTCCCTGTTATATGAGACAGGATGCTTCGGATGACGCCGCCATGAGCTACGATGGCTATGGGCCCTTCGGGCGACCCGGCAAGTGATTGAGCGGGGAGGCCGGAATGTATGCGGGTAAAGCATCCGGTCACACGCCGGTGCAGGTCAAGGTAGCTTTCTCCGCCGGGTATACTGATGTTTACGAAGTCTTTCATCCAGGGTTCTACTTCCTCTTTTGGCAGGTCGTCCCAACTCCGCATCTCCCATTCTCCGCAGTGGATCTCCATCAATTCAGGGTGAAGTCTCAATGCATTTTCGGGAAATAGTTGTTCCGCCAGGCGGGAACAGCGTTGTAAAGGGCTGCTGTGTACCGATGAAAAGGGGGACGGCAGGTGCTGCCGGATAATGGCTGCCTCATCCATGAAGGTTTCGGTGACGTCCAGGTCTGTCTGTCCGTAACAGACGCCTTTACCCACTGCGGGGGTCGTATGCCGTATCAAATAAATATTAGTCATAAAAATTTACGATAATATCTGGCCTTCGGCCAACGGGCCGGAGGCCCGTTAGGTATGTCTCCAGACAAGAACCCAGCCAAGATAGACCGTCAACTCCGTCACCTGTTGAATGGCGCCCAGGCAATCCCCTGTATAGCCACCGATCCATTTTTTAAAGTATCTCACCATTTCAAATGTAACATAAGCCACCGGAATGATCACCAGCCAAAAGGGCCAGGGGAAAAAAGCAAGGGGCAATATTCCCAACAGGAGGGCTAGTATCAGCTCCCCTATTGACAGCCGGCGGCTGGTCACGGGTTTGGATTTATTGTGTTCGGGGTCCGTCACATTCTCCGCCCATTGCATGGCGATCACGGGCATCAGCCTGCTGAGACTATGAGCGGCTATCATGGCTCCGATGAAATAACGATAATTATAAAATATGGTCCGCGATGGCCCGTTCAATTCGGGTGTGAAGGATGGTAGTTCTTTTAACAGGAGGAACTTGCCGGCTAGTACGGCGATCAATCCAATGACCCCGAATGCACCTACCCGGCTGTCCTTCATGATGAGCAATATCTTTTCCTTTGTCCAGCCTCCGCCAAATCCGTCGCAGACATCTGCAAAGCCATCTTCATGAAAGGCGCCTGTCAGCAAAATGCCTGCGATGATGGAGGCAAGGATGCCGATGTCGGACGATATCAGGCGGGAGATCACCAGGTATGTCAGTGCGGAGAATCCCCCTACGATCCATCCTACCAGCGGGAAATACTTGGGGGCCTTATTTAAATATTCGGGGTCATGACCAATGTTTTTCGGGACCCGTATGCGGGTGAAGTACATGATGGCTGTTAAAAATATCTTCCATTCTTGCATGATGCT
>Ga0105240_10010875_pt1 | contig 12745 bp, 14 predicted proteins | sample KBSC54metaG_FD_80426 | JGI IMG/M metagenome (GOLD analysis project Ga0105240, IMG submission 80426) | Corn rhizosphere microbial communities from Kellogg Biological Station, Michigan, USA - KBS C5-4 metaG | ecosystem: Host-associated > Plants > Roots > Rhizosphere > Soil | place: Michigan, USA... | reverse complement strand
GCGCGGTTCTGGCGCATCGCCGCCATCGCCACCCGGCATGCGTACGTGCTGAAGCGCAGCCCTCATCGGCTGTTCGACGTCGTGATGTGGCCGGTCGTCGACACGATGCTGTTCGGCTCGATCGGGGTGTTCGCCTCGCGCAGCTCGCACGGTGCCGCCCAGGTGCCGCTGTACCTGCTCGCCGGCATCGTGCTGTGGCACGTCGTCTACCAGGCGCAGATCGCGCTCTCGACCGGCTTCCTCGAAGAGACCTGGTCGCGCAACCTGCTCAACCTGTTCAGCACGCCGACGCGTGAGTGGGAGTACATGGCCGGCGTGGCGATCTTCGGCATGGTGAAACTGGTGGTCGGCGTCGGTGCGGTCGCGTTGATCGCCTGGACCGTCTACGCCTTCCAGATCACCAGCCTCGGCTTCGGACTGCTCCCGGTCGTCGCGTTGCTGATGGCGATCGGGATGGCGATCTCGCTGTTCGTCATCGGGCTGGTGCTGAGGTTCGGCAGCGGCGCCGAGGCTCTGGCGTGGGGGATCTTGTTCGGCATCATGCCGATCTCTGGCGTCTTCTACCCGGTGAGCGCGCTCCCGACGGTGATCCGGCCGATCGCGCAGGCACTGCCGACAACCCACGCGTTCGTGGTCGGCCAGACGCTGGCTCGCGGCGAGCCGCTGCCCTGGGGGCAACTCGGCATCGCGGTCGCTACGACGGTCGTTCTCGTCGTCCTGGCGTTGGGTTACGCCGCTTGGATGCTGCGGCTGTTTCGCGAGCGCGGCTACGTGACGCGATACTCGTAAAGACGCACCAGATCGAGTCGCGGAAGATCGCGCCAAACGCGTGATCGGCGTGCCACGATGTGCCGCATGAGCATGACGATGAACGAGAACGAGCAGGTGGTGCTCGACCTGCACCCGCACTGGAGCCAGCTGGTGATGCCGGCGCTGGTGCTGGTCGTGGTCTGCGGCCTGGGCGGCTACGGCATCGCCGCGGCGCCGCACGGTAGTGCCCACAAGATCGTGCAGTACGTCGTCATCGGCGTTGCGGTCGTGCTCATCTTCTGGTTCACGCTGCTGCCGTACCTGCGGTGGGTCACTACTCGATACGTGCTGACCACCGACCGGCTCATCTTGCGCACCGGCATCGTCGCTCGGCACGGCCGCGACGTCCCCCTCAACCGGGTCAACGACGTCTCGTTCTCCGAGAACCTGCTGGAGCGGATCCTGCGCAGCGGCACGCTGGTCATCGAATCGGCCGGGGAGCGCGGGCAGATCTCCCTGAACAACGTGCCGAAGGTCGAGCACGTGCAGCGCGAGCTGTACCGCATGGTCGAAGACAACCAGCGGCGGCACAGCTACGGCGCTCCCCAACCCGAGGCCGAGGTCTGAGCGCGGACGCCGGGCAGCAGCCCGCCGCGGCGTAATGTCGGCAACATGAGTGAAGGCGCTAGCTCCGCGTCGTCCGGCCTCGTTCTTCGACGGCACGGTGCGCACGTCGTCGAGGTCACGCTCGACCGCCCGCAGGCACTCAACGCCGTTTCGACGCAGTTGGCGCTGGCCATCGCCACCACCATGCGTGAGCTGGCGCTCGACAACGACGTGCGCGCAGTGGTGCTTTCGTCGTCGAGCGAGCGCGCGTTTTGTGTGGGTGCCGACCTCAAGGAGCGAGCCGGCTTCAGCGATGACGACTTGCTAGCACAGCGGCCGGTGATCAGGGAGCTGTTCGCGTCGGTGCGCGACCTGCCGATGCCGGCAATCGCTGCCGTGCAAGGGTTTGCTCTCGGTGGCGGTTTCGAGCTTGCGCTGTCGTGCGACCTCATCGTCGCCGACGAATCCGCGGTCTTCGGGCTCACCGAAGTGACGGTTGGGCTCGTTCCGGGTGGCGGGGGCACCCAACTGCTGGCCCGTCGCATCGGTGCGGGGCGCGCCGCCGAGATGACCCTGACCGGCAGAAAAGTGCCGGCCGATGAGGCGTTCCGGCGCGGCATTGCGGATCGGTTGGTACCTGCGGGCGAGGCGCGCGAGGCCGCAGTCGAGGTTGCGACGACGATCGCCGGGAACTCCCCGATCGCCGTGCGTGGTGCGAAACGTGCGATGCGCGCGGCGCTGGGCGCCGATTCGAAAGCTGGCTATGAGGTCGAGGATGCTGCCTGGCACGCCGCCGCAGTCTCGGCCGACCGGCGCGAAGGAATTGCCGCCTTCGCGGAGAAGCGAGCACCGAATTGGTCGGGCCGATGAGCGATCTGCCAAGCCGCATCAGTTTGCGCGAGGTGGGGCCACGCGACGGTCTGCAGAACGAAGACCCGGTGCCAACAGCGGCGAAAATCGAACTGGTCGACGCGTTGTCGCGCACGGGCGTGCGCCGCATCGAAGCGGTGAGTTTCGTTCACCCCAAGGCAATTCCACAGATGGCGGACGCCGACGAAGTGTGGGCGAATATCTCCCGCGACCCAGAGATTACGTATTCGGCGCTGGTGCCGAACTTGCGTGGCGCAATACGTGCGCTCGACAACGGGTGTCGCGAAATAGAGGTTGTTGTTTCGGCCTCTGACACGCACAACCGGGCGAACGTCAATCGGTCCACCGAAGAATCGCTCGACGAGATCGCGCAGGTCATCGCGATGGCGCACGAACGGGGTGCAACCTGCCACGTCACGGTGTCGACGGCGTGGGGCTGCCCGTACGAGGGCGACGTTCCCGTCGCCCGCGTGCTCGGCGTCGCCAGGCGAGCGGTTGCCGATGGCGCCGACGGACTGTCCTACGGCGACACCACCGGCATGGCGACGCCGACCCGGGTCACCGAGCTGGTTGGCGAGACGCGGATGGCGATGCCCGGCGTCCCGCTCAACCTGCACTTCCACAACACGCGCGGTACCGGGCTCGCGAATGTGCTCGCGGCCTTGCAACTCGGCGTCGCCGATTTCGACGCGAGCGTCGGCGGGCTCGGCGGCTGCCCCTACGCGCCGGGCGCGTCGGGCAATGTGGCCAGCGAAGAGCTCGTGCACATGGTCGAAGACATGGGCGTCGACACCGGCGTCGATCTTGAGGCGCTGATCGAAGTGGCACGCTCAGCCGAGCGGATCGTGGGGCGCGAGTTGCCGTCGCAGGTGCTGCGTGCCGGGCCGCGAACCAGGCGCACGCCGCTGCACTGATCGATTGGCGGGTATCCGCATGCCTCGCGGCACGGGCGGGAACCGTGGTGACGACGACATCGGGAGGAGTCACCATGCGCCTGAGCCATCTTCGTGCGCTGTACGAGTCCGACGGACCCTTCGCCACCGCGTACGTACGAACGACGCGCGATGCGGCGACCGCCAGTCATCAAGTCGAGCTACGTGCTCGACACCTCGCCGAGCAGCTGAGTGCGCAAGGTGCGCCGGCGGAGGCGGGCGACGCGATCGAGACTGTGGTGCGCGACGAGTCGGAAGGCGCGCCGGCTGAGCGGGTGCTCGTCTGGGCCGGCGGCCGAGTTGTCTTTGACGCCGACCTGCCGGAAACGGGCGAGGACGAGACCGCGACCTGGGGCCCGTTGCCCGACTTGCTCGAATACGCCCGCGCCTACGCGAACACCGTGCCGCACGTCGTGGCCGTCGTCGACCGGGTGGGCGGCGATCTCACCGCCGTCGATGCGCTCGGCCAGGTGCGCGAAATCGAGTCGGTCGACGGGACGACGTTCCACCTGCGCAAGGTGAAGGTGGGTGGGTGGTCGCAACTGCACTACGTGCATCACGCCGAGGAGCGGTGGAAGGCCAACGCCGACGACGTTGCGGTCGCCGTCGACCGGTTGATCGAAGAAGTTCAAGCTGAGCAGTTGGTGGTCGCCGGCGACGTGCGAGCCCGCGAAAAGCTGCACGAGAAGCTGAGCGTGCGCGGCAAGTCGCTGCTTACGGAGATCGAGCATGGCGGGCGGGCCGAGGGCGTCGATGAGGAAGCCTTCGACCATGCGGTGCACGAACGCGTCGAGGAAACCGCGCACCGAATGGTTGAAGAGCGGTGCGCGATGTTCACCGAACGCATGGGCAAGAAGGGCGCTGCTGCCGAAGGGTTGTCGCACGTCGTCGCAGCCGCGTCGCAGGCCAAGCTCGACACGCTGCTTATCGGTGAGAACTTCAAGGCGGACGCCGACGCGTGGATCGGTACCTCTAGTGAGCAAATTTCCCTGACCCGAAAGGGCCTCGAGACGCTCGGGGCTGACTTGGCGGTCAAGGTGCCGGCCGGCTCGGCGTTGCTGCGCTCAGCGGTGCTGACCGACGGCGAGGTGCTCGTCGTCCCGCCCGATGGCATCAAGCTGCGCGACGGCATCGGCGCGTTGCTCCGGTTCTGAGTGATGCGACCAACCGAAGGGCGATCTCCCCAGACCCCGGAACTCGCGCTTGGACACCGATATACAAGTGTCCAAGCATGAGTTCTGGGGTCCAAGGCCCTCCCGAGAAAACCGGCTACACCGCTTGGCGCTCGGGCTCGAGGCCCATGTCGGACGCCGAATCGTCACCGATCCGATACAGCGCGCACGGCCGCCGCAACACCGGCTGTGCGACGTTGCGCACCCTGATGCCGCCCGCCGTCATGCCATGCTCGGTGCCCGCGTGCGCGTGGCCGTGCACGTACAGATCGGCGCCGAACGCGTCGGCCGCTTCTGCGAGAAGGTAGCTACCGAGGAACGGCCAGATCTCGGGCGGCTCGCCGCGAAGGGTGTCTTCGACCGGCGCGTAATGCGACATGACGATGCGCACATCGGTGTCGAGCGTCGCGAGCGCTTCGCGCAACACCTGCGCCGACCGTTTCGCGTAACGGGTGTAGGCCTTCATCTCGGGCTCGCCGAAATCGCTGGCACACCGGCCGGCGAACCCTACGCCGAACCCTTTTGCGCCGGCTACTCCGACCGAGACCCCGTCGGCGTCCATCGTGAAGGTCTCGCCCTCGAGGACGACGATGCCGGCCGCTTCGAGTAACGCGCGTACGCCGCCTTCCTGATCGCTGTGGTAGTCGTGGTTGCCGAGCACGCAGACCACGGGCACCGGCAGGCCCCCTAGTTCGGACGCGACGACCGCCGCTTCGTCGAGCGTGCCGTGGCGGGTGAGATCGCCTGCTACCAAAAGCAAATGCGCGTTACGCACAGCTTCTTCGAGCCTGGGCCGCAAATGCCCGGCAAGGTCGCGGTCGAGGTGGATGTCGCCGACGGCGGCTATGCAGGTCATCGAAGGGTCTCCTCCGTGGGCGCCGCACCGGTATTGCCGGGGTCGCTGACCATCAATTCGTTGACGACGTCGTGGCCCGGCGCATGCTCGCTGGCGACGGCAGTTACCGCATCCTTTCGCTGCGCAGTCGCCACGGTTCCGTGCAGGAAAGCCCTACCAGCTCGCACTTCGACGCTAATCCCCAGTTCCGCTGTACGTTCGTCGCCGGCGATGGCTTCCTCGATCGCCTTCGCGAGGTAGACGTCGTCGCCGGGGTTTACCGCACTATCCATGGATCCTCCTCGGCCGCGGTGTCAGCGATGTCAAGCAGCTGGACAAGCCACAGAAATGCCTTCGCATAAGGAGATTCATCGCAGCCCTCGCGAACAACCTTCCAGTCGATCTGCTCGCGAAGCACCCGAACCATCAGCAGCGGCGGAGCAAAGTCGCAGTTGTGCGCCGATAGTGAAAGCAGCTTGGCGACGACGAGGTCGCTCGCGTCGAGGACCGGCATCTCCACCGCCGCCACCGACATCGACTCCGAGCGGCCGAGCATCGCATCGTCGACCACCCTGTCGTAGAAGCGAAAGATCAGGTCGATCAGGTTCTCGTCGTCATAGACCTTGACCAGCCAGCCCTCCGGTGGCCGCTCCGTGCGCAGCCCGGCCTCGGCTGCCGCGGCAAGTGCCTTCATCACGTCGTCCGCGTGTAGCACGAAGTCGACGTCGTGCCCGCCTGCGGGCCCGCCGCGCGCGTACACGGCCGCGCTGCCGGCCAGCGCGTAACGCACGCCGGCGCTCTGCAGCACGGTTGCGACCTTCTTCATCGACTCGAGCAGCTCGCTCGGCCCGGTGCCCGTCACAGGCTGGTCGTGCCCGCGCGCCCCACCCGGAAACCGTTCAAGAGGTGGCGACGATCACGAGCGATCCGTTCTCGGTGCCGACGTACGCGTGGCCGTCGTCCCCGAACGCAGGCGTGGCGAAGCGCGTGGTGGCGCCACCAAGTGCCACCTTCGCCTTCGTCGTCCCGCTTGCCGGATCGAGCGCGTTGAGCGTTCCGCCCCGCGCGTCAATGCTGAGCACGACACCGCCACCCACGACCGGTGAGCCGGACGGCGACGCCTGCCACGCCGGCGTCATCGTCGTGCCGTTGATGCGAAGGGCGCGCACGCCGTTCGTGCATGGCACGTACACCGTGCCACCCGAGTACGCAGCCCCGCCGAACGCCGTGCACAGCGCGATGCTCGGAACGCGTCCCCCCAAGCCGCCAAGCGAGCGCTGCTGCAGCAGGTAGGCATTGCCCGCCTTGCCGGCCACGAAGACCTTGCCGCCAGGCAGCAACACGGGGCCCGTGGTACCCAGATCGAGGTCGCGAGAGTTTTCCCTGGCCCACGTCGATGGCGCGAAGAACGACACGACGTTCAGGTTCGCGTCAAGCTCGATCACCGAATCACTCATGTCGTACTTAGCATCGGGATTCGTCTCGGCGCCGTTGCCGACGGACGCGTAGATGTGCCCGCTCTGGTCGGCCGCGAGGCCGGCCGGCGTCCAGATCCCGGCTTCGCGCGCACTCGGTACCTGGTAGATCGCCAGATTTCCTTGCCCGGACGTCGCAACCCCCACCACGTAGCCGTGGTACGGACCGCAGTCGCCGTACAAGCCGCCGTACGCAACCCAGACCTTGCCACCCGATACCAGCAGTGCTGCGCGCTGTTGCTGGACCTCGGGATGCGAACCGGGTGGGTCAACCGGTTTGGTCCACGCGACGTTTCCCGTCTCGGCATCGACGGCGACCAGTTCGTGCTTGTGCCCGCTCAGAAACGCGACCGCGAAGACCAGCCCGGTCGCCGGGTCGTACGCCGGGGTGCCGGTGATGCCGCTGGGGTTGATGTTGCCGCACGGCAACGTGCCACCGTCGACAGGAGTGCCGATGTGTCGCGACCAGGCGGCGCCGCCGTCGTTTCGAAGCCCGTAAAGCGTGTTGTTCTCGGTGGCCGCGATGATGAGCGGTCCTTTCGCGTCACGCAGCACGAGCGGGCTCGCGTATACGGCGCCGTCCAGCCTGGCCGTCGCGACGACCTTCAACGTGCTGACGGTCGGCACCTTGCCTGCGTCGCCGGTGCGCGCCGCGTCGTGGTGGTACGTCGGCCACACCGGGGTCGGCTTGCTCGCCGCCGCTGCGGACGCGCTCGTCGGGGTGCTCGCCGACGCCGTCCCTGATGACGTCGCAGAAGATGGCACCGATGCGGACGGCGAGGACGCCGTGCCAGGCGAGGTGGCCGGTGTAGACGAGCCGGCGTCGTGGTGGCTCGACGTGCACGCGGTCAGCACCAAACCGGCGGACAGCACGAGCGCGAGGGCAGCGATATCGCGTCGGGTCATGGTTCCCAGTCTGCCCAGCCGGTGTGGAAACGTATGCACCATGAGGTACCGGTTGTGTTTCGTCTGCATGGGCAACATCTGCCGCTCGCCGATGGCCGAAGCAGTGATGCGATCGATGCTTCTCGACGCCGGCCTTGACGCGGACGTCGAGGTGTGCAGCGCGGGCACCGGTGCCTGGCACGTGGGCGAGAGCGCCGACGCGCGGGCAGTCTCCGCGCTCACTCGCGGCGGCTACGACGCGAGCGCGCATCGGGCCCGCCAGTTCACCCGCGACTGGTTCGCCGACCACGACCTGGTTCTCGCCGTCGACCGATCGACACTCATGTCTTTACAGCAGATCGCTCGGCCAGAGGAGCGCGAGAAGATTCGGCTGCTGCGCGAATTCGATCCTGAGGCAGCCGATGACCTCGATGTGCCAGACCCTTACTACGGCGGCCGGCGAGGCTTCGAAGACGTCCTCGCCATGGTGGAGCGCTCATGTCGCGCGCTCCTCGAACACCTGCGCGAGGTCGTTAGCGCGTGAGAATCGCCGGCATCGCGATCAGCGATGCTCATCCCGTGCACGGCGGCGATATCTGCGAGGCGTGGAGCGGTCAGATCGAAGGGCGGCAGGTGTTCGCCAAGGCACTGGCGGGCGCCGCTCCTGGCCTGTTCGCCGCCGACGCTCGAGGCCTCGAGCTGCTCCGGGTCGAGGGCGGGCCATCGGTGCCCAACGTCATCGCGGTTAGCGACGACGGCCTGGTGCTCGATTGGATCGATCCCGCGTCGCCAACTCCTGCTACAGCTCGAGAATTCGGACGCCGACTGGCAGCCATGCACACAAGCCGGCTGCCGTCCTTCGGTGCCTCGCACGACGGATTCATCGGCCCGCTGCCGTTGCCGAATGCGCCGTCGCCGAGCTGGCCACAGTTCTACGCCGAGCGCAGAGTGCTGCCCTATGTCGAGGCGCTGAATCCCCAGCAACGAAAGACAATCGAGCGGCTGTGCGAGCACATCGACGAGATCGCCGGCCCTGCTGAACCGCCCGCCCGCATTCACGGTGACCTCTGGTCGGGCAACCTGCTCTGGGCGGACGACGGGGTCTGGCTCGTCGATGCGGCGAGCGCGCATGGCGGCCACCGAGAAACCGACCTGGCGATGCTCGCGCTGTTCGGCGCTCCGTACTTCGATCGAATTCTCTCGGCGTACCAGGATGTTTCGGCCCTGGCTGAGGGCTGGCAGCAACGTGTCTCGCTGCATCAACTGCATGCGTTGCTCGTGCACGCGACGCTGTTCGGCGGCGGCTACGGCGAGCGGGCTGCTGCCGCCGCGACCGCCGCACTCTCTGCTCGCTGACCACAATCGGTTCACTGAACCGCTCTATCCACAGGCCCGCCCTCTCGCGCCCAAAGCACGACGGCGCGGTGCCACGATCGTTCAGCGGTCACCGCGTCGAGGTCGCATCACATCGGATTCGGAGGCAGAATGTGGCTACTCGAGGGCAAGGAGGGGCTGCGGTGCAAATCCTCATGGAGCCGTTCGCGTCGCTTGATGCCTACCTGGCGTGGGTCGACCAACGGCCCGACGAGGAGCATTACGAGGTCGTCGACGGCTTCGCTGTCATGAGCCCCTCGCCTTCGATGCGCCACCAGCGTGCCGTCTCCAGGCTCTTGGTCGCGCTGGTGCATGCAGCGCCCGACGGCTTCGACGTGCTGCCGGCTCCGCTTGACTGGGTGTTGTGGGAAGCGCCGCGGCTCCAGATTCGTGAGCCTGACCTTCTCGTGATTGCTCGAGAGGACGCGCAGGGTCCACGGCTCACGAGGCCGCCGCTACTCGCCGTCGAGGTCCTCTCCCCAGGCTCGTTCGAACGCGACGCGGTAGCCAAGCGCCGCGAGTACGCGAAGGCTGGGCTCGACCACTACTGGATCGTCGACCCCGACATGCCGCAGATCGCTGTCTACCGGCGCAGCGGCGACAGCCTGGATCTCGCTGCGCACGCGACCGGCACCACCGAACTCGTCCTCAACGAACCGATCAACATCCGGCTGCGGCCGTCCGACCTCGCGCTACCAGAGGGCTAGCGTGGTGCGGGTGCCCGGCGGAATCTCGGTGAAACCCGCATCCCGTACAACGACCAGGGCGGACGATGCCAGGCGCGCCCAGTCGGCGGGAGCGGGCCGCACCAGCCGGACGTCGAAGCCGCACTCGCGCCAGCGTTCGAGCTGACGCCGGCTCATCGCCGTCCGGCTCAACTGCGATGCGTGCGCCACCTGTACGGCCGCCTTCAGCGGCGACATCGAGACGTGCGGCGTGAGCGCGATCTCCAAGGCCCCGGCACGTTCGGGCGAGGGATCGCCGACTGGCAGTTCGAGCCCGGCAACCTGCAGCTTGGCGATTTCCGGCGGCACCGCGGCGGTCGAGGTCGGCACGAAGGCGCGGGCCATCGCCCCGGCATGCTCGACCGTCACGCCGGGCAGCGACGTGGCGGCGTCCCAGCGCGCGCCTCGCGCCCGCCGCGCCACCTTGCGGATGCGGCCGTCGAGCCAGCGCTGCACGTCCGGCGCCCACTCGCCCCCCGACGCACGCGGGTCGTCGAGCAACCGCGCGACCGCTATCGCGACGGCCTCCGCAACGGCGGTCGCTGACGGCTCGGCCCCCTTCTCGACGCGAACCACGATCGGCATCGCCCAGGGTGCCTCGCCCGGCGGGTCGCGGTAGGCGGCGACCACCGAGGGCTCGACCTCGCTGTGCGTCATGGACGTTCATGCTTGCGCACTCAATGGGGCGATACATTCGCGGCGTGGCTGAACCCAACGAAACCGACGACATCACCGAGTCGCACACCGCCGAGCTTCGCCGCCGGGTCGAAGGGGGCGGCGCGGCGCACTACCACGAGGCCAACGCCTCCAAGGGCAAGCTGTTCGCCCGCGAGCGCATCAGGCTGCTGGTCGACGCGGGCTCGTTCGTGGAGGACGCCGCCTTCGCCAACGCGCTGGCCGGCGATCTGCCTGCCGACGGCGTGGTGACCGGCACCGCGACGATCGACAACCGGCCGGTTGCGCTGCTCGCCAACGACTCAACCGTCAAGGCCGGGTCTTGGGGCGCGCGCACGGTTGAGAAGATGATTCGCATCGTCGAATTCGCCTACCGCACAGGCATACCGATGGTCTACCTGGTCGACTCCGCCGGTGCACGTATCACCGACCAGGTCGCCATGTTTCCCGGACGACGAGGGGCTGGTCATCTCTTTCACACCCAGGTGCGCGCCAGCGGGTCGATTCCCCAGGTGTGCGCACTGTTCGGCCCGAGCGCAGCCGGCGGGGCCTACATCCCGGCATTCTGCGACATCGTGGTGATGGTCGACGGCAATGCGTCTATGTATCTGGGCTCCGACCGCATGGTCGAGATGGTCACCGGAGAAAAGACCACGCTCGAGGCGATGGGCGGTGCGCGCCTGCACTGCGCCGAGTCGGGTGTCGGCCACATTCTGGTGAAGACCGAGGAAGAGGCACTTGCCGACGTCCGCCGTTATTTGTCTTACCTGCCTGCGAATTGGCGGGGTGATCCGCCGAGCGCCGAGGCGGCCGAGCCCGAATCGATCGACCTGCGAGCGGTCGTTCCTGAAAGCGAGCGCATGGCGTTCGACATGAAGCGCTTCGTGCGGGGGCTGGTCGATGCCAGCAGCTTCTTCGAAATCCATCCGCTGTGGGCGCGTGAGGTCGTGGTGGGCTTCGCGAGGCTGGGTGGCGAGGCGATTGGCATCGTCGCCAACAATCCGCTGCACAAGGGCGGCGTGCTCTTCGTCGACTCCGCCGACAAGGCAACGCGGTTCATCCAGCTGTGCGACGCCTTCAACGTGCCGCTGGTGTTTCTCGCCGACGTGCCCGGGTTCATGGTCGGTACCGCGGTCGAGAAGCAGGGCATCATCAGGCATGGCGCGAAAATGATCAGCGCGGTGTCGGAGGCGACCGTGCCGAAGGTCTCGGTCATCGTCCGCAAGGCCTATGGGGCCGGGCTATACGCGATGGCGGGGCCGGGGTTCGAGCCCGACGCCACGCTCGCTCTCCCCACCGCCAAGATCGCGGTCATGGGCGCCGAGGCGGCCGTCAACGCCGTCCACGCAAAAAGGTTGAACGCCATCGCGGACGACGACGAGCGGGCCGCCACCGTCGCCCGGCTGCGCTCGGAGTATGAGGCCGACATCGACATCGTGCGGCTGGCGTCCGAGCTGGTGGTCGACGACATCGTGGAGCCGGAGGATCTGCGCGACCAGTTGATCCGAAGGCACGCGGTGGCAAAGGGCAAGGAACGGTCGTTCTCGAGGCGGCGCCACGGTGTCACCCCGGTGTGATGTCGGCGTGACGTCGGGTAGCCGGACTATGCCGGTTAGCCCGAACGGTCAAACTAAGGTTCAGCATCTGGTCAAAATCCGTTCAAGCCCTAGCATCGTGGCATGACTGCGGTCCTGTTGGCCGAGGACGACCTCTCGATATCGGAGCCGCTCGCCCGCGCACTGCGGCGGGAGGGCTACGACGTCGAGGTGCGCGAGGAGGGTCCGGAGGTACTTGCCCGCGTCCTCGGTGGCGGCGTCGATCTGCTGGTGCTCGATCTCGGGCTGCCTGGCATGGACGGGCTCGAGGTCTGCCGGCGGTTGCGCAGCGAGGGGCGCGTGCTCCCCGTGCTCGTGCTCACGGCCCGCGCCGACGAGGTCGACACGGTGGTCGGTCTCGACGCCGGTGCCGACGACTACGTGACCAAGCCCTTCCGGCTGGCCGAATTCATGGCCCGGGTGCGTGCGCTGCTGCGGCGCGGGGGCCCTGAAGCACCGCAGATCAACGGCGTGCGGGTCAACGCCGAGTCACGCCGCGCCTGGCACGGCGATCGCGAACTCAACCTCACCACGAAGGAATTCGACCTCCTGCGGGCTCTCGTCGGCAACGCGGGAAAGGTCGTGACCCGAGATCAGCTGATGCACGAGGTCTGGGGCGCGAACTGGTGGGGGTCGACCAAGACACTCGACATGCATGTGTCGTGGCTGCGCCGCAAGCTGGGCGATGACGCCGGCTCTCCGCGCTACATCACGACGGTGCGCGGCGTCGGGTTCCGGTTCGAGCGAGCCTGACGAGAACAACGCCGTCAAGAAGAGCGAGCGCCGCACGTGCGAAAGAGATTGCTGGTCTCGACCGTCGTTGTCGCGGTGGTCTCGGTCATCTTGCTCGG
>Ga0105240_10010867_pt1 | contig 12753 bp, 8 predicted proteins | sample KBSC54metaG_FD_80426 | JGI IMG/M metagenome (GOLD analysis project Ga0105240, IMG submission 80426) | Corn rhizosphere microbial communities from Kellogg Biological Station, Michigan, USA - KBS C5-4 metaG | ecosystem: Host-associated > Plants > Roots > Rhizosphere > Soil | place: Michigan, USA... | reverse complement strand
TTCCCGTGACCTAGAGGAGATGAAGGAGCGGAGAAATTCCCTACCTCGCCTCACGGACTCTGTGCTGCCTATTCTGCGGCCCAGGAGCCTGATGGGGACTGCCACGATCAGGAATTCGGGCGAGAGTCTCGCGTGGCGCGGCGCGCGTGCGCTGCTTGCGGTCGTGGAACGAGAAGTGGCTCTTTAGCAGCATCGCCTCTAGCAACAGCGATCCATCCTAATGGGAAGGTTCTAGGGAACCCCTCCCATCATGATGATCGAATACTATTTGACCGAGGCCACCTTGCCGCTGGCGCCATCGACCTCGATGCTTTCGGCCCTGCCGTCAGCCATGACGACCTTCACGGTGTACCGTACAGTGTCAGCATGGCGGTCGGTATCCGCCACCACGGCCTTACCGCCGGTCTGCGCCTCCGCTGCCTTGATCGCGCCCTTCAACGGAGTCTGCGCGTTTAGCAGATCCGCAGGGCCGATTCGCGTAAACACCTTCCCGGCGTCCCTGCGGGTCGCTTTCAACGCCCGACCGTCCTGAGGGTTGATGGTGAAGTCGAGAAGTTTCTTGCCGTCCATGCTCAATACTTTCACCTCATACATCCCCGGGGTACCGCTCTTGAACCTATAATTGGCATCGATGGCCTGGCCGCCGCTCTGCTCCTCGGCCACAGTGATGGCTTGGTTCATGGACACTCTGGCCTGGCTAAGCATCGCATGCTCCCGAGCCGGGTCGGCAGCGTAGCTCACAGTAACTGCACAGCCTGCGGTTACGGCCATCCACAGCGCAGTGGCTTTCAATCGCATAGCCGCTCTCCTTCAACCTACGGAATTACATGGCATTGGAACGGTCGCTTCAGACCGCGGTTCCGTATGCATCGTTGGAAGCGTGAACATTCAGCGGCCGTTAAGAGTTCGGACCTCTACGGCAGCAGCCTTAGGCCGAACTTAACTCTACTGAGTTGGAAAAGCAAAAGCGATAGCGCGAACCAGTGAGGAAGTCATCGAGGCCCAGCAAAATTCGTGACGCCACTTCGGATAGTCCGCGGCGCTATGGGCCCACCTAACATATAAAGAACCCAGTTCGATCGTTACAACCCAACACCTTTACGAGCCGAAGACGACTCTCTCGCCGAGTGCAAGCTGACGGGTGCCTTTGATGCCGACAATCCCGAAGCACTCTTGGAATTTCTGAATAGCGACCCGGACATCCGCATCGATCGAAACGCGACGGGCATCGTGATTCGTCTAGGTGCATCGATACAGGACGCGCGAGAAACTGAAATCCTCCAGATTAGCGCCCTGAATCGACACAGATTGCGCCGGCTGCATAAAAGTGTAGCGGCATTTGAACAACTGCGTGGGTCAGGAAAGATTCGCACTTGGGGCGTATCCAACTTCGATGCGGGTCAGATGGAAGAGCTGTTCCGTGTTCCAAACGGCCATCGCTGTGCAACCAATCAGGTGCCCTACAGCCTCAATAACCGCCGTATTGAGCGTGATGTTCTACCATGGTGCGCAAAGCACATTGTGCCAGTGATGGCATACTCCCCCCTCGGCGGCGACAAAAATCTCCTAGTGGGTGACCGCACCCTGGCGCAGATCGGAGCCGCACACGGATGCTCGGCAGCCGCGGTTGCGCTCGCCTGGGTCATCCGCAGTGGGAAAGTCATTGCCATTCCCGAATCCGGCTCTCCCGTGCACGCCAAAGAGAACGCCGTTGCCCTTTCAATAGCGCTCACGCCGCAAGACATTCAGACATTGGACGCAGTGTATCCAGGACCAGTCGGCGCAGCTTAGTAAGCTGCGCCCCCGCATTCGCCCCACATTCAGAGCTACGGGCGAGAGGACGCTTCGGGTTGCTCGGCGCGATACAGAGCTTGGATTCCGTGGCTAAATGCAACCGGCCACACGCCAAGGTGTGTTTCCCCTTGGAATACGCGGGTGTGTAGTTCAAGCTGTTGCAGATGTGCCTTGCGCAACAGGGCTGAAAGTCGATAGAAGCTGCTGACCAGCATCGAGCGCTCAAAGTCCGGTTCAAACTCCTCTTGATCGCCGACGCTCATAAAGAGCGCCGCCTGCCGTGCAGATTCACTCGCGATGTAGCGGTGGGCTTCCTTAAGCCCGTATTCGTCGCCAGCGTGGCAAATTCCGGGACTACTCAAAATGTACTTCATAAAAAGGGGCGAGTGGCTAAATAACACATGCAGGCCGAACGCCCCTCCCAGCGAATGACCAAAGTATCCACGCTCGCCCGGGATGGTGGGATAGGTTGCATCCACAAGAGGAATAAGCTCGTGCTCAATAAAGGACAAGAATTGTGCCGCACCTCCCCATTTTTTACTCGCGCCGAAACCCGATACTCCTGCAATTGGCGAATCGTCCGGAATTCCCGCAATCTCCGGCCTATCGGCGGGAGTGAGGTCCCGGCACCTGAGAAGATCGCCCGCGAATGGACTTTCGCCCGGATAACCGATACCTACCAGGATAAACCGCGCAACCCGGCCGGTGGACTGCAAGCAATGAGCAATGCCCTTGCAAAAGTCGAAACTCAAGTTGCCATCCGTCAGGTACAGAACCGGAAACCGCTCAGTTCCCTCCTGCAACATCAGAGGTTGCATGACCTGAACTTGATAGGTTTGTGTCACATGGCACGACTCGATCATGTGAGTCGTTACACTCGGAACATACAGGACCCGGTTTTCACTCATCGTGCACCTCATGGAGGTCTTCTCTGATAGTTCGTCCCGCGCACCACAGGTGCCAGCCACACCATAAATATCCGGGAGTGAGAGCGAGGAGCGCGTAACGCAGCGACTCCTCCCCAACCAACGGCCTAAGAGCGTCACTGAGTGCTCCAGCAGCCAAGGGACCGATCCCAAGTCCGACCAGGTTGGCAAAGAGATAAACCACGGCAACCGCCGTCGCGCGCATATCGCTGGGAACGAGCGTCTGAATGGTCGCGAACAATGGACCAATGGTGGTGGCACTTCCAAATGCCGCCAACGCCATCAGCGCGAATGCGGCGTACGCGTTAGGTGCGAGATAAACCAGCGCAGAGACCGCACCGTAAGCGGCATACACCACCGCCATCGCTCTCAATTGCAGCCGCTCGTCACGTGGCGCAAAACGTCCCGCCCATACCCCGCCACAATAGGTGCCCAGCGCCCCGGCGACGCCATACACTAATGCAAACCAAGTCCCCAGCGCCCCGGTATCAAGCCCGTAGCTCCGGACAAAAAAGGTCGGCTGCCACTGCAGGATTCCATACCCAAAGAAGTAGGCGACAGAAAAGAAAAAGAGAAGATGCCGGAAGGTCGACTGCCTCCATAGTGTACGGGCTATCGTCCCGACGTCCGCACCCTTCTTCAAACACGGGGCAACGTCTCCAACCGGAGTGACTAGGCCCGCGCGCCGCGGCTCACGGAGTGTAAACCACGCCAGCGCCGCCGGAAGCAATCCCGGCAGGCCCACAATGAGAAACATAATCCGCCAACCATATAGCTCATTAACCCAGCCGGCCACGACGTAACCAACAATCATGCTCAGCGACGGTCCCAACATATAGATGGCAGTCGCGCGAGGACGCTCGGCTCGTGCAAAGTAGTCCGCAATCAGAGAATTCGCCGGAGGCACACACCCTGACTCCCCAATCGCCACTCCCATGCGAAGTAGCAGCAGCTGCCCGAAGCTCGTGGCGCTGCTGCACAACGCAACCATGACACTCCAGGCCAGCGCTGTGAGGGAGATGATGGTTACCCGATTCCCCCGATCCGCCCACCGCGCTATTGGCAACCCCATAATGGAATAAAACGCCGCAAAAGCGATGCCACTCAAGAGTCCAAGCTGAGTGTCCGTCAACGCCAGTGCCCTTTTTATGCTTTGCAGCGCCAGACCTAAAGCAAGCCCATCTGCGTAACTGAAGGTCTGTATTACAAGTAGGACTCCCAGCAGGTAACGTTTGTAGGCTGGCGAGGCATCTCCGCCAACCTCACTCAAACTTCACACCAAATTGGACCCCATAGGTTCGAGGGCGCGCACGCGCGGCATTCGACTCGATGCTATAAGGATCCAGAAAGCCGCGATCATTCAAAAGGTTTTGCGCGAAGAAACCTAGGCTGAGATTTTCGTTCCAGCGAAGACCTACATGGAGATTAAGCATGTGAATGATGTCCGACTCGTTGTAGTACCAAGGTGTCGGGAATCCGGGCCCGTCGACGTTTCGATTCCGATACGTCTCCTTGGCGTGCTCGCTGTAGTCCAAGCGAAAGAACCCTGCCCGGCCGTTCCATGTGAAATCACGCTGCGTCGCTACCGTTAACTCGTACTTCGGAAACAGATCGAGGGGATCCCCTACCGCATACGGCGCGGCGTCCGCCGCAACGTCAATCTTGGTGAACTCCGTGTTGAGATAGTCTCCACTAAAACTTAGGGTCCAAGCCTCCCACGGCTTCCATGCAAGCGCCCACTCAACGCCTTTGATGCGCGCCTCGCCGGCGTTACTAGTGATGACATTTGCCACCGGAGGCGGCACAAATGCCACAATCTGGTAGTTGGTATAATTACTCCAAAACAGCGCCACATCGGCACTTACCCGTCCCTCTGCCAGAGACGACTTCTCCCCTAGTTCGTAGGTCCACACCTCTTCCGGTCCAAAGCTCGGCTGCCCTTCACTGTTCAGACCACCACTGCGGAATCCTTTGCCTGCACTGGCATACGCATTCATGCTATCGAAGAGCTTGTACTGGGCGTATACCCTCGGGTTAAGGGTGTGAAAATCCGCCGTCTGACCATCCAGTGGATTCTCCTCCTCGTCCCGGTAGTAGCGTAGGCCGCTGCCTAAAGTCAGGCGGTCAAACAACTTGTAACTGGTGTCTGCGAATACCGCCCAAGACTTTGCAAGCGCGCTGGTCGGACTGACGAAAGTATCTGGGCTCAGGCCATCCGCCGGATCGTTAACGGGCACCCCTGCAGATCCAGGAAGATCAAATATCTCAGTCGTAATCTCCTCGTCTGTCGCATGGCGACCGAACACGCCAACCGTCCATTGCCAGGGTGAGGGGCCGGAGGACGCGAGGCGTATCTCGCCGTTGTAAATCGTATCGTCATGCGGACGACTCAGGACGTACTGGCCATACGGTGGAGTACCGGGCGGGGTCAGTTGATACCTAAAACCCAGGTATTCGAAGCTCTTGTTCTGGCGGATATAGCTTCCGGTCGCGACGAGCTTCGCCACGTCGAAGTCGTAGGTGCCGGTAAGATTGTAGAGCTCAAAATCATCCTCCCCACGTGGTGTGGTGGTGAAATTGAAGACCTGCGTATAGTTTCCGTACTGGTCCTCGCCAACGTTGGGCGGCGCGCTGTTGCGATGGACCACCGCCATAGCATTCAGAGCGAACTGCGATGTCGGCTGCCATAAAGCCTTAGTCCTGACCTCCGTCAGGTTCTGAGAATTAAAATCCTCAACTCCCGCGGCCGGCTGATTCATCCAGCCGCCCTCATGATCAAACGTACCCGCGATGCGCAACCCAAGCACGTTATCAATCAACGGAACATTCACCACCGCCCGGATGCGCTGACTCGGAGCGCCGTTCTCGGTGAACAAGGCCGCGACGTCCGCCGACATGGAGAAGCGGTCGAGCTGCGGATTTTTCGTAATGAAACGCACCGTTCCGCCGGCGGAGCCTTCGCCATAAAGGGTGCCCTGCGGCCCTCGCAACACTTCCACACGTTCGAGATCGTAGGTTTGCAAATCAAGCTGATTACCGCCGGCGCTGGTTACGTCAGCCTCATCTAGGTAGATACCGACGAGCGAGGAGGTTCCGAAAATATTACTGACGCCGCGCAGTACGATCTGTCGCTGAAAACTCCCACTGCTTTGAATAGAGAGGCCCGGCACAGCCAGTGAAAGATCATCGATGTTCGTGATACTTCTTTTCGCCAACTCATCGGCGCTCACAGCCACAATACTGATGGGTACATCGAGCAGCCGCTGCTCGCGTTTCTGCGCGGTGACAATGACTTCCTCCAGCGCTCCTGTGCCCTCTAAGTTGGCTCCCCGCTGCTCTAGCGCAGCCACTCCCGTAGCCGGTTGGTTAGCTGCCTGAGCCACGCGAAAGTTCTGGGAAGAGCTCTTCCCGACCTCCTTGGAGTTGCCCGGTGGGCCGGCTTGCGCCTGAGGGACCGCTGCGGCAGCATTGACAGCCCGAATAATTGTGACGGTGCCGGCGTCCAAATATTTATAAGACAGTCCCGTGCCGGCCAGCACGGCTTGCAAAGCTTCATCGGGGGTCAGCGACCCGGCCGCCCCTCGGGTCTTTAAGTCCCTGACGATTTCGGTGCGATACAACACCTGAAAGTCGTAGTCTTTTGCGAGCGTTTGCAGAGCGGAACCCAGTTCTTCCGCGGGAATGTTAGTGTCTCTGCGAATAGAGGCGTGCGCATTTTGCGCCTGACTCAAGCTCACAAGACACAGGCAGAGGACACCGGACCAAATACCCACGCGCATAATCCCACCCCATGTTTGTAAGTGTTGGAGCACCCGTGTGATGGGCGCCGTGGTGGGTAAAGAGTGGTGTCGAGCGAAAAGTGGATACGGTATCTCGAAAGATTCTTCGTAGGAGGAGAGCCGATCTGCCAAAGGAGCCAAGCGGACGGCCGCAAAGTCGCTCATCGCCGCATTCTCCATGCACGACGGCCTGAGGCCGCGTGCCGCGTGCCGCGTGCCGGCCGACGTTCGGCACCGTTCAGGGGACGAGAGTTCGTTTTGCTCGGCAAGGGGAATTAGGGTGGTGGCGACTGTTGGATGCGCACTTCATTGTCCCTCTCTGTGACGCGGAGGCCTTGGTCACGCAAAAAGCGTATGAGGGAGGCGGGATCGGTCGATGAGTAGACGCCACTAATCAAAAAGTCATTGAGTTGGGGGTCGTCGATCACCAGTTGCCGGCGGTTATAGTGATTGAACTCGGACGCGACCTCGGACAGCTTTGACCCTTCAAAGATCAGCTTACGTTGGATCCACGCGATCGCCGTGGCGATATTCACGCGCCGTGGCGGCGCAACAGCGTAGGCTGTCACAGTCACCTGCTCGCCCGCTGCGAGAAAAACCGCTGCCGCACCTGAGGCATCGCTTAGCTCTGCATTTGTAGCATCCGAGGCACTCGAGGGCGGAAAGCTCGGCGCTGGCCGAACCAATCCAGAGTTCGCGCTTTGTGCCGCCCCGCGCGGTGATGGGGTCGAGTTTGAAGGGGCCGCGGAACTCCCGGCTGCGGCGCTCGCCGGTTTGGCGGACCCTGCCGCGGAGGCCCTCGAATAGACGGCTACGCGGCCTTCAATAACCGTCACGGTCGTGTCCGAGTCTTTATGGGAGACATCAAACTGGGTGCCCACCGCACGCACCAGGGCATCGCCAGACTGTACGAGAAAAGCGCGGTGCTTGTCTTTCGCGACCTGAAAGAGAGCCTGGCCCTCCAGAAGCTCGACCCGCCTCTCGGTGTTGGAGAATTCGATGCGGAGCTTCGAATGGGCGTTGAGATCGACTGTCGAGCCGTCAGCGAGCGTGATCGACCGCCGCTCGCCGATGTCAGTCGTGTGGAGCGGATAGCGGTGCATCTGCCAGTAAACAGCACCCGCAGTCACGAGCGCAAAGGCAATCGAAGCCACGGCAAAGAAGGCATGGCCGGATCGCAGAGTGGGTGGCGAGCGCCCTCCTCGCTCCGATGTTTCAGCGCGCACTAACTCAGTGCGCGGCGGACTCGACGTATTCGTGTCGGGACTTACGCGCAGCGGAACCACGTTATCCCTGGCGTCAGATCGTGCGTAGGCGATGAGGTCTTCGACGTTGACCGTATCTTTAGCGCTTGCCGCGGGTAGTTCTACGTAGGTTTTGGCGATTTCCCAGTAGGCTCGAATGTGCTCGGGCGAGCGGCGCACCCACTCGTCGAAGAGCGCGCGAGCTGCAGCGTCTACATCACCCACGCGAAATTCGACGAACCAGTCGGACGCTTCCTCCAGGATCTGTCGATTAGGTGCTGGGTGCGCGAGCTTTTTCATGCGCCCTCCCGATCTGCCGCATCCTTATGGCCATCGCGCACGTGCAGTAGTGCGCGCGCAAGGTACTTCTTTGCCGTAGGTCTTGCGACACCCAACTGATCACCGATCTCTTCTATGGAGAAGCCGGCGAACCGATGCAACATGAGAGTTGTCGAGACTTTCGGCGGCAATTCTTTGAGTAAACGTTCGAGCTGCTCGATGCGCTGAGCGATATCGGCCGTGGAGGCCGGGTCATCGCTGGAGGTCAGCTGGAGGTCGGAAAAGAGTTCGGAGATATCGACAGACGGCGGCGTTGTCGACTGTTTCAACGTGTGTTGGTTCAAGACGTGGCTCGCCACGGTAAACAGATACGCCTCCGGACTTCGGATCGTCTCATCATGTTTGACGCGCATCAGGCGCAGAAATACCTCTTGCGCGAGATCCGGCGCGTCGGCTTCGTTGCGCAGGCGCTTGGAGAGAAAGCTGCGCAGACGCTCGCCATAGCGGGTCGCGATCGAGGAGACAAAGCTCGGTTTCGGGTCCTTGGCCAAACGATAGATCTCGCAAATTGAGCGCTGCTAGCGCCTTAAGAGCGGTTCGGAATGAAAAGTGGATATGGCTGAACCCCACTCGCCGAAAACCTACTCTGAATCAATGGGTTGAGAGACGAACCACACGATCTGCGTCTCGCAGCGGTGCCCAGGGCCGCGAGCTCGTGCACCCTGACCGCCCAGAATTCCACCAGCTCGCCCAGCCGTACCCCATACACCTTTCCGCGCCCAGGGGCTTATTAATTGGAGCCCCATGTCCCGCAGGGCCTCTATCGCGGCGATCTTAGTCCCGGAGAATCTCCGCGGACTAAAGCGGCGGGATCGGCACAGGTGCGTGTGCTTCAATGACCTCAGCAATCTCGAAACACAAGTCTTCGGCGTACGGCGCCGCAATAACCTGCACGCCGACCGGGCGGCCGTCGTGTAATCCGGTAGGCGCAGCGATCGCAGGAAATCCAAGCACCGAGAGCGCGAGGAGCGGAGCTTGTGCCTCGATGATTCGGCCGGTGGTCGCGGCGTCCCGCAAATCTTCATCCCACTCAAACGATGGCCGTAGCGAAATAGGAGTGACCACTACCGGATAGCGCTCCATGAAGATGCGCCATGCCCGCTGCAGCCTGAGACGCTCACCGAGTGCAGTCAGACACGCCGCGGGATCTCGGTGAGGCCAGCACTCGCGCCAGAATCCAACCGCGCGCTTGATATTTTGATCCGTGGACGAGGCAATGTCCTTCTCCAGCGTCGCGATAACATCAGGCATCGCGATTGCAGGCCACAATCGCGCCGCTTCGTCGAAATTCGGCAGCTCCACTTCTTCTACCACGTACCCAGCTGCCTGCAGACGGCTGCCAACTTGACGCACGGCCGCTTCGATCGCCGGATGCACGGCGTGAGCACCGGGTTTGGGAGCGAGGGCGACTCGTAACGGCCGTACGGGAGCGGCGGACGCAACAACGTCAACGCAGCGAGGATCGAACGGCGTCGCGCCCGTCATAGCGGTGAATCCAAGCCGCAAATCGCTGACATGCCGCGCCAACGGGCCTTGCACGGAAAGGATTTGAGCTGAAATAGTGGAAAACGGGCGCGCAGTGAAATTGAAAGCCGGTACGCGCCCGTAAGTCGGCTTCAATCCAAACACGCCGCAACAATATGAGGGATATCGTATCGAACCGGCGATGTCATTGCCCTGCGCAATCGGGCAAATGCCCGCAGCCACGGCGGCGCCCGCCCCTCCGCTCGAACCACCCGGCGTGTACAATGCATTCCACGGGTTGAATGCGCGACCATGTAACTCACTGTCGGTAAACCAACGCATGGAAAATGCCGGCGCGTTAGTACGTCCGATAAAAATTGCGCCCGCTTTGCGCAGGTTGGCCACCAATGGACTGTCCTGTGTGGCAACTAAGTTCTTCAGCGAAACAACGGCGTTGTCGGTGGGGCAACCGCGATGGTCAGTGTTAACCTTTGTAGCAACCGGCACACCGTGTAGCGGCCCGAGTGGAAGGCCGGCTCGCACAGCCGCGTCGGCAGCGTTCGCTTCCTCGCGCGCGGTCTCGGCGAGGGTCAGAACGATGGCATTCAAGCGGGGGTTAACATGCTCCAGTCGAGTAAGGCACGACTCGAGAACTTCGCGGCTTGACACTAAACCGGAACGTATCAAGCGCGCTAGCTCCGCCGCGCTTTGGCGCCATAGTTCGTTCGACAACATTTCGGGCTCCCAGACACCCCATCGTACGCTACCGCAAACGGTACTCAAGCTGGAAGCCATACGTACGAGGCCTAAATCTTGGGCTTGCCTCGTCGCTCGCAGTAGCTACAACAGCCGGCATTCCTCCCCGCTCGTTATTGATGTTATCCATGAAAAGCGTGCCTGACCAGTGGCCGCCCTGGATTGAGAAGCTGGCGTTGACGAAAAGAAGATCGTTTCCGGCCAAAACCAGCGTCCCTGGACGGCCACTGGAGGTCAATAGGTGATCGCTCTGCTTGGAGCTGTAGTTACCCGACACCGACAAAACCCCTTTGGCACTGCCCATGGGGAACGAGTAGGCAGTGTCCGCTGCAGCGGTGTATTCGGGTGAGTAGTCAAGGCGATCGCCTTGTTTGAAAAACTCGACGGTTCCGACTTTAACGCTGTCGGCCATCGCAAGATTGTTCCAACTACCACTGAGGCCGAATTGCAGATTGTCCAAAACGTGTACGGTCAAGGATAGATCCGTCCCTACTCCTGTGGCGGCCGGTCCGTTCACCGGCGCCACTATCTGGATGTTATTACCCACGTCGATGTAAGTCGTTTGCTGGACCCGGCGCCAATCCATGTAGTACACGGCCGCCGCAAAGCTCAAATGAGGATTCCAGGCATCGCCTTTGGTACCGAGCTCGTAGTTGTACAGGCGATCCGGATCCACCGCTTGCGCAAAGGCCGGATAGATTTGCGCTATGTCCGCATACTGGGAGAAGCCACTGCGGAACCCTTCAGCAAAAGAAGCATATGCAGTCAAATCTGCGCGCGGGTACCAAGTCAGCACCGCCTTTGGCGTGAAAGCATTGAAGTTCTTTGCGACCCGATATAGCGGTAGCGCCGGTGGCGGCAGCGTTGGATCGGTAGAGTTCTCTTGGTTTCCAACCTGATCATGGAAGTATCGGCCCCCGAGAGTCCATTCAAACTGATTATCAAGAAAACGCCGCCCAAACTGCCCATAAGCCGCGAAGGATTCCGACGTATCGGAGTAATCGTAGTACAAGGCACCGGGCAACGACGGCAGCGTCTCGAACAGAGTGTCTTTCCCGTTTCTATAGAACAGACCTGCGGACCAAACCCACGGATCTTGCTTTTTCGAGTTAAGGAGCAGCTCTTCGGAATAGACTCGCGACCAAATATCGTTGATGTAGTAAAGCGCGGGAGCGCCGAAGCCGATGTCGAGTAACTGCGGATTCTTGTAGCGTAGGTAGTTGGTGGAGCTCGATACCGAAAGACTGGGAAATTCGTAGGACACCTTCAAGCCGTACGAGTCGAACTCAGTGACAATCGGCTGTGAATAGGCCTGCGAATTTGTTTTACCGCGCCCGTCCGAGGCGCTCGGTGCACCCAAACTATCACGCGAGCTCCAAGCGGACAGGTTAACGGCCAAGTCATCGGTTACCTGAGATGCGAGCTTAACCCTGAAGTTACGTTGAATGTCATCGTTAACGTTGTTCCGCACGGCGCTATCGATCCAACCGCCCTGATTCTGGTAACCGACGACGAGCCGCAAAGCCAATCGACCCTCGAGCAGCGGCAGATTAAGCGCTGAATCGGCGCGATAGTTCAACGTCCCTCCTGCGGTGTCCGAGACCGTGGCGCGCGCCTTAACATCGAAGTAATGGAGGTCTGGATCGTTGGTCAGAATGCGTACTACGCCGTTCTCGCCGCCGGCCCCATACAATGTGCCTTGCGGTCCACGTAGAACTTCAATCTGTTTCAGGTCATAGGCGTCGGGATTCGGCGCAAACGCCGAGCGCACCAGTCCGAAGGGCATAGAGTCGACGTAATATCCGATTGGACTGGAGCCATTCAGAAATGGGCCGGTAGCACCAACGCCTCGTATCGAAATCTGAGTACCGCCCCCCTCCCAACCCGAGAAAGCCACCACCCCGGGAAGGGTAGTCAGTGCTTCAGTGACCCCAGGATGGCTCGAAGCATCCAGGTCTGCACCGGGTAGGACTGAAATCGAGATCGGCACATCCTGCAAGCGCTCCGCACGCTTTTGAGCTGTAACCACAATCTCGGCAAGCGTCGGCGTCTGGTCTAACGGTTTGCCGCTTTGATCGGCAGTCTGCCCAGCGACTTGGGAGAGGTGGGAAATGAGCGACTGCTTGTTTTCTCCCGACAGGTCATCAGATCCATCGGCTAAGTGTAGAGCCGAAGACCCTGCTTCACTCTGACTTGAGGCATTGCGGCTCCATCGCCCTGGATTCACGATGCGGACGGTTTTCGGGTTGATGAATTCGTAGGTCAGGTCGGTGTTTGCTAAAAGTTGGCTAAACGCTTCCTGTAGGGAGAGCCGCCCGATGAGGGCGGGTGCCAAGTGGCCGTCGCGCGCGACATCCTCGGCGCGGTAGAGAATCTGCAGACCCGCCTGGGCGCCGACGTCTCTGAGTGCTGCGCTCAACGGTTCGGCCTTAATATTGAGCGTGACGCGAG
>Ga0105240_10010866_pt1 | contig 12753 bp, 8 predicted proteins | sample KBSC54metaG_FD_80426 | JGI IMG/M metagenome (GOLD analysis project Ga0105240, IMG submission 80426) | Corn rhizosphere microbial communities from Kellogg Biological Station, Michigan, USA - KBS C5-4 metaG | ecosystem: Host-associated > Plants > Roots > Rhizosphere > Soil | place: Michigan, USA... | reverse complement strand
GCTTCACGAGCGGGCCGGTCCAATTCGTCAGGGTGAGAGGCTTCACGTCCTTCGGATCGGTGCAGTTGGTTTTCTTCCGGGCCGACAACGTGCAGGGGTGCTTTTGCAGAAGCTGTGAGGCCAGCGCCGTGAGCGAGCCCGACTGTCCCGCAGTGGAGGACGCCACCGCCGAGCCCGATGGGGTTGCAGAGGCCGCGGGCTGGAAGGACGAGGTGCCGGTCGCCGGCGCGCCAGGAGGTGAGAGGTTGGCGTAGGCGACGATATTCGTCGGCGCGTAGGCGGATTCCTGGGAGCTGTGCACGAATACGGTGGTGACAAAATAACGGTAGTAGTGGTCCTTCTGTGCCGTGTTGTCGGTATAAGTGAACACCCAGAGATTCGAGAGCAGCTGCCGCTTGAAATCCTCGGTCATGCTGGAGCTGCCGCACAGCGAGGCGGAGAACAGCGGAATGCACATCTGCTGCGCCGCGTTGTCGCGGAGCGTGCCGGCGGGCAACTGGGTCGCCTGGATCTCGCCACCCTGGATCGCCGTGGAGGTCAGCAGCTGCGGCGTGTCGCTCGTGTGCTCCGCGTCGATGCGGTAGACCCGGTAGGCCAGGTCCGGTTTCGGCTGCCTGTTGTTCGAGTTCCAGATGAGGTTCTGCGCGGCGTCCAGGCCGCTGCTCTCCGCCCAGACGACCTGGATGGGCTGCGCCGGCGGCTGCGCGGTCAAGGCGGCCTTGAAGAACGGAGCTTCCCGGTGGTACAGGCGCGAACGCGCAGCGAGGTATCCCGCGAGCTGCGCGTTCGCTTGGAGCTGTGCCGCGGCAAAGGGCACGGGCAGGGGCTTGCGCCAATCCTGGATCGTGATCGCGACGCTGCCGGGGTCGCTCGTCCGGCCAAATACGTCCGTGACGGTGAGCAGGTAGGTCATGGCAGCGGTGATCGGCTGGCCGTCGGGCGTAGTGAGCCTGGAGTCGGTGTAGAAGGTCGTGGGCTCGATCGGCGCCGCCGCGCCTGCGGCGTTCGCATCGCCGGCCGTGCCGGTGACGATGTCGGTCACGAGGACCGGCACGTCGTTGAGGGGCGCGACGATCTTTGGATCGAACGGCTTGCTCTGCAGGCTCGAGGTGGTGAGGCGATAGACGTTGTAGCTCGCGACGCCCATCTGAGTCTCGTCCGCGACCGACAGCCGCTGCCATCTCAGGCCGACGGTGTTCGCGGTCAGCTGTACGGCTTGCAGGCCGGCCGGAGCAGGGGGCTTCAGACCGGCAGTGCTCTGGGGCACGGTGATCGTGACAGTTGCGAGAGCCGGCGCCGTCAATCCGCCCACGGCTCGACGCAGCGTGTAGGTGTAAGTCTGGCCGGGAGTTACGTTCGGGTCGTCGTACGCAAGTCCCAGTGTGGCAGCCATCGCAGGATGCGTTGCCGCGCCTAACAGCAAGGTGCGCCGCGCCGCGATCGTCTGATCGGCGATGGAAGGTGCCGTTGCCACCCTGGGGAGCGCCGCCTTCGGGAGTGGCACGACAGGTGCCGGTCTCACAGCGCCCGCGCCTCCCGCTCCGGAAGCCGTAGCAGGGGATGCGGTCGCGGAGGTTGGGGCGATCAAGCCACTGGCCTGTTGGGGAAGCAGTCCTCGGCGCTGCTGGGCGGCTGTCGCCAGCTGGCTGAATCGGGAAGCGGCGCTTGCGCCCCGCACCACGGGGGTCGTGAGCGGTGGCAGCGTCCCGGTCGCCGGGACCGTGGCTGCCTTGCTCAACAGGGTGCCGAGTTGCACCTTGTGCGTTGCGCCGATTGCAAGAGTCGCCGGAGCATTGGCAAGCGATCCGCCGAGCGCGGTGGAGTTGACGGGAGTGGAGGCATCGGAGCGATAGAGATTGAAACCACCCGCGGGCAGCCAGCCGTCCGTAACGGTCCAGCGCACTCGCACCTCGATTCGATGCGTCGCGCCTTCCGCCGCTGCCGCGCGCATGGTGACTGTGAGCGGGGCGGTGTCGGTCGTGTCACTGCGAGCCTGATTGGGCGCGTAGGCGAGAGTTGCGGCGACGATGAGCGCGCCGCCCGCCAGTGCCGTAATCCGCTTCGGTCTCACTGCTGACTTTCCGCTTGCTTCCAGATGGGCTCGGCAATACTCAGGCCCTCGCAGTGCGCCTTGCCGAATACGGAAGCGCACCCCTGGATGTCACCCTGGACGACGATCTCGTCGTCGCCGCTGTCCGCCGATATCTGCTGCGTATTGCCGCCGGGCGGGGTGAGACTCACAGGGTTGCCGCTGGTGACGTAGGCGATGGCCAGCGTGCCTTCCGCGCTTGCGGTGAAGAGGTCGAAGTCGGCCTGCCCGCGTGCGTCGACCCAGCCCACGATCGCATCGATCGGCGGACCATTCTGTGCGTGCGCGTTTGCTTTCATGCTGACGTCGAGGTAGCCGCCGACATCCGCACTGAACATTGCCCAGTTGGCATGAAAATCGAGCGCCAGGGCAGCCCAGGGGCCGGTGCTCTGCGAGACCGGATCCGCATCGAGCGCCGAGCTGTTGCCGTTCACATGCACCGCGAGTCCGCCACTGACCGCGTACTTCTCGACGCCGCTGACGCCGACGTTGATGGCGACAGGGTTCTGGTCGGGAGGCCACCCCAGATAGAGGTGCGTCTCCTGGGGGCTGAGTGTCAGATCGAGCGAGCCATGCGCGTCGAGGACGTCATACTTTCGGGACTGGTAGTACAAGTCAGCGCCGGCGGTCGCGTGCAGCGTGTCCGGAGCGACATATTGAATGTCCATGTGGGCGGTCCGATCCGCGGTATTGAAGTCCTGCGTGAGGTCTTCCTGGAATTTGGCCCGCGCGTTGAAATCGAGCATGAACGGATCGAGGGTGACCGTAGACACCGCGTCTGCCGAGAAGTTGAAGCCGTCGTCCTCTCCCGTGCCGATGGTCGTTCCGAACGTGAACAGCAGGTCCGCCGGCGGCAGGCTCGGGTCCAGGTACACGACGTAGTCGTCGTCGCCGATCTGCGCACCGGGATCGGGCTGTTGACTCGGATCGGGCAGCTCGGCCTTGTAGCCGACGCCTCCCTTGAATCCGAACAGATTGATCCCGGACTGGCCGAGCGGAATGCCGCCGCCGGGCAGCCCCATGCTGCCGAGGAACAGCCACGCGCCGCCGGCCGCCGCGAAGTTGAAGCCGGTCTGCGAGTTTCCCATGCTCAGGCCACCGAGGTTGAGGCTGAGGTTCATGTTTCCCCGCAGGCAGCCGATGCCATGGCCGCTCGACTGGAAGCAGCCGACGGGCATGGTGGTCTGTCCTTTGGTCGGCATGACGGCTTCGTTGGCGGCGTAGTGGGCGAGCGAGGCATCCAGGCGCAACACGTCGGCCACGTCGGCCTGCAGCTCCAGGCCATTCAGCTGCACTCCGCCATCGACGTTGACCATCAGACCGTCGAAATCGACTTCCGCCGCGGCCGGCAGGCCCTCACCGAGGTCGACGCCCCCGGTAAACAGCAGAAAAGGCTTGTTGGTGGCGGGGTCATTGCCCGCCGTGAAGCTGGTGAGCTCGATCTTCAGGACCGTCAGATCCAGAGAGACCGGGTGGGCAAGGGTGAACTGGCCGACCGCGGGCACGATGAAGCGGCCGTTCGTGTCGATGCCGAGATGTTTGAAAGGAACGGAGATACCCGCCAGTGAGGCGGTGAGGTCCGTGGGGCTGCTGCCCGTCTTCACGGAGAGCAGTCCGGAGAGCATGACCGAACCCAGCCCGCCGGGGGCCGCCGGGAGCTGCAGTGTGGCTTCGGTCAGATCGAAATGCAGGCCCTGAACGCCGCCGACATCCGCGCCGCCGAAGAGGGCGGCATCCAGGCTCGGGTTCTGCAACGACAGCACGAAGTTGCCCGAATCCGTCAGCTGCATGCTCCAGTCGGTCGGCCCCAGAACCGGGACGGTCACGTTGACGTTGATCTTCAGGTCCTTGCCCTGGACGTGATTGTTGAGAACCGTGAGGGCCACATCGTTGAGGGTGGCCGTGAAGCCCGCGACCGTCACCGCCAGGTGCGGGCTGGAACTGACGGCAACATTCAGGCCGCCGTTGCCGATCGCGAGGTCGGTCGCGGCGATGGCCACGCGACCGGTGCTGCCGCCGCTGCAAGTCAACGTGCCCTGGGTGCAGAATTCGCTTGGCAGCACCACATTGACCTTCTGAACGTACACGCCCTGCCAATCCGCCTTCAGCGCCGCAGGCTCGTGCGTGTCGCCGGCCGTGCCCGAGAAGTCGAGGACCATCGACCCGTTGTGCGGGATCTGCACCCGGAATCCGTTCCAGCCGATGTTGATGTCGCGCGGCGCATTGACGGTCACCACCGGAGCCGCCATGACGTCCCAGTCGCCGTTGCCGTTCTGGATATCGAGCGCGATGCGCTGCGGGGTCCCCGCGTTCAGGGAGTCGTCATCGGGCAGGTAGTCCGGGAACAGCAGCTTCGCCCCCGACAACCTGAACTGGCTGACGACCTGCTTGTCCGAGCTGTCGAAGCCCTTGCTGAACTTCAGCTGCGTTGCCTGCAACGTGAAGCCGAGCGGCGAAGCCAGGTCGATCTGAATCCCGCCCGCGCATGCCGTGCTGGAACCGCTGCACGAGGCTACGCCGTTGGCAATCTGGACCTCACCACTCTGATTGACCTCGAGGGTGTCCGCGGTAACGGCGATACCCGTGCCGTCCTGCGTCAGCAACCCCGGCACGGGCAAAGGGACGTTGATCTGCGGCGAGTGCACGGTAAGCAGAAACGTCGTCGTCTGGCCGTGCTCGCGGACGATGTTGAGGTCGACGGTCTTGAGTGTGAACGCAAACCCGGCGAGCTGGGCTTTGCCGCCCGTCAGCTGACTGGCGTCGACCACTGTCGCATTCTGGAGATTGAGGGAGAACTTGCCTTGTTGCAGCGTCAACGCCGCACCCTGCGCTCCCTGGCCCAGTTGTATGTGGGGGGCCTTCCCGTTGGCATCGTGCAGCGGCAGGCCGAGGGTGATCGAGCCAGTGAAGCTCGCGCAGGGAGGACTCTGGCACGAAGTACCTGTGGGGGCATTCGAGACCGTGATGGTCGTACCCTTGGCTATGGTCAGATCCATGCCGCCGAACAGAGGCGGCGACAGGGCGGATTGAAGCGTGAGGCTGCCGCCGGTGACGTTGCCGGCGGCATCCACGCAGAGATTTCTGAAAGGGACGGCTGTAGAGGAGGGGATGAGGCCGGTGAGGTCGTGGCCGAACAGGACGAGGGAGGAAATCTGGCCGGTGCCGGATTGCCCCGCCCCCGGGCAGGTGCCCGCACCCCACACCACGTTGTCGAGGACGATCTCGCTGCCATTGTCCGCGTCGGAGAACAGCGTCAGGGTTTGCGGATGGGCCTGGCTGAGTGCCTGATGCCAGACCAGCAGCAGGATCACGGCGGTTGCCGCGGATCGGCAGGCAGACACGATGCCCCGCTTACTCACACTCTCTCCGTCCCGGCGCTGCACTCAAAGCCCGTTGTCGACGGCCGGGCCGTAAGCCGGATCCTTCAGCGGCCAGGAGATCTCCCCCGCGGGGGCGCGGATGTAGCTGCTCACCGCACCCGTGAACTTGCTGCTGTCCGCATGAGCCCAGAATCCGGCGCGCAACGCGATGGCCTGCGAGTAGTCGTCCAGCATCTGGACATAAGTCATGGCCCATGCCGCAAGCGATGCGGCCGCGGGCCCGCTCGCGTGCGAGAGCACGTCGCGTCCTTTGTTCAGCTCCCCGAGGGCGATCGCGCGAGCCTGGGTGAGAGCCTGTCCTTCACTGGACAGAGCGGCTTCCTCGACCGCGCGATGCTGGGCGATCGACTTGATGCCCAATGCGCTGGTGCAGGCTTGGAGTGGCCAGCCGGTCTTGTCGGTGGGGCAAGCTTTGGCGGCGGCGGTGAGAGCGTCATCCGTCGCACGGTGTCTGGCTCCCGCACTTGTGAGCGCACCGTCGAGGAGGCTGCGGATCTTCTGTTGGGCCAACGTGTCGGCACTGCGCTGTCCGCCGATGAAACCCGCGATTGCCGCTGTGGCGGCGGGATCGCCGGCCGCCGCGCGCTGCGAGGCGCTGATCTGGTTGGCCATGGCCATTTTCTCCGCCAGGGTCATGGACTGCATGCGGGCCTGGATCTGTGCCGCGTAAGCCGGATCGGAGCTGGCCCGAGCGAAGTCGATGCCCGCGGCAGAGCCTTGCAGGGCCGCGCTCACGCGGGCCTTGAGAGCCTCGCAGGCCGGCACGACCAGACTGCCGTTCGAGCGCACCTGGACCGCTGTTGCGGCCGCGCTGACACTGGCCGGCGCCGCTGGAACCGCCGCGAGGAGCTCGAACGGGTCTACCGCAGGGGCGGCCACCGCGACGCCGAGCACAAATGGAATCGAAAGCGCCGCGGTCGCCGTGTACGCGGCTGCCAAATGGAAGCGCATGCGTCTGCCCTCGCCTGTTGGTGCCGGTAAGCGTGCCGCCGGGGGCTCGGGCAAGTCCTCACACCGGGCTCAAAAATTTCTCACAAAGGCCGTGCGGCAATGACCGCCCCGGGAGCCGGGCCGGGAGGGTTGTGAGAATTTTGTGAGGAAATTGTCAGTACCTCTCCCCCTGCCTGGCCTCAGGCTCGCCGTTGCGCCTCGACCCATCAACGCTGGAGCGCTTTCCTATGCACCGCAGCAGCCGGTATGTCCCGATTGCTCTCATCGCCGCCGCGGCGCGACTGGCGCTGGCGGCACCCGCATTGCCCCCGGATGCAGAGGGTTGCAAAGACGTCTTCGTCTCACGGATGGTCGGCTACTACATTTCCTACTGTAATCAAATGGACTTCGACGCCTACAAGTTCATGGAGGGCACCGACACTGAGACCAGCGTCGAGGGCAAATACGTCCGCAACAAGTACTCCCAACCGGACGATGCCACTGCGAATTCCATTCTCAAGGTCCAGCGCAACTACATCAACGCACTGTCCGCGGATGGATGGACCCTGCTGGCGATGCCCGAGGGCGGGGTGACCGCCAAGCAGATCAAGAATGGCAAGGAACGCTGGATCGAGCTCGACGGCAACGGTGGAAGTGAGTACACCCTCACGATGATGGAAAAGGCCGGCATGGCCCAATCGGTGGTGACCGCGGGTGACATGGCCACCGCGCTCAATCGTGACGGGCGCATCTCGCTGCATATCAACTTCGACACGGGCAAGGCGACCATCAAGCCCGATTCACTCCCCATCATCGACCAGATCGCATCCATGATGAAGGCCAATCCCGGCCTGCAGCTCTCGGTCGAGGGGAACACCGACAACGTGGGCACGCCGCAATCCAACCAGGCGTTGTCCCTGGCTCGGGCACAAGGCGTCGTCAGTGCGGTTGCGGGCGCCGGAGTGGCCGCTTCGCGCATGACGGCCGTGGGACACGGACAGGACAGCCCGGTAGCCGACAACAGCACCGACGCGGGGCGTGCGCAGAACCGCCGCGTAGATCTCGTGAAAAAATAGCAAAGGGAGACACCGTGACCCACAGGCGTGTGCAGCTTCTCGAGCCCTCATTTACCGGGGTGGCAGTGCTGGGGTTTCTGGCGGCCGTGTCCGGCGGCGCGCTGGCCGCTGACACAGCGGCCCGGTCGCCGGCGCCGGCCGGCTGGCAGAAGGTCCTCGCCCGCAAGGGCGGCTGTGCCATGTCAGTGCCGGCGGACTGGAAGGTTGATCCGCTGATCAAGGGGTCGGCCGGGCTCGTTGACAACTCGGCGAGCGCCGTGGTCAGCCTTGCTGATTCGGTCAACACCCTCGCCGAGGTCAAACCGGTCATGCAGGGCATGTTCAAGCCGACGAAGACTTTCGAGGACAGCGCGCACCGCCTCTGGTACGAGTATCAGAACGCGGGAGGGCCCCACTGGTACGTGGGTGTACCCGTCAAGGGCGGAATCTGCGGTGCGCAGATTTCGTTCAAGCCGGGCAAGGAAGACGTAGCCAAAAAGGTGGCTGCGTCGGTTGGGCCTGGCTGAGCCTCGCGCGATGCCCTCACGACGAGGGGATCCGCGGGGCCCTGAGATCCACGGGTCATTGCGCACCAGGGTCTATCGACCTTCGAACGGAGCCGCGCTTTGATCGACCGGGCGCAGCATGCGAGGCCGCTCCGGCCGCGGCTCGATTTGCACCGGGCAGGCAAATCGATAGCCAAAACCGTGCACTGTCCGTATCAACAGGCGATCCTCATCACCCAGCACGGCGCGGAGCCGATTGATGGTGGTCGTCAACACAGTGTCGGAGATCACGCGCCGCGGCCAGCAGGTTGCGGCGAGCTCGTCTTTTGTGACGAGATCCCCTGCCCGGACCAGAAGATGCAGCAGGACCAGCATGGGCTTGCGGTGCAGATGCACCGGCTGACCGTTCACCTGCAGGTCCAGCGCGCCTTCATCGAGCACGCTGCGGCCAAATCGCCAGATGTGTTTCTGTCGGGATTGATACTGGAGGCTCATGTCGGGGCACAACGGTAGCGGTTCCTGGTAGAACGCTAGCTGTGCCGCCGCGGCAGCTGCCCCCTCAAATTTGAGGGGTTCTGATCGTCCTCTACTGGGTAATGTGCCGAATGCCCGGTTCCCGCGTGTCCCCACTCAGGAGGGTGCGCAACAGCTCTTCGCGATTGCCCACCCCGAGCCGCGCAAACGCCTCGCGTGCGTAGCCGATGACGGTGGGTACCTTCAGACTCATTGCCCGAGCGGCTTCCTGGTAGGTGAGGCCGCGCAACAGACACAGGCACACCTCGAGGTGCTTCGGGGCGAGAGGCCAGCCATCCGCATGACTCAGGAGCGCAGCGGCAATGGGAGAGCGCAGGCGCACGCTGATTCCGACATGACCGCTCTCTTGCGGGTGCAGCTCATAGGCGCGCAGCGTGAACTGACCCCATGAGTTGACGACGGTACGCATTGGCGTCGGGCCTTGAGGGTCCAGCAGATCCCGCAGGAGACCGTGCAGGAGCTGACGCACGGCCGGCGCATTGAATGGCGCACGCACATCGAGCGGACCGTTCTCGGCACTTACCCAGTGAAGCAGGAACGAGGCGCGCGAGCTCCAGTGCAGCACTCGCGCGCGCCGGTCCATGACGACAATTCCTTCTTCGCCGTCATTCGCGTACGTCTCAGCCGGTCGGCTCGGCGCCTCGAATGAATGCCGCAGGTAAGAGGCGACACGTGCGAGCCCACGTTCTTCGAGCTCGGCGAAACCAGGGTCAGTCGGCGCGCGGAACAGCATCAGCGCTCCGCCGCCGCGCGTCCTCACCGGCGCGACCAGCCCCCACTTGATCCTCATGGGGACGTACACCTCGTTGAAATACTCGGACTCGAGGAAGCGTTTACCGAGAGAAGCGGAGTTCGACACCGCGGGCCCGGAAGACATTCCATCCTGGAGCCGAATCCCCACCTGCCCCTCCTGCTGCGTGTTGCAGTAGTGATCGAGGTAGCGCTGGTAGAGTCCGGCGATCTCCGGGGCATCGGCGTACACCGCCGCCGGTTGCAGCTGCTCGTTCACGAACAGGAAGCTCGACCACGAGTTGGGGATCCAGCGCCGCACGATGGCGGTGGCTGCCGGCACCACGGCCTGGGGGGCGAGCCCCTGGGTACACAGCAGTCGGATCTCGGACAGGGCGCGCGTGGGCGTTGTTCTTATCATTGTGCCTGCGAAGGTTCTCCCGAGGCGTAACGATATCACGGCCAACCGAAGGGATTAATCGCATTGCAAGCAATTGACTATCAATGATATTTATCCTGGGTGGCCACGGCCGAAGCGCTTGCGGCGACACTCCCTGAAGCGCTCGGCCAGCGAACTGTAGACCGCCGCATCGGTCGGTCCCACTCCGATCCATTCGAGCGTCAGCGCGTTCAGGGGCTCATCCCCACCCCCGGAGCGACCATTGCCCACGCCCTGGCCCATCGTCTGGATCAACCGTTGAACCTGATACTCGCGACGCAACGCCTGGTCTTCCGCGGGAGTGGGAAGCTCTACCGCGATTTCAGCGCGGATACACAGCCTGCGCAGCGCGGTTTCGTTGGCTGCCACGTCACCGGCGTCCGCTCTATCCAACTCCTTCTTCAGAGCATCCAGGGCCCCCTTGGGCCAACGGCTGCCTGATGAAATCGCTTCTTCGGCGGCACGGCGCAGGTCATCACGCTGCGCCGCATCCGCATTGCTTGCAACGGACAACCGATACGTTCGCACCCGGTCTGCCGCATCGAGCAGTTCCATCCAGCTGCGCTCCGCGTCGCGGGCCTTTTGATCGGCGGCTGCGGTTTCGCAACGTTCCACCGCACGCTCGAACCTGCGATGCAGCTCGCGCGCATCTGCCTTAGGCAGCTCTGCGAGTGCTTCGAAGTCAGTTCGCAGCTGCGATAGTCGAGCGGAGGCTGCCAGCAGCTCCGCCCCCGCCAGGGAGCCAAGCCCCTCGACCGTTTCGCACAACGCGATGGCCGCGGTCCTGTTGGCTTCCAGACTGGCGCTGTAATCGGCCGACTGCTGCCGGCGCCTTTCGAACACCGCATCGCACTGTTCCCGGAATTCCGACCACAGGTGCTCGCTCTGCTCACGCGGCGTCAAACCGATTCCCTTCCACTTGCGCTGCAGCTCCTTCACCTCTTCGATCGCCCGCCGGCTCTCCTCGATTTCCGACAGCTGCCGGGCGCTCTCGATCAGCCGCCGCTTTTCCTGCACATTGTGGGCGTACTCGGCGTCGAGACGGTTCTGCAGGCTGGCCGTGACGGTGTCGAAAGTCTCCTGCAGCGCCTTTCCCGCTCCACGATCCACGGGCCAGTATCGCCGCCATTCCTGTTTGGACTCCCGCAAGGCCCGGGCGATGAGCGGCCAGTCCGGTTGATTCCAGTCATGCTGCGACTCCAGAGCGGCCAAGCGTTCCAGCAGTGCTGCGCGGCGCTGGAGGTTCTCCTGCCGCAGCAACGCCTGGGCCTCGAAATATTCGCGGCAAGGCTGATAGGCGCTCTGCGCGGCGTCTCGAAACCGCTGCCAATCCGCTTCGACGGACTCACCGGCGCCCCGGTTCAGCGTTCGCCATTGCTCCTGCAGGTCGTGGATGCGCTCGGCCAACACGGGAGGCTCGAGCGTCGCACCGACCAGCGATTCCATTTCCGCAATCAACTCGGCGCGTTTGGGCGTGACCGAGAAACTCTTCCAATCCTTGAGCGCCTCCAGCTGCTCGTCCAGCTGACGGAGTTGGTTGGACAAGTACGTCGGCAACGGAGGCGCCGTTGCGAGCTTCTCCTCGAGCGCGCGTCTGATGCCTGCGGTTCGGCCAGTGCTGCCTTCGCGCAGGGCGCTGAGCGCCTTGCGAATCAAGCCGCCAATCTGCCTGAGGGCGAGTGCCTCAGCCTCGCGTTTCTCAGCCTGCGCCTTGCGCTCCGCCGCCTCGATGCCGGCGCGTTCGGCGGCGGCCTCCGCAGCCGCTCTTTCCTCAACCTCACGAGCGTGCTGAGCTTCAGCAGCGGCGTTCGCGGCCGACCGCTCGCGTGCAGCCTGTGCCTCCACTTCCCGACGGTGCCGCGCGATGACATCCCGCGAGCGTTCGATCGCTTCCTGCACCTCCGCCGCCAATGGCGCCGCTGTCTGTGAAGCGATCGCATTCCAGCGGTTCTCGAGCTGCTCCATGGTCGGGGCGCACAGAGCGTCATAGCCGCGATGGCTGTGGCGTTCGAGAGCCGCCGAGACCGCGCTGATTTCGGCCTGCAGCTGCTCCTGCTTGCGCGCCTGTTCGAGCAGCCCATCGCGCTTGTGCGTGAGAATCTTGTATACGCTCTTGTCGCTTCCGCCGCGCACGTCCCGGATCAGCTGCCGCAGCTGGACCGGGTCTTCGATTGCCTGCGCCGCCGTCTGCCGGATTTTCGTGGCGGTCCCCTCGATCACGAATTTCCCGATGGTTTCGAAGTCGCCGCTTGCGATTGCGGCCTTGAGGTCTTCCTCTTCCTTCGCCGCCAGCCGCTTGCGCTCAGTAGCGGCGGTGAGCGCGTCCGGCTCGGGTGAGGCGATGGGCACAGCCGGCGGCAGGTCCGCTGCGGCAGGAGAGGGTGGCGCTTTGCGAAACCAGCGCGAAAACAGCGACATGAATGGGCCCCGAAATCTGCTCCTCGAATCGCCCGATTTTAGCGGTTCGTGGCGGGAAGTCTGCAGGGTTCGCCCGCGTACAGGAAACCGTAGGCTGGACGCGGTTTTACACCTCTGGCTGCCGCACTTCGTAGCGAAGCGCCACCATGCCGTTCCTGTACGCCGTCGACTCCAGAAGGTGCAGGGGGACGTCCCGGCCGAGCCCCGCGAAAAATCCGAGGCCCTCACCCATCACGATCGGCAGCATCGAATAGCGCACCTCGTCGGCCGGTCTGAGGCGCAGGCAGGTGGCGGTGAGCCAGCGCCGGTACTTAGGCGCTATCGGCGAGCAGGTTTGCTGCGGCGTTTCGGTGAGTCACCGTGCCGTCGTGCTGTCCCTTTGTGCTCCTGTGCCCGCGGTGAGCCGTTGGAGCGCGGGTGCCGCGCGTAAGGCCCGGGTTTGGTGTCGGCGCGGCTGATACGCAAGTCGACTCCGCGCACACGCACGGCTCGGAGGTTCTCGAGAGTTTCTTGCGGCATGCCGACGGGAAGATCGACGAAACTGTGATCTCCGCGGATGTCGATGTGTCCTATGTGGCGGCCCTCCAGGCCGGCCTCGTTCGCGATGGCGCCGACGATGTTTCCAGGTTGCACTCCGTGCGCATGGCCGACTTCGATGCGGAATGTGTCGAGC
>Ga0105240_10010864_pt1 | contig 12754 bp, 8 predicted proteins | sample KBSC54metaG_FD_80426 | JGI IMG/M metagenome (GOLD analysis project Ga0105240, IMG submission 80426) | Corn rhizosphere microbial communities from Kellogg Biological Station, Michigan, USA - KBS C5-4 metaG | ecosystem: Host-associated > Plants > Roots > Rhizosphere > Soil | place: Michigan, USA... | reverse complement strand
TTAGCGTGAAATATTTTGGTGCCACCGGCGATGGGAAGACCGATGACACCCAGGCATTCCTAGACGCCATCGCTAGCGCTCCTCATGGTGCCGTCTTTATTCCGGCTGGCCGTTATGTGATTACCCAGCTTCTAAAAATCGATAAAAGCCAATTGGTTCTCCGCGGTGAAGGTTGCGATAAAACAATTCTCTACTTTCCGAAAAGTCTTACCGACGTGGTGGGCGAGGGAAAAACTCATGCCCCGGGAAATAGTTGGTCCTGGTCCGGGGGATTTATCACCTTTGAGGGATGGGATGTTGGAGAAAAAATAACCTCTGTAACGGCGCCCGCGCGGCGTGGAAGCTCCACCCTGACGGTAGCCTCCGCGACTAATTTAAAGAAGGGGCAATATATTCGGGTTCTTTTATGGAACACCAACGGCACGTTGGGGCAACACTTGAATGGAGGGCAAAAGGAAGCGGCGAAAGATTTAATGGACAAAAAGCTGATAGATTTCTGCTCCCGTATTAAATCTATTCATGGCCATACGGTGACGCTCGAACGTCCGCTGCGTACCGACATCCGTTTAGAATGGAAACCTTTGATTTATGCCCATAGCCCATCTGTCGAGGATGTAGGAATTGAGGATGTCACGTTGGAGTTCCCAGCTATACCCTATAGCGGCCATCACGTCGAGCCCGGTTTTAATGCGATCGAATTTTCCGGTTTGTCGTATGGGTGGGCGCGACGTTTAAAAATCGTCAATGCCGATAGTGGAATTTTTCTGCGCACGGAAACAAAGTTTTGCACGGTGGATGATATTGAGTTTGTCGCGTCACCGGCGCGCTTGCGTAAAGGCTATGGGAGTGATAGCGGAGAACCGCAGACCTTAATGGTAGGCGGCCATCACGGGGTTGCGGCAACAGGATTTGCGCAAGACAATATGATTCGGAATTTCCATATGAATTTTCGCTTCATTCATGATTTGTCCGTCGCGTCGATGGCTGCTGGAAACGTCTTTGTGCATGGCCAAGGCGTGGATATGAGTCTCGATCATCATCGTAAAGCGCCGTTTGAAAATCTATTTTCCGATCTGGAAGCGGGCGAAGGCTCGCGTTTATGGGAAAGCGGCGGCGACGAAGCCGATGGGCCCCATAGCGGAGCGCGCGAAACATTTTGGAATATCCGTAGCCGTCACGCGCAAAAATTGCCCGATTGGGCATTGGAGGGAAATTTTGTTGGCGTGTTATCCGGCGTCGCGCGTCAAAATGACCCGAATGGCAACTGGATTGATCCGATTGCTCCTGGACGCATCGTTCCGGCTAGTTTAGTGAAGTAGTTTTTAATGAGCGCTGGGTGGTTTTATCCAAGCGCTTAAGCCTTCGCGGATATTGCGTAAAGTCCAGCGGTAACTCAAGGCTTGATTAAATCCACCGACACGGAAGTTACGCAGGATATGTCCCGCCAATGCCAATTGTCCGCCGTAGCTCGTGGCGTTACGTTCGAGTGCCGGATTCCGATGTCCAATCCAAATGGCCTTCAAGGTATAAAGCAAAACATCCTGCGCTTTGGGCGAATACCCACCGACAAATGCCCAGCCGTGATAGATCGGACCATTTAACCCCGGTTTTTTATACACCCGGTAAGGTTCATTGCTGCCATTTAAATAATTAGAAAAGGACGGAGATTCCACCGATTGATCCCAGATGATGTCGGTCAACGTATTGGCCATGCGGCTCACATCGTCACGACTAAAGACCAGGCCGGCTTCATAAAAACTGGTCACTAAAAATGCTTCCCGATTGGTGTGCGAAACGTCGGGAACGCCGGCTTGATTTCCGACGGAGCCAGGCGTATTGTCTGTATCGGAACCTATCGGGATGGTTTGATTTTCCCAGATCCAGCCGCTTTGTTGCGGCGCCATTTTACCCTTTAGACATTGCCCAATACGGACGGCAATGTCTTTATAAAACGGGTCGGAAGTCGCTTCATACATGAAGAGCGCGTTTAATCCTAGGTTGGCGCCGTTATCATTCCAAATGGGAAAGTGATCGGGCTCAATCCAAAAGATCCGGCTTTTCAGTTGGCTCTGATACCAATAGCGGAAAATTAATTGTTCGACAAAGGCACTGTAGCGCTGTGCGGTAGGGGCATATTTTTCTCGGAAGCGTGGGGTTCTTAAAATAATGGCGGCGGCGCGCGCAAATGGAACGCTGGCTTGAAATGTAAAGTGTAGATTGGGACGGGGGGCGGCGGAATCCGCGGTGATAGAAAATGGCGGCCAGACTTGATAGGTTTGGCCATTGGAATCAAACGGACGCGCTTTGCTGATCATCATGTCCATGATGCGCAATGTTTTATCTAAAAGTTTTTCATCTTCCGTGGCTTCGACGGCGGAGAGCATGCCATTTAAGTAATAGCTCGTAAAGTAATAGGTGCTAGAAAGCCCAGAGCGCGCTTGGTCATCCAATTGGCGTTTTTCGTGACGGAGGATGATATCGAACATCACCCGCGATTCAAAGAATCGCAAGGATCCATGGCCATAGCGGAACAGACTGTAGCCTATTCCAGCCAGCGCCAGCGCTAAGACAACGATGAAAGTTTTTAACGGAATACGAATTTGGGCGAAGGTCATTGTGGGCGCTCCCTAGAAGTAATGCGTAAATGACAACTCATAAAAGTTCCCTCGATAAGAAGGGGTTTTGTAATAGGCAAACGACGGACGCAGCACAGTGTCGGCTGTCGGTTCCCAGAGTAAGTAAGTTTCCACGCTGTGGTTGAGATCGGAATCCACCCCATTTTCCTGCGCATAGCCCGGAAGATATCGGCTATAGAAAGTGAGTTTCGGTAATAAGTGAATCGTCACTTCCGGTCCGAGGGCATGAATGCGTAAGGCTTGGGGGCTGTAATAGTTGGGGCTGATGACGCGCATATCGTCATAGGTAAAGCGGTAGACGGCGCGCAATCCCAGCGGACTCCACAATAAACGGTCCGCCGTAAAATCTGACGTGAGCCGACGATTGTCATCGGACAAACTGGCCGCGCGTCCTTCCCACTGCGCTCGCCAGGGTCCATTGCCGCCGACCGAGGCATGTAACCGCGCGTGGCGCTCCGTGATGTGATTATCAATGGCGCGCGCCGTATCTGGAATTCCGAGGCCGAGATCCGCGCCGGTTTGAAACATGGTATTCCATTCGGAGTAAAGCGTTCCTTCGGCGGAAATCGCCGTTTGTCCCGGTAGCGAAAATGCATGGCCCATGACTTGAATGTCCAGCACATGCCGATTCCACTTGGTTCCCAGGCCTAAGCCGCCAGCGTTTTCAAGCACCGTCGGGAAAATAGGATCGTGATATTCACCGTGACTATGAATGAGATAAGGTTGCACACCCCATTGGCGGGGGAAATACAGCCGTTGACTCAAACGCCACATGTGACGCCGGCTGTTATCTTCTTGATAATTAAAAGTGGGTTCCCATCCCCAATGATCATTAATTCCTTGAGCGCGCAGCCATTCTTCCATTTCCGGCAAGTGCTCTAAGGTCATGGCCTGCTTAATCAGCGCCTCTCCACCGCGCGTATCGCCTTGGGCATACTGAATCTGGCCTATTTTGGCGAGCAAGAGGGCATCTTGAGAATCGTCCTGGCGCATCTGTTTTAACCACATCAGCGCCTCTTGCGGATGATGTTCGAGTTGCGCCCATTCCGCTAACTGCGCGCGAAATTGCATGGCTGGCGCCTGCAAGCGGAGTTGTCGGAGCAGTTCGGCGCCGGACCATTTTCGGTTCGGGATTAATCGTTTGGTGAAAAAAGGATCTTGCGATTGGACGTTCTGTCCGTGATCATCTTGAATGAGCGCTATTTTAAAATGATGGCGAATGGCCGATTGATTAAATTCCGCCGCCGTCGGAACATTGGGCGTCATGGTTTGGCCATAGGCGCCTTCAGGATAGGCATAGGCCACAGGCCGTGATTTGAAGTAACGATCGATTTTATCTTTGCTGCTTTCATGATCGTCTTCGACACGCTTTTTCCATTCCAGTTCGGTTTCTAAGCGGTGTTCTTTTTCCAGCCAGCCACGATTGATCAGTGAAAGTTTTCGTTCGCCTTGATCGTTAATCACAATATTGCGATGCGCAACATCGCCATGCGATTCCACGTTCCAGCGGCCGGTACTGATATAGCGGCGAATCACGGGGATCACGGCAAAACCCGAGGGAAAATTACTTTCTAAATTAACGACCGCAATATTCATCGTCGCCGTCAGTCCGTATTTTTCGAGAACAGGATCCCCTTGTTTAAAGCTGTCTAAGCGGTTGTCATCAAAATTAATCCAGACAGGATGTTCCGGAAGCGGACGTTCTCCTTGATACCAGGCCAATACATCCGGGCCTGTGACGGGGTGAAACCCGGCTTTCGCCAACGCGTGCATTTGATCGTCAAAAGAAGAGGTCAACATGTGGTACGAATAATTAAGCATCGGATCGTGCGGATCGGTCGTGAGACCGTGGTAAAGAAGAATCGGGAGCGCCGGCGTTTGATTCCGGGGGTCTTTAAGCCATTCGGTTAAGGCGGCTTTGGCTTTTTCATGTTCACCGAAGGTGTAGAGATATTGCGCATTGGCCAGGAGGTAATAAGGGTTAGTGGGATCCCATTCCATCAATTCCTTCATGGCTTGGAGAACAATTTCTTTGTTATTTAATACGGCAGCGGCTTCGGCGATGCCTTGCAAGGCTTCCAAGTTGTAACGATTGGTGTTATGAACGGTTTGGTAAGCGGCTAACGATTCCGCGTAACGTTTCTGAATATAGAGCAGCGATCCTTTACTCAGAAGAATCACCGCATTTGTCGGATCCGTTTCAAGCGCCTGCGTAATAAATGTTTCCCATTCTTGATACCGTTTTTGCTGTTCATAAAGAACGAGAAGCCGCTGCGTGCGATTTTCATTGGGATGCCCATGCGTGAGGGTTCCTTTGAAAAGTTCAATGGCGTTGTCGATCTTTTTTTCAATTAAGGCATCATCAATCAAGAAGTCCCAGGCCGGTTCATAATTTTCCTTCACGCGTAAATCTTCAGCTATAGCGCGAGCCTCATCTTTTTTCCCATGCATATAAAGTGCTTGCGCCAGGTTAAAACGGTAATCAGAGCGCTGCGGGAAATGCTCGATGACAAGATTCCATGTTTTCACCGCGTCCGCATAATTTTCTTGGAAGTAATAGGTGCGCGCCATTACGGGGTAAAGCGCATACAGGCCTGGATTTAACTGTTTGGCTTTTAAAAGATTCTGTAAGGCCCGGTCCAAATCGCCTTGCCGCAGATAGAGTTTAGCGACTGAAAAATAAACCGTTGGTTGATCGGCCAGGATGGCGAGACTTTGTTGGTAGGCTTCCATCGAAGCTTCGTCATTCTTGGCGTTAAGTTCCATCAAGCCCAACCAATTCCAACTTTTTGGATCTTGCGATTGAAGCTTTACCAAACGGTTCGCCGTTTCAATACCATCGGCATAGCGTTCCAATTTGTTCAGGATGGACAGCGAATGATGAAGATACGAGGCATTTTCCGGATAATCAGTGGCGAGTTGTTGAAAGAGCGCCAGCGCCTGTTCGTAATCCGCCGCTTTCTCGTGATCGATCGCCGTTTTATAGCGGCTGACCGCGCCCGTCCGTCCGTTAGCCGCTTCATAACGAGACATAATATGTTTGACGTCCTCGTCATTGGGGCGCAAGCGCAACAGATCGCGCGCAATCTTTCCCGCATCGTCATATTGCCCATTGTTCCAGTAGCACCACATTAAGTCTTTTAAAGTGCGGGCGTTTTTAGGTTCAATACGATTGAGTTTTTCATAGATCGCGACGGCAGACGTGTAATCTCCATCTTGATAATGTTCGACGGCCTCTTGGCGCAATGTTTTAATCGTGTCGCGCTGCGATGTCTCTGGCGCTTGGTGCAAGATCGACTGCGCTTCGGGATCTTGAGGGGCCAGCTTGAGGACCTGGTTGGCCATTTTTGTTCCTTCATTGTATTGCCCACTATTCCACAAAGCCCACATCAAATCTTTTTGCGTCATTAAATTATCCGGCTGTAATTCAGCCAATTGGCGATAGAGCGTAATCGCTTGCTCGTAACGCCCGTCTCTATAGAGCGAGAAGGCTTCCGCGCGCATTTCTGCCGGCTCATGAATTAGAGCTTGTGCCTGCAAATCGGAGGACGCTCCAGCGAGAAGAAGACTTAGTCCAAGGCTTAAAAAATGAAATGGAGTGCGGTTCATTCTCATCACGAAGGCGTAAACAGCAGTTGGATATTATCGGCACGCGCGGCGCCGAAAATTTGGTCATACAGATAAAGTTCGAGCAGGGTTCCTGGGCCGGGAGAAAACGTCAGAGGGACTTGGATATCTGCTGTTCCTTGACTATGAATCAAAACAAAACGTCCTTTTAGGCTCAGGGTTGCCCGAATGCTTGTCGGCTGATCGCTTCGTCGCGCGAGTGTAACTAAGGTGTGATGGCCAGCCGGGGTAACTTCTTGCACCGTGATGTTTTTCGGTGCAAAAATGACGCGCATGGCGGTGCCGATAACCGGATCTGCAGCCATGTGCACGGCAAAGGTGCCCACGATATGATCGGCTTCAATATGCAATTGATATTCGGGATGCCCTTTGGTGGCAAGCCAAAAAAGTTTCACGCCGCGTTTATGCAAGGGCGTAGAAAGATTAAAGCGATTTTGGATTTGAGGAGTTAAGGCGGAAATGCCCCATTCCCGGTTTTCCAAAATTCCTTTGGTTAAATACACAGGCCCCGTGATGGCCGCCTCGGCTTGCAAGCGCGTCACCAGTTCATCCGCTAACCAATTGGACGTCACGGTAAGGAAATTGATGTGCGAAGGATCTTGCCGTTGGTTTAAAGCAGAAGATCCAGCAGTTTGCGCCCAGGGTCCTAAGATAAAAGTCTTTTGCAAGCGTTGGGAATCTAGCTGATAGGTATCATTGGCCTGTCGAAAACCAATATCCCATAAACCGGATTCTTTCATCTGTCGGGTCATGTGATAAGTCACGTAACGGCGATCTCCGTGGTCTAAGGCAAACGTCGGAGTCAACCATACCGCCGGGCATTGATGGCGCGCTAAAATCGGGGCGACGATTTCATACGTCCGTCGATAGCCCGGTTCGAAAAATAAAACAATGGTGCGCGGTGGAACACCCGAGCCTGTTTCAAACCGTGCCAGTACTTCAGACCAGAGCATTGGTCTATAGCCTTGGCTAATGAGGGCGACAATCCATTCTTCAAATCGTCCTTTCATGATGTCGATGCCGGATTCGTATTGCGTGCTGATCTCTGGCATGCGTACCATTAAAAAATTATCGGTGAGCGCGCCCTCCATAGCAGGGGCCGGAGCGGGAGCCTGCAAAGTGAAAAGATCCAGCTGACGATGGAACAAGACAAAAGCCAATAAACCAATAAAAAAAAGATTAATCCAAGCCAGGGTATGGCGTTCAGGAGTGGCGATTTGTCCAGAGCTCATCGGGTCCCCCAATGGTTTCGACGTACGGTCAATACGGCGTAATAATTTTGGAACGATAAGAAAAAAACATACAGCAGCGCGAAAGCCAAGCCGTGAATCCATTTTCTAGACAGCGTATGGAATTGATAGGTCAAACCAAAGAAAACATAAACCAATAACAGTCCCGCTAAATAAGGGAGAAATGTAAAAGAGTCTAAAACAATAGGGAGATAGAGCATGGCGCGCAGCGCGATGATTGGCGAGAAAACGGTCACCATCACACTGACGTAATAGCTGATCGCCGCCACAGGACTTTTTTGATACATGAAGCGCGCGGCGATGGTCGTTTCCCGGATCCATGATTTTTTCCAGCGTAATTGCTGACGGAAGAAAACAGACCAACGGTCGGGCACATAAGTCGCGCAACGCGCACCCGCATGATACAGGACGCGATAATTCCGGAGAATAAAATTGGTCAAACTGCGGTCATCGCCAAAGGTCGCTTCTGTTCCCAAGAAAGTTTGATTCAGCCAGGCCGATAAGATGGGCATTACGGCTTCTCTGCGGTAGGCGGAAAAAGGTCCCGGGCAGCAGGTGACAGCGTTGAAAATACTTTCGCTTGCTTTCATCACGCGTTGCGAGACAAAGTAGCGAACGGCTTCCATTTTGGAAATAAAGTTATCCGGTTCAATGAAGACCATCGTGTGGCCGGCGACGGCGCCTACGCGTTTATCATAAAAAGGTTGAACAATACGATAAATGCCTTCCGGTTCTAGGAAGCTGTCTGAGTCGATATAGATCAGAATATTGCCTTTAGCTTTTTCCGCGCCGAGGGCCATCCCATGGCGTTTCCCTTTATTTTTTTCAAAACGAAAGATGCGCATGCGCGGATAAAGAGGCTCAATCGTTTTTAATACGTGCCAGGTATTATCTGTCGAACCATCATCGATGACGATCAGCTCCATCAAGTCTTTGGGGTAGCGCGATTCAAAAATATGCTGAATGGCTTCGGCAATTTTGGTTTCTTCATTTTTCACCGAGAGCGTAATCGTGACTGCCGTCATAAACCCATTGTCTTTGGGTTGACGATAAAACATCGACAGGCCGACGCGCGACAAAATGAAGGCGGCCGCCGCTAAACTGTAGACTTGAAAGATCGGCTGATACCAAAAAGAAATAACATTCCGGGATTTGAGCGCGATAATCACCGCGGCGACAATCACCATAAGGCCAGCAACAATGGTGCGTTCGAGTCGGGCTTCTGACGTTTTAATGGCTTCGGGAATGGTTTGATCGATGCGAACGCCTAATGTTTTCTGGGTGTTGGATAAACCTTGAAACCGGACCACGCGACCCGGCATTTCATATTTTTTTTCTTTAGGAATATTTCCTAATACAGGAGGAACGAGCCATTCCAAGGTCACGGTGTCATTTTCTTTGACAGCAATGCCGCCACTGGATATGTTGATTTTTGCCCCCGTGGGGCTGACATCGGTGATAACCCCCGTTAACGTCTGGGTCCACAGCCCGCGTTTTATCCGAATCTTGGCCGGCGTTGAACAAGGAGTGCGTTCATATCGGCGCTTGGGCAAAGGCATAGTAATGACCACGTCATGCTTTTCAATCATTCATTTCTCCATAGACTCGTGGTGAAGGGCAGGCAGGTACAGCTAGCCAAAGTGTCTAAATAGCGGACCCCTATCGAGAACTGCGGACATTATTACTAAGTCAATAATAAACGGCAAGACCTCAAAACGGGAAGGTTAAAGCAAGGCCTACCTGCACGGAAAGAGAACCATGATGAAAATATAAAGCATTTCGTATTTTTTTTACATTGTTACGGGCATGTAAAAAAGAGCATTATGACCTACGGATTTTTTGGGCCCTTGATACGCAGGTGTTAACATAAGACAGGCTTGTAGGAAGGGGCGTACGTCTTCTAACGCGTCAGGTTAGATCGTGTGACGAAATACTTCTTCGGCTGTGGTCAATCCTTGAGTGACAAATTCGAGACCGCTCTCGCGCAGGGTCTTCAGTCCTTGGCTTTTCGCTAACTTCCGCATTTCGTCAGAATTTACATTGCTGTGAATCATCTGCTTCAGTTCATCGCTTAAGGAAAGTAATTCGTAAATGCCGATCCGGCCTCGGTAGCCGGTTTTTTCACAATGGTCGCATCCGCGTGCCCGGTACAGTTTTGTAATTTCTGTGGTTTGACCAAAAATGGCTTTCAGCGCTTTCACCGGTGGTTCATAAGCCTCTTTGCATTTTTCGCAGAGCATGCGTAGCAACCGTTGTGCCATGACGCCGACGACGGAAGAAGCAATCAGGTACGGTTCAACGCCGATATCACGCATGCGGCTGACGGCTTCTACCGAATCATTGGTGTGTAGCGTAGAAAGCACCATATGCCCGGTCATCGCCGCTTTCATCGCCACTTCTGCCGTCTCGCGGTCGCGAATTTCGCCCACCATAATCACATCTGGATCTTGACGCAGCGAGGCGCGCAGCGCTGTTACAAAGGTCAGGTTAATTTTGGCGTTGATCTGCACTTGCGTAATCCCTGCTTCCGCTTCCGCGTCGGCTAAAAGTTCATATTCGATGGGATCTTCCAACGTAATAATATTTTTCATCGGTGATTTCAAACGATTAAGAACGGAATAGAGCGTGGTTGTTTTGCCTGCTCCGGTAGGCCCCGTCACCAGGATAATGCCTTGGGGTTTATCGATCATACGTTCAAAGGTGCTCTGCGTATGAGGATTCATTCCTAAACGGCCTAAATCTAAGGCCACAGTGGATTTGTCGAGCAAACGAATCACAACTTTCTCGCCATATTTTGCCGGCAACGTCGAGACGCGTAAATCAATATCGCGTCCGGCGATCTTCATGCTGATTTGTCCATCTTGAGGCAGGCGTTTTTGCGTAATATCCATCAGTGCCGTAACCTTAATGCGGGAAATTAAAGGACCTGCGATAGCCAAGGGAAATTCATGAATGGTCTTTAACGCGCCATCGATCCGATAACGGACGAACAGTCCTTTGTGCTGGGGTTCTAAATGAATGTCACTCGCCCGTTGTTTGAGCGCCAACTCAAATAATTTTTCCACGATTTTTATGATCGGCGCTTCTTCATTGCTGCTGGAATAATCGATTACAAATTCTTTGCAGAGCGGCGCATCGGGTTTTTTAACGGCATAACCATCTAACGCCTGCAGGATGGCTTCGCGGGAAGCGCCAAACACTTCAATCTCTAGGCCCGTGAGCGTCCGCAGCTTTTGCACGGTGATCGAATTGGACGGATCGGCCATGGCCACGCATAATTTATCGCCTTTGCGATCAAACGGTAAGACGCCGTATTGGCGCATAATCTCCCAGGAAAGTAATTTAAGCAGCTCCGGCTTAATCTTGAGGGATACCGGATTGATGGTGCTGTTCATGCGGCTTTATTCCCGGTTAGTCGGTCAACAAGGAGACTGACTTCCGAAGGATTCCACGGTTTAGACAAAAATTCATCAGCACCGCTTTCAAAACTACGCAGCTGTTCTATTTCTTCTTTGCAGGAGGTCAGCATAATGACCGGGATGTGGCGCGTCAGCGGACTGTTTTAAGTTGCCGGCAGGTGTCCCATCCATCGAGCTTGGGCATTTGAATATCGAGAAAAATGACATCGGGCACGAAATCGCGGGCCACGCTTAAGCCTTCTTGGCCATCCCGAGCGTCACGAAAAGTATGCGCTCCCAGATGCATTTTAAGCAGGCTGCTAATGGCCACACTGTCATCAATAATAAGAATTTTTGCCATAACCCTCCCTAGCCTAGGTCTATATCTAAGCTGTGCACCTTAGGCTTGCAAGGGTTTTTCTTATTTGGGGTTAGGTGAAAAGCAATGCAAATCGAAACGCTGGAGTAAACCAGGTAAAGTCCGCGGTATGCTTATTAACAATCTCATGATGCCGCAGGTCAAACCCGACACTCCAGTTTCCAGGTAAGCTCAGCGCCGCTCCCGCGCCAATGTTCCAACCGCCGTTATAGTTATCGTGGGCACTAAATCCGGTGGTAGCGCCGTTGGCGAAGGTGAGCGTGCCACTGTTTTGATGACTCCAGTAAAATCCGCCACCCCCGATAATGAAGGGATTGATGTTGTATCCGGCAACTGTTAGCGTGGGACCAACTTTAATTTCGGGCGCTAAATGAAATATCTTTAATTTGGCATCCGCGCTGACCGTATCATTTTCGAATTTAGAACCAAACAAATAGCCGACTTCCCAGCCGATCGAAGCGATTTGGTGAATCGTTTTTAAATAACCGGCATCAAGCGAGAAAGAATTTTTATATCCATTAGCGCCGGCTCCCGTGAGCGCAATGCCAGGATCAATATAAAACTCTCCACCCGCCGTCAATGGCTGCGCCTGATCGGCAAGGACAACGCCGCTTAACATGCCGGTGAGTATGAGAGCTACGCCATAATTCAATTTCATTCTTCATCCTCCTGGGAAATAATGTCTTTTGCGCCATTCCATCTGAATGCTACTTATTCAATAAGGGAGTCCCTTCATGCGCTACCAATAAATCATGCATGTCATTAGCATGTTCTTCTTCTTTTGACAGAATGCTCTCCAGCATCACGCGCGTCGCCGGATCTTTGTCGGCAAAAAAACGAATTAATTCGCGATAGTGCTCGCAGGCGATGCGTTCAGCAATCAAATTCTCTTTGATCATATCTACGAGATTATCGCCTTCTTTATATTCGGAAGCGGAACGTGAAGCTAAGCCTTCGGGGTTAAAGTTGGGTTTGCCACCCAATTGGTTAATGCGTTCAGCCACTTGACGCATATGCTCTTGTTCTTCACGAGCATGCTCATCAAATTCTTCTTTCACGCTTTGGCTAGAAATGCCGCTCGCTGCCACGGCATGCATCGTATAGCGTAATACGCAGACAATTTCTGTCGCCAATACACTTTGCAGGATATCAATAGTTTGCTTCACATCGCCTTGGTAATCTGGCGTGACCGCGCCTTTTTCAATATTGGCCCGTGCTTTTTCGCGCAGTTGTTTCACATCGGTTAAAAAGGGTTGAGCTGTTTTCATAGAAAATAATCTCCATTTCTAAGATATCTATTAGCACCTGTCTTCTATAAGAATGCTAACACATCCAAGCCGGCGCACAGAGATAAAAAATGACAGATGGGAAGGCCGTCGTATAATGAATTCCTTTTAATAGATTTCTTAGGAGAGGCTGTGAACATCCTTTTTCTGATGGGTTTGCCCTTTTGTTTTATTTCTT
>Ga0105240_10010863_pt1 | contig 12754 bp, 14 predicted proteins | sample KBSC54metaG_FD_80426 | JGI IMG/M metagenome (GOLD analysis project Ga0105240, IMG submission 80426) | Corn rhizosphere microbial communities from Kellogg Biological Station, Michigan, USA - KBS C5-4 metaG | ecosystem: Host-associated > Plants > Roots > Rhizosphere > Soil | place: Michigan, USA... | reverse complement strand
GACGGCGATGCCGGCCCGAACACCGGCGGCATGGGCGCCTATTCTCCCGCGCCGGTGGTGACGCCCAACGTGCATGCCAAGGTGATGCACGAGATCATCCTGCCGACGATCGCCGGCATGGCGAAGGACGGCGCGCCGTTCACCGGCTTCCTTTACGCCGGCCTGATGATCGATGCGCAGGGCGGCGTGAAGACGCTGGAATTCAACACGCGCATGGGCGACCCGGAGACGCAGCCGATCCTGATGCGGCTGAAGAGCGATCTGTTCGAGGTCTTCATGCATGCGGCCGATGGCACGCTCGATCAGGTCGAGCTGAAGTGGGATCGGCGCGTGGCGCTCGGCGTCGTGATGGCGGCCAGCGGCTATCCGCTGGATCCGCGCAAGGGCGACGTCATCGGCGGCCTGCCGCGCGATGCGGCCGACGTGATGGTGTTTCATGCCGGCACGTCGGAGCGTGACGGGCAGGTCGTCACCTCGGGCGGCCGCGTGCTCTGCGTCACCGCGCTCGGCGACTCGGTGAAGAAGGCGCAGCACGCGGCCTACGACGCGCTTGCCGGCATCCATTTCGACGGCGCGCAGTACCGGCGCGATATCGGGTTCCGCGCGATCAAGTCGCGATGAACGGCGTCGAGGTCATCGGCATCGATCACGTCTACGTGGCGGTGAGCGACATGCATCGCTCGACCGCGTTCTACGACGTGGTGATGGGTATCCTCGGCTTTCGCCGCAACGCTTTCGAGATCGACGGCGATCCGCACGTGCAGTACTACAACCGGCACATGGGCTATGTGCTGCGGCCGGCGAGAGTAGCTCGCGCGCACGAGCCGTATGCGCCGGGGCTGCATCACTTCTGCTGGCGTGTGGCGACGGCTGCAGACGTCGAATCGGCCGCGGCGGCGCTGCGCGCGGCGGGCATCGACGCGAGCGATGCCGCGGCCTATCCGCAGTACGCGCCGGACTACGTCGCGACCTTCTTCAACGACCCGGACGGCATCCGCCTCGAGATCACCAATTACCGCGAGGAGCGCCGGCAGCGGCACGATCGATGGGACCTCGGAGCGTCCTCTTGAACGCGGCATCGGTGCGCGAGTACCTGCTCGGCCTGCAGTCGCGCATCGTCACGGCCATCGAGGCCGAGGACGGCACGCCGTTCCTCAGCGACGGCTGGGTGCGCCAAGCCGGCGGGCCGCTGGAAGGCGACGGGCTCTCGAGGCTGGTGGAGGAAGGTGGATTGCTCGAACGCGGCGGCTGCAGCTTCTCGCACGTGAAGGGCAAGGTGTTGCCGCCATCCGCGACCCAGCATCGGCCCGAGCTGGCCGGGGCGCCGTTCGAGGCGATGGGCGTGTCGCTGGTCTTCCACCCGCGCAACCCCTACGTGCCCACGGTGCACATGAACGTGCGCATGCTGGCTGCCTTTCCCGCGCAGGCCGAGCCCGTCACCTGGTTCGGCGGCGGCATGGACTTGACGCCCTACTACGGCTTCGAAGACGACGCGCGGCTCTTCCATCGCAGCTGCCGCGACGCGCTCGAGCCCTTCGGTGCCGACAAGTACCCGCGCTTCAAGCGCTGGTGCGACGAGTACTTCTTCCTGAAGCACCGCAACGAACCACGCGGCATCGGCGGCGTGTTCTTCGACGATTTCTCCGAGCTGGGGTTCGAACGTAGCCTGGCGATGACGCAGGCCGTCGGCGATGCGTTCCTGCCCGCCTACCTGGCGATCGTCAAGGCGCGGCGCGACATGCCCTATGGCGAGCGCGAGCGCGACTTCCAGGCCTACCGCCGCGGGCGCTATGTCGAATTCAACCTGGTGTTCGATCGCGGCACCTTGTTCGGTCTGCAGTCCGGCGGGCGCACCGAATCGATCCTGATGTCGATGCCGCCGATCGTGAAATGGCGCTACAACTGGCGGCCGGAGCCGGGCACGCCCGAGGCGCGGCTCTACACGGACTTCCTGCGACTGCGGGACTGGGCCGCCGAGTGAAGCGCATCGGCCTCTTCGGAGGCAGTTTCGACCCGGTGCACGACGCCCATCTCGCGCTGGCGCGGCTCGCGCTCGATCAGTTGCAACTCGATCTGCTGTACTGGATCCCGGTCGGCACGCCGTGGCAGAAGGCGCGCAGCCTGAGCCCGGCTGAGGACCGCGCCGCGATGGTCGAGCGGGCGATCGACGGCGAGCCGCGTTTCGTGCTCGAGCGCTGCGAGATCGAGCGTGGCGGCCCGAGCTACACGCTCGAGACGGTCTGCGACCTGCAGGCGCGCGAGCCCGGCGCGAGATGGTTCCTGATCATTGGCCAGGACCAGTATGCGAACCTGCCGAGCTGGCACGGCTGGCGCGAGCTGCTGCAACGCGTGACGCTCGCGGTGGCCGGCCGCATGGGGGAGGAGCCGCAGGCCGGCGCCGCACTCGCGGCCGTGCCTCATCGCTTGCTTCGCCTGCCGCTGCCGCCATTGATGATTTCCTCCACCGCGCTGCGCGCCGCCCTCGATGCCGGAGAGGGGATCGGCGCCATGGTGCCCGCCGCAGTCGCGCGCTATATTGACGAGCACCACCTCTACACAAGGACACACTGATTGGACATCCGCAAGCTGCAACGCGCCATCGTCGATGGGCTGGAAGACGTGAAAGGCCAAAACATCGCCGTCTTCAACACCGAGGAACTCTCGCCTCTCTTCGAGCGCGTGATCATCGCCTCGGGAACCAGCAACCGGCAGACCAAGGCGCTCGCAGCCAGTGTGCGTGATGCGGTCAAGCACAGCGGTTTCCCGGTGCTGCGCACCGAGGGCGAGGCGAACGGCGAGTGGATCATCGTCGACTGCGGCGCGGCAGTCGCGCACATCATGCAGCCGGCGATTCGCGACTACTACCACCTGGAAGAGATCTGGGGCAGCAAGCCGGTGAAGATGAAGATCGACACCGAGGTCAAGCTGCTGCCGAAGGCTTCTGCTCCGGTGAAGACAGTGGCGGCGAAGAAAGCCCCAGCCAAGACTGCCGCAGCTAAGACGACGGCGAAGAGGGCCGCCAAGACCGCGGCAAAGAAGGCCGCTCCGCGCAAGGCCGCCGCGAAGAAGGCCGTCACCCGGACTGTCGGCGTGAAGAGCCCGGTGGCCAAGAAAGCCGCCGCGAAGAAGACCGCGCCACGCGCCTGATGCGCCTGGTCATCGTCGCCGTCGGTCAGCGCCAGCCGGCCTGGGCGCAGATGGCCTACGAGGACTACGCCAAGCGCTTTCCGCCCGAGCTGCGGCTGGAGCTGAAGGCCGTCAAAGCCGAGCCGCGCGGCTCCAGGACTGCGGAGCAATTGATGGCGGGCGAGCGCCAGCGCATCGAAGCGGCGTTGCCGAAGGGCGCGCGCCGGCTGGTGCTCGACGAACACGGCACGCGCCTCGATACGGCGCAACTGGCCGCGCGACTGAAATCCTGGATGGGCGAAGGGCGTGACGTCGCCTTGCTGATAGGCGGGCCCGACGGCCTCGATGCAGGCCTCAAAGGCACGGCCGACGAAACATTGCGCCTCTCCGACCTGACCCTGCCGCATGCCTTCGTGCGCGTGCTGCTGGCCGAGGCGCTGTACCGCGCCTGGTCGCTGATGGCCGGCCATCCCTACCATCGCGAGTGATGCACGCCTTCGTCTACCTGGCCTCGCAGAGCCCACGGCGCGCACAGCTGCTGGATCAGATCGGCGTGCGCCACTCTCCGCTGCTGCCGGGCCCGGAAGAAGACGCCGAAAGCCTCGAAGCCGAGCGCGCCGGCGAGCTGCCGGCGGCCTATGTCGAGCGCGTGACCTTGGCGAAGCTGGCCGCCGCGCGACGGCGCCTGAAAAATCGCGGTTTGCCCGGCGCGCCGATCCTCTGCGCGGACACCACCGTTGCGCTCGGCCGGCGCATCCTCGGCAAGCCGCGGGATGCCGCCGACGCGCAGCTGACGATCGGCCTGCTCGCCGGCCGCACGCACCGCGTGATCACGGCCGTCGCGGTGCACGACGGCAAACGCACGCATGCCGCCGTGAACGTCTCCCATGTCCGTTTTACGACGCTGGGCAGCGCCGAGATCGCCCGCTACGTCGCCAGCGGCGAGCCTTTCGGCAAGGCCGGCGCCTACGCCATCCAGAGCGCGGCGGCGGCCTGGATCGAACGCATCGACGGGAGCTACTCCAGTATCATGGGTTTGCCCCTGTACGAGACGGCAAACCTGTTGAGACAAGCGCGCGTCAAAGTCTGATCCCGTCGACGGCGCGACCGAAAAGAAAACGAGAACGCTCCGTCCATGCAAGACATTCTGATCAACTGGGCTCCCCAGGAAACACGCGTTGCCGTGGTGGAAAACGGCGCGGTTCAGGAGCTGCATCTCGAGCGCACGCTGGAGCGCGGGCTGGTCGGCAACATCTATCTCGGGCGCGTGGCGCGCGTGCTGCCCGGCATGCAGTCGGCGTTCATCGATATCGGCCTGGAGCGTGCGGCGTTCCTGCACGTCGCCGATCTGCATGTCGACGGCCCGCACGGCAGCCACGGCCAGCGCGCAGGCGAGGGCGCCACCGGCGGCGCGGCGACGCCGATCGAAAAGCTCGTCTTCGAAGGCCAGACCTTGACCGTGCAGGTGATCAAGGATCCGATCGGCACCAAGGGTGCGAGGCTCTCGTCGCAGATCAGCATCGCGGGGCGGCTGCTCGTCTTCCTGCCGCAGGACGACCACATCGGCATCAGCCAGAAGATCGGATCGCATGAACTGCGCGAGCAGCTGCGGGCGCGCATGACGGCCTTGTCGGCGAGCGCGGACAACGGCGCCGAACCCGGCAAGCGGCCGGGCGGCTTCATCCTGCGCACGAACGCCGAGGACGCGAGCGACGGCGAACTGGCCGACGACATCCGCTACCTGCGCAAGACCTGGGCGGCGATCCGCGAACGCGGCTTCACATCGCCGCCCGGCGCCTTGCTGCATCAGGACCTGAGCCTGGTCGAGCGCGTGCTGCGCGACCTGGCGAACGACAACACGCAATCCATCCGCATCGATTCGCGCCTGCAGTACGAGACCTTGCTGGCCTTCGGCACCGAGTTCACGCCGAGCTCGGTCGGCAAGCTCGCGCACTACAAGGGCGAGCGGCCGATCTTCGACCTCTACAACGTCGACGAAGAGATCGCCAAGGCGCTGGCGCGGCGGGTCGACCTGAAGTCCGGCGGCTACCTGATCATCGACCAGACCGAGGCGCTGACGACGATCGACGTGAACACCGGCGGCTACGTCGGCGCGCGCAATTTCGACGACACGATCTTCAAGACCAATCTCGAGGCCACCCAGGCGATCGCGCGCCAGCTGCGGCTGCGCAATCTGGGCGGCATCATCATCATCGACTTCATCGACATGACGCGGGAAGAACATCGCAGCTCGGTGCTGGCGGAGCTGCGCAAGCAGCTGGCGCGCGACCGCACGCGGGTCACGGTGAGCGGGTTCACGCAGCTGGGGCTGGTCGAGATGACGAGGAAGCGCACGCGCGAATCGCTGGCCCACATGCTGTGCGAGCCGTGCCCGACCTGCGGCGGCAAGGGCCAGGTGAAGACGCCGCGCAGCGTCTGCTACGACATCCTGCGCGAGATCCTGCGCGAGGCGCGGCAGTTCAATCCGAAGGAGTTCCGCATCGTCGCATCGCCTGCCGTGGTCGAGATGCTGCTGGATGAGGAGAGCCCGCATCTGGCGGGCCTGTCCGACTTCATCGGCAAGCCGATTTCATTGCAGGCGGAACACACGGGGTCGCCGGAGCAGTATGACATCGTGTTGATGTAGGGCCCCCGGCACCGCAGTCAGCGACTGGCGCGCCGACGGTGGCGCTTCAGGGCCTTGCTCGCCCTCCTGATGGACGTGGCGGCGCGCGGAAAGCTGACTTGCAGCAGTTTGCGCAGGCGCCATCCGAGTGGCACCGCCGGCGCGGCCAGCAATGCGCGCCAGCGGTCGGCGAGATGCTGGCTGCGCAGCATGCCGAGTGCAAAGGCGCGGTCCTGGATCGGCACCTCGAAATGAGATTCGATGGCTGGTCCGCAGCCCGCGGTGAGGGCATCGGCCACGAGTTGACGCATCTCGGCGAGCATCGGCACTAGCTGCAGCGTATTCCAGCGCATCGCATCATCGCTGGAATCGCCGCTGGGACGTGCAGAGGCGCCTCCGCGCCGGTAATGCACCAAAGGTAGATTGACGGTGATCGCCCCGCCGCCGAGGATGGCGCGAAATGCCATGATCTGGTCTTCATAGGCGATGCCCGGCAGCATCGGGCCGAATCGATCCATCATGCGCCGAGTGAATGCGTGGCCAGCACCGATGACATAGGGCCGCTTTCGCAGCCAGTCGTCGACAGTCTTGTACGGACTCAGGTCATCGACGCGAATCAGGTCGTGTAGCCGGCCCTCGCGATCCATGTCGATCACGTGACTCGCGATCAGGTCTGCGCTGCGTCCGTTCGCGTCCCACGCATCAACCAGGCGGCGCACCCGGTCGGGCGTGCTGATGTCATCTCCGGCTGAGGTGACGATCAAGTCGCCGCTGGCGATCTGCAGCAGCAGGTTGTAATGCTCGCCGATGCCGAGGTTGCGTTCGTTGCGCCGCACGATCACCTGGTGCGGGCCGTTGTAGCCAGCGGCCGCGGCGAGCAGACGGACATGGGTGTCGTCGCCGGAGGCGTCATCCGACATCACGATTTCGATCGGCGGGCAATCCTGTGCCAGGCAACTGCGCGCCGCTTCGAGCACCAGGCCGGCCTGGTTGTAGGCAAGCAGCACGATGCTGACACGCGGAAAGTCGATGCGCTCGTGCGCGTGCATTCCCGGCTGGGGCCTACAGACTGCGGCGCCTGGCCGCGGCCACGATGTCACGTATCGTCTCCAGGAAGAACAGGCCACGCCCTTCATCCGGCTCGAGGTAAGTGCCCTCTGCCCATTCGTTCCACGCGTTGAAGAAAAGAAACGGCGCAGCGCTGCGAATCGCCTTGCGGTACTGCGCTTCGAAGCCCTTCACGAAAGTGTGCTTGTCGAAGTTGCGAAAGACAATGCCGCGCGCGTTGCCGCGGCGCGGGCTGTTGTCCCAGTCGGCGAAGGCGCCCGGGTAGCGATGCGCCGGCAAGCGGCGAGACATGATGCGACGCCAGATGCCACGGTAGTCGTGGCTGTTGCGCAGGAACTCCCGTTCGCCGCGGAGCCACATGCGCACCTTGCGCAGGTTGCGCATTAGCTTTTCCTTGCGCAGATAGGGCCGGTGCAGACGATGCGCCATCGTGTACATCGGCTCGAATTCCGCAAAGGCATCGAAGACGCCTTCGCGCGTGTCTTGCGGATGGCCGGTCAGCATCGCGACCAGGTGCAGGCCCGGCAAGCCCGCGTCGAGCGCCATCTGGCGCCAGCAGGCGATCATCTCGTTGCAATGAGGAATGCTCGCGCTGCGATAGATCAGGAAGACGGGCTTGCCATCCAGGCGGATGTAGCGAGGATCCTTGAAAGCGCGCAGCAGATCCAGAAAGTGCGTCTCCCAGTCTTCCTGCAGCCCGTAAGTCTGCGGCATCAGGATTTCGCTGTCGCCACCGTCCCAGGCGCGCGTCCACGGCTCGTTGGCCCAGGCCAGGCAGAACGGGAAGTCAGGCTCCCCACGCTCGATCAGCAGATTGACCGGCCGCTCCAGCAGGCGCTTGCCGCCGAACCAGTAGTGGTAGTAGCAGAAGCCGTCGAGCCCGTGGGCGCGAGCGAGTTCGGCTTGCCAACGCTGCACATCGGGGTCGGTCAGGTCGTAGTAGCGGCCCCCGGCAGGTACGCGCGGCTGATAGTGGCCGCGCATGATCGGCTTGGCGCGCTTGACGTTGGTCCATTCCGTGAAACCCTCGCCCCACCATGCATCGTTTTCGGGAACACGGTGAAACTGTGGCAGGACGAACGCCAGGATCTTCGGAAGGGTCATTGTCTGTGCGAAGGTTCAGGCTCCGCAGGATGCACTGCGGTTGCCAAGGCAAGCTGCCGAATCGGCAGAACGCGATGACTGCAGCAAGCCCTCCATTGTCGCCGAAGCCAGTCTGTGTATCGTGGTGCCATGACATCACTCTCCCGGCTCGACCTGCCCCAGGTTACTCTCTGCTGCATCGACAGCACGCCGCGCCTGCCCTGGTCGCTGCGCGCGTTGCAGCGCTGCGTCGATCAAATCTGCTTCGGCGACGCGGTACTTTGCGCGGACCGTGCATCGCTCGGCGGCCGTGCGTTGCCCGAAGGCGTTCGCTGGGTCGAGATCGAGCCGCTGCGCAGTATCGAGGCCTACTCGCATTTCATGCTCAAGTCGCTGGCGCCGATCGTGCGCACCTCCCACGTGCTGATCGTGCAATGGGACGGTTATGTCCTGCAGGCCAAGGCCTGGGATGACGAATTCCTGTCCTGCGACTATGTCGGGGCGCCCTGGCATCACGTCCCGGAACCCCACACGGTGGGCAACGGCGGCTTCTCGCTGCGTTCGCGGCGTTTGCTGCTGGCGCTGGAGGACCCGGTAATAGTGCCCAGCCACCCCGAGGACATCTGCATCTGCCGGACCTACCGCGCCCGGCTGGAGGCCCAGAGCCTGCGGTTCGCGCCGAGGACGCTGGCCGGCCGTTTTGCCGTCGAGGATGAGCCGTTGCGCGACGACGTGTTCGGCTTTCACGGGCCGTATCACATGCCCCGTCTGCTGCCGCCTGACGATGTGCTGGCCTTCATCGAGTCGCTCGGCACGGGCGCCGTGGCGGGCCACTATTTCGGCAGCTTGCTACGGGAGATGACGCAGACGGCACGTGCCGATGCGCGGCTGCAGCCGGCGATGCAGGCGCTGCAGCGCCTGATCCTGCAGGCTGTCGATGGCCTGCAAGGACCGAAGAGCCTCACGAAGGCCTCTCTGGGCCTCTGCAAGGCGCTGATCCGCTACGGCCAGTACGCCGCAGCGCATCAGCTGCTGGCGCAGCGCCGGGCCGCGCACGGCAGCGCTTGGCCGGATGCGAAGCTGCGCTGGAGGCTCAACGTAAACTGGCTCGTCTCGTCCTTGAGATCACGCTGATCGAACGCTTCACGACCTGCCGATGAAACCCAATATCTTCAACCGGGGCCTGTTGCGCTACGCCGAAGAGACCTGGTCGCCGCCGTTCCCGCAGCCGCTGCCGTCGAGCAGGGAAGAGTTCGTCAGTCAGCACTCCGCGTGGCGTGCGGCGCGCCGTCGATTCATGCGCGCGCTGAACTTCAAGCGCCACGGACAGGACCGGCTGCTGCGCTCGCGCATCGATCCCGCGGTGCACCGGCGCGTGCTGTGGATCCACCATGGGACGCCGCAGGTCGGCGACTCGCTGACCGATCTGGCGGCGCGTGTGTTGTTGAAGGGCCGCATCGAACAACTCGATCTGCTGACCGACGCGCATCTCCTGCAACTCTATCGATCCGACGCCGTCTTCGCCCACGTCGCCGCGACGGCGGCCGAGCTGCCCGGCCCCTACGACCTGATCCTGCTGCACAGCGCCTCGTCGCGCTCGGTGAAGGACAAGTTCGCGCACTATCGCGATGTCCCGTTCGCTCATGTGCAGGGCTTCTACACCGGGCCTGAATTCAACCGCACATTGTTCGGCTTCTACCGCATCGCGCAGCTGCTCGGGCTCTCGATGAGCGAGCAGGAGCTCGGCCGCATCGCCAAGCCGAGCATGCAGGCCTCGTCCGCCGAGACCGCTGCGATCGAGCGCCTGCAGATACCGCATGACGCGATCGCGCTGTCGATCGGCGGCGTGCGCGACTGGTGCACCTACCTGCAGTGGCCCCAAGTGCTGCAGGGCCTGCATGCCGCCGGCGTGCGCAGGCCGGTGGTGTTGATCGGGTCGGACAACGGCCTGGCGATGCGCGACCAGATAGTCAGCGCGAACACCGGGATGCAGCTGATCGATCGGGTCGCGCAGCACAGCCTCGGCGAGGTGCAGGCGCTGATGCGGCGGTGCTCGCTGGTGGTGTGTGCCGACGGAGGCCTGCTGCACGTCGCCCACACCGCCAGCGTGCCGGTGGTCACGCTCTTCGCCGGCATCAGCGAACCCCGCTTCCGGCTGACCGCGGCGAACGACACGCGCTGGCTGTACGGCGCCGAGTGGGTCAACGACGTGCCGGCCGCCGATCTCGTCGCCTGCATCCTCGAGACGCTGGCGGCCCCCCTCCGCGTCAGCTGATCTTCAGCGAGCGCCGGTAGAGCGCGAGGTATGCGGCGGCGGCGCCGTCCCAGCTGAAGCCTGCTGCATGGCGGCGGATCTCGTCCTCGCGGGCCAGCAGTTGCGGCATCTGCGACTCGATGCATTGCCGCATCGCCAATGCATCGAAGGAGTCGAAGTAGGCTGCGCAATCGCCACCGACCTCCGGCAGGCTGGTCAGGCGCGACAGGAAGACCGGCTTGCCAAAGTACATCGCTTCGATCGGCGGCAGGCCGAAGCCTTCGGTCAGCGACGGGAACAGGAAACCCTGGCAGTGGGCGTAGAGCCAGGTCTTGTGAGCGTCGCTCACTTCCTGCACGACCTGCAGGTTCGCCAGGCGCCTCTGCTGCGCCTGAGCTTTCAATGCATCGGACTCGGCGCTGCGCGGCCCGGCCAGCACGATCGCCTGCTCGGGCCATGCCGCGGCCAGCTCGAGCAGGCTCTGCGGGTTCTTCGACGGTGACATGCGGCTCAGGTGCAGCAAGAAGCGCCCGGCCGGCAGCCCCGGCACTGCCTGCTGCTCGTGCCTGCTCAGGTCGCGCGCACCGTTCGGAATCACCGCGATCGGTCCGTTCCAGCCGAGATGGCGGCGGATATCCGTTTCGACGTGGTGCGTCAAGGTGCTGACCTCGTCGAACTTGCGCAGCCGCGCGCGCAGCTTGTCGAGCACCTTGCGCGCCACCGGCGCCGGGTCGTGGTAGAGCGTGTTCAGGTCATGGATCGTCAGCAGCGAATGCCGCGTGCCGAGCGGCGGCCCGATGCGCCCCAATTGGTTCAAGCCGTGCCACAGCTCGAATCGCCGCAGGCCCTGCACATGCACATGGCCCTGGGACTTGCGCGCCGCCAGATAGCCCACCTTCGGCCCGAAACGCCCATGCCAGCGCTCGGGCATATGCAGATGAAAACGCACCCCATGCTCGCGCTGCCATTGCGGTGCCAGCGCCGCGACCCTCTCGCAGATCTGCGTGGAAAACTCCCCCAGCCCATCGCTCAGCGAATCAATCAGGCCCAGGCTCAGTCCGACGTGACGCTCCACCGCCATCACGCCACCAGCGTGTAGTGCTTGTGGCTCAAATCCCAGCCGAACATCGCTTCCAGCTTCATCGCCCAGCGATGCTTGCGCTCCCGCCGCGTCAGCGTGTGGCCGGGATCGGGCGCAAAACTGGCTTCGGCCTCGCGCGCCAGCCAGTCCTGCATCAGCGCCGGATGCGTGCCTTCGAACGGCCGCAGCGATTGCGCATCGATCGCCCCGTAACGCACCTGCGGCGCGCCGTGCGACCAGTACTTGCTGACCTGGTCCATCTTCGCCTGCATGTAGTCGGCCCGGCGCACGTGCCCGTAGTGGTAGACGTGGGCATTCGCCAGCGCGGCGCGCGGCGAGCGGCCCCGCTTGTGGCGCTCGGTGACCAGCCAATACTGGCCATCCGGCGCATAGGTCCGGATCGTGTTGCGGATCAGCCTGCACTCGCGCCGATACCAGGCCGGGCTCACCGCGAGCCACTGCGGCGAGCCGTAGAAGTGCAGGTAGTCGAAGACCAGTGCCTCGACCTGCGGATTGCCGTGATGCTTGTCGACCGCTGCGCGGATCGCCGGCAGCTCGGCCTCGTGCAGCACCTCGTCGCCTTCGAGGTAGAAGGCCCAGTCACCGATGCAGGCGTATTGCGCGATCATCTTCTGCTGGGCATAGACGAAGCCGCGCTCCTGCATGCGCTCGTTCCACACCGTATCGATCAGCCGGATCTTCGGATCGCCGATCGCGAGCACGCGCTCGCGCGTCGCATCGCTGCCATGCCCGAGCGCGATCACGAATTCGTCGACCAGCGGCAGCAGCGAGCGGATCGATTCCTCGAACGGATAGCCGAGCACCACGCCGTTGCGCAAAAAGGTGAAGCCACTGATGCTGCTGGTCACCGCGCACCCTTCTCGCGCGGCACGCGGCCCATCAGGTAGAACTCGTCGTTCGGGCGCAGGCTCATCAGGTTGGCCATGCGGTTCGAGAGCCCGAACAGCGCCGTGATCGCACCGATGTCCCAGATCGCGTCGTCGTCGAAGCCGGCGGCGCGCACCGCCTCGAAATCGGCCTCGACCAGTGCGGCCGAATCGCTGCAGACCTTCACCGCGAAGTCGAGCATCGCTCGCTGCCGTGGGCTGATGTCGGCCTTCAGGTAGTTGGTCGCGACCTGGTCGGCGAGCAGCGGCCTCTTCTCGTAGATGCGCAGGATCGCGCCGTGGGCCACCACGCAGTACAGGCAGCGGTTCACGCCGCTGGTCGCGACGATCACCATCTCGCGCTCGCCCTTGCTCAGGCCGCCCGGGCCCGGCTCGCGCAGCAGCAGCGCATCGTGATAGGCCATGAAGGCACGCAGCTCGTCGGGCCGGTGGGCGAGGGCGAGGAAGACGTTCGGCACGAAGCCGGCCTTGGCCTGCACCTCGAGCAGCTTCGTGCGCAGGTCCTCCGGCAGGTCGAGCAGCTCGGGCACCGGGAAGCGGCTGATCGGAGGCGTCGGGTCGGTCATGGATCAACTCCTGAATTGCAGCGAATGCAGCCGTGCATAGAG
>Ga0105240_10010862_pt1 | contig 12755 bp, 11 predicted proteins | sample KBSC54metaG_FD_80426 | JGI IMG/M metagenome (GOLD analysis project Ga0105240, IMG submission 80426) | Corn rhizosphere microbial communities from Kellogg Biological Station, Michigan, USA - KBS C5-4 metaG | ecosystem: Host-associated > Plants > Roots > Rhizosphere > Soil | place: Michigan, USA... | reverse complement strand
GGCGTGACGAAGGGTCATTCGTACGCCTTCACCGTCAGCGCACTCGATGCAAGCGGCGTGGCGACGGCGACGTCGTCGCCCGCGACGTTCGTCGTTCGCTGACGAACGCTATGTATCGACGCGTTCGATGTGTGCGCCGAGGGAGCGGAGGCGTTCGTCGATCCGCTCGTAGCCTTTGTCGATCTGGTGCGCCGCGCCGATCGTCGACTGCCCCTGTGCGCAGAGCGCGGCGAGGAGCATCGCCATGCCGGCGCGGATGTCCGGGCTCTCCATCCGCTGACCGACGAGGCTCGCCGGCCCGGTGACGACGGCACGGTGCGGGTCGCAGAGGATGATGCGCGCACCCATCGACACGAGCTTGTCGGTGAAGAACAGGCGGTTCTCGAACATCTTCTCGAACATCAGCACGGTTCCGAACGCCTGCGTCGCGACCGTGACGGCGATCGACGTCAGGTCGGACGGGAACGCCGGCCACGGGCCGTCCTCGATCTTCGGAATCGCGCCGCCGAGATCGTCCTGCACGATCAACTGCTGCCGCGCAGGCACGTGGACGCTGTTCTCGTGCACGTCGAGGCGCACACCGAGCTTCCCGAATGCGGGCACGATCGACATCAGATCCTTGGTGCGCACGGCTTCGATCGTCACGTCGCCGCCGGTGATCGCAGCCATGCCGATGAAGCTGCCGACCTCGATGTGATCGCAGCCGATCGTCCACTCCCCGCCGCGCAGCCGCTCGACCCCGTGGATGCGCAACACGTTCGACTCGATCCCTTCGATCTGCGCGCCGAGCGAGACGAGGAACCGGCAGAGATCCTGGACGTGCGGCTCACACGCCGCGTTGCCGATCACGGTCTCGCCGGGCGTCGTGACGGCAGCCATGACCGTGTTCTCCGTCGCCATGACGCTCGCTTCGTCGAGGAAGACCTGCGCGCCGCGCAGGCCGTCGGTCGACATCTCGTAGACGGGCCCGCCGACGTCGATCGTCGCGCCGAGCTCGGCGAACGCGTGCATGTGCGGGTCGAGCCTGCGGCGGCCGATCACGTCGCCGCCGGGCGGCGGCATCGTCGCCCTGCCGAACCGTGCGAGCAGCGGGCCGGCGAGCAGGAACGAGGCGCGGATCTTCGAGCCGAGCGCGACGTCCGGGGACGCCTTGTCGACGTCGCTCGTGTCGACGAGCACTTCGTTCGGGCCGGTCCAGCGCGCGTCGGCTCCGAGGTCGCTCAGCAGGTCGAGCATCGCGTCCACGTCGCGGATCCGCGGCACGTTCGAGAGCGCGACCGGCTCGTCCGCGAGCAGGCAGGCGGCGAGAATCGGGAGCGCGCCGTTCTTGTTGCCCGCGGCGCGGATGCGCCCGCTGAGCGGATGCGCGCCCTCGATGACGAAGGCGTCGGCGAGCGCGGGAGCGACTGCCATGGCGGGCTATGCTAGCCAGCCCGTGACGCCGACTCGCAACCAGGCCTGGGAAACCCTGACCAAGTACACGAAGAGCGAGTCGCTCCTCCGGCACGCGCTCGCGGTGGAGGCCTCGACGGCGGCCTATGCGCCGAAATTCGACGGGGACGAGGAGCTCTGGCGGGTGGCCGCGCTCCTGCATGATTTCGACTACGAGATGCACCCGACGCTCGACAAGCACCCACAGGACGGCGCCCCGATCCTGCGGGAGGAGGGCTATCCGGAGGATGTGATCGAAGCCGTGCTCTCGCACGCCGAGCACCTCGGGATGCCTCGCGACACACCACTCAAGAAGGCCTTGTTCGCGTGCGACGAGCTGAGCGGTTTCGTACACGCGTGCGCGCTCGTGCGCCCGACCGGGCTGGACGGCCTCGAGCCCAAGTCGGTGAAGAAGAAGCTGAAGCAGCCGTCGTTCGCGTCGGGTGTCCACCGCGAGGACGTCTACAAGGGCGCCGACGAGCTCGGCGTCGACCTCGACGAGCACATCCGCCACGTCGTCGCTGCGCTGCAGCCGATCGCATCCGAGCTCGGGCTGTGAACATCGCCGTCTGCAACGTGAAGGGCGGCGTCGGCAAGACGACGACGGCCGTGTACCTCGCTGCGGTCGCCGCCGAGCGGGGCGAGGATGTCACCCTCGTCGACGCCGACCCGCACGCCTCCTCGGCGATCTGGCTCGAAGAGCGTCCGCTCGAGGGGGTCACGGTGCTGGAGGCGCCGTCCGAGCGCACGCTGACGCGGGCGTTGCGGAGCGACGGGACGCTCGTCGTCATCGACACGCCGCCGGGCGACGAGCGCCTGGTGCGCGCCTCCATCGCCGCGGCGGACAGCGTCGTCATCCCGACCCGCGCCGGCGGCGTCGAGTTCCCGCGCGTCGCGACGACGCTCGAGATGCTGCCGGCGAGGACGCCGCGCGGGATCGTCATCTCGTCGGCACGCCTCGGGACGAACGACCTCGCCGAGACGATCGACTGGTGGAAGAAGGAAGGCGTTTCGGTCTGGGGCGTCATCCCCGAGCGCGTCGCCATTGCCGCCGGGCCCGAGGGACGCCTCCACCGTGAGGGGCTGGACCTCTATGCAGACGTGCTGCGCAAGGCGCGCGCCCGCCGCTAGCCGCTAGACCGACCGAGCGAGCCGCTGCAGGTCGTCCTCGTTCGTCCACCAGCCGCAGGAGGCACGGACGAGATTGCGGCCGGGCAGCTCGCGAACGATCACGCCCTGCGCATGCAGCGACTCGACGAGCTCGGCCGGATCGCCGTTCGGGCGGAACGAGACGAGCGTCGAGTGCCCCGGCGGGGTGACGACGTCGACGCGCGGTGACAGCAGCTCGGCGCAGCGTGCGGCCATCTCGACCGCACGGTCGTACCGCCACTGCGGATGCGTTGCGAGCGCCGCGTCGAGCCCGCGCAGTGCCGGGACGGGGATCCAGCCGGAATCGAATCGCTTCGCCCCTTCCTTCGGCACGAATTCGCCGCTCGTCTCATACGAGTCCTGCGACATGTAGGACGGCGACTTCACGCGAAGCCTTTCCGGGTCGGCGACGTAGAGGGCGCCGGTGGACTCCGGTCCGCACAACCATTTCTGCGCGGACACGGTGTAGAAGTCGAGCGCGCCGACGTCGGGTGCGATCGCGCCCGCCGACTGTGCGCCGTCGACGAGCACCGGCACACCTGCATCCTCCCGCACACGATGCAGGTCGAGCTTGCGTCCGGTCGTCCAGAGGACGTGCGACGTCGCAATCAGCCGCGTGCGCGGCGTGACGGCATTCACGATCGCCTCCTCGTCGGCATCGACGATGACGACGCGGGCGCCTGTCGCGTACAGCGGGCCGGTCAGGCCGAAATGCTCCTGGTCGGTGGTCACGACCTCGTCCTGCTCGCCGAGACCGAGCCCCGCGAGCACGAGCGCGCAGCCGCGGGTCGTCGAGTCGGTCAGTGCGAGGGAGGCAGGCTCGACGCCGATCACCGCGGCGATGCCCGCGCGCACCTCCTCGCGCAGGTCGAGCATCCCGTGGAAGTAGTCCATCCCGCTGCGTCCCTCGACGAGATCGCGCTCGTTCTGCCCGACGATCGACTCGACCGTCGCCCGCGCCAGCGGGCCGTTGGTTCCGGCGTTCAGGTACGCAAAGCGCTCGAGCACCGGGAACTGCGCGCGTGCCTCTTCATGCGTCATTCGACGTGGAGTTCTACCGGCGCGTGGTCGGAGAGGAGCCGGCCGCCGACGCGCCGGCGATCCTCGGGCCAGGCGACCGGCCCGGCGGCCGGCAGGCCGCGGACGAGAACCTGGTCGATGCTCTCGGGCAGCGGCGGCGAGAAGCCCGACAGGCCGACCCCGCGCAGGTTCAGATCGCCCGCGACGATCGCCTGCGGTTCGTCCGCGACGAAGCCGGCAACGCGTGCGAGCTGTTCCTCGTCCGCACTGACGTGGACGTTCGCGACGAAGACGCCGCCGTCCAGCCGGACGCCGTGGACGATCCGGCGAAGCCCCGCCGTGCTGACGACCCGACGCCGTTCGTCGGAGAGCGTGAACCGTCGGGCGACGAGGATCGCGTCCGCCTCGCCGGTGAAGGCGGAGCGCAACAACCCGTGATGCAGCTCCGTGACCCAGCGGCCGAGCGGCCGCCGACGGCGTGCGACCGCGCTCGAGCGCTGCATGCCGCTCCAGCGCTCGAGTCGTGCGAGCGCCCACACCGGCACCTCCTGGAGGCAGACGACGTCGGGTGCGTCGCGCGTCACGAGCTCGACCATCTCGCGCAGGAAGGCCCGCCGCTGCGGCGGGTGCGTGTTCCCGTGGAAGAGGTTCCAGGTCCTGACGAGCACGCGGCGTAGCCTAAGAGGCTCCGATGCGGATCGTCCTGGCAGACCCTCCGGCGTTCACGCCGCCCTACGACCATGCGCTGGCCGCCGCGCTCGCCCATGCGGGGGCGGACGTCACCCTCGTCACCTCCCCCTTCCGCTTCGGCGAGACCCCGCCCGCGAACGGCTATCGCCGCCGCGAGGTCTTCTATCCCCTCTCGTCCCGTGTCTTCCGGCGCTCGCCGCTGCGGCTCCCGTTGAAGGTCGCCGAGCACCCGTTCGGCATCGCGGCGATGCGCGCGCTGCGGGCGGACGTGCTCCATGTGCAATGGCTCGTTCCCGAGCTCGACCTGCGCCTGCTCCGGCCCCACGTTCCATCCGTCTTCACCGCACACGACCTGCTGCCGCGACGGACGGCGGGAAAGCGCGAGGCCTGGCGGCGCCTGCTCGCGCGCTTCGACCGTGTCGTCGTGCACAGCGAGCACGGCCGCGCGCTGTTGGCGTCACTGGGCGTCGACGCGCGAGTCATCCCTCACCCGGTTTTCCGCAGCGACCCGCCGCGCGCCGACGACGGCCGGACGGTGCTCGCGCTCGGCGTCATCCGCCCGTACAAGGGGCTCGGGGATGCGATCGAGGCGACCCGGCGTGCCGGGGCCAGGCTCCTCGTCGCGGGCGACCCGGCCGAGCCGCTCGACGCGTACGCCGGCGACCACATCGAGTGGCGGCTCGGCTACCTCCCGGAGGCGAAGCTCGATCGCGCACTCGGCGATGCCACCGTCGCCGTCTTCCCGTACAGGCCGGAGCTCGACCAAAGCGGTGCACTGCTCCGTGCGCTCGGCGCAGGCATTCCCGTCGTCGCGTACGACGTCGGCGGGATCGCCGACCCGGTTCGCCGCTTCGACGCCGGACGTGTCGTGCCCGCCGGCGACGTCGAGGCGCTCGCGGCCGCGCTCGCCGAGGTGCTGGCCGATCCCGGGCCGGCGCGCGCCGGCGCGCTCCGTGCGCGCGACGCGCTGACGTGGGACGCGGCGGCGCGCGCTCATCTCGACCTGTACGAGGAAATCGTCTGATGCTCCGCAAGCGCCGTTTCGCCGATCTAATCCGCCGCCAGCTCGACGTCTTCGCGCACGACGAGGCGAACAACATCTTCGTCGAGGTGCGCGAGCGCAAGGCGCTGTACGACCGCGCAGACCGCGACGAGGCCGAGGAGCTCTACGGCGACTACATCGATGCGGTCGAAACCGGGACCGAAGCCCTTGCCGACATGCGCGACCGGTTCAAGCGTACGCTCGACGACGACGCGGCCGAGGAATACGAACGAGAGTTCAACCGCGCCGTCAAGAAGCGCTGGTCCCACTTCGGCCTGGAGATCGACCTGAGATGACTTCGCGGATCGAGGACTACGCATTGCTCGGCGACCTGCAGACGGCGGCGCTCGTCGACCGCAACGGCTCGATCGACTGGCTCTGCTTCCCGCGCTTCGACTCCGGCGCCTGCTTCGCCGCGCTGCTCGGCACGCCGGAGCACGGGCGTTGGCTGCTCGCGCCGGCCGACGGCGGCACGACGTCCCGCCGCTACCTGCACGACACGATGGTGCTGGAGACGATCTGGGAGAGCGACGAAGGCGCGGTGCGCGTCCTCGACTTCATGCCGCCGCGCGGCAAGGCTCCGGACGTGGTGCGCATCGTCGAAGGCATGCGCGGCAGCGTGCGCGTGCGCTCGGAGCTCGTCATCCGCTTCGACTACGGCCGCATCGTGCCGTGGGTGCGCCGCATCGAGCCCGACACGCGCAGCGTGATCGCCGGACCTGACGCCCTTTGCTTCCGCACGCCCGCGCACACGTTCGGCGAGAACATGCGAACGGTCTCGGAGGTCACGGTCGACGAGGGGGAACGAATTCCCTTCACGCTGACCTGGTTCCCGTCGCACCAGGACCCGCCCGCGCGCATCGACCCGGAGGTCGCCCTCGTCGAGACCGAGTCGTTTTGGCGCGACTGGAACGCCCGCTGCACCGTGCCTCTGAGCGGCGACCAGCGTGACATGCTGCACCGCTCGCTGATGGTGCTGAAGACGCTGACGTACGAGCCGACGGGCGGGATCGTCGCGGCGCCGACGACGTCTCTCCCCGAAGCGCTCGGCGGCGTGCGCAACTGGGACTACCGCTACTGCTGGCTTCGCGACGCGACGCTGACGCTGCTCGCGCTCCTCCAGGCCGAGCACGCCGAGGAGGCGGCGGCGTGGCGCCACTGGCTGCTGCGCGCGGTCGCGGGCGACCCGGCCGACCTGCAGATCATGTACGGCGTCGGCGGCGAGCGAAGGTTGACCGAGTACGAGCTGCCGTGGCTACCCGGCTACGAGGCCTCGCAGCCGGTGCGCGTCGGCAACGCGGCCAGCGAGCAGTTGCAGGTCGACGTGTTCGGCGAGGTGATCGACGCGCTCTATCAGGCGCGCGCGCACGGGCTCCCCATGGAGGACGAGGCGTGGGCCCTCGAACAGCGGCTGCTGGAGACGCTCGGACGCACGTGGCAGGAGCCGGACGAGGGCATCTGGGAGGTCCGCGGCGGCCGCCGGCATTTCACACACTCGAAGGTGATGGCCTGGGTCGCGTTCGACCGCGCCGTTCGTGCGGTCGAGACGCAGGGCGTCGACGGGCCGGTCGACGACTGGCGCGAGCTACGTGACCGGATCCATGCGCAGATCTGCGAACAGGGCTTCGACGAAAAGCTCGGATCGTTCACGCAGTCGTACGGCTCGCCGGAGCTCGACGCGAGCCTGTTGCTCATCCCGCTGGTCGGCTTCCTACCCGCGTCTGACCCGCGCGTCCGAGGCACCGTCGAGGCGATCGAGCGCGAGCTGCTCTGGGACGGGCTCGTCCTCCGCTATCGCACGCATGAAGCGGACAACCCGGACGGCCTGCCGAGCGGCGAAGGCGTCTTCCTACCGTGCTCGTTCTGGCTGTGCGATTGCTACGAGCTGCTGGGGCGGCACGACGACGCGCATGCCCTGTTCGAGCGCCTGGTCGGGTTGTCGAACGATCTCGGGTTGCTCGCCGAGGAGTACGACCCCGTCGCGGGCCGTCAGCTCGGCAACTTCCCGCAAGCCTTCACTCACCTGGCGCTCGTCTCCACCGCCTTCAACGTCTTGCCGCATCTTCCGTCTCCGATGCACCGCCGGCACGCGCACGATGGATCGCCGTCGCAGAGTTGATCAGCGCCAGATGGCTGAGCGCCTGCGGGAAGTTGCCGAGAAGCTCACCCGATGATGGATCGATCTGCTCGGCGAGCAACCCGACGTCGTTCCGATACGTCAGCAGCTCCTCGAACAGCGCCGCCGCGTCGTCGACGTCACCGCGCCGCGCCAGCGCCTCGACGAGCCAGAACGAGCACGCCACGAATGCGCCCTCCTGCTCGATGTTGCCGGTCCGGCGCCAGAGGAGGCCGCCGCCGGCATCGAGTCGCTCGCGGATCGCATCGACCGTCGAGCGGAGCCGATCGGGCGACACCTCGGCCCAGCCCATGCGCGCCCCTCGCAACACGGCCGCGTCGAGGGTGTCGGCGCCCGCGTATTCGACGTATGCATGCAACTCGTCAGACCAGCAGTGTTCCTCGACGTACGCCTGTGCTCGATCGCGCTCCTGACGCCAGCGGTCGACGTGGTCGGCCTGCAGGTGGCCGTGTTCCGCGAAGTCGACTCCGCGCGAGAGCGCCAGCCACGAGGAGATATTGGACACGGTGTAGCTGTGGCATTCGTCGAGCTCCCAGATGCCGGAGTCGTCGTCGGGCCAGATCACGGCGAGCCGATCGAGACAGTCCTCGAGCAGGGAGGCCGTCCCCCTGTCGAGCTCGTTTCCGTGCTTCAGGTAGAGCCCTGCCGTTTCCAGCAAGTCTCCCCATGAGCCGAGCTGGAGCTGGGTGCTTGCCGCATTCCCGTACCGGACGGGCCGAGAACCGCGGTATCCCGCCAGCGGCAGCACGTCGCAGCGCTCGGCCGGCTTCCCTTCGAGCGAGTAGAACGGACGGAGATCGGGCGCGGAGCTGCGGACGGAGCGCAGCAGGCAGCAGAACGACTCGTGCACGGTCTCGGGCAGGCCGAGCGCCATGAGCGCGTCGATCGTGAATGCGGCGTCGCGCACCCACATGTATCGGTAGTCGTAGTTCTTGTCGCCCCCGATCCGTTCGGGCAGCGACGTCGTCGGCGCCGCGACGAGCGCGCCGTGCGGCTCGAGGGACATCAGCTTGAGCGCGAGCGCGCTGCGGGCGATTTCGTCCTCCCAGGCGCCGTCGTACTCCCAGTGCTCGAGCCATTTCCGCCAGACGGCAGCGGTGTCGTCGAGGCGGCGCTCGACCTCGTCGCGATCCGGCATCGGGATCGGCTGGTCTTGCGTCGCCACCAGCGCGAGCAACGCCGAGCCGCCCTCATCCAACGTGAACTCCCCGCGCACGACGTCCTCTCCGAGCTCTCCGGCGCCCGCGCTCCAGCTGTGGATGCCGATTGCGAGCCCGCCGCCCTCGAACACCGGAACGCCGCGGCGGCGCGACAGCGTCGTTCTTGCGCGGCCCCAGTCGGGCCGCGCGTCGACCGACCACTCGAGGTCGACCCGGCCGCTCACGCACTCGACACGGCGCGCGAGCTCGCGCCACGGCAGCTGTCCACCGCCGCGCATGTTGAGCGCCTCCGTCACGCGGACGACGCCGTCGTTCGTACGGTACGTCGTCTCGAGAACGTTCGTGCGGTCGAGGTACCTGCGTTCGGCATCGAACTTCGCGGTGGGACGGAGAACGAACGCGCCGCCCTTCTCCGCGTCGAGCAGCGCGGCAAGCGCGGTCGGGCAATGCATCTGCGGCAAGGAAAGGAAGTCGATTGCGCCGTCGAGCGCGACGAGTGCGACCGTGTTGCCGTCGCCGAGCGCGGCGTAGGCGCCGATCGGTGCGTAGCCGTCTTTCCGCTTCACGCGTGCGCGTGCTCGCGCTCGCCGGCCTGGTCGCGCGTCAGCGCCTCATCGGCATCGGAGCCGAGGTCGGCCTGGAGCTGCTCGAGCATGAACAGCATGGCCCCGCCGATGACCCCGGTGTCGTACCCGAAGAGGAAGCCGCCGATCGCGGCGATGATCGCGACGCCGAGGAGGCGCCGGTTCCGCACGGCTTCTCGGAGGAAGCCCTGGTCGGACGCGGTTTCCGTCATCACCGTTGACAACGCGGAAGGCGGCCGAACCGTTGCTCCGCGTTCGTTGAGGCTTCGCTGAGCCTCGAGCGCGAGCGCGTCGGCCGTGTGTGCGAGCGCCTGCAGCCCGAGTTCGCGGCGATCGGTGCGAAGAACGGCTGCCCGTGACCCGGGATGAGTTGTGCGAGCTCCCACGCGGCGCCGGCCGCGAACGCGGCCTGGCCCATGCGGATCAGCGTCGCTCGGTCGAGGCGACGGCGGACTGCGCGGACGTCCATCCATCACCTATGCCCGAAATGATGCGCAGCAGGCAGGGAACCGTGGACGTCGGCGCCGTCCGTCAAGTCGCGGGCGAGCGGGCCGAGCGAGACGAGCTCGCGGACGAGCACGTTGCGGTTCCGGTCTGCGTGCTCGTACCGTCCTTTCGCGAGGAGCAGCGGCTCGCCGCGGATCACGGCGCGGAAGCGGTCGTAGACCTGCGGCGGGACGATCAGGTTCACCTGCGCGTGCTCGTCCTCGAGGAGCATGAAGACGACGCCGTTCGCGGTCGCCGGCCGCTGCCGCGCGACGACCATGCCGGCGACCGCGACGTTCGAGCCGTTGCGACGCTCCTTCAGCTCGACGGTCGAGAGCGTCCCGGCCGGCAGATGCGGACGCAGGAGCTCGAGCGGGTGCACGCCGACCGAGATCGACGTCGTCCGGTAGTCGGCGAGCATCTGCTCCCACACGCTCGGCGCCGGCAGGTCGGGCGTCTCGACCGTCGACTCGAGCGGCAGCGCGAGCTGCTTCTCCTCGCCGCCCGACCCGGGCACCGTCGTCGGGCGCGGCACGAGGCCGAGCTGCCACAGCAGCTCTCGTCGCCCGCGGGCGCCGGAGGCGCCTTCGCCATCAGATACTGGGCCGAAGCAGTCGCATGCCCCGGACTCGACGAGTGCCTGCAGCTCGTCGTGCGAGAGCGACGTCCGCTGCGCGAGCTCGCGGATGGACGAGAACGGCTGCGCGGCGACGACGGCCTCTGCGTCGTCCTCCCCCACGCCGGTCACATACTTCAGCCCGACGCGCACCGCGCCCTCCTCCAGGACGCAGTCGACGCGGCTGCGGTTCACGTGCGGCGGCAGCGTCTGCACGCCGTGGCGCTGCGCGTCGCGCACGAGCGTCGCCGGCGGATAGAAACCCATCGGCTGGGCGTTCATGAGCGACGCGAGGAACTCGGCGCGGTAATGGTGACGCAGCCAGGCGGATTGATACGCGAGCAGTCCGAACGCAGCCGAGTGCGACTTCGGGAAGCCGAAGCCCGAGAATGCGACGAGCTTGTCGTAGACCAGGTGCGCCGTCTCGTCGTCGACGCCGTTCGCGAGCGCGCCCTCGACGAAGCGCGTGCGATACGCCTCCAGCGCCGCGTGCGATCGCTTGCGGCTCATGGCGCGCCGCAGTCCCTCGGCCTCGCCGATCGTGAACCCGGCAAGCGCGATCGCGACGTCGAGCACCTGATCCTGGAAGACGACGACACCGAGCGTCTCGCGCAGCGCCTCACGCAGCAGCGGATGGTCGACGGGCGGCTCGAAGCTCGGGTCTTCGCGCAGCTTCTGCCGGTTGTCGATGTACGGGTGCACCGCCTTCCCCTGGATCGGCCCCGGCCGGACGAGCGCAACCTGGATCGTGATGTCGTCGAGGTTCTCCGGACGCGTGCGCAGGATGGTCTGCATCTGCGCACGGCTCTCGATCTGGAAGCAGCCGACGGTGTCGGCTTCCTGGATCTCCGTGAACACCGCGGCGTCGTCGAGCGGGATGCGCGACAGGTCGATCTGCTCGCCGCGATGCCGTGCGACCAGCTCCACGCACTCCTCGACTGCGGAGAGCATCCCGAGGCCGAGCAGGTCGATCTTCAGGAAGCCGGCGTCCGCACACGAGTCCTTGTCCCACTGGCACATCTGCCTGCCCTCCATCGCGCACGGCTGCACGGGCACGAGCTCGACGAGCGGCCTCGACGAGATGACCATCCCGCCCGGGTGCTGCGAGATGTGACGCGGCAGGCCTGCGATCTCACCGCACAGCTCCGCGAATGCGCGCCAGCGCGGCGATGCGAGCTTCATCTGCGCGTCCGGCAGCATCAGCAGCTCCTCGCCGACCCGCTTCGCGTTCCACCCGTCGGAGACGCGCGCGAGCCGCTCCAGCTCGCCGAACGGCAGGCCGAGCGCCTTGCCGACGTCGCGGATCGCGCCGCGCGAACGGTACGTCGCGAAGCTCGCGACGAGCGCGGCATGCTCGTGGCCGTAGCGCTCTGTGACGCGGACGATCAGCTTCTCGCGGATGTCGCGCGGAAAGTCGAGGTCGATGTCGGGCACCGACACGAGCTCGCGGTTGAGAAAGCGGCCGAGCGAGAGATTGTTCGCGACGGGGTCGACGTGCGAGAGGCCGGTCAGGTAGCAGACGAGCGACCCGACCGACGAACCGCGACCGCGACCCGGCGGCAGCACGTGCCGCATCGATCCCGGACCGCGCACCTCGGACGCACACTCGCGCGCGAGCTCGAGCACCTCCCAGTGCAGGAGGAAGAAGCCGGCGAGACCGAGATCGTCGATCAGCGCGAGCTCCTCCTCGAGCCGCGCGAGCTCCTTCGTGTGCAGCGCGCTGTACCGCTCGAAGAATGCGTGCTCGCAGACGCGACGCAGCTGCGCGCTCGCAGGTTCCACGCCGTCGGAGAAGTCGGGATAGCGGTAGCCGAGCTCGTGCGTCAGGTCGAACTGCAGCCGCTCGGCCACCTCGGCCGTCCGGGCGACCGCATCCAGGTCATCTGCAAAACGCTCGGCCATCTCGTCCGGGCCGGCGAGCACCGACTCGTGGTTGCCGCGCCGCTCGCGCTCGCAGCCGTCGAGCGACGTGCGGCAGCGAACGGCGACGAGCACGTCCTGGAGCGCAGCGCGGTGGTGATCGTGCGCGTGCACGTCCCCCGTCGCGACCGTCTGCACCTTCAACACGGCCGCGAGCTCGCGCAGCCGCGCGTTGCGGCGCGTGTCGCCGCGCTCGTACGGGCGCTGCAGCTCGACGTAGAAGCGGTCGCGGCCGAATGCGCGCGCGAGCTCGGCGGTGAGGTTCGGATAGTGGACGCCGACGCCGTCGCGCGCACAGCCGGAGAGGCAGACGAGACCCTCGTTGTGGTCGACGAGCAGTTGCGGGTCGAGCGCGGGCGGCAACGGTTCCCGGCTCGTGTTCGCGCGCGTCTCCGCGTGTGCGGCGGTGAGCAGCCGGCAGAGATTCGAGTACCCGCGCGCGTCCTCGACGAGCAACGTCACGTGCGCGCCACCCTGAAGCGTCACTTCCGCGCCGGTGATCGGCCGCACGCCGAAATGC